>OOBU01000014.1_pt1 | contig 140281 bp, 135 predicted proteins | sample 1671501 | NCBI WGS metagenome assembly OOBU01 (sample SAMN06348163, study PRJEB24527) | human gut metagenome | biome: human gut; feature: ankylosing spondylitis patient; material: feces | host: Homo sapiens | place: China | collected 2015-10
TCATATCGGTTACCTCTTCGGTATTAAGATGCTCAATACCTTCAATTTGAGTCAGTTTTTCACAATATCTAAACCAATTATAGCAACTCGTAGGTCTTGCTTTAGCAAACGAGGCAGCAAAGACTACCTTCTTTATATTGGCTGCATGTTTCGCCCACGTAGGGGAATTAGTGCCTTCATTCAAATCATAAGCTCCTTCGGGCTTGAATCCCTTGTAGCTGAATGTAAGAGTTCCAGTAGCACCGTCAAACATGGCATACCCACGTCCATAAGTAAAGTAACCAGTCGTGCAGTTGGCATAGTTGTGGTTTGTCTTGCTATTAGTATAGTTTTTGAGTTTTTCGCAGCCAGCGAACATATTAGATCCATTACTTACGTTTGTTGTGACAAATTTGTCGCCAACATAGATGGTTGTAAGATTAGAGCAATCTATGAACATAGCACTCATATCTTTTACGTTCTGAGTATCGAAGTTTGTGAGGTCGAGTGAGGTAAGCTCAGAGCACGTCCAGAACATACAGCACATATCTGTCACGTTCTGAGTATTGAAGTTAGAGAGGTCGAGCGAGCCAATACCTTTACAGGCATTGAACATACCTCTCATACTTGTCACGTTCCGAGTATCGAAGTTAGAGAGGTCGAGCGAGGGAAGATTAGAGTAGCCAGAGAACATCCAGTCCATGTTGGTTACTTTTTCGGTATTAAGATATTCAATACCTTCAATTTGTGCCAAGTTATTAAAAGCCCAGAACCATTTATAACAACTCGTTGGTCTTGCTTTAGCAAACGAGGCATCAAAGACTACCTTTTCGATATTGGCTCGTTGTTTCTCCCACGCTGGGGAATTAGTGCCTTCATTCAAGTCATAAGCTCCTTCAGGCTTGGAAGGGCCGTATCTGAATGTAAGTGTTCTTGTGCTTTCGTCAAACACGGCGTAACCCTTATATAAAAGGCTGGCATAACTTACCTCTTGAGTGGCATCCGCATCGCTAAAGTATTTGTGGCAGACATCACACTGCCAATGTTCCTTAACTTCATCTTTAGCCTCATGGTGAGTGAGTGTATGCTTCTTTAGCTCATCAGTCTTATATTTTTTTACTGTTGAATGACAAATAGAGCAATTGTATGTGGTATAGCCAGGCTCGGTGCAAGTAGTTTCTACGTTTTCTATTGGATCGCCAAGGGCAGACGAACCATCAGTATTTGTGTGCGTACAAGTTTGGAGTTTGAGTTCGAATTCGCCTACCTGCAACACGTCTCCGCTTTGAATAGCCGATACTTCCCATTTGAAATATTGATAAGATGTTTTTCCCTTCTCACAGGTGAAGTCGTAAGAAGTACAGTTCACATCCTGAAGCTTCGTATCGTTGTTCACCTCCTGAATGAGCGTCCAAGCACCATCTTTGCCTTCATTGTTTCCATAGAGTTTCCACGACTTAGGGTTACGGCCATTCCAATTGGAGTTGTCGTTACCAGTTGTGATGGTGTAGCCCACAGGAATTCCTGCCTTGCTGGCTTCGAAGATGACATAGGCACTGCCATAGAAATTGCAGCACCACTTGGTGGAATTGCCTTCTTTCTTTTTACCATCAAAGAGTTTATGGTAACTTTCTGCATTAGATATGCCCAAAGGATTACCCTCTAAGGCTGTGAAGGTAACTGTGTTGTCATAATCTGTCTGCGCCACCATACTGGTAGGCACAAGCAACAACATGAGCAACATCAATGGGAACAGAGCGATCCTTCGGAACCTACCTCCCCCATTGTTAATACGGTCTGCATGCGACCCATTGAATTGATTGGTAAATTTTTTCATAAATTAATATTATAATTGTTATTTAAATGTGTCTGCTTATTGTTAAGTTCACTCCAGAAAATACAAGAGGTTTATTAAGAAGATAAATATGGATGCCCCCCGATGATAATCAGGGCTAACTCTATCCTTGGTATAGTTTCTATATTTCCTTCATGTTGCAAATATAGTGAATTTCTCCGAAAGAGGGTGCAGCTTTCCCCTGTTCAAATCTTTATCAATCTGAAGTTCATTTATCTGCTGGCGCAAAGCTTGCAAATCTATTTTCTTTGCCATATCGGTGTCTCTTAGCCCTATAAATATGCTCCACCGATTCCCTAAGCAGAGAAGATTGTTAGAAACAGGATTGCTATTATAAAATGATGGCGTAGGAATCTTATTACCCTTAGCCTCATCCTTGCCTTTCAGGTACCTCGGAATGGACCACAGCGTCAAGGATAAGAAGCAACAGAAGCCTACGCCAAGCAGGTATATATATGATAGCACAGGGTGTACCCCCTCAGTCGAAGGGGCACACCTATGCCATGTGTATATACACAGTGGGTAGACGCCCACCGCAGTCTCCATCTGAACGCTTATGAAATTTCCGAGGTTTCGAAAGGTCAGAAGAAACGTCAAGCAAACGTCTTCAATTTAAAATAGGCCAAGCCATGGACTTTTACCTAGCCAGCGACTCATCGCCAGCCATCCACAGCAAGACAACTGCAAAAGTACGAAAAAGAATTGGCTTCACAAAATTTTAAGTCTTTTTTCTTGCATATCTCATTTACTTTTCTTATCTTTGCCACCAAATTAATAACAATAACATTAAAAAGGAGGTTATTATGCAAGCAACAAAGAACAATACAAAGGAGGAAACCATCAGAAAGTTCAAACAACTCCTAAAACATAAAGAGGAGATGCTCGAAAGAGCAAAACAATATGATGGCATTGACATTTATGCTAAAACAGAAATCCACTATTAGATGAAATCAAAGCTGATTTCGAAAAGTCGGCAAATGATTTAAAAGAGAAATAGTTTCTTGCAAATCCCAAATAAAATTGGTTATAAAGCAGCATATATTCAAGGCTTTTGCCCTTACAGAGCGCAATGGGACAACTCCTTAATACCCAGGGTGTTGCCCTGGGCTAGGACCTTCTGCCCTTTCAGAGCGTGCCGCTGTTTTGCAGTAGCATCACCCCTTCCTCTTCTACATTATTATAAAAAGGACTGCCCTTTTTGCTCTGCCAATCCTTCATCGAATACACTATCGGGTGAATCATCTGATTGATTTGCCATCCCAATTCCCAAAGAGGATAGGTGTAATTATCATGATCCTGCTCATCTATCTTATCCTTGTTCAGAAGCACAAGGATGTCCCAGTCGGAATCTGCTTTAGCATCCCTTCTAGCCCTTGACCCGAAAAGGATAACCTTGGCATCTTTCGGCATAATCGACTCCGCTTTCTTCTGAATAGACTTGAGTACCTCATCTTCAAGATGTTCCTTATTTACAAGCAACATAATAGTATCAGTTTACGAGACTACCTCCTTTTAGTATAGCTAAAAATGCATCAATATCAATTGCCGTAAAATCGAATTCAGGATTAAATCTAATTACGTCATAATGATGATCTTGACTCACGATATACTTTGCATTTGCAGATATGGCACAATCGACAAACTTATTGTCATCAGGATCTGATTTTATCAACTGATATCGCTTTTGTGGATTAATAAAAATTGTATTAGAAGATGCTAATATAGCATTGATAATATTATTTGCTACCAATGAACCGACCTTTCTTGTCAATATCTCTTCATATTCCAAAACAACCTCATTCGAAATACACAACAAGTACTTTCCTGCCAAAAAGTCAAGAAGAATCTGATGATAGGGACTCTTTCTAGGAATCGACATCAACAAACAATTTGTATCTAATACAATCCGCTGCATTTATTCAGAATAAGGCGTTCTCATATGTTCATGCTTCCATTGCTCAATAGTATTTTCATCTATCAAGCCCTTATCCCACAATTCATCTGCGGCATCTATTGCTTTTTGCGCAAAATAACCAGATAGCAAATCCGTGATTTCAGCCATCTGCTGGTCAGAATTGACATTAGACATCAATTCTACAACCCTTTGCTGATATTTATTTAAAGAAGTTATTGTCGTCATAACACTATCATTTAAATTACACCGCAAAAATAATAAAAAGAATTGGGATTTGCAAGAAAATCGGAAAGTTTCTTTCAAATCCCAATAAAATTGGTTATATTCAAGGCTTTTGCCCTTACAGGGCGCAAGGGGACAACGCCTTAATACCCAGGGTGTTGCCATGGGCTAGGAGCTTTTGGGCCTTCAGCCCGTGCTTGAACCACATGCAAAAGTTCAAAGATTTACTTCTTAACCAGGCATTTTATACTCATGTCTAAGCTTCCAGATAGTTCATCATATCCTCCAATGTATCGAAGTTCTTGACATTCCCCTCCTTTACATTGAGAATAGCCTTATCTAACTCTGATTGTAACTTTTTCTTTTGTAATGTTGCATTCATAATACGATTAAACAATTAAGTTTGATACATTTATTCAGAATAAGGCGTTCTCATATGCTCATGCTTCCATTGCTCAATAGTATTTTCATCTATCGAGCCCTTATCCCACAATTCATTTGCGGCATCTATTGCTTTTTGCGCAAAATAACGGCTATCTGTCGTCATAACAATATCATTTAATTACACCGCAAAAATACGAAAAAGAATTGAAACTAACAAATATTCTGAGAGATATTTGCATTTATTCTTTTCTCTTCACCCAAACCTTATGGCTGCCACGACCTAACGAATCTATCGGCGAAGATTTATCACAGGTCAGCTCCTTCAGTTCTATAGAGGCGACAGTACGGCTCAGGTTGTTGATGGAGGCATAATCGCCTAGGGTGAGGACTCCGTTCTTCTCTATCATCTCCAGGGCTCGGGCGATGCGCTCTTCCTTGGAATACAGCTGCTTACGGATAACCTTTACTCCACCCATATCACGCTCCAGGTCACGGTCGGTTTCACGCTTCACATCCTTGATAAACACAGGGGATGCCTTGAAGTTGATGTCTTTCACGCCCACCTTGCGGTACGTCATCTTATCATCAGGATTCAGAATTTCCCTAGGCTTCTCATCCTCGAAAGCGAGAGAGAGGGAGAAGGTGCCGAAACCTTCCAGATTCACATTGTACCCCATGGAGAGCATGTCTGTCAGCATATCAACCACATCGGTCAATACAGCCTCCGTGGTACTTTCCGAAATACCGCGATGGTAGTTCTGCATCATCTTGACGAACTCTTTTCGGGATAGTGTACGGTTGGTCACCATCTTGGGATAAACTCTGCGCTTGCCATCATAGCGCATATCCCCCATTTCCTGCAATTTGTACTTAGCCATATCAGTTTCCTTTCCTACTTTAGTTTATTAGTATTTCTAATTGCAACAGCCTTTACATCCTATAGTATTTATTGTTATACTTAAGAAGAAAAGACCACAAACCTAGGAAGAAAAGTATTTTATCCTAGGAGAAATCTCCGTTCATAGACACCGAACCGACATTCAAAGTTTATGAACCGCCGTTCAAAGACACTGAACGGACATTCAATGTTTATGAACGAAGATTTCTACCTTGCAAAGATACAACTTTATCAGATATAAAACAAGACTTTTCCTGAATATCTTTACTTTTCCGGCCATAATTCTTCGTTTTTTGAGCTTATTTCTTTGCGTATCCCAAATAATTGTGTTAACTTTGTAGTCAGATTGCAAGCAAAAGACAAAGAAAAAGACAAAGATTAGACATTCTTATGAGTATGAAGATATTAGCAACCAGCGACTGGCATCTGGGCAACCTGTTTCACGGCAACGACCGTCTGCCGGAACACAAGCATTTCCTGAAATGGCTCCTGGAACAAATCGCTGAACAAAAGCCCGATGCTCTCCTCATCGCAGGAGACATCTTTGATAACGGAAATCCATCGGCAGCAGCACAGACCGTTTATTACGAGTTTCTTGCCGATGCTACCCAACTGTGCCCGAACATGCAAGTCATCATTACCGCCGGCAACCACGATTCCGCCAGCCGACTGGAGGCTCCCCGTCCGCTGCTCACCCGATACCACGTGGAAATAAGAGGAAACGTAAGGAAAATCTGGCAGCAGGGAGAAAGCGAGGACGATGCTAAGACCGGCGGACATTGGATCTATTCCTTCGATGACCTCATCATCCCCGTAACCAACGAGGAAGGAGAAGAAGTCATCATCCTCGCCGTACCTTTCCTAAGAAGCGATGTGGTACAGAACGCCAGTTACTCGCAGGGAGTCAACGACTTTCTGAGAGAACTGACGGCTGAGGCTCGAAAGAAATACCCGGGCAGGAAATGCATCATGATGGCACACATGTACGCCAAGGGTTCGGATATCGCCAAAAAGGATGCGAGCGAGAAAATCATCATCGGCGGACAGGAGGAAGTGGACCTGGAAGGATGGAACGACCATCCCGACTATATGACTTGCGGACATATCCACAAGCGGCAACATATCTGGAATACCGACTGGGCAAGATATACGGGAAGTATCCTCCCGATGTCGTTTGCCGAGAAAGACTACACCCAAGGCATCGACCTCATCACCATAGAACACGGAGAAGAGGATGAAGGAAAGGAAACCGGCAAGAGCAAGGAATGGAAAGTAGATTTTCTGGAATACAAGCCTCAGCACGCCCTCCGCATCCTGCCCGAAGATGAGGAAGAGCTGACCTTCAAGAAATGGCAGAAGCTCATCAATTCTGAACTCTCGGAAAGAACTGACGGCGAACTGAGCGACCATTTCGACTACGTGATGCTGAAGGTGAAACAGAAGAAACTATCCAGCGATGACATCAAGGAACTGGAGAAACTCGTCAACGAAAAGGATGCCGTGCTCTGCAAAATCCAGCGCATCATCCCGCAACTGGACCTCTCCACCATCCAGGGTTCCCAGCACATCACCAGCATAGAAGACATCATCAACCGTCCTCCGCTCGATACGCTGAAGGAAGCCTTCGCCATCAGACACAACGCTCCGATGAACGAAAGACAGGAGAAAATGTTATCCGATTTATTAACGACATCATCATTATGAAATTCCTACAACTCGAAATACTTAACCTCGCTTCGCTTGACAAACAGGGAGGCGAGGTCATCAACTTTGAAGAAGGTGCCTTAGGCGAGAGTACCATCTTCAGCATCGTGGGTCCGACGGGAAGTGGCAAATCTACCCTACTAGATGCCATCTGCCTGGCTCTCTACAATCGCGCCCCACGCTACCCCAGGAAGAAAGGAGACAAGAACCAGAACATCGAGATTTTCGGAGCTGCCGATGCCAGCGAAAGTAACCGTCTGGCGCCTACCGACAGCCGAAACATCCTGACACGTGGCAAGAAAGAGGGTTACAGCAAACTCACCTTCCTTGCCAACAACGGCAGCATCTACCGCGCAGAATGGCACGTCAGATTCCAGAGAGTGCGCTACGAGAACGCCAAGACTGCGCTCTATAAAATCACGAGAAACGGCGAAGAGATAACGGAGGAAGCTGCCGACTGGAACGAGCTGCCGAACATCATCGGACTCGACTACGACCAGTTTCTCCGTACCGTACTCATCGCCCAAGGCTCGTTTGCCAACTTCCTGACGGCGAAGGAAAACGAGCGGTACGAACTCCTGGAAAAACTCATCGGATGCGAGGAAACTTATACGAACATTGCTACTGAAATCAAGAAGGCGAAAGACCAGGCGACGGATGCCTACAACCAGATGGCTGCATCGGTGGAAGCCGTTAAACAGAACCTGCTGAACGATGAAGAACTTGCCCAACTGAAGGAGGAAATCGACCGATTGGAAAAGGCTGAGAAGGAACTCGACAGCCAGTTGCAAGCCATCTCGAAAGACCTGCAATGGTTTGAGGAAAACGACAAGCAAATCAAGCAAATCGCTATCTACCAGACTGATATGAAGCAAGCAGCAGAAGCCATTAAAGCGATACAAGCCCAGATTCTCCGTCTGCAGTTGCACGATGAAGTACAACCAGCCGTCAACCTGCTGCAGGAAGTAGAGCGACAGACGCAAAGCATCCACGAGCAGGAAGAAAACATCCTGAAAGCGGAAGGAAACATCAAAAGTCAAGAGTCTGCCATCAGCGAAAGCGAGAAAACTCTCGCCAGTCTGAAGGAAGCAGTAAGCAAGGTACAGGAACAGCTGGAAAAGGCGCTGCCTGTCATCGCTGAAGCAAGGGCGCTGAAAACAAAAATGGAAGCGGCTATGCCGAATCTGACTGAGAAGAAAGAGGCTTTGGAGTTGGCTCAGAAAGAGAATCAATCTGCCCAGAAAGACGTGGAGGAAAACGCCAGAAACATCCAAAAATGGGAAGCTGAAACGGAGAAAGCGAACCTTGCTCTCAAAACGACAAAGGAAAAGATTGCCAAGCAGAAACAGGTTCTGCACGAAGCGACGCAAGCCGCTGAACAGGCTTGGGAGACGGAAAGAAATAAGACTGCCGGACAGAACATAGAGGAACTGCAGAACAGCAAGACTGTAGCCGACAGGAAACTGCAGGATGTCCAGCAAGCCATCAAGGTTGTGGCTCATCTCGATGCTGCCACAGCAGAAAAGCAGAAGAATGAGGAGCGCATCCTGGTCTTGGGCAAGAGAAACGCAGAGATAGATGAAGCTCTGGGCAAGTTGACCATCGAGGCGCTGACCCAAGAGACCCTGACGCTGAGAAATGCCTATACCCTCATGGTGAGCGAGAAATGGGAGATTCATCGTGCCAACCTGACCGAAGGCAAACCTTGTCCGCTCTGTGGCAGCACGACCCATCCTTATCATACCGACAACAAACAGTTTGAGGAAGCCACCACAGAACTCTCTCAACTTCTGAAAGCCAAGGAGGATCTGTTGAAACTGCAGCAGAAAGAGGAGAAGGATCTTTCCGGCGAAAGAAAACAGAACGACGGCGAAGTACAGACGCTCCAGAAACAACAGGAAAAGCTGTCGGGAGAAATCGCAACTTACGAAGAGGAATGGAAGGCGCTCATCGCCCAGTATCCAAAGATTCCGAAGGCAGAGGCAGAACTGAAATCGCTCTTGCCTATCTATGAAAACAAGGCGAAAGATGCGAGCAGCAAACTGAGCCTCTTTAACAAGATTCAGAAAGAGATAGAACGGCTGACCCAACTCAAAGATAAGGCTGTAAAGGATGAAGCTGCGTATGAAAGCAAGGCTTCTACTATACAGAACAAAGCCCAAGAAAACGCTTCAACCTGCGCCACAAAACTAGCTGAGCAAAAAGCACTTACCGCCAACCTCTTCTCACAGCAAAAGAGTAAGGAGGAGGCTTACGGGAAAGCCCTTCAGGCATGGAATAGTACCAAGAAGGAAATGGAAGAATGGCAGGAGAAATACAAGCAGATTCTGAATGGCGAAGAACCAGATGCGGCTGAACAAAGACTGACTGCAGCAAAGGATGAGGCTACGAAAGCAGCTGATACTCAGAACGAGAATATTAACAAACTGAAGGCTGAACTCGCCAACAGTAAAGGTTCGCATCAAACCATGCAGTCTCAGAACAAGACGATGAAAGAGAATCTGCAAGCGAAGGAAAAAGAACTCAACCATTGGATGGAGGAATATAACAAGCAGCTTGAAGAAAAGAGCATCGAAGGAAAAGACTCCGAAGAGGAAGGCATCGAGGAAAGAAGTATCGAACCAAGCCTTATCGACCGAAATATCATCCGGGAGATGCTTCACTCTGCCGAAGACTGGAACGCTATCCGACGGGAAAAGGACGAAAAGGAGAAGGCCGTGGCTTCAACTACCGCCCTTTACCAGAGTGCAGAAAAGGCGCATCAGCAGCACTTGGAACATCAGCCTGCTCAAACCCGTGATGCTCTCTTAGCCATTCAGCAGGAGTATCAGGAAAGAAGCCAGCGCAACGAACTGATTGCTGCCAACGCCAGGATGCAGAACCATCAGGAAGCCGTAAAGCAGTTGGGTGACAAGGCTGAGGCTCTGAATCTCGTAACACAGGAAAAGGACGACTGGACAGCCATTACGGATGCTATCGGAGCAGACGGAAAGACGCTTCGCAAGATAGCTCAATGCTATACGCTCAGTTTTCTGATAGCGCACGCCAACCAGGAAATCAGAAAGTTCAACAGCCGTTACGAACTACAGCAGGTAAAGCATTCGCTGGGCATCCGAGTCATCGACCACGACCGTGCCGACGATATCCGAGACACCACCTCCCTATCAGGTGGCGAAACCTTCATCGTGAGTCTCGGTCTCGCCTTGGGCTTGTCGGCATTATCCTCTCGCAACATCTCCTTCGAGAATCTGTTCATCGATGAAGGCTTCGGAACCCTCGACCCCGATACCCTAGCCACCGTCATCGACTCCCTCGCCATGCTGCAAAGTTCGCAAGGCAAGAAGGTGGGCGTCATCAGTCATACCGACACGATGAGCGAGCGCATCACCACCCAGATAAGGATTATCAAGAATGGCAACTCCGGCAGCAGCCATATCGAGATCTATCCTTAACAGAACGAAATATCTGACGATAGCAAGTTATGCTCTGAATAACTCCAAACCATTCGAGTTACTTTAGAAAGCACTTGCTATCGTACAGAAATATATGTATATTATAATACGTTTTACACGTCATGATTCAATACTACCCAATAACCATTCTTACGACCTCCTTCACGTTTCAAGACCTGAAATTCTTCCTGTAAATACTTTAGTTCCTGAGAAATCTTTCTTGCAGATATGCCCATCTTTCTTGCTAATTCTGGTATTGTTAACTTAGCATTCTCAGACAACGCCCCCATGATAAGCATCTGTAATTCAGACAGTTCTTTCTTGCATTCTTTCTTGCATTCTTTCTTGCATTCTTTCTTGCATTCTTTACCAATAGGCACACCGATATAGTCTAAATTACATGGTATATCTATTAAGAAATATGTACGTTCCTCATCGGTCTCAATTATTGCACGAGGCGAACCGTTTTCCTGCAACTTCTGCTGAATAGTAGGAATCCCCGTAGCTCTACCCTCTGTCAAATTCAATTCCTTTAAGAACTCACCCAATCGGCGGTTTGTGTATCGACGAGAACGAAGCATACGAGCTTCTTTTATAGCCTGCATAGATATTGTGTGATTAGGTCCTCCAAAATTGAGAATACTAATCTTATCTGGTTCGATAGTTATCTCAACAGGTTCTCTTTCAATATAACTGCGATGATAAAGGCTGTTTACGACAGCTTCTTCCAAAGCTTGATAAGGATAATTATATGTAACAACGGAACGTTCTGTATTCTCTGGCTTATGAATTGTCTTCTGAATAATATTTGTCTTGAGATAATTCATCGTATCACGAATCATCTTAGGCACACAACCCCTTATCGGTGCAACCTCTATCATATTATCAGGATCTTGTAATCTCCCCTTAGGGAATATCACGATTTCAACCTGGGTCATTTTGAAGAATTTCTCAGGATGCTCACAGAACATCATCGCAGCAACATTCTTGACCTTGAAGCCTTCTGGTGTAGTTTCCAACAAGTCCATTTGGTCAAGAACTATTTTCAAGTTTTCACCCGATAAATCTTGATCAGCCAAATCACTACCTACTTCAACAAGAAAGTCTCTCAACAAAGTAGCCGAAATATCCCTAAGACTTATCTGATCATTGCCACGGTCGTCAAAAGGAGTACGATTAGCCAAATTTATCAGCTCACGTTCATACTCATCTTTCGGCACAATGCTACTACTATTATAGCGGATATAATAGTTGAAGTCCTTCTGCTTTGCAGTAATACGATCAGGCACCTTATATGGACGGCGTTCTCCTGCCGTCACTTTGATTACAAGAATAGTCTTGCCATCAACCTCTTCAATGAAAAGACGAGGTTGATAGTATGGACGGATAAGATTATTGTAACCAACCATATCCTTCTCTATCTGTTCTATCAAATTAGGATTAACACCTAAAACAGGACGAACAGCATGACCGCGTTCTTCCTTTACACCAACAATGATATACCCACCACCAGTGTCTTCAAAATCATTGGCAAAGGCACAGATGCTACGATATATTGTATCTGGATTCCAACCTTCCTTGTATTCAAGCTGGTTGCTTTCTACTGCACTTCCACTAAGAAGGCTTTCTATATTTATCGGTAATGCCATGATTTATTAATTTTATATCGTACAAATATACTCTTTTTATTTGATACTAACAACTTCTTTATAATTATTTAGCAATAAAATGAAGATACTATTTTAATTGGTCTATACCAATTACACCTTATTATATATAGGACACATATCCTTATCCATCATACATACCATACGTTTGGCAGCCTTATACCAAATGTATGGTATGTTCTTTACACCCTGTATGGTAGTCTTTTTACACCCCATGTGGTATTGCCCAAGTGGGGAAATCGCAGTACCTTTGCACCCAGAAAATAATAATAAAAAAAGACATAGATTATGGACAATAAGACTATCAAACATCTCAAGGAACTGGAAGCAGAATCCATCTACGTGCTCCGCGAAGTAGCTGCCCAGTTTGAGCGTCCAGTCATCCTCTTTTCGGGTGGCAAGGATTCTATCGTGATAACATATCTCGCCTACAAGGCATTCTATCCGGCGAAGATTCCATTCCCGCTGTTGCACATCGACACAGGACATAACTTCGAGGAAACCATCCAGTATCGTGATGAACTGGCGAAGAAACTCGGAGCCGAACTCATCGTGGGCAGCGTGCAGGAAAGCATCGACAAGGGAAGAGTGAAGGAAGAAACGGGTTATTATGCTTCCCGCAACAAACTGCAGACCACTACCCTGCTCGATACCCTGGAGGAATATAAATTCGATGCAGCCATCGGTGGTGCCCGAAGAGATGAGGAAAAAGCCCGTGCTAAGGAACGCTTCTTCAGTCATCGTGACGAGTTCGGACAATGGAATCCGAAGAACCAGCGCCCAGAGCTCTGGAACATCTTCAACGGCAGAAAGAACATGGGCGAACACTTCCGTGTGTTCCCTATCTCCAACTGGACCGAGATGGATGTATGGCAGTATATCTTCCTGGAGAACATTCCGATGCCTTCGCTCTACTTCACCCACGAAAGAGAGGTATTCAACCGTGACGGACAATGGCTCGCAGCCCTGCCTTGCATCAAGCGCAAGCCTACAGAAGAAGTGGTAAAGAAGCTGGTTCGCTGCCGCACCATCGGTGACATTACCTGCACCGGTCTCACGGAATCGAAGGCGACTACCGTAGCGGATATCATCGACGAGATTGCTTCTACCCGTGTTACTGAACGTGGAGGAAGAGCCGATGACAAGCGAAGCGAAACGGCAATGGAAGACCGCAAGAAGGCGGGATACTTCTAATTTTCAATGTTGAATGTTAAATGTTGAATGTTGAATTAGCATAGCAGTCATATACAGCAAACAACTTAACATTTAACACTTAACATTTAAATCAAGGTGAAGGTGAGGGCGCTAGCCCATTTAACATTTAACACTTAACATTAAAAGAAACATGGATAGAGGTTATTTAGATATGGAGCTGCTCCGCTTCTCTACTGCGGGCAGCGTGGACGATGGAAAGAGTACTTTGATAGGAAGATTGCTTTATGACAGCAAGTCGATTTTCGAAGACCAGTTGGAGGCGGTGGAGGCTGCTAGCAAGAGCCGCGGTAATGAGGAAGTGAACCTGGCTTTGCTCACGGATGGTCTCCGTGCTGAGCGCGAACAGGGCATCACCATCGATGTGGCTTACCGCTATTTCGCCACACCGAAACGCAAGTTTATCATCGCCGATACTCCGGGACATATTCAGTATACTCGCAACATGGTAACGGGTGCTAGTACTGCCGACCTGAGCATCATTCTGATTGATGCACGTCATGGCGTACTGGAGCAGACCGTGCGCCACAGCTATATTTCTTCGCTGCTCGGTATACCACATATCCTGGTGGCTATCAACAAGATGGATCTGGTTGATTTCAGTAAAGATGTATACGACAAGATTGTTGCCGACTACAAGAAGATGTCGGAGGCATTGGATATCAAGAACGTGGTGTTTATCCCTATCAGCGCCAAGGATGGCGACAACGTGGTGAACAAGAGCGATAAGACTCCTTGGTATGAGGGACCTACCTTGTTGAACTATCTGGAGACGGTTCCGGTAGGTCATAAGACGGTGAGCGATTTCGTCCGTTTCCCTGTACAGTATGTGATTCGTCCTATCAGCAGCCAGTTCCCTGACTACCGCGGTTATGCGGGCAGAGTAAGCGGCGGCATCATCCGTCCGGGCGATAAGATCAGAGTATTGCCATCGGGCACGGAGAGCACCGTGAAGAGCATCGACTTCGTAGAGGAGCACTTGGAGGAGGCTTATGCCCCTATGAGCGTTACCCTGACGCTGAACGATGACATCGACATTTCGCGTGGCGACACCCTCGTAAAGGCAGATGAGAAGCAGCCTAGCATCGAACAGGACATCACGCTGGATGTCTGCTGGTTTAACGAGCGTCCTGCTGCCGTAAGAAACAAATACGTAATTCGTCAGGCAACCTTCGAAACCCAGGGTTTGATTCGCAGCATCAACTATCGCCGCAATATCAACACGCTGGAGAAGGAAGAGGGTGTATCGGAATTGAAGATGAACGATATTGCCGAAATCACCATCCACACCGCCAACCCATTGGTATTCGATAAATATACGGAGAATAAGGTAACAGGCAGCCTCATCTTCATCGACCCGGATACGAATGAGACCGTGGGAGCGGGACTTATTAAATAATGTTGAATGTTAAATGTTAAATGTTGAATGTTCAAAGTAATATAGAGTAATCATAAAGTTCAAAGTTCAATGATCAAAGTTCAAAGTAATATAAAGGATCTGGTTCCGGAACTCAACAAGAAATTCAGCGATGCGCCTGCCGAGGATATTGTCGGTTATTTCCTTCAGGCATTCAAAGGGCGCATCGCTCTTTCTTCTTCCCTCAGCATTGAGGACCAGACGCTTACCGACATCATCGTGAAGATAGATAAATCTGCCCGCATCTTCACACTCGATACAGGCAGACTCTTCCCGGAGACCTACCAGTTGATTGACAAGACAAACATGACCTACGGCATCAACCTGGAAGTATTCTTCCCAAACTATGAGGCGGTGCAGCAGATGGTGAAGGAAGAAGGCATCAACCTCTTCTATAATTCGATTGAAAGCCGACACCGCTGCTGCCAGGTAAGAAAACTGGAACCGCTGAAGCGGGCAATGCAGGGACTGGATGTATGGATCTGCGGATTGAGAAAGCAGCAGAGCGTAACCCGCAAGGATATGCAGGTAGTGGAATGGGACGACATTCATAACCTGATTAAGGTGAACCCGCTCATCAACTGGAGCGAAGAGGATGTGGAGCAATATGTAAAAAAGCACCATGTGCCTTATAACAAGCTGCAGGACAAGGGATATCCGAGCATCGGTTGCCAACCTTGTACAAGGGTCATCAAGCCAGGCGAGGATATCCGAGCCGGAAGATGGTGGTGGGAATCGCCGGAACATCGAGAGTGTGGACTACATCAAAGATAAGCATGAAGAATTTAATCATCAATATATTGGAAGCAGCAGCCTTTCTGCTGCTGGGATTGGGCGTTAGCCTGCTTGGATAATAAAATACAAGTATGGATTATAGAATAGCAAAGGATAAGATAGCAGGACAGGTGATGTTTCTCTTGACCATCGCCTCCATATTTCTGGTAATCATCATGGCGGTGGGACTGTTTATCAAGTCGGAACCGATATTGAGCCAGTATAATCTGTGGGAACTCCTCACGGAGAGCAACTGGCGACCGATGGAAGGCAAGTTCGGATTCCTGCCTTTCCTCGCCGGCACCTTCTGGTGTACGGCACTCGCCATTCTTATCGCCCTCCCCATCTCCCTGCTCATGGCCATCTATCTCACGGAATACGCCCACCGCAGCATCCGAAAATACGTATATCCGCTGCTCGATATTCTTGCCGGATTGCCTTCCGTCATCTATGGCGTATGGGGGAGCCTGCTCATCGTGCCTTGGGTTTCGAAACACGCAGCTCCCCTCTTCGTGGAGTTCTCTTCGGGATATACGGTTCTGGCGGGCGGCATCGTATTGAGCGTGATGATCATCCCGCTTCTGGTGAGCCTGTTTATGGAGATATTCGATAACATATCAACAGATTTGAGAGAAGCTTCGCTCTCGCTGGGCGCTACGCAATGGCAAACCATCAAGCATGTTGTGCTGAGAAAGGCACGACCGGGAATGATTGCCGCTGTAGTCTTGGCGCTGAGCCGAACGCTGGGAGAAACGATAGCAGTACTGATGGTGTGCGGAAACCTCGCCATCGTTCCGGGAAACGTGCTCGATGCCTGCTATCCGATACCGGCACTCATCGCTAACAATTATGGTGAAATGCTTTCAGTTCCGCTTTATGACAGCGCCCTGATGTTTGCCGCCTTCCTGCTGTTTTTCGTGATAGTTATTTTGAATCTCGGGTCGAGAATCGTGCTATTAAAGGTAAAAGAGTAAAAAAAGCTTATGAAATACTTGGAAGAAAGAATCGTGAAATTACTGATGCTCGGCTCGATAGGCATTGTGGGCTTCTTCGTACTAAGCGTTCTCTGGACCATCTTTAGGCGAGGCTTTCCTGTGCTCTCCTGGGAGATGGTGAGCCAGTTACCTAGCGGCGGCTTCTATCTGGGCGGCAAGGGCGGCTTCCTCAATGCCATCGTGGGCAGCCTTTATATCGTGGGCGGCTCTACCTTGCTCGGTCTGCTTATCTCGCTGCCCGTGGTGTTCTATATGAATGTATATCTCAAGCCCAACTCGAAATTCGGATACATCGCCCGTCTGGCTTATGATACCCTCTTCGGAATTCCGAGCATCGTATATGGCTCCTTTGCCTTTACGGTGATGGTTTGGCTGGGCATCAGGGCATCGCTGGGCGGAGGTATTCTCGTCACCACCCTGCTCATCGTTCCGATACTCATCCGTTCGATGGACGAAGTGGCGAAGACGATTCCGCAGGAGATACTCGATTCCTCCTACAGTCTGGGTGCCACGAGGATAGAAACTATCGGTGTGGTACTGAGACAGATAGCCCCAGCCATCGCCACTGCCACCTTATTAAGTATCGGCAGAGCCATCGGCGATTGTGCCGGAGTGATGTTTACGGCAGGATTCTCCGATCATATTCCTCATGGACTGAACCAGCAGGCAGCCACCCTCCCATTGAGCGTGTTCTTCCAGCTGAGCGCCCCGCAGGAGGATGTTCAGAACAGAGCCTACGCCGCTGCTGTGGTACTCACCATCATCGTATTGGTGTTGAGTTTCGGAGGCAGGTTTATCATGAGTCATTTCTCGAAGAATAAAATATAAAACAGAAGAGGGTGTGTCATTTGTCTATGACACACCCTCTCCTTTTCTATTTCCTTTGATTTTTAAACCTTATTTCCCTCTTTTGGGAAAACCACGGTTGGCTTGAAGGTCTTAGCCTCCTCAAAGTCCATCAGGGCATAAGCGATGATGATAACGGTATCTCCCACCTGCACCTTGCGGGCTGCAGCACCGTTCAGGCAGATACAACCGCTGCCACGCTCACCCTTGATAATATAGGTCTCCAAGCGCTCACCATTGTTGTTGTCTACAATCTGAACCTTCTCGCCTGCTATCAGATTAGCAGCGTCCATCAAGTCCTCATCGATGGTGATGCTACCCATATAATTCAGGTTAGCCTCAGTTACGGTCACACAATGGAGCTTACTCTTCAATACTTCTATCTGCATTGTTCTGTTATTACTTGATCTGTTACGGATTAAACTTAATAAAGAATATCTATAGAGGAATTATCCCTTATACTTGATATGGTCGATGAGACGGATAGGAGTCTTACCGCAATAAACGGTGATGCAACCTACCACGTATGCACTATCCTCCCATGAAGACACATCCTGCAGGCTGTCGCCATCCACAATCTGGAAATACTCTACCTCCAGACCCTCTACAGCATTGATGTCGGCAACCACCTTATCGTGAGTTTCCTGTACGGTATGAGTCTTGGCATACTCCACACTCTCCTTCAGAGCCTTATAGATGTTTGGCGCAATGGCACGCTCATCAGGAGCCAGCAAAGTATTACGGCTGCTCTTAGCCAAACCATCCTCATCACGGATGATAGGGCACTCTACAATCTGCACATCGCTGTTGATGTACTTCACGAGCTGCTTGATGACAGCAATCTGCTGCCAATCCTTCTCACCGAAATAAGCACGGGTTGGTCGAACGATATAGAAAAGACGGCTCACTACCTGACATACACCATTGAAATGACCCGGACGCTTGGCACCCTCCATCACGGTAGAAACAGGTGGAAACTCGAAGTGGCGTGTATCTGGTGTAGGATACATCTCCTTCACCGATGGTGCAAACACATAGTCAGCACCACAAGCCTCCAAGAGCTTGCAGTCAGCATCGAGGGTACGAGGATAGCGATCCAAGTCACCCTGATCATTAAACTGTGTAGGATTCAGGAACACAGAAACCACAGTCACGCCATTTTCCTTTACACTGCGCTTAACAAGAGAGGCGTGACCCTCATGCAGCGCACCCATAGTTGGCACAAGGCCGATTTCCTTTCCCTCCTTACGACACATGAAGAGTTCGTTCTGGAGGTCAACAATCTTATTGAATACTTTCATCGTCATAATCTGTTTTCGGGTGCAAAATAACAACTTTTTTCTCAAATGAGAAAGAAAAAACCTAAAAATATGCGAATTATTGCCGAAAATAATGAATTTCGGAGAAAAAATGCCCCTATTTGAAGTTTTTTTTGTACCTTTGCACGTAATTCGTAAGAATAAAATTTAAATTTTATGGCAAAAAAAGTATTATTTATCAATCAGGAGATCGACCCATACGTAGCCGAGTCTCACATGTCTATCATGGGACGCGAACTGCCTCAGAAGATGCAGGAAGCAGGTTTTGAGATCCGCACCTTCATGCCTAAGTGGGGCACCATCAACGAGCGTCGCGGACAATTGCACGAGGTCATTCGCCTGTCTGGTATGAACCTTATCATAGATGATACAGACCATCCGCTGATCATCAAGGTTGCATCTATACCAACAACACGACAGCAGATTTATTTCATCGATAATGACGACTATTTCAAGAGCCGTCAGATGGGCACCGATGAAAACGGAAAGGAATATGCCGACAACGGAGAAAGAGCTATCTTCTTTGCACGTGGTGTATTGGAAACCGTAAAGAAGCTCCGCTGGCAGCCTGACGTAATCGTCTGCCAGGGTTGGGCTAGCGCAGTAGTGCCATTCTATGTAAAGACAGCCTACAGCGAAGAGCCTTCATTTGCAGAATCAAAGGTAATTACCGCTCTCTATACCAACGAACTCAAGGGTGAACTGGGTACCAACTTCAAACGTTGCGTTGCCTTCCGCGATGCCAAGTCTGAACTGCTCGACGGCTATCAGGACGACTTCGACTTCATTGAGCTCGGCAAACTCGCCATCGACTATAGCGACGGTGTGGTAGAAGGTGAAGAAGAAGCTACCCAGATTCTCTTTGATTATGCGAAGGAGAAGAACAAGCCTGTACTGACTTATCCGGGAGAAGATATCCAGGAGCCATACGCAGACTTCATCAACAAGGTTTGTCCTGACGCAGAATAAAATTCCGACAACAGAGACACATACATACAAGGATAATGAAAATTTTAAGACTCTTAACAGTATTAGTAATAGCAGCGCTTACTTTCGCTGCATGTGATGATACCACCGAGGAAATTGGTGGTAGCATCACTAATAAGATAGACAACATTAACATTTCTGACTCAGCGTTCAATGTTACCACAAAGTCTATAGTAGCAGGTGCCGTATTGAGCCGCAACAACACGGGACTCATCGGAAAAATGAAAGATCCGGAAACCGGCAACTATGTAAAGGGCGACTACATGACCCAGTTGAGCGTACTGCCTACTTTCTCTGTAGATACACTAGATATCAAGAAGGCAAACAATGGTTCTATCGAAGCCGACTCATGCTACCTCCTTGTTTCTTACAACGCCAGCTACGGTGATACCATCGCCCCAATGAAGGTGACAGCCTATGAGATGACCGAGCCGATGAGAGAGGATCAGGAATATTACTCTAATTATGATGCCTTCAAGAACGGCTGGGTAAACGAAAACAACCAGCATTGGAGTAGTAATTACAACTTGAGCAATACATCAGATGTCAAGAACTTCAAGATTTACTTGAATAAGGAGTACAAGAAAGATGGTAAGACTTATAAGAACTACGGATCTTACATCCTGCAGACATACGCAGAGCATCCAGAGTACTTCAAGACCAACTTCAAGTTCCTGCACAATGTCTGCCCTGGCTTCTACATCAAGAATGTAGGTGGTACGGGTAACATGGCTAAGATTTGGAATACAGAGCTTATCTTCTACTGGAAAAAGACCATCAAGGCAAAGGACGGCGTTACTGACAGTACTGGAATCGGATACAACCGTTTTGATGGTACAGAAGAGGTATTGCAGCTCAACAAGATTGAGAATGATACCGAGAACTTGAAGAAGTTGGCAAGTCAGGAGGACTGGACTTACCTCAAGTCGCCTGCCGGTATCTTCACCGAGGTTACTCTTCCTATCGATGACATCATGAAGGGTCATGAGAAGGATACGCTCAACACAGCTACCATCTCCTTCCCACGACTCAACAATGCAGACGAAGACAACCCATACAACTTTGCTACACCAAGCACCATCCTGATGGTTCAGAAAGACAGTTTGCAGTCGTTCTTCGAAAAGAGCAAGTTGGCTGACAACCGTACTTCTTATACGGCAAGCTACAGCAGTACCGGCACCTACAAGAATGCCTATACATTCCAGAACATCGCCAACCTGGTTTCTGCCATGTATAAGAACAAGGGCAAGGGGGAAAACTGGAATAAAGTAGTGCTGGTTCCTGTAAACGTCATCACAACCACACAGGGCTATACTACCGTCATCTCCAAGATTAATCACGATATGTCACTCGCTTCTACCCGACTGAAAAGAGGTGTAATAACCACCGACAGCAACGGCAAGGAGACAAGTCCTATACAGATAAAGGTGATTTACAGTAAGTTTAAAGAAGAATAAGCATTCATAACGCAAAGTAAAAAAGGAAACGAAACATGGCTGATAATTTTTTGGAGCGTCATCGCGAAGAATACGAAATACGCAAGGCTGCATGGCTCAAGAAGAAGAAACTATTCATGAAGTCAGGCAAGAAACAGAAGCCCCAGACACAGATGCCACGTCCTGAAGACGAAGCGTTATAAACACGAAAATATTCAGAATCCTGAGAAAGAGGGTGTATCATAAAGCATTTGAATGTTTATGATACACCCTCTTAACTTTGCCGGTTAACCCTAAAAAACCGCCGCATAAGTATTATAAAAGCCATTTAATACAAAATAAAGCAAAATTAATTTGGAGTTTACCCATTTTTTTTATATCTTTGCATTGTGAACTTAAAAGTATTTAATATTAAACAGACAAAAAGCAATAAAATAAAAATAATCAAGATATTAGTAGAGATACTGGTCTATGGGTTTAACTTTTCTAAGAACTTGCATTTAAGGATACAAGATATTTGCAGGAAACAAGTTACTTGCAATATATGAGATACTTGGTTTATGTTTATAGATAATGGAGAAATTACTCTCATAAAGAATTTGTTTTTAAGTTTAAACAAAAATGCTAAAGTTAGATGTTAGTAATTATAAGTCCCCGTAGTGACCGTGAGGCTACTGCGGGGACGCTTTTTCAATTTATAGTATATAGAAACAAAAAGGGCAAGACCAGAGATGGTCTTGCCCAATCTATTTTTATAACTCTTTATCTATATTATAAGATTCTACCTGTAAGAGAGAACTTCAAAACAGGATAAACCTTCAAGTCTTTTACGAACTTAGAGAGATCATCCTCGCCAGCATCTTCCAATGCCTTATTGATATCTATCTCGTTACCATTCTGGTAAACCTTGAGCTTGCCCATGAACTGGCAACCCAACTCAAAGCGGCAACCGATACGGTTCTTAGGAACCAAACGACCGAAGCCTAAACCAAGGTATGGACGAACATTCTTGCAACGGATATCGCCCTGAAGGTTATAGTTCTCATCGAGCTCCAGGTTATAACCACCCAAGTTGGCTGATATAGCCTTACGGAACTGATCCTTCAATTCAGGAGTATGCAAGTTGTTCTCAGAGAACTTACGAAGTTCATCACAAGAACCGGTAACCTCAGCAATCTTCTCACCACCAATAGACAAACCAGCAGCAATAAAGAACTTGCTGCCACCACCGAATGGATACAGATTAGCCTTTACATTAAAGGTGGTACGGTCGAATGAGCCTTCTGCATGAATGGTTGCACTGGATGGGTACTGAACATTAGGTACTGGTACTGGAGGCAAATCATCGGTATTGACATCTACATCCAAATCACCAGACAGTTTAAAAGATGGCATGATGTTCACACCTGCTTCTACCTCAAGGAAGTTAGTAACAGGAGCAGCGACACCTACACTAATACCCTCGGTACCTGCACCCACGTTAAGACCTACATGGTTAAAGATACCACGCTTATACTCATTCTGCGCCATTACACTCCCTACACTAGTAAGCAGAATTACTGCCACCATCATTAATTTTTTCATAATCGTTCTGTTTATTAGTCCTTATATCAAATTATTTTTTCATATCGTTCTTAAAAACAAGTGCAAAAGTAAACAAAAGTTATAAGAAAAACGAATAATAGAGGTAAAAATTAAGGCTCTTTAATACTTTTACGTACTAAAGAGCCCAATATCTTGTTAAAAACCTAAAATTACAGACAAAAGACATACCCGTTGCCAATAAGAACAGATGTCTGTATTTCGTACTTACTAAAGTAAAATACGAGGCTTAATCTACAACCGTAAACTTGGCATATTTCAGCAAAAGCTGTTTGGTGCCAGAATGAACGAACTCCACCGTAGCCTTCGTATTCTCACCAGTACCTTCAATCTTCAATACTGTTCCCCGTCCAAAACGCTGATGTTCAATCTTCATTCCCTCTTGTAAACCGCAAGAAGAACTGCCAGCAGATGAAGCTGTAGAAGAAGAAACTGATGCTGCAGAAGATCCAGTACCGCGAGAAGCAGGATGAGAAGAATGCGTCTCCATGTAACGTTTAGCTGCATTCAGCGCTCTAACAGACTTGAAATTTCCTTCAGAGAGAGATGAGCGTCCGGAAACAGACGAGCGACCGGAAGTACGTGAAGTCTCTGGTTCATCATCAAAGAGAGAAGGCTTAGGATCTGCTACGAACTGCGATGCTACCGGTTTGGAATTCTGATACCTGCTACTGTATCTAGGCTGCTCAGCATCCTCCCACGGTCTGCGAGGTCGTTGCGCTCTCGCCCACTCCGGCTGGTCAGACATCGAATCAGCTCTAGAGCCAAACCTTGAACCAGACCTTGAACCAAGCCTTGATTCAGACATAGAGCCAAACAAGCTTCCACCAGCCTCATCCTGGCAATCAATCAACTTGCCGTCAATCTCATCGATAAACCGACTCGGATTATCAAACTCCATCTTGCCATATCGCCAGCGGTTCTTGGCGTTCGTCAGGATACAATGTTTCTCAGCTCGCGTAATGGCAACGTAAAGCAATCTCCGTTCCTCCTCCAGTTCTCGAAGCGAAGCAGCAGAAAGCGGACTTGGGAAGATATTCTCTTCCAAACCAACCACGAAGACCGTAAGAAACTCCAGACCCTTGGCAGCATGAACCGTCATCAGAGAAACACGAGGTTCATCCTTATCACCATCGCTGTCAGCATCGGTAAGCAGCGCCACATCCTGCAGATAATCCTTCAGGAAGAGTTCATCAAACCTACCCTCTTCACGGCGTTCCTCCACAAAAGCCGACATACCGCTCAAGAATTCCTCCAGGTTCTCCTGACGTGCCAGATCATCGGCATCCTTGCCCGACATGATATCCTGGCTGATACCACTCTCCTTGATAATAGCATCACCCAATTCATAGACATCTGTAGTTTGAGCCCGGTCGATAAACGAAGAAATCAGCAATCTGAAGGTTTCCAGCTTGTTCATCGTACCCTTGTTAACCGCCAGTCCATACTGCTCAGGAGCACCGATTACCTCCCAGAAACTCACCTGGTTCTGATGGGCACAGTCAGCAATCTTCAGCACCGTAGTAGCACCGATTCCACGAGCCGGATAGTTGATGATACGCTTGATAGCCTCTTCATCATCCGGATTCGCCACCAGACGGAAATAGGCTATGATGTCCTTGATTTCCTTGCGCTGGTAGAAACTCAGTCCGCCATAGATGCGATAAGGAATACCCTGCTTTCTGAACTCCTCCTCGAAGCTGCGGCTCTGGGCATTGGTACGGTAGAGAATGGCAAAATCACTATACTGGCAGCCATCCTCGCGCCGGATACGCTTCACGTCCTTCGCCACAATCGCCGCCTCTTCCTTGTCGCTGTAAGCAGGCTTATACTGAATCTTCTCGCCCTTCGCATTCTCGCTGAACACATCCTTAGGAATCTGGTTGCGGTTATGCTTGATCAGACTGTTAGCCGCCTCAACGATGGTCTGGGTAGAGCGGTAGTTCTGTTCCAGTTTGAAGAGACGCGCATAGTTACCATTTTCTGCAGGAAAATCTCTAGTGAAAGACAATATATTATCGATATTAGCTCCTCTAAAACTATAAATACTTTGAGAATCATCTCCTACAGCACATATGGCTTTCTCTTCCATTACATTATAGAGCAAAGTAAGTATTTTTTTCTGAACATAATTTGTATCTTGATACTCATCTACCATTATGTACTTAAAAATTTTACCATACTTTTTCAATACATCATTTCTTTCTACAAAAAGCCGATAAGTATAAACTAACAAATCATCAAAATCCATTGCATTCGCCAACTTACAGCGTTGTACATATTCTCGATATATCTTAGCAATTTCGGGCATACCAGCTCGTTTATTTTGGCTAAAGATATCAGAATCGCTTTCATATGAATCAACTCCAATCAGTTGATTTTTTGCCATAGAAATCCTTGCATGAACAACTGCAGGCTTGTAAGTTTTTTCACTCAAGCCCATCTCCTTAACAATAGATTTCAATAAAGAACGAGAGTCTGCTTCATCATAAATTGTAAAATCTGAAGTAAAGCCTATCTTATCAGACTCAACACGCAATATTCTAGCAAAGACACTATGAAAAGTACCCATATATTTCTGTCTGATATAAAATGTTTCACCAAACATTTTACGAATACGTTCAACCATTTCTCTTGCTGCCTTATTAGTAAAAGTAAGCACTAATAAGGAATAAAGATCTTTACCCTGTCTCAGGAGATAAGCTATCTTATAAGTAAGCACACGCGTTTTACCCGAACCTGCACCGGCTATCACCAGCGAAGGTCCGTCAATATATTCTACCGCAGCACGCTGCGCTTCGTTCAAGTCTTTCAGTAAATCCATGAATCAATATTTACCAGATTTTTCACTCTTCATTCTTCACTCTTCACTTCCCCCTATATCCTCCCACAGCCGTGCCCGGGTCGAAATCTTCGCCCTCACGAGGGAAGGTAGGGATAAATCTCATCTGATGTTCTATCTGTCGCTGGCGCTTCTTCATATAAGCGCTAGGATGCAGCGAACTGAATTTGCGCGGATTAGGAAGCGTGGCTGCTATCAGCGCACACTCGCCACGAAACAGATCTTTCGCTTTCTTGTCGAAATGATATTCTGCAACCGCATCCACACCATAGATACCCGGTCCCATCTCAATGCTGTTGAGATAAACCTCCATGATGCGCTGCTTGCTCCACATCATTTCGATGAGGAAGGTAAAGTAGACTTCAAATCCCTTGCGGGTCCATGAACGGCCAGGCCACAGGAAGACATTCTTAGCGGTCTGCTGACTGATGGTACTGGCTCCATGCACCTTTCCACCACGGGCATTATTCTTCGCCGCACTCTCGATGGCATTGAAGTCGAAACCGTGATGCTTCAGGAATCTCGCATCTTCGCTCGCCATTACCGCCACTGGCATGTGAGGCGAAATCTTATCCATCGAAACCCAATGATGATGCAGGGTAATACTCTCTCCATCAGCTACTTGCTGGAAGCATCGGATAAACATCAGAGGAGTGACATATACAGGAATGAATCTATATGCCACTACAGCAAGAATGGTGGTACTGAAAAACAGCACCACCACCCATTTTACTATATTCTTGATTTTATTCAAAATCATCTATTTATTTTTTCCCTTCCGGGAGCATGAAAGTTATTACTTCAATGTACCGTTGTTGGCTGCGTTAACCATAGCCTGGCTAGCATACATGTAAACCTCTACACGACGGTTCTGGGCACAAGCAGCAGTAGTATTCACTACAGGGTTAGCAGAACCCAAACCCTGAACATTCTTTACCTGACGGCTGGTAACACCGCAAGAAGCAAGATAGTTGTAAACTGCCTCAGCACGCTTCTGGCTCAATGGCAAGTTGATACCATCATTACCTGTAGCATCGGTATAACCCTGAATAGAAACCTCGCAGTCGGTATTGTTCTTCAATACACCGGCAAACTGAGCCAAATCAGTCTTTGCGTTGCTGCTGAGAGTAGAACCGTTAGTTGGGAAGAGGATACCAGAAGCAAATGTTACCTTAACGGCAGACAAGCCATTGGCATCTGTTACAGTCTCAACCTGTGCATTCTTCACCTGTTCAGCCTCAGCCTTCACCTTATCCATGTGCTTTCCGATGAGGTTACCAGCACCGCCACCAACAGCTGCACCGATAGCAGCACCTACAAGAGCACCTGTACCACGATGGCTATTGTTGAGCAATCCACCAACGAGAGCACCCAGAGCTGCACCAGAACCGGCACCTACTGCTGTACCAGTCTTCTGATTGGTTCCACAACTTGAGAAAAGCAAGCACAAAGAGAGGCCTGCAACTGCAAAATTAGTCTTTTTCATTTTAAAATCTCCTATATTTATGTTATTTAATTGCAAAGATAACTCTTTTTTCTCCATAATGGAGAGTTTTCTAATATTTTTTTGTATTTTTGCATGCAAATTTAAGGGTATTTGTCGAAATAGAGCTAGGAAATCACCTATTTGGGGGTGGAAAATCCCTAAAAGTAGGATTTCAGACACCTGCAGACAGATGAACTGCCGGCAGCAGATGATGAAGGGGCTCATGCTTATACCTTAATATATAAATAACAGAAGAAATAAAATACAAAATAAATAGAAAAAAGCAATATGGCTAAAGAACTCAAGAATTTAACCAAGCGCGCTGACAACTACAGTCAGTGGTACAATGATTTGGTAGTAAAGGCTGATCTCGCTGAGTTGTCACCAGTTCGTGGTTGTATGATTATCAAACCATACGGTTACGCTATCTGGGAGAAGATGCAGCAGCAGCTCGACAAGATGTTTAAGCAGACAGGTGTACAGAACGCATACTTCCCTCTCCTCATCCCGAAGAGTTTCTTCTCTCGTGAGGCTGAGCACGTGGCAGGTTTCGCCAAGGAGTGTGCCGTAGTTACCCACTACCGCCTCCGTTCTACAGAGGATGGCAAAGAGGTTGAGGTGGATCCTAACGCAAAGCTCGATGAGGAGCTCATCATCCGTCCTACTTCTGAGACCATCATCTGGAACACCTATAAGAACTGGATCCATTCATGGCGTGATCTCCCTATCCTCTGCAACCAGTGGTGTAACGTAATGCGTTGGGAGATGCGTACCCGTCCGTTCCTCCGTACTTCTGAGTTCCTCTGGCAGGAGGGTCATACCGCTCATGCCACTAAGGAAGAGGCTGAGGCAAAGGCTCAGGAGATGCTCAAGGTTTACGCTGATTTTGCAGAGAACTACATGGGCGTTCCTGTATTGCAGGGCGTGAAGAGTGAGACTGAGCGTTTCGCCGGTGCTCTCAACACTTATACCATCGAGGCAATGATGCAGGATGGCAAGGCTCTCCAGAGCGGTACTTCTCACTTCCTGGGTCAGAACTTCGCCAAGAGTTTCGATGTAACATACTTGAACAAGGAGAACAAGCCTGAGTACGTATGGGCTACTTCATGGGGTGTTTCTACCCGACTGATGGGTGCCCTCATCATGGTTCACAGCGATGATAACGGTCTCGTATTGCCTCCAAAGCTGGCTCCTATCCAGGTGGTTATCGTTCCTATCAACAAGGGCGACGAGCAGTTGGCTCAGATTACTGCTAAGTTGCAGCCTGTCATCGACCAGCTCCGCGAGTTGGGCATCACCGTGAAGTATGATGACAACCCTGCCAAGCGTCCTGGCTTCAAGTTCGCAGACTATGAGTTGAAGGGTGTTCCTGTTCGTCTGGCTATGGGTGGCCGTGACTTGGAGAACAACACCATCGAAATTATGCGTCGTGATACCTTGGAGAAGGAGAACGTAAGCTTCGACGGTATCGTTGAGCGCGTAAAGAATATGTTGGAAGACATCCAGAAGAATATCTTCGAGAAGGCTCGTGCTTACCGTGATGCTCACGTTTATGAGTGCGACAACTACGAGGAGTTCAAGGAGCGTGTGAAGAACGGTGGTTTCTTCCTCTGCCATTGGGACGGTACAGCCGAGACCGAGGCTAAGATTAAGGAGGAGACTCAGGCAACCATCCGCTGCGTGCCTTTCGCTTACGAGCAGACTCCAGGTGTCGACATGGTAAGCGGCAAGCCAGCCGTAGCCCGTGTCATCATCGCAAGAAGCTATTAATTAAACGGGAAGTTAAGGAGTTAAGGAGTTAAGACGTATGTCACTTCGCCCAAAAACAGGCTAAAAAGACTATTGTCTTAACTCCTCAGCGACCGTAGGGAGCGATAACTTCTTTAACTCCTTTAACTACATATCAAATATGAGGCAGTTGATACTATACATCATTTTTCTGGTGTCCATGGTCTTCTCAGGCTATGGAGAGGTATCTGCTGCCTCTATTTCTTTTACTCCCGAGGATTCTTATACCGAATATGCAAGCCATAAGAAAGATGGTTTGACAAAGGTTGAGTATGACAAGAGCCAGCCTGAGGCACAGCTTGAAAACGCCTCACAGCTTGCTTACCGCATCTGTAGCAGCCGTCCGCAGCGCTTATTGCCAAGTGGCAACATGCACAACAGTCAGACTTCCAGTAGATTGCTTACAAATAGAATCCGTTATTTATCATCCCTTTTATCAGCTATAGAAGGTGGCATGGAGCCTTTCCGACAGGAAACAGCCCCAATCCACTTTGATGTCGCCAGCAAGTATTATGTCATTTGCCTGCGACATCTGCTCTGTTAGTGCTTATTCTTTTCTCTTTTTAAAATTTCATATAGATTTATCGCATCTTTTCTAAGATTTGCGATAAGACTGGTTACACCCCTATTCAAAACAAAAAACAGTTCAATATATATTATTTTTCAAGAATTAAGAATAAGCAAATAACAGTATAAAATTATGGCAAAGATTAATCATTTAGAGATGGGTGCTGATGTTATGGCACTCCAGGATGTACAGGTAAAGAAAGGTTTCATGGGTTTGACAGTCAAGCTCATCTATCAACCTACCAACAGTGTGATTAAGATAAAAGAGAAGGAATATTCTGCAGAGGATGGAAGAAAGCTTGAGAACATCCTCAGCGCAGCCCCAAAGGATGTAGAAACAGCAATCAGCAAATTCCCTGTTTCTGCAATCAGTATGGGTAATATGAAGTTACAGGCTTGCATCTCTGACGACCACCAGTTTGTTGCCACACAACTCCTTGCCTTCAAGGATTTCGGTTACAAGCCGGTTACAGAGATGAAGACCTATACAGGAAAGACAGCCGAAGCTTTCGCTCAGTTGTTTTAGTTATATCACAGTTTCGGGACAGAGGACAGCACAATTCCTCTGTCCCTTTTTTATTATATAGGTATAGGATGAAATCTTTATTTGAAAGAAGGCGGTTCATTCCCCTCTTCCCAATTACGGTAATGCTTAGGCGACAGACCGGTATGTTTCTTGAAGAAGGTTCCGAAGGCTGAAGCATTGGGAAAACTGAGTTCATTGGCTATCTGCTGTATCGTCTTCGTGGTGTTCTTCATCAGATAGATACTGCGACGGATCATCGCCTTGAAAAGCAACTGCTGGACCGTCTGACCGCAAACCGACTTGACCAGTACCGACAGATATTTCGGTGTAAGACAGAGTTCGTCTGCATAGAAAGCCACACTGCGCTCACGCATATAGTTCTTCTCTATCAACAGCACCAGCGACTCAAAGATGGCAATCTTCCGTTCCATCTCCTTGCCGGCAGCCTTGAACGATGCCGAGAAGATGCTGCACAACCGATACGTAACAGCCATCAGTAACAGTTTCTGCTCATGCACACAATAGGCATCCAGTTCACCACTCTTCTCTTTTTCCAGCTCCAGTTTCCTCAGCATCAGGGCATAGGAAGTGAGCATATCCTCATAGCCCGTCGTCCTGACATGGCAGGGTTTGGGATAAATCGTAGCATAGAGACGCATGGTAACCACGGTATTGCCCAACATGTGACGAATCTGTTCAGCACGGTAAAAAAGAAGGGTATATTTAAGGTTCTTGCCCGTTTCCTGCACATGAAACATCACTCCTTTGGAGAGGAAAACGGTTTCACCCTCAGATGCAACAAAGGATGTTCCGTCTACGCAAAAACGGAACATCCCCTGATGACAGATTACGATTCCGACATAGTCGGAGTAGAAAGGCTGCATCAACAGCTGAGGAAACTCATGAGCCTCATATATGATGATATTATCTGTTATTTTCATGATGAATATGGGTCTGTTATCTTCAGATTTAACTGCGAAGATAACAAAAATATCCATTCATCAGATGAGCAGCCTGTATCTTTTATGATATTTTAGCACTCCCCTACCTTCTTCCCAGGGATTTCACATCTACATTCTTCAGCAGATACTCACGCGTCAGTTCCCCGATATTGCGCTTGCGCCAAGGGAGAACGAGCATCAGTCCGGCACACAGCAGACAGCCGTAGAAGGTCCAGCCTGCCATCTCCTTGATGCTCACCAGCGTGGCTTGTACCTGTACCTTTCCCTTCGTACTCATGGCAGCCATATTCTGCGCCTCGGTTACACTCTTGCCCTGATATTGCATGCCTCTCACCGTCTGGTCGTAAGTCTTCGCCGTCTCGATGCTCGTGCGGTCGTAATCCTGGGCAAAGCGGGTTACATAATACTGCTGTCTGTGCTGAAGCACATTGGTATAGAGCGCCGAGCCGATGCAAGGGGCAATGACCATACGAACGGTAAGCATGATGCACACCCAGGTTGACATGAAGCGGTAAGGCATGCGCTGGTTGGCTATCGTGGAGATGAGCGAATAGAGCAGCATCATTCCCGTAGAACGGATAATGATAGGCCATTTCATACGCTCATACATGCCATCGTTCTGTACCTCGAAATACATGTACAGCGCATAGGCTCCGATAAAGAGGAAGCCCAGACAGTACATCCACTTCAGGTGAACATTCTTGGCTCTGGCGATGACGGCGAATATCAGTCCCACGGTATAGCCCACCATCACCCAGTTGCCTAGCGTGGCATTCTGCCAGTTGTCTATCTTCATACTCACATTGGTGAACACATTGACAAACATGGCGCTCGAATTGCAGACCATCAGCAGGAAGAAGAGCAGGATGCCGTAGTTGATGACTCTGAGCTGGAACACCTCCATGATGAAATAAGGTGAACGCCGCGTCTTCTCCAGATAGATGAACAGGGCGGTAAAGATAAGACAGACCACCGAAGAGAAGCGGATGGTAGGATCATCAAACCAGTCGAGCGTCTTACCGAAAACCATGACATAAGCAAACGAACAGAGCATGATACTAAACACCGTAACATTGCCAAACTTCGACATCGTTATCGGGAACTTAGGCATCGGATACTCATGATAAGGCATGGTGAAGAACACGATGATGATGCCTGCCAGCATGAATGCCATCATGAAATGATAAACATACTGCCACTCATAGGCATAGGCAAGCCATGCCGTTAGCCAGGTTCCCAACTGTCCGATAATCATGAAGAAGAGATAGATGACCGGCTGCGAAACCATCTTCTCCGAATCTACCGCATCCCATGCTTCCTCGGTAGTAGGCTCGCATCCCGGCGTGATATTCCTCGTAGCCTCTATTCCGAAACCATATCTGATGAGCACGAAGAGATGCGCCATCAGCAGCGTCTGACGGACAAAACCCATCAGCAGACTGCACAGTCCGAGTATAAACAGAGAGTCGGTCTGGGCACACACAAAACTGAGGATAAAGAGAATGGAGAAGCCCACGATACACATCATCTTCTCTCTACGGATGCACACCAGTTCATAGAAGAACGGCGAGAAAGCCGCCATTCCTATCGAGGTGCAGAAGCCCGCAAAGGCAATGTATTCCGACTGGATGCCGAGCCCGCTCATCATCTCGCCGCTGTTGGCAGAATAGACACCACTCATCGTAATCATCGGCACGAAGAGGATGATCATGAAGATGATGCCAAGCGGTTTGGGCACCCAATCATAAAACGGATAATTCTTATATTCTTCTTCCATATATTACTTCATTTCCATCTAGCTGTTTTTTACTTTCTCTCAGCCTTGACAACCACCATCATGCCGGCAGCAAGATGCTCATTATCCTCTTTGCTGAGGTTGTTGAAATCGATTCTTACAGGCACACGCTGCTGAATCTTGACAAAGTTTCCAGCCGAATTGTCTGTTGGTACCAGCGAATATTTCGAACCGGTAGCACCAGAAATGGCGGTCACCGTACCCTCAAACTCCTTGTTACTGATGGCATCTACGGTCATACGCACCTTCTGTCCTACATAGAGATTCTCTATCTGGGTTTCCTTATAGTTGGCAATCACCCATTTGTTGTTGGTTGGAATGATGTAGGTAATGGTGGTTCCTGCATTCACCATCTGTCCCTCCTCGATAGAGCGGCGACCCAGTTTACCATCACAAGGGGCCACTACCACACAGTAAGAGAGATTCAGCTTTGCCATCTCTACGGCAGCCTCGGCACGCTCGATGGAGGCAGCCACATTCTGCTTGCGGGTAGTTACCTCGTTTACTCCCTTATAGGCAGCAGCCTGCTGCTTCTTTACCCCTTCGAGTTTCTTCCTAGTAGCAGCATATTCTACCTCCAACTGTTCGAGTTGGATAGGAGTAGCCGCTTTCTTTTCTACCAGGTTGCGATAGCGTTCGCAGTCCTTGGCAAGTTTGGCAAGTCGTACATTTATTTCATCGATAGATGCCTGATAGATAGAAGCTGATGTCTCGGTGGTCTGCTCTGTAGCGTTGATGACATTGGCTCCTGCCTTGGCATCCTTGAGGGCAGCTTCAGCCTCCATCAGACGGATACGATACTCCCGGTCGTCGAGCACAAGGAGGGTATCTCCCTTGTGTACTTCCTGATGTTCTCTGAAGCATACCTTGGCGATATAGCCGGATGCACGGAGATTAACCGGTGAGATATATTGCTCTATCTGAGCATCATTGCTCGTTTCGTTAGAGTTATAATCGAGGAAGAGGCATACGATTTTCCAAAGTCCGAAAGCCAGGATAGCAACACCTATCAGACTGGCGATAATCTGTCTTACGCGCTGTTTCTTGAGTTTCTTCCTGGTTTCTTCGTGAGATACCTGTGTAGCCTCTGCAGTTTCTACATTTTTATTTTCGTTCTGTTCCATAGTTTTATTGTAATTTGGAATCTGGGAATATGAAGTAAAGTTTTTTACATCCCGTTTTCCTGTTTATATTTTATTTTTTAATGATTTATTCTTCTCTGTTATTTAGCAACCGAAATCTGGTTGAGCTGTCCAGTCAACTTGAGCAGCGAGAGATTGGCAACCTTGTAGCGATAGTAGGCTGTAAGATAATTGTTCATTGCCTCGCTCATGCGCATCTCGTCCTGCAGCACCGCTGTCATCGAAGCCACACCCTCCTTATACTGGTCGGCTGTTACGTTGTAAACATCCTGCGCCATGGTATAATTATCAAACTGTTTCTTGTAGTTGCGCTGACTGTTGTTCACCTCGCTCACCGCATTCATATAGTTTGCCTGCAGTCCCTTCAGGGCGTCCTCGTAACCGATGCGTGCATTCTCCTCCTCTATCTTCGCCTTTCTGATTTTAGAACGCTTTTCAAAACCATCGAATACAGGCACTCTCAGCTGGATGCCCAGACCGTTGGAACCATACCAGTGGTTTGATTCGCCCGAATGAATCCAGTGATCAATCCTATCGGTAAAGGCAGAATACATCAGGTTTCCAGTCAGCGAGAGTGATGGCAGATAACCGTCCTTGGCTAGTTTGGTCTGCTTCTGGGTGAGCAGTTTCTTCTGTTCCAGCAACTGGAGTTCGTAGAGTCCCGTATCCAGTCCGTCAGCCTTCACCATCTCTATCTTTCCCGGATCTACGGCAGTCACCTTCATCTCCTTCTCGGCAGGATAATCTATCACATACTTGAGCATGGTATACTGCTGTTCGAGCATGGCGATGGCATTATCGCGCTGCACGGTGAGGTTCTCGATATTGAGATTCACTCGCTTCAGATCTACCTCCAGACTCATCTGGTTGTCATAGAATGCCTGGGTGATGTTTCTGAGTTCTACCAGTCGCCTGATATTGTCATCCGTCAGACGAATCTGCTCAGATGTGTTCTGCGCCATGTAATACATCTTGGCAGTCTGCACGATGAGGTCTTCACGCGCCTTCTCATAAGAGAGTTGGTTGAGTTTATCGGCTATCTTGGTAATGTCGATGGCGGTAAGAATCATCTGGTTATACAGCGGCATCTGCAATTGTACACCCGCCGAAGCATTATACTGCAACGTCTTGGTTACATTATAAGGCTTGCCGTAAGCCGAGCCGTCGGTAACCGAAACAGGCGGCGTAAAGTTGTCGTTGAGCTGTGCCACCGCATTGATCTGCGGATAGAGTTTAGCCTGATTTTCGCTGATAGCGTACTTTCCCTTAGCTATTTCGTTTCGGCTGCTCTGGAGCGACAGGTTGTTATCCACTGCCATCTGCAGGCACTGGCTGAGCGTAAGCGTCTCCTGTGCGCCAAGTGTATGGAAAGCTCCGAGCGCGAAACATAAGATGATTATTTTCTTCATTTCTTCTTAATGATTTCTATTGATTTACGTTTCATTTATTATCTGGGTGCAAAGGTACGGCTTTTCGGTGATAAATGACTATTCACATCTTATCACAATATGTTCAAAATTTCCGAAAATAACAGGATATGGTTCAGTATCAGCCTCATCGGCCTACTGGCTTTCAGCTATGCGCTTCTCCAGAACCTTCTTCAGGTTATCAGCAGAGCCCATTCCCAACTTCTTTCTGATGTTGGCCCGCTGGGTAGTGATGTTCGATTCCGACTTGCTGAGCAGCGTGCAAATCTCACTCAGCTTTCTGTTCTGCAGGATAAGATAACAGATTTCCTGTTCAGAGGCACTCAACTCGGGAAAGACGCGTTCAATGTTCTGTTTGCTCAATTCGCGGGTCTGGAGATATTGCATTACATTGTCTATGACATTCTTCTGCGAAGCCTCACCCAGAAGATCCAGCAAATGCGCGGTAAATTTAACATCATGCCTTTCCTTCGCCAGAGCCACGTATGCCTTAATCTGCTTTTTGTTTATCTTCAGCACCTGGAGCAGTTCTTCCTCATCACGCTGCAACGTTCTGTTCGCATTGACAAGATACTCACCGTTTCTGGCAACAGCCAGACTCAGCACGCTGATAAAAAGCAATATGAGCATCATCATGAAGAAATAATCCATGAGCGATTCATCCCCCGTTACAATCACACTCAATATATAAACCCCAAAAGCTATTCCCACCAGCCAGCGTGTGAGACGCGCCTGATAAGCCGCCAGCGAGAAAAACATGTTGCCTGAAAGGATAAGCATATTGATGAGAATCACCATTCTGTTATCTTTCAGCGTAGGCATAAAGGCACTGTAGAGGATATCAGCTCCGATAAAGCACTGGGTGGCGATAGCGATACAAACGATTGCCCTCACCATTGGGATTTTCCCGAAGAGATAAGCCAGGAAGGAGGATAACACGACAATCAGAAAAACGATGTTAGACACGGTAAAAAACGGATCAAAGGCTCCAGAAAAGCCTAGGATATTTGACAGGATGCCCAAAGAGAGCATCACGGAGAAACACACAAGGATAGCTTGACGTTGGCGGTCCAAGTAATTAGATTCTCTCTTCAGGAAAGAGAATTCTAACTGATGTATCTTAGATTTCTTTGCGTTCTTTTCTTTCATATTCATAATGGATAGATAAATTATTTCGTATTGACAGATGAGGCTGGTTTGCCCTGACTAACGAATCATTTTGCACAGACAGACGAATCGCTTTTTCTTCTTGCAAAAATAATAAAAAAGATTGGTTTTGATGTTTTTTGAGGGATATTTTTTTATAATTCCAGAAAAATCAGCATTTTTCAGTGTACTTTTCTCCCTACCGAGAGTGGTTTTCCATTACTTTTGCATTTGAAAATTCAAATCATTTATCAATCATTTAATACTAATTACGTATGAAAAAGAATATCACTTTCAACAGTAAGCACATACAATGGTTTCTGTTTTTATGCTTAAGTTTCAGCATCACATTCTGTATGTTTCTGCTATCTTCATGCAGCGATGATGACCATGAAGAAGTAAACTATCAGGCACACTATCAGGACGTACCAGCCAGTCTGCTGACCGATGCCAAGAAACTGGAGATGGTCCGGTCCATCCAGGACTTGAAAGACGGAAGATTCTTCTATCTTGACTATACGGAGGATTACAAACTCTCTACCATATCAGGCTATAATCTTACCGACAACACCCAACTGATTGGTGCCGTATTGAAAACCCTCTGCGACAAAACACCATCCTGGCTCAAGGCAAGAGTCAAGCTGGATGCCGGCTGCAGTGCCTTTGCTGTTACGACACCAGATACTGGTGATTATCTGATGGGGCGCAACTTTGACTACTCTCACGATAATGAACCGATTGCAGCAGCCCTGGTTCGCACGGCTCCAGAAGGTGGACTGAAATCCATCAGCATGGTGGATGCCTACTGGATAGGTTACCGGCAGGATCTCTGGCATTACATTCTATATAACAAGGAACAGTTTGAGAAACATAAGACGCAAGACCTTTCCTATATCATGGCATTCCCATATCTTCTGATGGACGGCATGAACGAGGCCGGCTTTGCTGTATCCGTACTCCATCTCGACGGCAAGCCAACCCAGCAGGCAAGCACAGGCAAGAAACTGACTACAACCCTGGCCTTACGCATGATGCTGGATCATGCAAGAACGGTAGATGAAGCTCTCAAGATTCTGGACGGATATGACCTCTGGATACCGGATAATGACGGCAACTATCATTTCTACATGGCAGATGCCACGGGCCGTTATGCCATCGTAGAATTCGTATATGACAAGGATCACCAAAGCAAGATTTACATCGACGATGAATATACGGGTGAAGACGGAAAGACTCATTTCAAATATCCTGACGTATTGCCAAACACCCGCGAGGTGATAGAAAAGCGCTATGCCAGCAACTTCTATGTATCTGAAACCATGGCATGTTCAGATAAAGGTCCGAAACTCTCGAACCACGGCAAGACCCGCTACGACATGATGGAATTCGTCATCAAGCAGAACAGGAACCAGTTGTCAGAGGAAGGAGCCATGAATCTGCTCAATGGTGTGAGTCAGGCAGAAACTCCAGGCAATCCAACGAGCCATACCCAGTGGTCGGTGGTATACAATCTCTCCCAGCGCAAGGCAACCGTCTGCGTGAACAGAGATTACAAGAACAAGTTTACGTTCTATGCAAAATAATACATTTTATGCAAAAGAAGATTTTGCCGAGAAATAAAATAAAAGAAAATAGGTCTAGCTACACCGCGCTAAGCGGGGTCGCTAGACCTATCTTCTAATCTATCAAGAACTTATATTCTTATTTTAGTCTTCATCAGCAAACTCATTCAGAGTATATGCACTGCTGCCATCAAAGCAGTGGGTACATACCTGGCACTTTGGAAGACCGATGGCCTCTACCAGCTGCTCGATGGTGTTGAACTTCAGGGAAGTCAAGCCCAACTGGCTGGCAATCTCATCTACCATTCTCTGATACTCAGGAGAACCAGTGGTAGCGTATTTCTCAAGATTCTTGTTGGCATCGCCCTCAAACTTCTCGATGATGCGACGGGTAATCAGCTCCATATCACTCTTGGAAGAAGTGAAGTTGATGAACGGACAGCCGTATACCAATGGAGGACACGCTATGCGCATGTGGCACTCCTTCAAGCCTGCCTGGTCGAAAAGCACCTTCACATTGTCGCGAAGCTGGGTACCACGAACGATACTGTCATCGCAGAACAATACTCGCTTGCCCTTCAACATCGCCTTGTTAGGAATCAGCTTCATCTTGGCTACCAGTGAACGCATGCTCTGGTTGCTAGGAGTAAAACTGCGAGGCCATGTAGGCGTATACTTGGCAATGCAGCGCTGGTAAGGTACACCCTTGCCGGCAGCATAACCCATCGCCATACCCGTACCAGAATCAGGAATACCGCTGCAGCAGTCTACCTCCACATCATCGGTCTTGGCGAGATTAAAGCCGTTGGTAAAACGCGCCTCCTCTACATTCTTGCCCTCGTAGGTAGATGTAGGGAATCCGTAGTAAACCCAGAGGAAAGAGCAAACCTGCATCTTCTTGTTGGCAGGTCGGATCTGCTCCATGCCATCAGCTTTAATCTTCACGATTTCGCCTGGTCCTACCTCATATGCTGTTTCATAATCAAGGTTAGGGAACGAGGTGGTTTCGCTGGAAGCCGCATAGGCACCTTCCTTCTTGCCGATGATGATTGGAGTACGTCCCCAACTGTCACGCGCACAGATGATGCCATCCTCGGTAAGGATCATCATGGTGCAGGAACCTTTGATGTGATGGAAAACGTTTTCGATACCTTCTCTGAAGGTTTTACCCTGAATAATAAGCAGAGCCACCAACTCAGTTGGATTGGTACTACCCGAAGACATCTCTGCAAAGTGCATGTTCTTTTCGAGCAGAAGCTGAGTAAGTTCATCCTTGTTTACTATCTTAGCTACAGTGCAAATGGCAAAGCGGCCAAGATGAGAGTTCATGATGAGTGGCTGGGCATCTGTATCGCTAATCACGCCGATGCCCGATGTAGCTCCTTCAAACTTGTTGAGTGTAGGTTCAAACTTCGTTCTGAAGTATGAACTTTCCAGATTGTGGATAGAGCGCACGAAGCCCTTCTCACTACTGTAGGTTGCCAAACCGCCCCGGCGTGTGCCGAGATGTGAGTTGTAATCTGTGCCGTAAAAGAGATCAGCGACACAGCTTTTCTTGGAAATAGTTCCGAAAATGCCTCCCATAAGAGTATAATTATATGTTATAATTTTGTAATATGGGTGCAAAGGTAAATAAAAATCAGAAAATATGCAAGTCTTTTTGCTTTTTTTCTGTAAAAACATGATAATGAGGGTAACTTGCTACCCTATTTCGAGAAGAATAAACGGCTACTGAAAAGAAAAGCGCTCCGGCAATAATTACCGGAGCGCCATGATATGATTTCCTATGAAATTAATCCAACTTCAGGCTCTTCTTGATAGCCTCGATCTTATCCATTGCAGCAGCTGTGCAGCGGTTGTAGCAGCCAGCGCACTTGAATGAAGGATCCTTAACCTCAATATAGAACTTGATCTTAGGCTCTGTACCTGATGGACGGACACTTACCTTGGTGTTGTCATCGCAGAACCACTGGAGTACATTGCTTGTAGCAGGCATATCGAGCTTCTCTACGCTGCCGTCAGCATGCTTAACCTCCAGGCTCTGGTAGTCCTTCCAGGTTACCACCTTGCTGCCACCCAACTCCTGTGGAGGGTTGGCACGGAAGTCTGCCATCATCTGCTTAATCTCATCAGCACCGGTCTTACCTGGGCGAACTACGTTTACAGTAAACTCCTTGCTGAAGCCATACTCTGCATAAATCTGCATCAGGAGGTCGTAGAGTGTCTTGCCCTGATCCTTAGCCCATGCTGCAATCTCGCAGATGAGACAGATAGATGCAGGAGCATCCTTATCGCGTACCTTATCGTATGGCAAGAAACCGAAGCTCTCCTCACCACCACCGATGTACTGCTGCTTACCCTCAGAGATAGCAATCTCGCGTGCAATCCACTTGAAACCGGTGTAGCAGTCGCGCAACTCTACGTTGTTCTTCTTGGCAATCTCAGCGATAACCTCTGTTGTTACGATGGTCTTTACAAGGAAGTCTGTTGGCTTCAACTTGCCCAACTTCTTCTTGTTCTCGATGATGTAGTAGCAGAACATCATGGCTGTCTGGTTACCATTGATGATCATCCACTCGCCCTTGTCGTCACGGCAAACGATAGCCAGGCGGTCTGCATCTGGGTCAGTAGCAACCACGAGGTCAGCGTTCAGCTTGGTACCAAGCTTCATACCGAGGGTCATAGCCTCTGCATTCTCCGGGTTAGGAGAAACCACTGTTGGGAAGTTACCATCTACTACCATCTGCTCAGGAACTACATTGATGTTCTGGAAGCCCCAAGAACGCAGACAGAGAGGAACGATGACACGACCTGTACCGTGCATAGCTGAATAAACGATGTTGAGATCTTTCTGACGGTTGATGACATCCTGGTCAATCATAGCAGAATGAACGGCTGTCATGTAGTCGTAATCCATCTCACCACCGATAATCTTGATCTTATCCCAGTTAGCCTCAAACTTCACCTGGTCGATAGTAACCTTGTTTACCTCCTCGATGATACCTGTATCGTGTGGAGCCAGAACCTGAGCACCGTCGCTCCAGTAAGCCTTGTAACCATTGTACTCCTTAGGGTTGTGAGAAGCTGTTACGTTGACACCAGCCTTGGCACCGAGCTCGCGGATAGCGAAAGAAATCTCTGGTGTAGGACGGAGGCTCTCGAAGAGATAAGCCTTGATGCCATTGGCAGAGAAGATGGCAGCTACGGTCTCAGCGAAGAGACGGGAGTTGTTACGGCAGTCGTGACCTACCACTACAGAAAGGTTCTCCTCACCTGGGAAAGCCTTGAGGATGTAGTTAGCAAAGCCCTGTGTAGCCATACCAACGATATACTTGTTCATGCGGTTGGTACCTGCGCCCATGATACCGCGCAAACCACCAGTACCGAACTCCAAGTTCTGATAGAATGCATCAACGAGAGCAGACTTGTCCTCTGCGTCGAGCATTGCCTTTACTTCCTTACGAGTTTCTTCGTCAAAAGCAGGTGTGAGCCACTGCTGTGCTCTTTCTTCACACTGCTTGATCAATTCTGCGTTATTAGCCATAGTTTGATTATATTATGTAATTAATTAATTCTTATCGAGAATGATGTGCACGAAAACAATGCATAATTTCTCTATTTGCGTACAAAGTTATATAAAAATTTTGATAAACCAAGCAAGAATGAAGTTTTTTTTGTATTTTTGCACTTTGAAATGGAATTGAAAATAGAATAAGGCTAATATTTAGCAATATTGTATTGGTAAGATAACAAAAGTTGAATGAACAAAATATAAAAAATAGAATATGGAAGTATATTACACGGGCGTCATCATCGCCGTATCCACCTTTTTAATAATAGGTATCTTTCACCCTATCGTCATGAAGACGGAATATTATACGGGCACCCGCTATTGGTGGGTTTTCCTCGTTGCGGGCATCATCTGCATCGGAGCTGCCTTCCTGGTTGCCAACGTGCTCTTCTCTGCCATACTGGGCGTAGTAGGTGCTTCATGCCTTTGGAGCATCGGTGAACTCTTCGAACAGAGACAACGCTGCGAGAAAGGCTGGTTCCCGAAGAATCCGAAAAGAATAGGAACAGGATATTACAGGGACGAGAAGAAGTGAAGAACGAAGAACGAGGAAACAACGTTCGACGGACGAAGTGAAAGTCAATTCAAGTGTAAAGTGTATAGGAAGAAAACGCCAACGAAATGAAGACAAAACTCATTTTGGTCGGAAAGACCGTAAACAAGCATTTCATTGCGGGCATCAAGGATTATGCTGAACGCATCACCCATTATATGCCTTTCAACATAACAACCATTCCTGAGCTCAAGAACACCAAGAGTCTCAGCGAACAGCAGCAGAAGGAACGGGAAGGAGAACTGATTCTGAAACTCCTCCAGCCTTCAGATACCGTGGTGCTGATGGATGAACATGGACAGGAATTCCGAAGCATCGAGTTTGCCAAATGGATAGAGCGCAAGCAGGCCACGGCAAGAAGACTCGTCTTTGTCATCGGCGGTCCTTACGGCTTCTCACAGTCTGTCTACGACCGCGCCAACGAGAAGATCTCCCTCTCCAAGATGACCTTCTCGCATCAGATGGTGCGCCTTATCTTTACCGAGGCGCTCTATCGCGCATGTACTATTATAAAAGGTGAACCTTACCACCATGAATAAAGGTAAAAGGGTAAAAAAGTAAAAAGGTAAAAAATGGGGAAAGATAAATATATAGAGATAAAAGGGGCAAGAGCCAACAACCTCAAGAATATCGATGTGAAGATACCTCAGGGCAAGTTTGTTGCCATTACGGGTGTCTCAGGATCGGGAAAATCATCGTTGGCTTTTGATACCTTATATGCTGAGGGCCAGCGCCGCTATGTGGAGTCGCTCTCTTCGTACGCACGCCAGTTTCTGGGACGTATGAGCAAACCGGAATGTGATTTCATCAAGGGATTGCCACCTGCCATCGCCATCGAACAGAAAGTGATTTCGCGCAACCCACGATCTACCGTGGGCACCAACACCGAAATCTACGAATACCTGCGACTGCTCTACGCACGCATCGGAAAAACCTATTCGCCTATCAGCGGACAGGAAGTGAAACGCCATACTACCGAAGATGTACTCGCCTGTACCCGACAGTATTCCCAGGGTACCAGGTTTGTCATCCTTGCCCCTATCCACGTCATCGAAGGGCGCAGTCTGGGCAAACAGCTGGAGATGTACAATCAGGAAGGTTACGCGCGTATATATATAAAAGGTGAATTCGTACGCATAGAAGACTTCATGGAGCAGGCTGACAAGGATCTGCTGGAAGTAAGCGGCGATAAACTGAGAAAGAGAATGCAGCAGAAGGATGAAGAAATCTTCCTGGTCATCGACCGTGCTTCGGTAAGCGATGAGAAGGATGATATCAGCCGACTGATGGATTCTGCCGAAACTGCCTTCTATGAGGGCGATGGAGCCTGCCGCCTCGTCTTCCTGCCAAGCAATATCTGCTACGACTTCTCTACCCGGTTCGAAGCTGACGGCATGCAGTTTGAAGAGCCTACCGACAATATGTTTGCCTTCAACTCTCCTCTCGGAGCCTGCCCTACCTGCGAAGGTTTCGGCAGCATAATAGGCATCGATGAGAAACTCGTCATTCCGAACACTTCGATGAGCGTATATGACGGATGTGTGGTTTGCTGGCGAGGCGAAAAGATGGGTATGTGGCTCAAGGAATTCATCCGCAGAGCTGCAGAATACGACTTCCCTATCTTCAAGCCTTATTTCGAACTGACTCAGCAGCAGAAGGACTGGCTGTGGCACGGTCTGCCTGGCGAGAAGAAACGTAAACAGCAGGAAAGGGTGAGCATCGATGAGTTCTTCAGAATGGTAAAGGAGAACCAGTACAAGATACAATACCGCGTGATGCTGAGCCGATTCCGTGGAAAGACGATTTGTCCTGATTGCCATGGTACCCGACTCAAGAAGGAAGCCAACTATGTGAAGATTGGCGGAAAGAGTATCACCGAACTGGTTGAGATGTCGATTGTGAACCTGAGCGAATGGTTCAAGAAACTGGAACTCTCTGAGCATGAGAAGGAAATCAGCAAGCGTCTGCTCACCGAAATCACCCACCGCCTGCAGTTTCTCCTGGATGTTGGTCTGGGTTATCTTACGCTCAACCGACTCTCCAACACCCTCTCCGGCGGTGAGAGTCAGCGCATCAACCTGACCACCAACCTGGGCTCATCGCTCGTGGGTAGCGTATATATCCTCGACGAACCTAGTATCGGACTCCATAGCCGCGATACTGCCCGACTGATTAAGGTGCTGAAAGAACTGCAGCAACTGGGCAATACGGTGGTTGTGGTAGAACACGACGAAGAGATTATGCGGGCAGCCGACTATCTCATCGATATCGGTCCAGATGCCGGCAGACTGGGCGGAAGAGTGGTCTACGCCGGTCCGTCATCAGAATATTCAACCACCGACAAGGCTGAACAAGAAAAGCTGCTGGCTGAATATCCGGAGAGTTATACCATCAAGTACCTTACCCACAACGAGGAGATAAAGGCGCCAACGAGCCACCGTGCCTGGAACCAGTATATCGAAATCAAGGGAGCCCGGATGAACAATCTGCGCGGCATCGACGTTAAGATACCGCTCAATGTATTCACTTGTGTAACCGGCGTATCAGGCTCAGGCAAGAGTTCGCTCATCAAGGGAATCCTCTATCCTGCCATGCGTCGCCGTCTGGACCTCGTTGCAGATGCACCAGGCGAATATGCATCGATGGAAGGCGACTGGAAGAGCATCCATCATGTAGAGTTTGTTGACCAGAACCCTATCGGAAAGAGTACCCGCAGCAATCCTGCCACTTATCTGAAGGCATACGATGCGATACGTGCCCTCTTTGCCAACCAGCCACTGGCTAAGCAGATGGGATTCACGCCGCAGTACTTCTCTTTCAATACTGAAGGCGGAAGATGCGAGGAATGTAAGGGTGCGGGATATGTTACCATCGAGATGCAGTTTATGGCAGACCTCACGCTGACCTGCGAGGCTTGTAAGGGCAAGCGGTTCAAGCACGACATCCTGGAGGTACGCTATGGCGGAAAAGACGTCAATGATGTGCTGAACATGACGGTAAACGAGGCCATCGAGTTCTTCAGCGATGAAAAGCTGCAGCGCAACGAGGGCGACTTCGACAACTGCCGCATCATCGTAAACCGCCTGAAGCCGCTTCAGGATGTGGGTCTGGGCTATATCAAGCTCGGTCAGAATTCAAGTTCGCTTTCGGGAGGTGAGAATCAGCGTGTAAAGCTCGCCTTCTTCATAGGCAAGGAGGAACAGGAGCCTACGCTTTTCATCTTCGACGAGCCTACCACGGGTCTTCACTTCCACGACATCAAGCGCCTGCTACATGCCTTCAATGCCCTGATAGAAAGGGGCCATTCGCTGGTAGTGATTGAGCACAATCTGGATGTCATCAAGTGTGCCGACTATATCATCGACCTCGGTCCGGAAGGCGGCGACAAGGGCGGTAATCTCGTTGTTGCCGGAACTCCGGAAGAAGTAGCTGCCTGCAAGGCAAGCCTTACCGGAAAGTTCTTGCGTTAAATTGAAGTTTCAGGGCGTATTGGGTAATCCCACCCGCACAGGGTGAAAATACGATATCAGTGGAATCCGACAACCGCCGGATTCCACTTTTTAATTTAAAAATCCAATTCAAAAGAATTATTTGTTATAAAAGTAACTATCATCGAAGGCAGCTTCGATAAGGCGTTGCTTCACTCGGGCGTATTCTGCCGAGTCTTCGATAAAGTACCGAAGAGCAGAAACAATCCTCACATAAACACTGAGCCGATAATCGCCCTTACCCTTTTAGATTGCAAAAATGTTTTCCTTATGCATCCCAGCATAATACATCAGATCAGAACCAGATACATGATGGTTCTTCATCACTTCACTCAGAACAACACCGAAACGGCTGTTGTCTGCTTCAAAATTAACAATCTTCATTGCTTAATTTTTTTAAATTGTTTGTAATTATTGTATACGAGTTCCCACTACGGGAACTCTTTTTTATTTTCTTTTTAGTATCTTTGCACCATGTAAAACAGATTCAACAATCTGCTTACCTATAAGGAAACGAATAACCGATACATATATTGTATAACAATATAATATTTTTAGGAGATTATGAACATAACAACATTCAGCAACATGGCCAGCAAGATTCCTTCACCTGGCCAGTTGGAAGGCCTGGTAACCTTCATGAAGGAAGATGAGAAACTCAGGTTTTTCACCGAGTCTTACCGGAAAACGGGGAATAAGTCGTACAAGCACGATGCACCCCTCTTCGCCGTAGCCTGCATCTTCGAAGGCGGAAAAGGCAAGGACAACATCCGGAGCCTCACACATCTGTCACTGGTCGACTTCGACCACATCACAGAAAAACCGGATGACGGCACCCTGCGCTCGCTCAAAGAGAGAATCTGCCACGATGCCCACACCCTGCTCTGCTACGTTACCATGAGCGGCAACGGACTGCGCGTCATCTACCGCTACGAAGGCGATGATTATCCCGCCGCCTTCGCCATGGGAAACGACTACTACGCGCATCTCATCGGCAAGGAAAGCGATCCGCTCTGCAAGAACATCACAAGGCTCAGCGGACTCGCCTACGACCCCGAAGTCTATTTCAATCCTGAAGCCACAGCCTTCAGCGCCGAGGAAATCAGCCATTTCCATTCCGCTACGCTCAAGACCGCCCAGAAGAAAAAGAAACAGGAACGCATCGCCGACTACTACGAGCAGATCGTCAAACCCAAGCTGGAAAACGAAAAAATCAGGTACGAACCCGGCAACCACAACCAGTATGTGATGCGGGTGGGCTACATGATGGCAAAGAAACGGTACGACAGGAAAGAAGCCACCCAGTGGGCTATCAGGCAGTTTCCCGAATACGACGACGTAGAACAGGTGTTCAAGTCGTGCTACGACAACACCACTCACCCACAGAAGATGAAGGCAGAAACCGGAAAGATTCCCTATGCCACCGTAGATGAAATCAAAGACTACCTCGACGGGCATATCAAACTCCGCTTCAACCTCATCACCCTGCGCTACGAGTATCAGAAGGAGAAATGGCGAATCCTCCAGGACCGCGATCTGAATACGCAATGGAGCAACATGTCGCTAACCGCAAGGGTGAGCAAGAGCGACATGATCAATGTCATCGAGAGCGACTATACCCCGCCCTACAATCCCTTCACCGATTATCTGGAGAATCTCCCACCCTGGCAGGAAGGCGACAAGGACTATATTGCCGAACTCGCTGCCACGGTAAAGATGAAGGGAGACCCCGTGATGCCCTTCTGTGAAGCCCTCAGGAAATGGCTCGTGGCGATGATAGCAGGATGGATAGACGAAGGTGCCGTCAACAATGTCATCCTGGTGTTCATCGGCAAACAGGGCGCCTACAAGACCACCTGGTTCAACTATCTCCTGCCGCCGGAACTGAAGCAATACTTCTATACGAAGGCGAATGCCAGGCGCATGACGAAGGATGATATCATCGCCCTTTCGCAGTATGCACTCATCTGTTATGAAGAGCTCGACACGATGAGTCCGTCGGAACTGAACCAGCTGAAGGCTGTGGTAACGATGCAGTATACCAACGAAAGGGCGGCATACGGCCATTATGCCGAGCAGCGCAAGCATATCAACACCTTCTGCGGCACGGGCAACAATCCCGAGTTTTTGAGCGACCCTACCGGTAACCGTCGCTGGCTGCCCTACGAGATAGAGAGCATCCTCTCGCCCCGTGAGCATCCGTTCAATTACGAAGGCATCTACGCCCAGGCTTACGCCCTCTACAAGAGTGATTTCCGCTACTGGTTTACCGATGAGGAGATAGAAAAGCAGAACCGGCACAACCGCGCTTTTGAGGCGCCCAGACTAGAACAGGAACTTGTGGATCTCTACTTCCGAAAGCCAACGGAGGCGGAGACAGGGGAGTTCGTGTCCATAGCCAGAGCGATGCAGATCATCAGTTGCAACATCTCCCAGAAGCTGAGCAGCACCAAGTTGGGCAGAGCTTTCAATGATCTCGGATTCGAAAAGATGCGCACCACCTACAACCGTGGTTACAGGGCGATTATACGTACTGCCGAGGAAATCAAGGCATACCAGGTATCCCTCTGCATCAACTCGCCGCAATCCGATGATGATGCCCCGTTCTAGCCGTTCCCAAGCCATCGGTTCCCACTGGTCAGATTATGACACTATGACACTTATGACACTAGTTTTTCAACTTTTCGCCTCGCACGCGGGCAGGCAGGAACTTTCGGCCTGATTTTTCCTGCCTGCCCGCGCGAGAGCAAATCTTCAGAATTCACTGTCATAAGTGTCATGTGTCATAGCAAAGCCAGTTACTTCCGAAACGGAAACCAAAGACTTACGGTGCAAAAGCCAGAGACTTACGATACAAAAGTCAGAGACTTACGATGCAAAAGTCAGAGACTTACGATGCAAAAGTCAGTAGCTTATGAACCGCAACTCATTCATAACCCTCATAAAAATCAAACAAAACTATGGATTTAAGAAGTTATACCAAGCAAGAGCTAGCTCTCCTGTATTTTCCCGATGCTACTCCAGCAGTAGCCAGTGCTCACCTGATGCGATGGATCCAGCGCATCCCCGACCTTCTCCAGAAGCTCGCCGCCACCGGTTACGGCAAGAACTGCAAGGAGTTCACCCCGATGCAAGTCTCCTACATCCTCTACTTCCTCGGTGAGCCATAACCCTGTTTTCTACACCAGACGTAAAGAAGAAACGCAACCCCGCTAGGCGTTCCGGCGGATTTGCAATCCGACGTCAAAAAAGGCTCGACCTATTTCCTTGCGGATTTGCAATCCGCCTCAAGCGAGAATGCTGCATCGATTTTGGGGAACTGCTACAAGTTTTAGGCTCTTAGCCTTGACTTTTGGATAAAAAGCCATTATTTTAGCCTTGACTTTTGGATAAAATTAACTATTGTTTGCCTTGACTTTTGGATAAAAGTTGTATCTTTGCACTGTAAATCAATAAATTATACAAAATGACATATTACAAGCGAATTATAGATAAAAAACTCCTGGAGTGGAAGGCTTCTCAAAGAAGAAAACCGCTGCTGATACGTGGAGCCAGACAAGTAGGAAAATCTTCTGCTGTGCGCCACTTTGGTAAAGAATTCAAGTACTTTGTAGAGATCAATCTGGAGAGCCAGCCATCCATAAGAGGACTCTTTTCAAAGGATATTGACGTGCATAGAACGTGTGAAAGCATAAGTGCCACTACCGGCATCCCAGTGATACCTGGTGAAACACTGCTCTTCATAGACGAGATACAAGTGAGCCAGGAAGCAATCATGTCGCTCCGTTATTTCAAAGAAGATTATCCGGAACTGCATGTCATCGCTGCTGGCTCTTTGTTGGAATTCACCTTAGAAGAACTGCCTTCCTTTGGAGTGGGTAGAATACGCTCACTCTATATGTACCCTTTTTCCTTTGATGAATTTCTCATGGCACAGGGACTAGATACCACGGTGAGTTACAAGCAGCAGGCTTCACCCTCATCTCCGCTTCCAGAGGCCGTTCATAATAAACTGGTGGACCAGTTGAAGACTTTCTATCTGGTGGGTGGTATGCCTGCCGCAGTTACAGAATGGATAGAGACTAACAGTTACATAGAATGCGCTCATGTCCATAATGATATTCTGGATACCTATCAGGATGATTTTGCCAAGTACAAGTCGCGTGTATCTCCGGCTTTATTGAGAAAGGTTTTGCGTTCCGTAGCTTTGCAAGCTGGCAGTAAATTTGTCTATAGGCAGGTGGCCGATGATGTTCATTCTTCGGTTATCAAAGACGCACTTCATTTATTGACCTTGGCAGGACTCATAAAGCCGGTGACCCATAGTGATGGAAATGGCGTTCCACTTGGAGCTGAAGAGAATGACAGCTACAGGAAATATCTTTTCTTGGATTTGGGACTGATGCAAACCATGTTGGGTACTCCTGCTGCCAATGTACTTTTAGCTTCGAATGTTGATTTCGTCAATAAAGGTGCTGCATCAGAAATGTTTGCTGGTTTGGAACTCGTCAAGAACCACGACTGTTTCCAGAAGGCAGAAATGTATTATTGGCAGAATCTGTCAAGAGGGGCCAATGCTGAGATTGATTTTCTGGAAGCCAAGGATGGTATGGTTTTACCGATAGAAGTGAAAGCCACTACCAGGGGTAGCATGCAAAGCTTATGGCTATTCATGAGAAAGAAGGCTCTTCATCATGCTGTTCGTACATCCCTAGAGAATTTCGGAGAGTTTGAGTATGTTGATAAAGAATCCCAGGATGCCATTCGCCATGTAGATGTAATTCCACTCTATGCAATGAGTAATTTGTGCAAACTAAGCGTTGATACGGAGATGAAATAACACCACGAAAATTGGTCAGCAAGTTGCTGACCAATTGGAAAAAGATATTTTCTCAACTCCTTGGGGGCATCACATGCTGTTGATTGACAAATTCCTAACAGAGCCACAGAAGGCTTTGTTCTATATACACCAAACTGTAGTAAACGGCTGGAGTAGGAATATCCTTCACAATTACATAGACTCGTCTCTGTATGAGCGACAAGTGAAAGCTTTGAGCAATTTTACCCGCACATTACCTGAGGTCGGCAGCGATTTGGCACAAGAAATCACAAGAGACCCATACAACTTTGCTTTCACTGGAATCACCAAACCATATAATGAGCGCATTCTTAAAGATGCTTTGCTCAACAATATCACCAAATTCCTAACAGAACTTGGTACAGGTTTTGCCTACGTAGGCAAGGAATATCGCTTGCAGATTGGAGAGAAAGAGAACTTTATCGACTTGCTCTTTTATAATTTGAACTTGTCATGCTACATAGTTCTGGAAGTCAAGATAGGTTCATTCACCTTTGCTGATGTCGGGCAACTTGGTGGTTATGTAGTAGCTTGTAATCACCTTCTTCGCAAAGAGGGGCGTGACAATCCTACTATAGGTTTACTTATTTGCAAGGAGAAAGACCGTATCCAGGCACAATATGCCCTGGAATCAAGCAGCCAACCCATAGCTATTTCTGAGTACGATCTAGAAAAATTCTATCCTGAAAAATTAGAAGGAACTATGCCGACGATAGAGGAATGGGAAGCTAAGTTTGGGGGTAGCATTGAACACGAATAATATAGAATTATTCAAGTTTTGCAAGTTTAGCCCCACACGCCCTGGGTGTTTATGGACGCAAACCTGTCGCCCTGTTAGGGCAAAAGCTTTCAAATACCTGGCAATATACAAAGCTTTTGCCCTTACAGGGCGCCTTGCTGATTGCTATTATACCCAGGGCGCTGCCCTGGGCTAGGAGCTTTTGGGCCTTCAGCCCGTACTTGAGTCAGTTCCATAAAATCACATTGCTCTAACATTTTAAATGTACAGTTTTGAACGTTTTAATATAGCACGTGCCTTGGCTACTTGCTTGGAGAAGTCAATGGAGCCACGCTTTTCCAATGCCTCATCAGCCGCTTCAACGAAACGAGCTGCTGCCTCACCATGAAGGACAGGTATTGTTTTAATTTCTATTGCCATAATCTTCTTGTTTTTAATGTTATGTACTTATTTAATTTGCAAAATTATGCTTTTATTTTCACTTTACCAAACTTTTTGTTAACTTTCTGTTGAATTTCTACGAAAAAATTCCAAATACCAACTTCATGCCATTTTAACGTTTCATTCTTTCCAATTCATCATCCTTTCGCATTTTGTCGTTCAACTTCTCCTGCATTCTGTCTAGAAAGTAAGTATGGCTATGGTTTTTGCGTCTTCTGATGTCGGTATAGAAACGATAGCAGTCCTTGGCTTTGATGCCACGAAGCTCCTGTACCTCCTGGATGACAGGTACCAGAAAGGAATGGAAGAAGGTATGGAAAAAGGCAGAGCTGAAGGCATGAAAGAAGGCATGTCCCAGCGAAGCCTTGAAATTGCCAGGAAGATGTGCTGGCAAAGGGTATGGATGAAGCGTCTATCATGGATATGACGGGGATGACGGCAGAGGATATAAAGCTGCTGAAAGCGGAGATATAGATTACGAATATCACCATATAATTAAGGGTCTATACACCACCTTTTTATCGTGGCATATAGACCCCCTTGTATTTTGCCGTTAGGCGTTATAATGACTGTTACTCACCATAATACCAGCCTTCTTCCAATTCTGGTTTATCATCACCATTGCCTCCTTGACCCATAGTCGAGGCTGCGAGGAGGGTGCAAGAGGTGATATTTACCACCTGCATTTCTGGCTTTGTATATTCTTTCTTTTTCATACTCTTTTGATTTTAAAGTCCTTTACTTAACCATGATTTTATAAGTCTTGCTGCCACGCTTCACGATGTTCAAGCCCTTCTGCAGACCATTGGTACGACGACCATTCGCATCATAGTATTCTGCATTGGCATCGTTGCTGATGGCGTTGAGGTTGTCAATGGCAGTAGTGCCATCACCCTTTCCGATGCTCAGCATGGCTGCTCTTGCCTGAGATACTGTGGCTGGATGGATGTATGCACGCATCGGTTTGATACCCACGCCCTTGCCATCCTTCAAGTCAGAGACACGCCAGAACTTATCCTTACCGATGATGTAGTCGGTGTCTGCAAGACCCTGATTGTCTTTGCCGCCAATCTTGGTGAATGAACCTACGAGGTTGACATCTGTGTTTGTTCCAGCCTTAGGCTCAGTAACGATGCTCGCATCTTGTGCAGAAATGCTGAGTGTCTGCTCACCCTCATTCATCTTGAAGAGCACCGGAGTGCCGGCAGGAATTTCTGCTCCTTCGTAACTCTCAAGGGTGATGCAATCCTTATCAATACCTGTAAGACAATAGAACTTACATTCTGTTTCCTGGCTCTGGTCAATGCCGAATGGCAAGCAGAGCGTTCCCCAGGTAGTGCCAGCATTCATCTTGCGGCTGTAAGATGCATCCTTGGCTGCGAACGGCTCGTAAGCCACAAAGTCCTTGTCGTCGTTAAGAGTGAGATTCTCCGCAGTAAGAGTTTCTCCCGTTGCTCCTATCTTCTCTTCACCATTCTTACCTACCAGCTTAGTAAAATAGCCAGTCTTGTAGTTGGCGTATTGGTGGTCGGTATAGAGCAAGAAATACTTTTGAAAACCTTTGAGTTTTGTACAATTTTTGAACATATTCTCACCATCTCGTACATTGGTCGTTACAAAATTATCGCTGACGTAGATGGTTGTGAGAGCGGTGGATGATTCATCTAACATATTGAACATACGGTTCATATCCCTCACCTCCGCTGTATTGAAGTTTGTGAGATCGAGCGAGGTGAGAGCGGAGCAACCTTTGAACATACCGTGCATATCCGTCACCTTCGCTGTGTTGAAGTTTGTGAGGTCGAGCGAGGTGAGATTGGAGCAACCAAGGAACATATTGCCCATATTCGTCACTTTCGCTGTGTTGAAGTTAGTGATGTCGAGCGAGGTGAGATGGGTGCAGTCACCGAACATACCGTTCATATTCTTCACATTCTTGGTGTTGAAGTTAGTGAGGTTGAGTGAGGTGAGATTGGAGCAGCCATAGAACATAAAGTACATGCTCGATACATTCTTGGTGTCGAATTTAGTGAGGTCAAGAGATTTAAGATTGGAGCAATTCCAGAACATAGAACTCATATCCGTAATATTCGCTGTATTCAAATATTCAAGGCCTGAAATTGTTTCCAATGTCTTGCAGTTATAAAAGAATTCTTTCAATGATGTAGGAGCGTATGTCTTGAAACTCTCTTCGAAAACTATATTCTTGATAGTAACATTTCCTAAAGCTTTGCAAATTTCACCCACATTATTATATTTTTCTACAATGACACTGTTGTTTCCTATATCTGATATATTAGCATCAATAACTTTCTTGAAAGTCAATGTAGTGTTCTTAGCATTGTACTCTGCAATATAATTATTGTCAGAAATAGAGGTCGCTGTTTTCAGATCGTATATGAATGTGCGGTCAGCATTATTATTTCCTGAATAGTCTTTTTGGTAAGACAACTTCAAAGTATGCTCGCCAGCAGATAAAGATTCTTTTATCTCTATTTGTCTCATTCCGCTAATCTCCTCAAACTTTTTGTTATCTATAGTAATAGTGGCTTTATCACAATAAGATTCAGAAGAAACGAGATGCTTGAATGTCAAGAATATAGACTTTTCTACTTTGAAGTTGACTACAGTCTCTGAAGTGCTTCCCTCCACATTATAATTACTTGACATCAGTCCTGTGCTTCCTTCTGGAATTTCGAAGCTAATATCTGTCATTCCTTCGGCTTTCAAGTCCATCATCTGCCAAGGATACTCACCATTGTCAGTAATGGTAACATCAGTTATACCATCCAAGCTATTGAACAAAGCACAGCGGGGGTCTGTCTTCGCCACCATACGTGTAGGCACAAACAACAACATGAGCAACATCAATGGGAATAGGGCAAATCTAAAGAACTTTGCCCCCCCCATAGTTCATACGGTCGGCATGCGACCCATTGAATTGATTGGTAAATTTTTTCATAAATTAATATTATATTTTTTATTTAAATTTTTCTGCTTATTGTTAAGCTCACTCCAGAAAATACAAGAGATTTGTCAGGCTGATAAATATGGATGCAAACAGCAAATAGATATAAAAGCGTTCTCTCTTGATGAAATCACAGAAGCTGTAGCGAGCCTTGTAGTTCTCATCAAGATATATCCTGTAGTCTTGAACCATGGCATAGCTCATGACTATGGCAAACAACAGAAGACACAATGCCACTATAAGAATAGCCTGTTCCTCTTTCATGAAAGTCTCTATTATATTTTCCATGGCGCAAAGATAGTGTTTTTCTTCGGAAAAAGGTGTCCACTTGCCCCACTTAGGTGTCTACTTCCTACAAAATAGGTGTCTACTTGGTGGGGGAAGTAGACACCTAAGGCGTGATTTTATTGTATTTTCGCTCTCCAGACAGTTGGGGAGCAACCTTCTTTCTCTTTGAATATGCGATAGAGATAGGAGCGTGAAGAGAAGCCACATTCGGCAGAAATGATGTCGTTGTTGTAGTCGGGATAGTCGAGCATCATCTTCTTTGCTGCCTCGAAACGTACCTCGGCAAGCCAGATGCGGAAGGTGGAATTAAGGCATGATGTGAAGTAGCGTGATAACTCGTTCTTGGAGATGTTCAGCGAGCGTGACAGGGTGAACATGTTTACTGTGGTGTCTTTGTAGCCCAAATCTTCACACCACTTGTCAAGACTCTCCTTGATGAACGTCTGACGCTCCTGAGAAATTGGCTGTAAGTTTTCTTTACTATCCGCAGACTCTGCATTCTGCCCATCGGAGCTTTCCAAAGATGCTCCCCCATTTTCTGTTTCTTCATCTGCTATGGCTGCGCTTTCTTCTTCCTCCTTATCCAAGAGTTCCTCGGTAGGAACGTAATTGTAGCCCAAAGCCACGAAACTCAGGTTGAAGAAAAGAATTGAGAGCAAAGCTAACGGTCCTATTATATATAATAAGGTGGTAGAGAGGATGACGAAAGGCATGGTAAGGGTAGAGAAGAACAGGGCGAAGACACTGGCTCGGGCATATCGCACGTAGGGCAGCATGTCGCCACCAGTCATCAGCTCTAACATTTTCTTGCGTTTCCGCATCTCAATCATAATCATATAGATGCAATACGCTACGTTTGTGCCGAACAATACGAGCATCGCATAGAGCCAGTTGCCAATGTTAAGACTTCCGCTATTGCTGTAGCCTATGCAGAAAACTGCTATGATGGCGGCATAAATGCAAGCGCAGACGATGTTCATCTTTCGGCGGTTGGCATGGGTCGCCTCAATGTTGTATATGCCCATGGAGATAGCGGTGATGCATGGGGTATAGACAAGAATGTTGAAAATAGCTCCCAAGTCATCGCTTTTCGCACGAAAACCCAAGAGCATCTGCAAGAGATATTGTATGGCAAGTCCCATCATACCTGCAAGTATCAGCCAACGTGACCACTCATAGCGTCGGTTGGTCCACTTCATGTGCAGGTGGGTGATGCCGAGGATAAGGGCATTGATGAGCATGAAGATGAAACATGCGAACTGAAGGAAATATAATGAGTCTATCATTCTTACTATTTTATTGTTACTTTCTTGTATTTTTGATTGCTTGCCGTAGGATTATCCGGATTGGTCATCTGCAAATATCCTGCTGCAACAAGGGATGTGATGTATTTAGCTATATTTTTTGTATGATAGACAACACCGGCTCTTTCCAAAATTTCCCTACTTGTTCTTGGCACGCTACAGAAGTTTACTATATCCTTCTGTTTATTCGTCAATGGCACTCTTTTAGTGTCATGGTAACTATGTATAGTGTCATGGTCTTCGGCAAAAGTGTCATGGTCGGTGTCTAAGTCGGTGTCAGAGTGTCTAAGTCCAGTGTCATGGTCTTCGTCAAAAGTGTCATGGTCGGTGTCTAAGTCAGTGTCAGAGTGTCTAAGTCCAGTGTTATGGTCTTCGACTTGGTTACTTTCTTCTCTCCAAACCGTGATGACAAATTCCTGCGCCTTGTCATTATTCATAAACGTGACATTGATATCTTCATCAAGAGCACGAGTGATGCCGCTACCCACACCAGTGTATGGCAGCAAGTATATAGCATTGTTAAAAAGGAACATATTGCGAGGCATGGAAGTTCCTGCCTTTATGTCATCAATAGTGAGTCCGTTAGGCAATGCACCCGGACTGTGAATCTCAACACGATTGTCGAAAATGAAAATGCGAACAGGGGCTTTCATGTTCAACGAGCGATGTACAAGGCTGTTTACCGTGAACTCAACCAAGCTTGTGTAAGGTATTTCCAACTTACCCATGCTGTTGAATTCATCTCCCACCTGCACATTATGCAGATTACGAGTGAAGAAATCCATGATAGTTTCATACTGGTGAAGCAGATTTCCCTCCATATCCGCATCATTTACCTTGTCACGGAATACCTTGCTGCCGACGCTGTTGCCTGCAAAACAGATACACTTGGCTGTCATCATTGGCATCCAGCGTTGGGTGTATTTGCCAAACAGGAGCATGGCAGCAACGGTCAGTGTGCCATCGGGACGGATAAATCGCAGATTGCGAAGTATCTTCTCACAGTCATGTCCCTTAGCGATGGCAGAGCATATCATATCAAGTGATGCTTCATTAAAAGTGTCACCTGTCAAGCCTTTCTTTTCCAACACTCTATCAAAACGGTTGCCAAGAAACTGCTTGATGGTCGTTGCATCAAGGTCGTTGACAGTTGCATCCCTAACACCAGCCTCGTCTGGTGCAAAACTACCGCAGTCGGTCATCATTTCTGCAAGTTCAGCATTATCGAACACTTTACGCTTGTCGGCACCATTCTTCACCCATACAATTCCCTTGTTGTCATGATAAGGCTTGTTGAGTCCTTCCTTCACAGTAGCAACAACCAGGTTGCCATCCTCGACCTCAACAGTATCTATCTTTATCAGAATGGATGGCACTACGTTTTCTGAAGCAATGGCACTCAACAAGTTGGTTGTTTCTTGTACCTCAGAATACGACAAGGCATTGGTTTCTCCAGTCTTATCCTTTATACCAACTACCAACTTACCACCATGTGAATTACTGAACGCCACTAACTCACAGGCAATATCATATTTGTCGAGAATGCGTTCCTTGAACTGCACCCCCGACACCTCGCCAGCGTTTATCTGTTTCAATATATCGTTCATCATTCTTTGATACATTCTTTGTTCAACAAATCGTTTACATCCACTTTCAGCAAATCTGAAATACGCTTGCAAAAGTACGAAAATAATTTCAGAAAAAGGTAAAATATTCTCAAAACATTTACGAAAACATGCAAATAATTGATTGAACTTTCGCATGTGGTTCAAGTACGGGCTGAAGGCCCAAAAGAGCGTGTGGAGCTTACTTGCGAAAGTTCAGTGGGCTTATAAACTCTAGAAAAAAAAAGAATCTATGAAAAAGTATGATAAAACATGAGCAAGTATGAGCAACTGTGAGTTGACCCCTCACCGATTTCGTATCTTTGCATTGTGGTTCAGAGATAACATCTCATACCACCAAGAGGCAATGCGCAGCGCCCCCTACTACACAAACACTATTTATTAACCTTAAAAATGAAGACACTATGATTCTGTACACATTAAAGAAGTATGTCAACGAGAAGTTGAGCGCCGCTAACGGCAAGTTTTTCGCCTACCCTGTAATCACCCAGACCTATGGTCTTGATGAACTCGCAGAGCACATGGAAAGTCACAACACCCCGTTCTCAAAGGGAGCCATTAAGGGTATGCTCACCGACATGGTGAGCTGCGTAAGAGAACTGGTTCTGCAGGGTATCGCCGTGAAGATTCCCGACCTCGCCATTTTCAGCATCGGCATCAAGAACAAGGAAGGTGCTGCCTCCGAGAAGGAATTCAGCATCACCAAGAACATTGCCGGACTGAAGCTCCGTGCCCGTGGCACCGGTGAGTTCAAGGCAAACAGTCTGAACCTCGATGTATCCCTGAAGAAGGCCACAGCCGTAACAGGAGATATTACTCCACCAGACGGCGGTAAGGACAACACAGGCGATACTACCCAGGGTGGCGGCACAAACCAGGGCGGCGACTCAACCCAGACTGGCGGATCAGGCAACACCGAGAGCAGCGGCTCCGATGGTAGCGACGGCCTGGAGTAACCCCCTCGCCAGTAGATGAAGAAAGAAGGTTTTAGACAGGATGCAGTCCGGGATTCGGCTATAGCACCCCCGGCTATTCATCAATATAGCAAGCATCATTGAAACACACGCTATCAAGCCCATCTGCTCATCCTGTCAGCCTTCCTTCTCCAGTATCGCCCGGATATTGGAAATCCGAGCCCCCAATCCATTTATTAACCTTAAATCAAATGAAAATGAAAAGAGAAACACTCAAGAAAATTCTGAATTTCGTCATTACCGTTCTCACCGCCGTAGCCTCTGCCTTTTGTGTGCAGAGCTGCCAGTAGTATCAACCCTTTAAAGATTCAGCACTATGAAAAACACAAGAAAAATATCACTTATTGTCATTCACTGTTCTGCCACCCGCGTCACGCAGGACTTCACCTTCGAAAAGCTCGAAGCCTGTCATTTAGCCCGTGGTTTCCGCAGCATCGGTTATCACTATTACATCACGAAAGACGGCGTCATCTATCCCGGCCGTCCCGAGTCAGAAATCGGCGCCCACGCCCGCCATTTCAATGCACACAGTATCGGCATCTGTTACGAAGGCGGTCTCGACGCCGACGGCAATCCGGCAGATACCCGTACGAAGGCTCAGAAGCAGTCGCTCCAGAATCTCCTGACGAGTCTGTGCGTAGACTATCCCGAAGCCGAGATCCTAGGTCATCGTGATCTCCCGAACGTCCACAAGTCCTGTCCCTGCTTTAGTGTCCAGGCTTGGCTGAATGAAATCAAATTCCACATTTAGCCCTCTATTCAGTTGATATTGTTCATACTTTATTATTTTTTCTACTCTCTCCCCCAATCTTAAGTGATTAAGGTTGGGGGATTTTTGTTCAGGAATCTGCAAACTTCTTCAAAATGAGGAGTATTGCGCCCCCACTTTTCCACTGAAAAGAAGGCTGTACATAAAATATAAGGCATAATTGTTTTAAATAATGTAAAAAAGTAACGTAATACTAAACTTTATATGTACTTTTGCATCGAATTATATAAAAATAAGAAACAAATTAAAGAGAAAATATAAAAAAGAAGAAAGGATATGAAGATGAAAAGAATCATATTGACACTCACTATGCTGGTGGCTCTTGTAGCTACTGCATCTGCTCAGGCAGAGATTAAGTTCGACAAACTGATACACAACTTCGGTTCGTTCGAAGAGTCAAACCCGGTACAGAAGGCTACCTTTACCTTCACCAATGTGGGCAACAAGCCTTTGATTATCAACCAGGCTATTGCCAGCTGCGGCTGTACCGTACCTTCTTATACCAAGAAGCCTATCGCTCCAGGCGAGAAGGGACAGATTAGTGTTACCTATAACGGCAAGGGCATGTTCCCTGGTCATTTCAAGAAGAGCATCACCGTCCGTTCTAACGGCAATGTAGAAATGTCACGTCTCTATATAGAAGGTGTTATGACAGAAAAGAAATAATCTAGCTCAATACATATTTAAAAGTAAGCATGATTTTCTATTTCTCAGGAACAGGAAATACCAAGTGGGCAGCAGCCAGACTGGCAGCGGCTACACACGAAGACTTGATTCCTATCGCCCCTTATATGCGGGCGGATGATTCAAGCCACAATATAGCCGAGCCGTTTATTCTGAAAGAGAATGAACGGCTCGGATTCGTTTTCCCCGTACATGGCTGGAGGGTTCCACGCCTTGTAAGGGAGTTTATCAGGAAGATGAAGATACTGAGAGAAACTTCTGATGCTACTGCTAAAGACAAGAAGACGTTCAGGGAACATCCTTTCGCCTATTGCGTCTGTACTGCAGGCGACAGCATCGGACTCACCATCGAAAACCTCAACGATACGATTGCGCTGAATGCATCGCTTCAGGCATTGGGCATTACGGAGGTTTCTGCTTCCTACTCGCTCATCATGCCGGAATCTTATGTGGGACTTCCTTTCATGGATGTTGATCCGAAGGAGCGCGAAGTTCGTAAGAAATCGAAATCGGCACAGGAACTGGCGGTTATCTGCGAAGAGATATTCGACAGGAAAGAGGGCGTGAACCGTCTGGTAAAAGGTCCTATTCCCTGGTTCTTCACCAAGGTTGTGGGCGGATTCTTTGAGAAGGTGCTCATCACCGACAAGCGGTTTCATGTGGAGAAAGACAAGTGCGTGAAGTGTGGCATCTGTGCCAACGTCTGTCCTGTAGGTGATATCAAGGGCGGTCATGGAGAATATCCGGAATGGCTGCATCACAAGGATTGCCTCACCTGCTTTACCTGCTATCACCATTGTCCGCATCACGCCATCGAGTTTGGACGCCAGACTCAGAAGAAAGGACAATACTTTTATAAATAATCCCCCATCTACCCTAACTGTTTATGAAGAAGACAATCATCTCTCTGGCGCTCGCCTTCCTGGGCATCGCCAATCTCTATGCCGTAAAGGCTAAACCGGGCATCGCCAAGATTATGCTGGCTGATGGAACCGTAGCATGTGCTACCCTGCATGGCGACGAAACCTTCCACTACTACATGCTGCTGGACGGTACGCCCCTGCGGGAAACCCAAGACGGAAAATACGAAAAGATAACTGCCGAAGAGCTGAACACCCGAAAGACCCGTGCTTTCTCTTCAGCGAATCTTACAAGAGCCTCAGAAATAGGAACCGTGAGACCAAGCTATTTCCCTCATAAGGGAAGTCCGAAGGCATTGGTACTCCTGGTGCAGTTTCAGGATGTGAAGTTCAAGAGTAAGGATCCGGTTGCTACATTCAACCATTACCTCAACGGAAAGAAGGGAGAAGCTATGCCTGAGGCTGATAAAGAAGTGTTTATCACCAACGAGAAATACTGCCAGAACTACGGCAGCGTACAGCAATATTTCGCTGATATGAGCGATAACCAGTTCATACCACAGTTTGATGTAGTGGGTCCTGTTACGGTAAGCAAGAATTCAGCTTATTATGGCAAGAACGGAAGTGGCGACGGCAGTGACACCAACTTTCCTCAGATGATAAAGGAAGCCTGCCAGCAGGTAGACGGCAAGGTTAACTTTGCCGATTACGACAGCGATAGCGACGGATATGTTGACCTCGTATACGTAATCTATGCCGGCTATTCTGAAAGCATCTCAGGTAATTCAGGCGATTGTCTCTGGCCGCAATCGGGTACCGTAGGAGGACTAGGAACCTATGACGGTAAAAAGGTACGCCGGTTTGGCATCAACAACGAGCTGAACAATAAACCTGAAGATACCCAAGACGGCAAATACTTCATCAATGGTATCGGTCTCTTCTGCCATGAGTTTTCGCATACTCTCGGTTTGCCAGACATCTATCCTACCAACGGCATTACAGAGCACAACCAGAGTCCTGAATATTGGGACGTTATGGATATGGGCAATTATCAGGCTGACGGTTACCAGCCTATCCCCTACTCACCATGGGAGAAGAGCATCGTAGGATGGAAACAGCCTACCCTCCTTTCTGATACCGAGGCGAAGCAGATAAAGCTGGAACCATACGACAAGGCATCGGATGCATACAAGATTATAGCCAACAGCCAGGGCGAATACCTGCTGCTGCAGAATATCAGAAACGAGGGATGGTACAAGGAGGCTCTGGGTTACGGATTGCTGGTATGGCGCATCGACTACGATGACAAGACTTCGGTTAATCTGTTTGATAATCCCAACAACACGACAGGCAAGCCAAGGGTCATGATTGTTCCTGCAGACGGAATGGTATACAACAGCTATAATAGAACTGTCAGCGACAATGATATTATAACAAGTCTTCAGAACGACCCGTTCCCAACCTACAAGGCAGGCTCTGCTACAGAGTATGAGGTGAACAGTCTGACCAGTATCACCCTGAACAACAGTGTTGATACGAGTCATCCGCTCTACAACATCACAAAGGATGAAGCAACCGGTCTGGTAACCTTCGATTATCTCAAGAACTTCTCTTCTACCGGAATCTCTTCGGTCATCATCGGTAAAGACAGACCGACAGCCTATTTTGATCTGGAAGGCAGAAAGGTTTCCGTTCCACAAAAGGGCAAGATTTACATCACCAACAAGGGACAGAAGATAATATTCTAACTATATAAACAATGAGGGTGTGTCATTAAACATGACACACCCTCTTATTATTTTAATATATTCTAGGACCGAAGATGGTAGTACCTACACGAACCATCGTGCTGCCGTGCTTGACGGCAATATGATAATCGTGACTCATACCCCAGCTGCGCTCGCAGAAAGCATCATCATCGGCAAAATATCTGGTCTTTATCTCATCAAAGAACCGGGCAGCCTCATCAAACTCCTGAGCAATCTGCTGCTCATCGTCTGTATTAGATGCCATCATCATGATGCCACAAATCTGCACATGCTTCATCTCCCGCCATTCGCCTGCCTCCAGGAGTTCGCGGCAAGCATCAAGAGAAAGACCCGATTTGGTATCTTCCTCAGCCAGATGAAGTTCCAGAAGAACCTTCACCACACGATCGTGCTTGGCAGCCTGCTTCTCAATCTCCTTGAGAAGTTTCAGACTGTCTACCGATTCAATCATCGAGATATAAGGTGCAATATACTTTACCTTATTGGTCTGCAGATGACCAATGAAATGCCACTCGATGTCCTCAGGCAGCGAAGCCACCTTCTTGGCGAGTTCCTGCTCATGACTCTCGCCGAAGATACGCTGTCCTTCAGCATAAGCCTCCTCGATATACTCGTTAGGATGAAACTTGCTGATGGCAACGAGACGGACGCCGGCAGGCAAGCTGCCCAGCACCCCATGGAGATTTCCTTTTACATCATACATAGTTCAATTATTTTTTCTCCTCGTATTCAGGCACATCATTCTTCTCCTCTTTCTTCTCGTTAGGAGCATGATGCTCGAATACATCCATCAGTTTGGTTTCGTTCAAACCAACCACATCATAATCTATCATGGTCTTGCCCATCACCTCATCAATATAACGGAGGGCACGGGCGAGAGACTTAGCCTGAACAAGATAAGTAACATTGCTGCGCTTCTCCTTCTCACTCTTTTCATCAATTGTGATGAACTGGAGTTTAGCCTTATACCACTTATCATCATCATCCACATCGCTGAAGAAGATTTCGCCGTAGCCAGCCTTACCGATACCGCTCACCTTCAACTCGCCGCTTACATAAACCGACATCTCATCGATGATGGCGCTCTCAGCCTCGGTAAAGCTCAAAGCATCTACTACGTATGCTTCAGAAACAACCTTTTCTGAACCATCCTCCATTGTCTTCTGATATTTCACTTTGGTCTCAAACCATGTACTTGTTCTACTTCTCATATTTTTTCTTCTTACTTATTTTAATTAATTAGTATAATCTTATAACAATTCTTGAAATTAAGTGCAAAGTTATAAAAAAGAAAGCAAAGAGCGACATATTTAAAGAGTTTTTAATCAAAAAATAAAATTTAACCGAAAGTTATTCTCAATTCTCATCTAATTTTCTTATCTTTGCAGCCGAATAGCGTAAATTGAAAAGACCAGAAGGTCATAGAATTCGATTTTCGACACGGATAATTAATAGAAAGAAACAATATTTTAAGATGCCAGAAATATCTGTACGCGGTCTTGAAATGCCAGAGTCACCTATCAGAAAGTTGGCTCCTCTGGCTGCCGCAGCAAAAAAACGTGGAGTAAAGGTATATCACCTCAACATCGGTCAGCCTGACCTTCCAACTCCTCAATGTGGCCTAGATGCCTTGAAGCATATAGACCGCACGGTCTTGGAGTATTCTCCAAGTCAGGGCTATCTCAGCTATCGCGAGAAGCTTGTAGATTACTATAAGAAATTCAACATCAACGTAACTGCCGATGATATCATCATTACATCGGGAGGTTCTGAGGCTGTACTTTTCTCTTTCATGAGCTGCCTCAACCCTGGCGACGAGATTATCGTACCAGAACCTGCTTACGCTAACTATATGGCGTTTGCCATCTCGGCGGGTGCCAAGATCCGTACCATCGCCACAACGATAGAAGAAGGTTTCTCCCTGCCTAAGGTGGAGAAGTTTGAGGAGCTGATCAATGAGCGCACACGTGCCATTCTGATTTGTAATCCTAACAACCCTACGGGCTATCTCTATACCCGCAGAGAGATGAATCAGATTCGTGACCTGGTGAAGAAGTACGACCTCTATCTCTTCTCTGATGAGGTTTACCGTGAGTATATCTATACCGGCAGTCCTTATATCAGTGCGATGCACCTGGAAGGCATCGAGCAGAACACGGTTCTCATCGATTCTGTTTCGAAGCGTTACAGTGAGTGCGGTATCCGTGTAGGTGCCCTCATCACCAAGAATGCTGAAATCCGCAAGGCGGTGATGAAGTTCTGCCAGGCCCGTCTCTCTCCTCCACTGATTGGTCAGATTGTAGCCGAAGCTTCTCTGGATGCTCCAGAAGAGTACTACCGCGATGTATACGATGAGTATGTAGAGCGCCGTAAGTGCCTGATAGACGGCTTGAACCGTATTCCTGGCGTATACTCTCCTATTCCTATGGGAGCCTTCTATACCGTAGCCAAACTGCCTATCGATGATTCTGAAAAGTTCTGCCGCTGGTGTCTGGAGGAATTCAACTACGAGGGCGAAACCATCATGATGGCTCCAGCCTCTGGTTTCTATACGACTCCGGGAGCCGGTCACAATCAGGTTCGTGTAGCTTACGTCTTGAAGAAACACGATCTGGAGCGTGCCCTGGTGGTTCTGGGTAAGGCACTTGAGGCTTATCCGGGAAGAGTGGAAGACGAAGGACTATAACAATGTTGAATGTTGAGTGTTGAATGTTGAGTTGCCTAACGGACACAAAGATTAAATTAACTATCAACATTCAACACTCAACACTCAACATTCAACATTCAACATTCAACATTCAACATTCAACACTCAACACTCAACACTCAACATTCAACATTACAAAAGATGAATTTTCCTCTATTTATAGCAAAGAGATTATATAGCGATCAGGGCGATAAACGTAAAGTTTCTCGCCCTGCTATTCATATAGCCACTGCAGGTGTTGCTATCGGACTCGCCATTATGATTATGTCGGTATGCGTAGTGCTCGGATTCAAGCATACCATACGCGACAAGGTAATAGGATTCGGAAGCCATATACAGGTGGCCGACTTCATGACGCTGCAGCAGCAAAACCAGTATCCGGTGGTCATGAACGACTCGATGGTCAACGTACTGAAAAAGATACCTGGCGTAAAACATGTGCAGAAATTTGCCATGAAAGAGGGAATCCTGAAGACGGACAGCGATTTCCTGGGCGTCATGTTCAAAGGTGTAGGACCTGATTTCGATTCTACCTTCATCCATCAGAACATGATCGAAGGCAGCATCCCTAAGTTTGATGATAAAGCGAGTCATAACCAGATTCTCATCTCACAGCTGATGGCTGATAAGCTGAAGCTGAAGACGGGAGAACGCATCTTTGCCTACTTCTTTGATGGCAACGGAGTGCGTATGCGCCGCTTCACCATCAAGGGTATCTATCAGACCAACCTGAAGAAGTATGATGAGGTAATGGTATACACCGACCTCTATACTGCCGTGAAACTGAACGGATGGGAAGAAGACCAGGCGAGCGGTGCAGAACTGACCGTAAACGACTTCAACAAGCTCAACGAGACTGAAGATTATATTATAAATAAGGTGAACCGCACGGTAGATCACTATGGAGAAACCTACAGCAGTTCTACCATCAAGGACCTGAATCCAAACATCTTCCAATGGCTGAGCCTGATGGATCTGAATGTCTGGATTATTCTCGGTCTGATGCTGATAGTAGCCGGCGTCACCATGATCAGCGGTCTGCTCATCATCATTCTGGAACGCACCTCCATGATAGGCGTAATGAAGGCATTGGGTGCCCGCAACAAGACCATCCGCCACACCTTCCTGTGGTTTGCCGTCTTCATCATCGGCAAGGGTATGCTTCTGGGCAACATCATCGCCCTCGGCATTCTTACCCTCCAGTACTTTACAGGCATCATCAAACTCGATGCACAGACCTATTATGTAAGTACCGTTCCGGTAGAATTCAACTGGCTTGCCATCATAGCCCTGAACATTGCTACGCTGCTGATAAGCATCTTCATGCTCGTAGCACCAAGCTACCTGATTTCTCATATCCATCCAGCCAAATCGATGAGATATGAGTAAAATACAGTCTATAACACCACAATATGTAGACTAAAAAGGAAAAAAACTAATTATTTTATATAGTTTTTGAAAATAGTGCACATTTTATTTTGCAGTGTGCACTATTTTCATTATCTTTGCACAAAATTTTGTAAATTGTGCAATGAATTCAATACCAAGTTTTAACTCGTATATTGAGAACAGCATTATCAAGAATTGGAATCTGGATGCGCTCACCGATTACAAGGGCACAACCCTCCAATATCACGATATTGCCAGAAAGATTGAGAAGCTACACATCCTGTTCGAAAACAGCGATGTAAAGAAGGGCGACAAGATTGCCGTCTGCGGAAGAAATAGTAGCCAGTGGGCAGTAGCCTTCCTGGCCATTATTACTTACGGAGCCATTGTCGTACCTATACAGAACGAATTTAAGCCTGAACAGATTCACAACATCGTGAACCACAGCGAAAGCAAACTTCTGTTCGTTGGTGACGTGGTAGCTACAGAGATAACACCAGAGGAGATGCCTTCGCTGGAAGGAATCATCTATCTTCCGGACAATTCGCTTGTCATCTCGCGCTCTGAGAAACTGACTTATGCTCGCGAGAACCTCAATGCAATGTTCGGTCACAGATATCCTAAGTATTTCAGACCAGAACACGTGAAGTATCACGTAGACGATCCTGAAGAACTGGCAATGATCAACTATACCAGTGGAACTACCGGTTTCTCAAAAGGTGTGATGCTCCCATACAGAGCACTTTGGGGTAATCTCGACTACCTCATCGATTCAGTGAAACCTCATATAGGTAAGAACTGCAACATCCTTTCTACCCTTCCGATGGCTCACATGTATGGACTCATGACAGAATTTCTCTTCAACATAGTATTGGGTAACCATATCTTCTTCCTTACCCGTCTGCCGAGCCCAACGCTCATCTCAGAGGCGTTGTCAGAAATCAAGCCAGACATTCTCTATGCGGTGCCGCTTGTAGTAGACAAGATTGTAAGAAAGGAAGTATTCCCACATATCCAAACCAACCGTGCACGACTGCTGATGAACATGCCTGTCATCAATAAGCGCATCAAGGAGAAGGTTCGCGAGTTTGTATTGAAAAAGTTTGGCGAACGTCCTTACGAGATTGTTGTGGGTGGTGCTCCGCTCAACAAGGAGATAGAGAACTTCTTCATCAGCGTAGGTTTCCCTATCGCAATGGGATATGGTACCACTGAGACTGCTCCACTTATCACCTTTGCCCATCAGGACAATTATGTGGCAGGAAGCTGTGGTGTTGCCGTGAAGCACATGGAGGTGAAGGTACTGAGCGATGACCCTGAAAACGTGGCTGGCGAACTGGTTTGCCGCGGCATCAACGTGATGAAGGGCTATTACAAGAACCAGGAGGCAACAGATGCCGTAATAGATAAAGACGGATGGTTCCATACAGGCGACCTGGCTACGATGGACGCAGAAGGCCACTTCTTCGTAAGAGGCAGAAGCAAGAACATGCTGCTGGGACCTAACGGACAGAACATCTATCCGGAAGAGATTGAGGACAAGCTCAACTCCATGGCTATGGTCAACGAGAGCATCGTAATACAGAGAGATGACAAGCTGGTAGCTCTGGTTCATCCGGATATGGAAGAAGTTAACAACCTCGGCTTTACAGACGAAGACCTGGAGAACATCATGGAGCAGAACCGCAAGGAACTGAACTTGCAGATGCCTAGCTTCGCAAAGGTGTCACGCATCAAACTTCATGATCAGGAATTTGAAAAAACAGCCAAGAAGTCTATCAAGCGTTACCTCTATCAGAACGCAATCTAAAGGGGCGGCAACATCTGGTGACAATCCAGCATCAGATATTGCTCCCATCAGCTAATAGACTTCAGTACGAGAAAAATATAAAAAAGCAAATCGTTAAATAACAAGAATATGGAGATTCCAAGTTTTAACGCACTAATCCAAAAGAGCATCGTAGACCATTGGGATATGGATGCTCTGACAGACTACAAGGGAGCAACCTTGCAGTACCATGATGTGGCACGCAAGATTGAGAAGCTACACATCATGTTTGAGAACTCTGGTGTAGTAAAGGGCGACAAGATTGCACTTTGCGGTCGAAATAGCGCAAACTGGGCTGTAGCATTCCTTGCTACCCTTACCTATGGTGCCATTGCCGTACCTATCCTGCATGAATTCATGCCAGACCAGATTCACAACATCGTAAACCACAGCGATGCCAAACTGCTCTTTGTGGGTGATGTTGTAGCTACACAGATTGATGCAACGAAGATGCCAGGTCTTGAAGGCATCATCTATATACCGGATTATTCACTTGTCGTTTCCCGTACCGACAAGCTGACTTATGCCCGCGAACACCTCAACGAGATGTTCGGTATCAAGTATCCTAAGTACTTCCGCAAGAACCATGTCAACTACTATATGGAACAGAATCCGGATGAGTTGGCTATGATCAATTATACCAGCGGAACTACCGGTTTCTCCAAGGGAGTAATGGTTCCATACCGTGCACTCTGGGGCAATGCAGATTTTGCTGAGGACGTACTGGGTAAGAAGATCAAGTCGGGAGATTCTATCATCAGTATCCTGCCGATGGCCCACATGTACGGCATGGCGTTTGAATTTATCTTCGAATTCATCAAGGGCTGCCACGTCTTCTATCTCACCCGCATCCCTAGTCCAGCCATCATCGCCGAGGCATTCGGCCGCATCAAGCCAGCCGTTATCATTGCAGTTCCTCTGGTTATCGAGAAGATTATCCGCAAGAAGGTATTCCCTAAGATCCAGAACAACCGCATGCGTATGCTGCTCCACATGCCTGTGATCAGCAAGAAGGTGAAGGAGAAGATATGCGACCAGGTATCCAATGCCTTCGGTGGAAACTTCTACGAGGTGATTATCGGTGGTGCAGCCTTTAACCAGGAAGTGGAAAGTTTCCTCCATAGCGTAGGTTTCAAATATACCGTGGGATATGGCGCAACAGAATGTGCCCCTATCATCTGCTACGAGGATTACAAAAACTTCGTACCGGGCTCTTGCGGTAAGGCTGCCCTCCACATGATGGTCCGCATCGACAGTCCTGATCCTGAGAATGTACCAGGCGAAATCCTTGCCAAGGGTCCTAACGTAATGTTGGGTTACTATAAGAATGAGGAAGCTACCAAGCAGACCATCGACGAGAACGGATGGTATCATACAGGCGACCTCGGTACCATGGATGGTGACGGCAACGTCTTCATCAAGGGTCGTAGCAAGAACATGCTGCTCGGCGCAAACGGTCAGAATATCTACCCTGAGGAGATTGAGGATAAGCTCAACTCTTTGGCTCTGGTAGCGGAAAGCGTGGTTGTACAGAAGGGCGACAAGCTCATTGCTCTGGTTCACCCAGACTATGATGAAGCTCAGACCCTGAATCTCGGTACCAACGAACTGGCAGATGTCATGGAGCAGAACCGCCAGGAACTCAATACCATGATTCCTGCTTACAGCAAAGTATCAGAAATACGTATACATGAAGATGAGTTTGAAAAGACTCCTAAGAAGAGTATCAAGCGATTCCTCTATACGGCAGAATAAAAAAAGTGTGACTTCAGAACATTGAAGTCACACTTTTTTATTTTATGATTATAATAATGTATTCGAGCGGATTCTGGACAGCGTTTCCGGCGTCATCTGCAGATAGCTTGCGATATAGGTGAGCGGAGCACGCAGAACCACCTGTGGGTTCATTTCGCACAGGCGCTTATATTTATTAGGTGCCGACTCAAATCGCATCAGATCGGCATGAATCTGAGACTGAATCAAACTCTCTTCCAGTATTTTACGATAAAGCATCTGGATATTGACATTACGCATAGCAGCCGCCTCCAGTTTCTTCTTCGGTAGCATATACACCAGAGTAGGCTCCAAAGCTTCCACCTGCAGGCGGGTAGGCTCTTCCTTAAAGAGGCTCTCAATGCACATAAAGATGGAATGATCCACACCCAGATGTTCGGTCACCTCCTTGCCATTCTTTAAGTAAAATTGGCGTATCAATCCCTTCTCGATGTACGAGATACCCATGCACTGTTCACCTTCAGGCAAGATCATCTCGCCCTTGCCATACTTGATAGGCTCAAGGATATCTTCCATCACATCGAGCTCATCATGAGTCATCGTACTATATTTACGCGCCAACTCGCGCGCAATATCACGCTTAGGGGTAATTACTTTAAAGTCTGCCATAATACTTAACCTCCTTTTCCTTTATACTTATATTAAATCATTAGTCGAGTTTGAGCACAGCCAGGAAGGCTTTCTGTGGAACTTCCACATTACCAATCTGCTTCATGCGCTTCTTACCCTTCTTCTGCTTCTCCAGCAACTTGCGCTTACGGCTTACGTCACCACCATAACATTTGGCAGTAACATCCTTGCGCACCTGCTTAACAGTCTCACGTGCCACAATCTTGGCACCGATAGCTGCCTGGATAGCAATATCGAACTGCTGACGAGGTATGAGGTCCTTCAACTTCTCGCACATTCTGCGGCCGAAGCTCACAGAGTTATCGCGGTGAGTCAAAGTACTCAATGCATCTACAGGCTCTCCATTCAACAGGATATCGAGCTTCACCAGGTCGGAATGACGGAATGAATCGATATGATAGTCGAACGAAGCATATCCCTTGGAGATACTCTTCAGCTTGTCATAGAAGTCGATGACGATTTCTCCCAACGGCAACATGAAGTGGAGCTCTACACGGTTTCCACTCACATATTCCTGGTTGATGAGTTCGCCTCGTTTATCCAGACAGAGTTTCATGATAGGTCCAATATAATTGGTTGCCGTAATGATGGTTGCCCGGATATATGGTTCCTCAATATGGTCTATCAGCGTTGGGTCTGGCAATCCGGAAGGATTGTGGACCTCTTTCACACCGCCCTGCTTGTCGTATACCATATAAGATACGTTAGGTACGGTAGTGATGACATCCATATTAAACTCACGGTCCAGTCTCTCCTGTACGATTTCCATGTGGAGCAAACCGAGGAATCCACAACGGAAACCGAAGCCCAAAGCCACAGAACTCTCTGGCGAGAAAGTCAATGAAGCATCATTGAGCTGCAGTTTTTCGAGCGATGCACGCAGATTCTCGTAATCGCTAGGATCGATAGGATAAACACCGGCAAAGACCATAGGTTTTACTTCCTGGAAACCCGCGATCGCCTTGTCACAAGGACGGGCGATATGGGTAATGGTATCACCCACCTTTACCTCGGTAGCATTCTTGATACCTGAGATGATATAACCTACCTCACCGGTACCCAATTCCTGGCGTGGAATCATATCCATCTTCAATACACCGATTTCATCAGCATCATATTCCATGCCGGTATTGAAGAACTTCACCTTATCTCCCTTACGGATCACGCCATTCTCTATCTTGAAATAGGCGATGATGCCGCGGAAAGAGTTGAATACAGAGTCGAAAATCAAAGCCTGAAGCGGTGCCTTCTCGTCTCCTACCGGAGCAGGAACACGATTAACAACAGCTTCCAGTATATCTTCTACACCCTCACCGGTCTTACCTGAAGCACGGAGAATATCCTCATGCTTACAACCGATCAGGTCTACAATTTCGTCTTCTACCTCATCAGGCATAGCTGAAGGCATATCTATCTTATTGATTACCGGAATAATCTCCAGGTCGTGCTCGATAGCCATATAGAGGTTTGAAATGGTCTGTGCCTGAACGCCTTGAGTTGCGTCTACAACCAGCAGTGCTCCCTCGCAAGCAGCGATGGAACGGGAAACTTCGTATGAGAAGTCAACGTGTCCCGGAGTATCAATAAGATTCAGGATATAGGTCTGTCCATCCTTTGCCTTATATTCCATTTGGATAGCGTGACTCTTGATCGTGATACCACGTTCTCTTTCCAAATCCATATCATCAAGCATCTGTCCTTCAGTAATCTTGATGGTCTGAGTCTTCTCCAGAAGTCGGTCTGCCAAGGTACTTTTACCATGGTCTATATGTGCAATAATGCAGAAATTTCTTATTTTATTTATATTCTCCATATAATTTTCTCTCTTTAGAGTGCAAAGATAGTATTTTTTTTCGTATCTTTGCACAAAATATTGAAAATAATAGAGATTTTTAGATAAAAAATAGAAAAATCATGAAGAAAAAGTTGATTTACATCGGTATTTTTGCTTCTTTGCTCGTTTCTTGTACAGAAAGTCTGGAGGACAAAGCAGCTCGTGAAGCCAAGGAATATACTGAAAAATACTGTCCTACTCCATACGTTAACGACGCCAGGACTGACAGTGCTGCATTTGATAAAACCAAGAAGATATATACGTACTATATCTCTTTGAGAAACAAGGCAGATAACAAGAAGGCGATTGATGCCAACAAGGGTAAACTCCATAAGATTCAGAAGGAAGCCCTGGACAACAACCCTGGTCTGAAGAAATATAAGGAAGAGCATTTCACCTTCCGTTTCGTATATCATTCGGCTAAGAACCCGAAGGAGGTGTTGCTGGATGATACCTTCAAGTATTAGAAAAGACACGGAGTACTAGTAGTAAAAAGGCACGGACCACTAGCTAGTAATCCGTGCCTAAAACACTATTAATATCCCATTTCCTGCAAAGCTGTCGCCAACTGGTCTGGACAGCTTGTAGGCTTATTGCCACAAGTGATACCCTTCAGTCGGGCGATGACCTCCTTTGCCTTCATGCCTTTAATCAAAGCACAAACGCCCTTGGTATTGCCATCGCAGCCTCCGATGAACTGGGCATCCTGCACATTTCCATCTTCATCTATACTGATGCAGATGTATTTTGAGCAGGTGCCATGAGTCTGATAAGTTACCTTCTGCAACTTATCCTGTTTGTCTTGCTGCAACATAATGCTTATTCTGCGTCTGCAGGAATTTCTGGCTTCATGTTGGTATAAACAGTCTGAACATCGTCAAACTCTTCCAACTTCTCAACCATCTTGTCGATAGTTTCGCGCTCCTCAGGAGTTACATCCTTCAAATCGTTAGGGATGTAAGTGAACTCAGCACCAGTTACCTCGAAACCCTCAGCCTCCAGGTGCTTCTGAATTTCACCGAAGCTTGTAGGAGCACCATAGATTGTGATTTCGTTGTTCTCCTCATCCTCATCAAACTCATCTTCTACGCCGTAGTCAATCAGGTCGAGAATCATCTCGTCCATATCCAGACCTTCCTTCTTCTTGAATGTGAACACAGCCTTGTGGTCGAAGAGGAAAGACAGAGAACCTGTTGTACCCAAGTTTCCGCTGAACTTGTTGAAGATAGAACGAACGTCAGCAACAGTACGTGTAGTGTTGTCTGTCAGAGTATCAACGAAGACAGCCACTCCGTGAGGGCCATATCCCTCGTATGTTACCTCCTTGTAATCGCTGGTATCCTTGCCACAAGCGTTCTTGATGGCACGAGCGATGTTATCCTTAGGCATGTTCTCACGCTTACAGTTAGCGATGATAGCACGCAATGATGGGTTGTTCTCTGGTTCTGGACCGCCTGCCTTCACAGCAATAGCAATCTGCTTACCCAACTTAGTAAATGTCTTGGCCATGTGGCCCCATCTTTTCAGCTTTGTAGCTTTACGATATTCAAATGCTCTTCCCATTGGAATAAAATTTTAAATGTTTATCGTTTGTTTATAATATTATCTTAATTCTGCACTGAGCACCTTCTGCATTATCTCAATTCTGCATTGAGCTTGCTTGTAAGGTTGGCTATGAGCTTCTTCATGATAGCATCTATCTGCTTGTCATTCAAAGTCTTCTCCTCATCCTGCAGGATGAAGTTAACGGCATAACTCTTCTTGCCCTCTGGTAAATGCTCACCCTCATAAACATCGAAGAGTACCACGCTCTTCAGAAGTTTCTTCTCTGTCTGGTGGGCAATCTGCTCAATCTGAGCGAACTCTACATTCTTGTCTACGAGCAATGCAAGGTCGCGGCTCACTGAAGGATACTTGCTGATGTCGGTGTAAGTAAGGTTCACCTTCTTCACTGCCTTCATCAGGTTATCCCAGTGGATATCAGCATAGAATACATCCTGCTCAATATCGAATGCTTTCTTCAACTTCAGGCTCAGGATACCCAGTTCTACCAATACCTTACCGGCACGGGTCTCGTAATTTACGCCCTTAGAGAAGATGTTATTGTCGCTGTGCTTGATAACCACGTTGTTCTGTGGCATACCCACACGGCGGAGAATATTCTCTACCACAGCCTTCAGCTCGTAGATATTGCTCTGCTCATCAGCATGAGCCCAACTGCCCTCTACGCGCTTACCGGTGATGAAGAGTGACATGTGAGCCTCCTGAGAGTAAGCCTTGATAGGACTCTCCTCGCTCCACTTCTCCTTATTATATATATAGGTGTTACCCACCTCAAAGAACTTCAGGTTCTGGCTCTTATGGTTGATGTTGCGAACCACGCTCTCTAAACCACCGAACAGCATCGTCTGGCGCATCACACCGAGATCAGCACTCAATGGGTTCATCACCTTCACGGTTGTCTCGTTAGGATACTTGTTGAGGTCGAAGTCGGTATAGTAGCTAGCCTTGCTCAGAGAGTTGTTGAGAATCTCCATGAAGCCCTCGCCTACCAGCTGCTCAGCCACGAGGTTCTGGCTGTGATAAGCCTTGTCCTCATCGCCCTGAACAGTCAGGGAGCTCTTCAACTGGGTTGGAATCTCCACATTATTATATCCGTAGATACGGAGAATATCCTCTACCACGTCGCAAGGACGCTGAACGTCTACACGATAAGCAGGAACCAGGAGGTCGATACCCTCAGCATCCTCCTTCACAATCTTCATCTCGAGAGATGTGGCAATGTTCTTGATGGTCTCAGCACCAATCTCCTTACCGATGAGGCGATGCGCATACTCATAGTTCAGACGAACAGGGAAATCCTGCATTGGCTCTGGATATACATCCTTGATCTGCATGGAAATCTTGCCGCCAGCCAACTGCTTGCAGAGGATGGCAGCCTGCTTCAATGCATAAATCTGTCCGTTTGGATCTACACCACGCTCAAAACGGTAGCTGGCATCTGTACTCAAGCCATGACGGCGAGCACTCTTGCGGATCCATGTAGGATGGAAGTAAGCACTCTCCAAGACTACATCCTTGGTTGTCTCGTAAGTACCAGAACCCTTACCGCCGAAGATACCGGCGATACACATAGGCTCCTCAGCATTACAGATGCTCAGGTCGTGCTCACCCAAGGTATGCTCCTCGCCATCGAGAGTAACAAACTTGGTGCCCTCTGGCTGGGTACGAACAACAATCTTATGACCGGTAACCATGTCTGCATCGAAGCAGTGCAATGGCTGGCCGTATGCCATCATGATGTAGTTGGTGATATCCACGATATTGTTGATAGGGCGCAAGCCGATGATGTTCAGCTTATCCTGCAACCACTTAGGACTTTCCTTCACCTCACAACCGGTGATGCTTACACAGGCATAACGCTTGCAAGCCTCAGTATTCTGAATTTCAACATCGATAGGAAGATCTTCGTTATCTACTACAAACTCATCGCAAGATGGGCGATGCAGACTTGTCTTGTAGCCATTCTGCTTCAACCAGGCATACAGGTCGCGGGCTACACCCCAGTGACCGAGCGCATCAGCACGGTTGGCTGTGATATCAATCTCGATGAGCCAGTCGCTCTCCAGGTGATAATACTCAGCAGCAGGCTGACCTACCGGAGCATCTTCTGGGAGTACGATGATGCCGTCGTGAGAGGTACCTACACCAATCTCATCCTCAGCACAAATCATACCCAGACTCTCTACACCACGGAGCTTGCTCTTCTTAATGGTAAAACTCTGGTCGCCGTCGTAAAGCACGCAGCCCAAATCAGCCACGATAACCTTCTGACCTGCAGCAACGTTAGGAGCACCACAGACAATCTGCTGAGGTTCGCCCTTGCCCAAGTCAACGGTTGTAACATGGAGGTGATCGCTGTTAGGATGCTCCTCGCATGTCAACACTTTACCAACATAGAGACCTTTCAGTCCGCCCTTGACAGACTGAACTTCTTCCAAAGCGTCAACTTCGAGTCCGCAAGAGGTCAACGCGTCCGCAGTCTCCTGTGGTGTCAAATCGAAATCGACGTATTCTTTAAGCCATTTGTATGAAACGTTCATTATAATGATTTTTTATTTTATTTCTATTTTGAAAAACCCGAAGAAGCATCAATCGGGCTATGCATGTTCTAAAACTCTGCAAAAATACAAAAAAAAATGCATATAAACAAATAACATTCGCCATTTTTGCACTATTTAAAATAAATACATGCAAAAATGGCGAATGCCTTGGTTTTTATTCGAAAACTTCGTCGATACTGCCAGCTCCTACTTCCTCAAAGTCATCCTGTTCGGCTGCCTTGCGGGAACAAGGATTGTAGTCTTCCGGCAAATCGAACTTGATAGCAGGACTGATACCCAGCGACGGGTCGGCATAAACCTTCTTCATGAATATCGCCCAGATAGGCAAAGCCATGGTAGCACCCTGACCCATACTCATGGAATCGAAGTGAATATCACGCTCCTCACCACCTACCCAGCAGCCACTTACGAGTTGTGGAGTAAAGCCGATAAACCAACCGTCGCTGTTGTTATTGGTAGTACCGGTCTTGGCGCCAATCTGTCCTTCCAGGTTATAACGGTAGCGCAGTCTTCCTGCCGTACCATTATCCACAACGCCCATCAGCATGGTAAGCATCTTCATGGCATTATCGGCACTGATCACCTCGTTCATACGTGGCTGGAAGGTAGCAATCGTATTACCCTCATTATCCTCGATGCGGCTTACAAACATAGGAGCAGTACGGATGCCGTGGTTGGCAAATACGGTATAAGCGCTCACCATCTCGCTGACACTTACCTCACATGGTCCCAGACAGAGACTCATGGATGCATGGATATCAGGACTGTTGATGCCGAAGTCGCGCAACATCTGTACGAACTGCTGCGGATTGAGCTTACTCATCAGATAAGCACTCACCCAGTTGCTACTCTGCGCCAATCCCCAACTCAGCGGTACCATCTGTCCGGCACGTGAATGGTTGGCATTGCGAGGTGTCCACGGACGACCTGCCACCATATAGGTCCGCTGACGGTTAGGCGCCAGATCGCAAGGCTGGAAGCCGTTAGACATCGCCAGACTGTAAAGGAATGGCTTGATGGTAGAACCCACCTGCCGGCGTCCCAGGCTCACCATATCATACATGAAATGAGTATAATCCAATCCACCCACATACGCCTTCACAGCACCCGTCTTAGGATCCATGCTCATAAAACCGCTACGCAGAAAACTCTTGTAATAACGGATAGAATCGAGCGGACTCATCAGCGTATCAATATCACCATGATAGGTAAATACGGTCATCTCCTGCTTCTTGCGGAATGCCGCCTTGATTTCATCCTCAGAATATCCCGCAGCCTTCATCGTACGGTAACGCTCACTCTGGGTGATACTGCGGTTCAGTATACTCTTAATCTGTTGCGGTGTCAGCTTATCGCTGTATGGCGAGCTTGGTTTGCGGGCTATCTCTGCACTGAAGCGAGGCTGCAGATAGCGGGCTACATGCTGATACATAGCCTCTTCCGCATACTGCTGTATACGGCTATCAATAGTTGTAAACACCTTCAGTCCATCACTGTATACATTATATGGCGAACCATCCTTCTTATAGTTCTTGTTACACCATCCATAGAGCGGATCATTATCCCACTGGATAGAATCCACCACAAACAGGGCACGGTTCCAGGATGGATAATCACTGCGCTCCGGACGCTTAGCCATCATATACTGGCGAAGGAACTCACGCAGATAAGTAGCCGAACCATCCTTATGGTCGGTACGGTGGAAATTGAGTGTCAGCGACTCAGCAGCATACTGGCTATACTCGCTCCGGCTCAGATATCCCGCCTTCACCATCTGCGAAAGAACCACATTTCTGCGCTCCCTCGCTCTCTCCGGATAGCGAACCGGATTGAAGAGCGACGGATTCTTGCACAGTCCGATGAGCGTTGCCGACTCACAGAGGGTCAGATTCTTCGGTTCCTTATTAAAATAGGTGTTGGCCGCCGTCTTGATTCCTACAGCATTGTGCAGGAAATCGAAGTAATTGAGATAGAGAGCCAGAATCTCCTCTTTGGTATAATAGCGTTCCAGCTTCACCGCAATCACCCACTCTATCGGCTTCTGCAACAATCGTTCCATCGTACTGCCTGCCTTCTCAGAATAAAGCTGCTTGGCGAGCTGCTGCGTGATGGTACTTCCACCACCCGCATTAGTCTGTCCCAGGATACCACGCTTGACGATGGCACGTCCCAGTGCACGGAAGTCGATACCTGAATGCTCATAGAATCGCTCATCCTCAGTAGCCACCAGTGCCTTTATTAAATAAGGTGACATTTTCTTATAAGGAATCACGATACGGTTCTCCTTGTTCAGGTTCCATGTACCAAGCACCTTGCCATCGGCAGAGTAAACCTGGGTGGCAAATCTGTTGATAGGATTCTGCAGATCCTCGATGTCGGGCATGTAGCCAATCATTCCAAACCAGATGGCAACAAAGGCAAGAATTACCATGAGTATTCCTGTGCCGAAAACAGCCCATAAAATATGTATAAATCGCTTTCTCATCACTATTTCTTTAAATATTTGTGCAAAATTACATAAAAGTTTTGACTTATCACACATAAATCAGATTTTTTATGTAACTTTGTGGGCGATTTTAGAACATTCAATCAAATTTCAAATGGAAAAACATAATTTTGTGACCATTGCAGACCTTTCCAAGGAGAAAATCATGTACCTCCTGGAAATGGCGCAAGAGTTCGAAAAGCACCCGAACAGGGAGTTGTTGAAGGGAAAGGTCGTAGCGACCCTTTTCTTCGAGCCATCTACTCGTACCCAACTCAGTTTCCAAACCGCTGCCAACCGTCTTGGTGCCCGTGTCATTGGTTTCTCTGATGCCAAGACATCCAGTACCACCAAGGGTGAGACCCTCAAGGATACCATCCTGATGGTAAGCAACTATGCCGATGTAATCGCCATGCGCCATTTCATCGAGGGAGCAGCCCAGTATGCCAGCGAGGTAGCACCAGTGCCTATCGTAAATGCAGGCGACGGCGCTCACATGCATCCTTCACAGTGCCTGCTCGACCTCTACTCTATCTACAAGACCCAGGGTACCCTGGAGAACTTGAACATCTATCTTGTGGGTGACCTCAAATATGGCCGCACCGTTCACTCACTTATCACAGCTATGCGCCACTTCAATCCTACTTTCCATTTCATCGCACCTAAGGAACTCGCCATGCCTGAGGAGTATAAACTCTACTGCAAGGAGCACAACATCAAATATGTTGAGCACGAGGACTTTAACGAAGATGTGATTGCAGGTGCCGACATCCTCTACATGACCCGTGTACAGAAGGAGCGTTTCAGCGACCTGATGGAGTATGAACGCGTAAAGAACGTGTATATCCTGAAGCGCGACATGCTCTGCAAGGCGAAGGAAAACATGAAGATCATGCATCCGCTGCCACGCGTGAACGAGATTGCTTACGATGTAGACGATGATCCACATGCATACTATATCCAGCAGGCTCAGAACGGTCTCTATGCACGTGAGGCTATCTTCTGCCACTGCCTCGGCATCTCGCTCGATGATGTGAAGAACGACAAAAGCATAATTGAATAATGTTGAATGTTGAATATTGAATAATGTTGAATGTTGAATGTTGAATGTTGAGTTGCCTAACGGACACTTAACATGGGCCTCAAGGGCGCAAGCCTCACTCAACATTCAACACTCAACATTCAACACTCAACATTCAACACTCAACATTCAACACTCAACATTTTAAAAAAAAAAGATGGGAAATAATAAAAGTCAATTAGTGGTTGCGGCTATCGAGAACGGTACCGTAATCGACCATATACCAGCCGAAAAGACCTATCAGGTAGTAAATCTGCTCCAGTTGGAGAAGATGGAGACTCCTGTTACTATCGGCTACAACCTGCCAAGCAAGAAGATTGGCAAGAAGGGCATCATCAAGGTTGCCAACAAGTATTTTACCGATGAGGAAATCAACCGACTCTCTGTCGTTGCACCTAACATCGGACTGAGTATCATCAAAGACTACGAAATCGTAGAGAAGAAGACCGTCAAGACTCCTGATACACTGAAGGGCATCGTAAAGTGCAACAACCCTAAGTGCATCACCAACAACGAGCCTATGCAGACCCTCTTCCATACCGTAGACAAAGTGCTCGGTATCGTACGTTGCCACTACTGCGACAAAGAGCAGCAATTGGGCAAAGTAGAGCTCTGCAAGTAATAAAAACAGGTAGTTTATAACAAAAAGTAAGCAATATCACTCAAAATGTTACGATTTATTTGGTAGTTTGAGAGATATTGCTTATTTTTGCACCCGATTTCATTAAACATCAACCATAAAAAGTAAAGGGAAATGGTAAAAGATCAAGAGATTTTCGACTTAATCGAAAGAGAACATCAGCGCCAGCTGAAAGGTATGGAGCTTATCGCTTCTGAGAATTTCGTGAGTGACGAGGTGATGAACGCTATGGGTTCTTACCTTACTAACAAGTATGCCGAGGGTCTGCCAGGCAAGCGTTATTATGGCGGATGCCAGGTAGTTGACATCGTAGAGAACCTCGCCATCGAGCGTGTTAAGAAGGTGTTCGGTGCTGAGTATGCCAACGTACAGCCTCACTCTGGTGCGCAGGCTAACGCTGCTGTTCTGCTTGCCGTATTGAAGCCAGGCGATACCTTCATGGGCTTGAACCTCGACCACGGCGGCCACCTCTCTCATGGTAGCCACGTCAATACATCCGGTATTCTCTACAACCCTATCGGTTACAACCTGAACAAGGAGACAGGTCGTGTAGACTACGACGAGATGGAGAAACTGGCTCTTGAACACAAACCAAAACTGATTATCGGTGGTGGTAGCGCTTACAGCCGCGAGTGGGATTATGCCCGCATGCGCAAGATTGCCGATGAGGTAGGCGCTCTCCTCATGATCGATATGGCTCACCCTGCAGGTCTGATTGCAGCCGGTCTGCTCGACAACCCATTGAAGTATGCACACATCGTTACTTCTACTACCCACAAGACACTCCGTGGTCCTCGTGGCGGTATCATTCTGATGGGCAAAGATTTTGACAATCCATGGGGATTGACTACCAAGAAGGGCGAGGTTAAGAAGATGAGCATGCTCTTGAATTCTGCCGTATTCCCAGGTCAGCAGGGTGGTCCGCTGGAGCACGTCATCGCTGCCAAGGCAGTAGCCTTCAATGAGAATCTGCAGCCTTCATGGAAGGAGTATGCTACTCAGGTAAAGAAGAATGCTGCCGTACTCGCAGATGACCTCATCGGTCGCGGATTCGGTATCGTGAGCGGTGGTACAGACAACCATTCTATGCTCGTAGACCTCCGAAGTAAATATCCAGACCTTACAGGTAAAGTAGCTGAGAATGCGCTGGTTGCAGCCGACATCACAGTCAACAAGAACATGGTTCCATTCGACAGCCGTTCTGCCTTCCAGACATCAGGTATCCGCCTGGGTACAGCAGCCATGACCACACGTGGCGCCAAGGAAGATATGATGCACCTCATTGCCGAACTCATCGAGGAGGTTCTGAATGCTCCTGAGGACGAGAAGGTCATTGCCCGCGTTCGCGAAAAGGTGAATGCAACAATGAAGGATTACCCTCTCTTCGCATACTAATCGTTACGGATAAATATAATTACAAACTGCGGGCCTTCCGTCCGCAGTTTTTTGTTTCATTTAATAAAAAATAAAGAAAAGAAAAAAATTATGAAAAAGATGAAAAGCCTACTGCTCATGGCACTTGCGTTGCTCCCTGCGAGCAAAACTTTAGCACAGACCAACGCCCAAGTTTTCTACGACTTTGGCAGTGACCGCAAGTTTGTTACCCTCACACTCGAAATGTTCAAGCAGGACAAATGGGGTAACACCTATTTCTTTGTAGACCACGACTTCAATTACGACAAAATGGACACCAGCAGTCCAAACGTGGCACAGGGTGGAACCTATACTGAGATTTCACGTGCATTGAACTTCTGGCAGAACAGCCCAATGAAGAACTGGAGCCTCCACGTAGAGTATAATGGTGGTATTACCAAGAACTACCCTATCAACAATGCCTGGCTCTTCGGTGTGGAGTATTTCATGCACGACAAGAGTTTCAAGAACACCTTGACACTTCAGGCACTCTACAAGACTATCCGCAAGACCGACCAGAATGTGCCAATGCAGTTTACTGCTGTTTGGGGATGCAAAGACATCTTTGGATTAAAGGGATTGAACTTTAGCGGTTTCGCTGATTTCTGGTGGGAGGACCACAGTTCTTTCCTGGATAAGGATGGCGACCCGAAGCTCGACAAGGATGGCAACATCGATTACAAAGCTGAGCACACCGTCTTCACTACTGAGCCACAGCTCTGGTATAATGTAGGCCAGCACTTCGGCTGTGAGAACCTGAGCGTAGGTAGCGAGGTAGAAATCAGCCACAACTTCGGCAGCAATGCCGGCTGGATGGTTCGCCCTTGCCTCGGTGTAAAGTGGGACTTCTAATTACGAACTTTCTTAGCTGCGGAAAATTTTCAAAAATTCATTTTGAAAATTTCCGCAGCTAATTCTTAACCACTTTATTTTCTGTTTTTCAACAACTTACGTTACTTTCTTACTGTCAATCCGCCATCAGAAATTCCTCCGATTCCACCTTTTTTCTTATTGTACTGACGGGTTACACCGCTCAAGTTAACCCCGCCAACACCCTCGGATGTAGCGTTTACACTTTGGCAGTCAACCTTGGCTTTCACGCTGCCCACGCCGTCGTTCTTGATAATCAGACTGCCGCCCTTAAACATTCCCAGATTAACAGAGCCTACGCCCTCATTATCCAGTTTCACACTTCCCATCTCAATCTTAGAGATTTTCACCGAGCCTACGCCTTCGTTATCAATGTTCATATCATCTCCAGCCACATCATCGATATTTACCGAGCCAACACCCTCGTTGGTTACCTCCAGTTTGTTGGCAAGAATCTTCCCAATCTTGACAGAGCCTACACCCTCGTTATCGATTTTCAGGCGGTCGCTATTAATCGTCTTGGCATAGAATGAACCTACGCCTTCCTGTGCAATCTTCACCAGGTCAGGACTGGTGATATAAATCTTGAGTCTATTCTTTTCAGAGTTACACGCGGCAGGCACCTTGAGCTTTCCGTTGAGTCCGATCTTCACCTCGCCGTCACGATAAACCACCTTGAGTTTCTCCTTGAGCTTCTGTACGAACTCAGCATCCTTGATGGCAGAGTAATCCAATCGAACGCTGCATTCATCGCCATTGTTCTGGGTATAATAAACGCTGGCAATCACATCCACGTCGATCGCCTTGAAAGGCTTCTCGGTCAAATCATCCTGCGTAAAGTTGAGACTTCCCTTCATTTCACTGGCAGAAGATCCCATACTGCAAGAACTCAAGCCCATTGGGGCTAAGAATAAAGCGGCAGCCACCGCCCAAATACCAAATTTCTTCATATCATTTCTAATTTTATATTTCTAAATACGTGATATACCGAATACCTATTCTGTTTCGGAAATCTGATGGTTAGACGTAAGAAGATACATAAAGGTTGCAGGATAAGAGAAAAAATGCAGAAAAAAAAGTGCAACAGAAAGCTATTCTCACTGGAACAGCCTCCTGTTCTTACTGAAATAGCCTCCGTTAGTCACTGAAACAGCCTTCGTTAGTCACTGAAATAATATTCGTTGACTATTGAAGTAAGCCTCACTCCAATTTCAAGCAAGCAACACGCCATAACATCAAGGTATTCAAGGAAAAGGCACAAATTCTACAAGGCGTTGCAATAGATTTATTTTTCTCTATCCACCAATGCAAAAAATTGCCTAAAAATTTGGAAGTTACAAATTTTCAGCGTATCTTTGCAGAAGATTGTACGGCGCTCGGCAATTCGAAAGCAAGCTTTCATTGCACTCACTGACATAATCTTTGCAAAAGTATTAATTTAAATGAATCGCGTATGAAACAGGTAGAAGAAAGATACATCAAAGCCGAGATAGCCAAGTTCACTCCGCAGGAAATGCGGGAGTACGAAACCAGCAAGATGGCATATCGCGACATCAAGAATTCCGTAGACACTGCTAAGCGTGAAGGTATAGCTGAAGGCATGGAAAAAAGAAGTCTTGAGATTGCCAGAAAGATGCTGGCAAAGGGCATAGATGAAGCGACGGTAAAGGAAATAACCGGGCTGTCGGCGGAACATATACTGCAGCTAAAAGCAGAAATATAGATTACTTACTGAACTTTCGCATGTGGTTCAAGTACGGGCTGAAGGCCCAAAAGCTCCTAGCCCAGGGCAGCGCCCTGGGTATAATAGCAATCAGCAAGGCGCCCTGTAAGGGCAAAAGCTTTGTTATTACCTGGTACTTGAAAGCTTTTGCCCTTACAGGGCGACAGGCTTGCGTCTTTGATTACCCAGGGCGCTGCCCTGAGCTAGGAGCTTCTGCCCTTTCAGGGCGTGTGGGGCCAACTTGCGAAAATTCAGTAACGGAAAATTTGCAGCAGGCTTTAAAATATTAGAATTATGATTTCAGAAAAAGAATTAAATAGCTATCGGCTGACAAGCATGGAAGAGCCAACAGATGAAATGCTGGCTCAGATTATGCATGAGGCTGCCGAAATATACAACAGAGAAAACGAAGAAGCTTACAGAAGTTATTTTGCCAATATGCAAAAACAGGCTAAAGAACAACGACAAAAATTCAATTTGAACTAATGGAGGCAAAAATACACAAACCCGTTTTAATTGTCATTGCAGGACCTAATGGTTCTGGGAAGACAACAATAACCAGTCGTGTATTACACCACGAATGGCTAGAAGATTCTATTTATATCAACCCAGACAATATTGCACAAAATATGTTTGGCGATTGGAACAATCAAGATGCAGTATTAAAAGCAGCCCAATACTGCCAGGCTCAAAGAGAAGAATGCCTCAACAATAAACATAGTATGATTTTCGAAACAGTAATGTCCACTGCCGAGAAAATTGACTTTATCAAAAGAGCTAAAGAAGCAGGATTTTTTATTCGTCTCTTTTTTGTAGGAACTTCCTCGCCAACAATAAATGCTTCAAGAATTGCTACTAGAGTAATGAAAGGTGGACACGATGTACCGATTACAAAGATTATTTCAAGATATGCCAAATCCATCATCAATTGCGAAATAGCATCCCAATACGCCGACCGCACATACGTATATGACAACTCAAAAGACGGTGTAGAAGCTCAACTTCTTTTCAGAATGACAGAAGGTAAAATATTTAAGGAATACGTGAAGGAGATTCCGGAATGGGCTATAGGCATTGCCAACAAAGAAGGATAGACTATAAAGGAGAAAACGAAAGAGGTGTCGAAAAGTCACTGAAATAGTACTCGTTAGTCACTGAAATAGCCTTCGTTAGTCACTGGAATAATATTCGTTAGCTATTGAAGTAAGCCTCACTTCGAGTTCAGATAATCAACACATCCATTTCAAGTAAGCCTTACTTCAACTTCAAGTGAGCCTCAGTTAACATTTACGTAAGCCTCACTCCATTTTAAAGCAAACAACACGCCATAACATGAAGGTATTCAAGGAAAAGGCGCAAATTCTACAAGACGTTTCTACAGAATGATTTTTCTCAGTTCCTCAATGCAAAAAACAGCCTAAAAATTTGGAAGTTACAAAAAATCAGCGTATCTTTGCAAAAGGTTTTAAAAGATTATATTATGACAACATTAGAGTTACAAACAGAATATCAATCACTCGTCAACATAATTGCCAACGAGGATTACGAGACAATAAGCAAGGCTGTCAAAGCACTGAAGAAAATACTGTCTCCTAACAAGGCTGTGTCTCCCAACAAGACAAAGACCAAGAAAATAACCAAGGCAGAATTAGTTATAGACCCAAGAATTGCAGCCATGACTAAAGGCATCAACCCGCCAGAGTCATTCGACTACAAAAACGAATACTACAAGGACTACATGAAATAAGCTGATATGAAACAGGTTTTCTTAGATACAAATGTGATAATTGATTATCTTGGAAACAGAACGGGGTTCTACGATGACGCAGCAATCATCATGAGCTTAGCTATCAACCAAAAGATCGAATTATACGCAGCAGCCATATCTTTTGCGACCGCAAGCTATATATTAAGCAAGAACAATGACAACAACAGAATAAAAACGTTGATTGCTGATTTCTGCAACATATGTAAAGTAGTCGCAACAGATGAAGAATGCGTTAACTATGCAACCATATCCGACTTTGAAGACTTTGAAGATGCCATGCAATACAAATGTGCAGAAAAAGCAAAAGCGGACTACATTGTTACCAGAAACATTAAAGATTTCAAGACTGCAAGCATCAAAGTTGGAACACCGGAAGATTTTCTGGAAGATTTTATAAACCAATACTAGCTACTTCAAAAAACTTTACTGAACTTTCGCATATCAGGAAGTTAAGGAGTTAACACGTATGTCTTGCAGCTTAAAAAACTACGCAAAAAAGACTGTTGTCTTAACTCCTCAGCGAACGTAGGGAGTGATAACTCCTTTAACTCATTTAACCTCCCTTAACTTCCCCACATACGAAAGTTCAATCTAATATGCGAAACTTCAAATTTTCTGCGTTAATATTTGTTTAAAAATCAGTTCTTTTTCGGTATCGTTAACTTCTTTTATCTGATAATTGTTTAACACAACATAACACGGAATTCCCTACCCCACTCGCTTTTCAAAGATTTCAGCGGTAAGAAAAGAGAAAAAATGGGACCCTAAAAAAATGGCACCTCTTTCGGAACCAAAAATAAACGCTTAAAATATGTAAAAACGGGTCAAATTCTTAAAATATGTTTATAAAAAGCAAAAAACACCCTTCACCACCCTTCACCCGTAACTATTTGACACATAAAACGTTAAATAAAAAGGTGAAGGGTGAAGGTTTGAAAACTCTTTTTTATATATACGCGCGGCAAGGGAAAAAATCCGTTTTTTCATTTTTCTGACTTTCCGGTTTTTCCAAAAATCCTAAAAAAAGAATATATATATAAGATTTAAAATATACCCTTCACCCTTCACCTCGTCACCACAACACATATCCATCATCGTATTCCCAACATTTGTTTTCCTGGTTTATTCTTCGGAGATATTCTGCTATCTTTCGGAGATATTTTCGTATTCTTCGGAGATATTCTGCTATCTTTCGGAGTAATTTTCGGGTTAATGAGTTCAGAAAAGTTATCGTTTGAGAAGCTGAAGAGCCAATTTGTTATCGCCCACAACAAAGCAACATAATGAGTATCAGAACAAAAAGTAGCGAATTAAGTTTATTTAACCCTAAAAAAACAACTATTTATGAAATAATTTCATTAAATTTGCAGCGTCTAAAAGCTCCACTTGTAAGTGTACGCAAGATGGTGATAGTCAAATTACCAAAACGATAGTCAAACTACCAAAAAAAAACAACGAGCTGAAGGACAAGAATATAAGTAAGTGATATTAAAGAAACTGAAAGTACAATTTAAACTTAAATAGATATGAAAGTATTCAATTCTACTCTTGCTGCCATCGGTTTGGCAGCATTCGTATTCGCATCATGTAGCGACAGTAACAGTGACCCTACAGGTGGTTCACCAGCAATCAATCCTGCAGAGATTACCAACATTACACTTAAATCACAGACTGTTGACAACAGCCGTGTAATCAATTACAAGAACTCAACCGCCAAGGCTAGAAAGTTTTTCCTGGGCACAAGAGCTGAGGACGGAGTTACATTCCCTACTCTCAAGAAAGCTCCTGTAGAGGAAAACGCAAAGCAGCTTAACAATCCTGCCAACCTCGAAGTTGCAGGCAAGAGCTACCAAATTACCGGCAACAAGACTCTCAACTTCGCTGGTAAGACCATTGAGGGTGCTACCATCTTCGTACATGGCGGATCTACTTTTGAGTATGATGCAACTACTACACTGAAAAACTCAACTATCGTTTTGCAGAGTAGCGGTACATTGAAGTATACTGGCAATGGCGAGATGATTCCTGCCGGCAACACTGTATTCTGTACAGATGCCAAGAACAATGTGGTTGCTTCTGGCGAAATCAACATCAACGGTGAATTCTACGCTAACTTCAAAGGTACCTCTGCTTCAACAGGTAAAGATTTGATGACAGGTCTTGGAGCTATCAAAGAAACATCTGCAGAAGATAAGAATAAGCACATTACTCCTACCCAGAAGATTACTTTCGGTGAGAAGGCAGTAGCTTACATTAATGGTTCTATCCGTGCTACAGAGTTGAACATCAATAAGGGTGCAATTGTATACACCAAAGAAAATGTATTCGATTCTAAAGGATTTAACTTGAATGGAAGTTTGAAGGTTGACGGTTTTGTACGAGTAGGTGACTTCACAAACTTGACAGCAGACAATCGAGCAACTGCTGCTGACATGACTGTAAATGGCTACCTTGAGACAGGCACAAGTTCTGCCGTTAAGGTAACAGGTACTCTCAATGCTAATGAGGGTTCTAAGATTGTTGCTAATTACATCAATGTAACTAACAATCCGAAGAACGGAAAGAACCAGGCTACAGATGATAAGGGCAATACCATTCCTGGCGATGCTACGCTTAAATTAAATGGTAATTGCAACATCAAATTGACCAACAAGAGCGTTATGAACGTAAACAACCTGGTTACAGACAACACTCAGGGTCAGGTTGAGTTGGCTGATGACAGTTCTATTGCTGTAATCAAGGCAGACAAGTTCGTTAACAATGGTGATGATAGAATCCTTTCATTCTCTACCTCTGGTACCAACGCTTGTTTCCTATTCCAGTTCACAACCAACTATAAGGGTGAAACCAAGTTGTCTTCATTCGATGACCTGACTCTTCAGGCTACATACATCGACTACGATAAGACAGACCAGAACCAGAAGGTTGAATACAAAGACGACAACCACGTAAGCTTCGGTTACAAGTGGACGGGAGACGCTTCTAAGTTGGTTGCAACTCAGAAACTTGACTTGATTGCTTCTGCAGAAGATCCTAAGGACGGTGAGTCTGCAACATGTATCCAGCCTGCAAATAACAAGTTGTATGTTTCATATCATACTAACGGAAACAATAAGGTTGGTGGTAGTATCGAGGTTGCAAGCATGACAGAAGGCAGCAAGACTTTGACTATCGAACAGAGCAAGAAGGCAGATAATATCGACTACAACCACCTGATTGTTGAAGGCGACAAGCTCTTCCTCGCAGGTAGCCAGCAGGGCAATGGTAAAGATGTAGAAGGTGGTCATTCTGTAGGTGCTTTCATGGGTGAAGTTGCTATTACAGGTTCAGGCATTAGCGACAACCTGATTCTCCATTCTGTTGATAAGAAGAGCGACAAGGTAGACGCAAACTGCGTTGCAGCATATGGTACAGACCATGTATTGGCAACAACTCAGGGATTCTACGTAATCGATAAGGATGATAATGCTGAACTCTACCTCAAAGGCACAGTAGCCAAGCATGTTATCAGTGAAGGCAACAAGATTTATGCATTGACAGAAACAGGCAGTTTGAACGTATACAATAGTTCTGATATGACTAATCCTGAAACAACTTACACAGTTGGCGCAGTAGCACCTAAGGGTAACAAGGCGGTAATAGCTATTGACGAACCTAATGGTGACATCTACGTCTGCAAAGGTAAGAATGGTGTGGCTAAGATTTCAGGTAATACAGTAACTGATTTCTTTACTTGCCCAACTATCTCTTCTGGAGATAAGAAAGGTCAGACTGAAGGTAATGCTAATGGTGTAGCTGTAGATGGTAAGTATGTATACATTGCATGTGGTAGCTATGGTGTTGTTGTTATTGACAAGACAACAGGCAAGGAAGTTTGCCACCGCAAGGCAGCTAACGGCAAGTCAGCTAACTACGTAGCAGTAGCCGATGGTAACATCTATGTTGCTTACGGTCAGAGCCGTATCCAGGTTTACAAGCTCACACAGACAAACTAAGTAATATTAATAAAACTCTCTTGTTCTCCCTCACCCTTCGTGAGGGAGAACAAACCTTATAAAAGCTCATTAGGGCAGCTGTTTATAATAAGGTATAAGTTGAAAGAAAAGATAATGTATTAACATTAAAAATGAAACATCATGAAAGCAATGAACTTTAAACTTGCTACTATCAGTTTCGCAGCATTGCTCCTCGCATCATGTAGTGATAGCAATAGCGATGGTGAAACCACTGTATCACCAATTATGAATCCAAAAATCATTGGCAGTACAGTCGTTTCAACTACAGATGCACAAACTCTTGCATCACAAGTCATTAATTACAAGGCAAAAGCTGCAAGTACTACTAAGGCTACTAGAACAATTGATGACAACAATTCTGCAACTTTTGAGGGTGTCATTGATATGCCGGCAGAACCAGCTGTTCCGGCAGAAGCAATTGACTTGGTCTCAGCTCCACAAGGGACAGCATTATCTGGTAATGTTTTTAAAATTTCATCTGGAAACATAGCTCTTACCAATCAATTCCAGATGAGCAATACCGCAACCATCTACGTAGAAAGCGGAGCAACCCTTACCTATAATTATTGGGATGGTGGCTACAAAATCATCGTATTGAAGGGCGGAAAGCTGGTTGATTCATACGGAAATGCTACCAAGCTCTGTGACATAGACAACTATGGTACAATTGAGTTCTTACAGGACAGAATAGATATAAACCATACATTTAGAACATCAAAGAATTTGAATGTAGCTGGCAAATACCTTGCGATATCAGGCAAAGCCTATTTCGGTGGAAATGTTACTACGAAGAATATCTATCCAGGAGGCTCAACCACCAATATCAAAGGAGATTTGCAACTGGGAGAAACTGAAGGATTGAAACTAGATGCTGTAAATAATAGGCCAACCAAGATGAATGTGGATGGAAAGATTACAGCAAAAAAACTGGAATTGACAAACGGTTCTATCCTCTACTCAGGATGTGGGGCAGCAATCAATGAGGAAGTGAACCTCAACGATGGTACAGCTCTACACGCCAAATACCTGGAGTGTTCAAAATTCATTCAGAGTTCAGGAGCCAAACTCATCCTGTCTGACCAGAGTTATGTCAATTGTTCTGGTGAATTTGCATCATATAACAACGATACCAGTTATAGCATTCTGGAAGGCGATGGTGCCAAGGCGGTTATAAAGGCAGACAAGTTCTTCTTCAATAATGGTGCACCAGAGACTGATGATGCAGGTGAAAAATACTTCTTAGTAGATATGTTCTCAACATCAGGCATCAATAACCCACAGATTGTGGCTGATGGATCATTCTATGTGAATGGGCAGAAAGTGAATGTAAAATTCAGAAATGCCAACATGTTTGTAACAAATGGTGTTACAAAGAACGAGGTGGTTATCAACCCAACAACAGATTGCGGTAATCCTGGATGGACAAATCCAAATCCAAAGCCATCTCCAGAGCCGGAGCCAGAACCAACTCCTACTCCAACACCAAAACCAGAACCAACACCAAATCCTAAACCAGGTTTGGATCTGATTTCATCTGTGGAGCCGGAACATACACATAAGATCTCTGCAACAGGTATCATGCCACTGAATGGATATCTCTATATGTCATACCACACCAACCAGAATCAGAAAGATAATGCAGAATTTTCTCATGGTGGATGTATCGAGGTTATGGCACCAGTAAAAAATGACAAAGCAGAGTTAGTACAGTATATTTATGATACTGCAAGAGACCTTGATTTCAATCACATTCTGGCAACAAAGCTGAAGAATGATGAGAGAAAAATCTTCCTTCCTGGCAGCTCAAACAAGAAGGGCGCTATGTTGGCATACATGGATGTTAGAGATGACCACAAGTTGGCTGACGAGTCTATGGAAATAACAAGCAAGGATGGAGAAGAAGTTACAATCAAGCAGCCATTGAACTATGTTCAACTGAAACAAGCTCTGGAAAAGTACAGAGGTTATGATGAAAACTGCGTGGTATACAACGACAACACCAACCACCTGATTGTTGCAACAACCGAGGGTTACACCGTATATGACGCAACAACTATGAACGAAGTTGAGACATATAGTAAACCTGGTAAGGCAAAGCATTTGGCTATTGGTAACGGTAAGATTGTTGGTCTCTATCTGAATGAGAGAAACGAAAATACCAAGATAGGTCTCCCTGCTAAGATTGAAATCATCAACGAGAAGACAGAGGACTTCAATGACACCAAGACATTCGACACCAAAGTCAAGATTGAGCCTAATGATGGCAAGAATGTAATTGCTGTTAAAGACAACTTGATTTATGCTTGCCTCAGTTCTGCCGGTCTCTATGTTTATGATATGGATGGCAACGAACAATGGCACTACCAGATGCCAACTCCAAAGAATCAAGAAGGAAAATGGAAGGCTCTCTGCAATGGATGTTTCGTTGACGACAACTATGTATATCTGGCATACGGCTCTTACGGAATTGTTGTAATCGACAAGAATACACATAAAGTAATTGCACATAGAGCACTTGAAAATTCTGCCAACTATATCACGGTTTATGATGGATACATCTATGTTGCATACGGACGAAGCCGCATGCAGGTATTCAAATTGAACCTAGGCAAATAGTCAAAGAATGATTGCTCAAAAGGCAATAAAAAATAAAATAAGAAACACGAGATGAATGCAGCTGCAACAGCTCGCAGCTGCATTCATCGTGTTTAATAACTCATTATGAAGCGAAAAATAATACTATACTCAACTACAGCTCTGCTACTTCTCATGGCAGCACAAAGCGCTATGGCTCAGACGAAAGGCAAAAAGCCGAAAAGTTTTAGCCCTAAAATGCTCGTATATGAGAATCTGAAGAACGATAATGTACTGAGACACTTTAAACAGCGCTTCGCACAACTCGACACTCTCATCAAAAACCCGATCTGGGTGAAAGCACCAGTCATAGAACTGGGACTCAATAAACAGCATCACGCTGATATCAATAAGACCGACTCTCTGTTCTGGTCGAAAACTGCACATGAGCACCTAGCGCTCAACAGACACAACGGTCTGGAAGTGACCGGACAGGTTTATGCCCGACCTGATGCGTACTTCGATTCTGAGGAAGACGACGCAAAAGAGGTATCAAAATATAAGATGAAGGTTCAAGCCGAACTGGGTTGGAACATCATCAACTCGAAGTTCTACCAAGGCAAGGAGAAAAGAACTAAGATTGCTCTTGCCAATGAACTCGACCGCTTGCAAATAAAAAAGCGCCAAACTGCAGATATCTATGAAAAGGCAGCCGATGAGCTGACCGAACAATATAATTTCTATATCGGTACTGTCATAGCACACAGACTGGACAACCTCGACATCATGAACGAAGCGTACCAGTTTATGCTGGAAAAAGACCGAATCAGCAACGACAAGATGTTGAAAGTGATGAACGATAAGCTGGAGGCTGAATATGACATCTCCGTGCTCTGCACAGACAGAGATATCAGCAACAAGCCTATCTACCGCATCAAACCAACCAAGATTGTGGTAGACACAACAGCCCTCTGGAACCATCTGAACCAGGAAAGTCTGGATGCACGCATCATGATGGTGAAAGAACAGATTGCTGACAACGACAGCAAGCTGACCAACTACTTAAGCACTACCCGACTCACACCATTTGCAAGATGGTCGAGTTACTGGCAGAGCAACAACAAGATTTCGAACAATGCCGACGTGGGCGTAAGATTCACCATTCCTATCTGGAACGAAACGCCACGCAAACGACAGGCACTGGAGACCCAGAAGGAAATCATACGCAGCAGCCGCGGTACCGATGTGAAGGAAATCAAACAGTCGGTAGGCATCCTGCTCAAGAAGATAGACAACCTGAACAAGGCTATAGCCACCGAGGCTTTCCATATAGACCAGACCGGCAAATATATCGAAATGCGGCGGTTTGCCTACCAGAACCAGAAACAGGGATACAACTATCTGATGCGTATGGACGAATATACGGGACTCCTGGAAAGTATGGAGCGTATGTACAAACTGATGCAGAACCGCGCCCTCGCTATCATCAATATCGAGAAAGCCGTGAGCATCTATGACAACAACAACATCTTCAAAGAAATAGAACTTTGAATGTAAGGAAACCAGAATATGAATGAATTCCAATATAATGGCACGCCACAAGAACAGGCGATGGCAGACTTGCTGAAGACGCAGGGTCACCGCCTTGCCAGACAGCAGATCGTCTTTGCCCTGATCTTCCTGCTGGTTATCGTGCTTGCCGCCTACTATATTGTCACTCGTATGATATGGGCTACCTTCGACGGTTATATAACCCTCGATGAAAACCGTATCAGTGCCGTTGACGACATCTATATCCTTAAGGTGAACAAAGAAATGGGTGAAGTGGTACATAAGGGAGATACGCTCTACTCTTATGTACTGCTAGGTAATATTGTGAACCAATACGACCCGAACATCCTGCCTTCTGCCGTAAAGGAGACTCACGACATGGAGGTACAGGCTAAACTCGCACAGCAGGAGATTCCTGTATTGCGTACCCGACTTGCCGAACTGAGAAAACAGAAAGCATCTGAAAGTTCGGACATCTACTACGGCCTTACCGACAACACCAAGCGAAATGAACTGGATGCCGAGATTGCCGAGGTAGAAGAAGAACTGAGAAAGCAGGCTAACAAGGTGGAAATCTACGCACAGGCTAAGAACACCACCTATAACTTCATGAGCCGTAGAGGAGCCGGCAGAGCAAATGCTTCCATGCCTTACTCCAACACCAGCATATACAACCCTGGTCTGATACACTACTGCTGTGCACCAGCCGATGCCTACATCTCAAAAATCAATGTGAGCGACAAGACACTGGTGTTCAAAAGCGAGGAGGTGATGGTTATCCAGCACACCGACTATGCAGACTGCCATCTGGGCGTAATCGCATACGTACCCAACGACATGGTGAAGTATATGGAAAGCCCTGACGATGCAGACATCATCATCAACAAAGACCTGGAACTGCAGGCTAAGTTGCAGATGGTAGGTCTGAGAGTAGAGGAAATACCAAAGCATCTGCAGAGTAACTTCTCGCATGATGCCAACGCAGTGGTTGCCGTCTTCACCCTGAACCCGAACCAGAGAGTACCGGCATGGGTAATGAGCAACAAACTGCCTGTAAGAATAAGAGTGAACAAGATTGGTGCCATGCTCGATCCGAAGCCACTACCGATGTACACCGTCCCAGTGGGCAAGAACGAAAACGTGAAGCGAAGCAACATGATTTCGAGCGACACCAATAATCATCAAGAACAAAAGAAATAAAGAATGATTGGACTTAGAAGAAACAAACGTGGAGATATGGTGCTCACCATCGATAGCTATATAGATATCGACTCGACACCAGACATCCAGCCCGACTACTTCGATTGTATTTACATCAATACGAAGAGTGAGCGTGCGTTCCATGCTATACTGTTTGGAGCCAGTCCAATCTTATCGTGGAAATGTAGCTACAAACCGATATTCGTCAATACGGCGTTATCGGGAAAGGGACAGATCATCGACTATATCGTCGATGCCTATGTGAGCGACATGAACAATGAAAAGGTATATGAGATTATAGACAAAATCAAGCTGGCAAGACAGAAGTATGGCGTGAAAAACGAAACTGCACGTCCTACACAGCCTAACCAGCTCTTTGCCAATATTCTGAGATACCTGCTCTCAAGAGACCAGCGAATCATGGGACACCGACTGCTGGAGAAATCGTCTTTGGGATATATCAACCCAATCTTCGAGCACTATCACAGTATAGGTCTCTTCCATCTCAACGAGATGTTCATGTTCATCGACACTATGGTGGAGTTCGGATCACTGCGCATTCACCGCTTCCTGCTCAAGGAGCACCTCTGCCCTAAGTGCAACCACTCTCACCTGCTCTATACGGAGTGCTGTCCGAAGTGCGGAAGTTCGAACCTGAAGATACAGAACATCATCCACCACTTCAGTTGCGCCAACGTATCGCCAGAGAGCAGCTACAATGTGGGCGGTATGCTCATCTGTCCGAAGTGTCACAAGAAACTGCGCCACATCGGTGTTGACTATGACAGACCAGCCGTGGTATATACCTGCAACGACTGCGAGAACTCGTTTACCTCGCCTATCACCAAGGCAACCTGCTGCTACTGCGAGAACACCTATCCGGTAAATGCCCTGGTGCCACGAGACGTAGAGGACTACGAGATAACGGAAGAAGGAATCAGAACGCTGACCAGCGGCAACATCATGTTCAGCAACATGGTGAACATCTATGATAACTTCATGGAATATTATCTGCTGATGAACCGTCTGCGACGCCAGCTGATGGAAACCTACCGCAAGGATGAACTCTCGGTCATGGTAGGCAAGATATGGATTATAGATGATAACAAGGATACCGTAAAGATAAAGGAAAGCATACAGGGCAAGCTCTGTAGAATTTTCTCCAATCACAAGGTGTCTTACAACAACAATATCTTCTACGTATCCTCTACCCTCTATGAGCAGGGAGAAACGGTGGAAGAGGCTCAGCAGAAATTGAGCAAGGAGATGTCGGTAGCCATCAGAAAGGTGGCCGACTCGATAGAACCGGACGAGATTATCTGCAGCATGCTGGAAACCAAGACGAAGACCATCGCCAACAACTATGACGAGTTCTTCAACAAACTGCAATATGTGGATATGACTCCAGACGACTACTGCCGCTACTCAGAGGAACCTCTGATGAAGGAAGAAGAGAAAGAGGTGAAGCCGCAGGAAGAGTTGCTTGATACGGAGCCGAAGGAAGATGAAAACGACAAGATACAGAAACGCATCGTGCTCTACAAGAAACTCGTTGCCATCCTTGTCACCATCGCAGGTATACTCATAATCATGGCCCTCTTGGCGCTCACCGTGCTGAGATAAGCCATCAAGAAGAAAGGGAAAAGCGTATGTTTAGCATAGCAGAACATCTGAACGATTTCTTCGACTGGATCAGCACGCTATCGTTTAGCAGTATCGTGAATACCTACTGGTTCCTCTTCTTCATCGAGATGCCAAGATATTATATCCTGGAATATCTCGTAATCGGAAACCGACTGATGAAGAGAAACCAGATAGATAAAGAGAAAGAATATGCCAAGTACTTCCTGTACCGCGAGAATCCGCTTATCAGCATCCTCGTACCGGGAAAGAACGAAGGAAAACATATATTCAAAATGGTGAACTCGCTGGCTGAGCAAACCTACCGCAACTACGAAATCATCGTGGTAGACGATGGTAGCGACGACGACACCAAACTGATTTGCAACGACCTCTACCGAGCCGGGTATATCACCCACTACCTGAGGTTGGATACAAGAGGCGGTAAAGCTGCCGCCAGCAACTATGGAGCCCAGATGGCAAGAGGCAAATACATCGTATGTCTGGATGCCGACTCTTCGCTCGACCGTGATGCGCTTGAGAAAATCCTACTCCCCTTCTACATCGATGGAATGGTGAAGGGTGTAGGAGGATGTGTGAAAGCGCGCAACTACAAGGAAACCATCTGCTCATCGCTGCAGGCTTTCGAATACCTGAAGCGAATACAGGTGGGACGTATCGTAACCAGCGAACTGGGTATCTACCACATCATTTCGGGAGCATTCGGAGCCTTCGAAAGAAAGACGCTGAAGGAAGTGGGCTATTGGGACATAGGACCGGGACTGGACGGTGACCTGACACAGAAGATCCGCAAAGCCGGATATAAAGTGAAATTTGCCGAAGATGCCATCTGCATGACCAATGTGCCTACCAAATGGTATAAGCTGTATCATCAGCGCATCAGATGGTCGCGCTCGCTCGTGAGATTCCGTCTACGCAAGCATGCCGACATTCTGCTGCCTACAAAGAACTGGAGTATCCTTAACTGGTTATCCAACATGGAGAGTGTAGTTTTCGACTGCTTCCTCAATTTTCTGTGGTTGTGGTACATCATCAAGCTCGCCATCACGTTTAACACGCACATCATCGAGGTGCTGGCACTGGGCTACTTTATCAGAGTATGCTTCTCGCAGCTTGCCTTCCTCCTGGTGCTGATGGTTTCAGAAAGAAAGAAAGATGTGTGGTTCCTCTACAGATATCTGCCACTGATGTCACCTTATACAGGTTATTTCCTGCGTATCGCCCGTCTGTCGGCTCATCTGCAAGAAATCTTCTTCCGCCGTTCTTACAAGGACGCATGGAACCCTGAGAAGACTTCGCGCTATGCTCAGCTTGAAGGAATCTAAAAGACCCGAGTTACTTGCTGTAACGCAAACACAGCAGGGAACTCCCAATAAAAGAAATAACATTATAAAACATAAACAATATAGTATATGATAAACAAGTCTTTTGAGTTTAAGATTGGAGTAATAGGATTAGGGTATGTTGGTACTCCACTGGCATGCTTATTCTCAAAGAAATACGATACATGGGGTTATGACATCAAAGCTGAGAAGGTAGCCAAGTTAGCCAAAAGCACGATGGAAGACAACAGACCTGTATCCAAAGCTTTGGAACAGGGACTGAAACTGACCAGCAATATTGATGACCTGAAGAAGTGTAACGTGTATATCATCGCTGTACCGACACCGGTGAACAAATCGAACAAGCCAGACATCAGTTGCGTGCGCAATGCTACAGCTGAGGTTGGCAAGATTCTGAAAGAAGGTGATATCGTAGTCTACGAGAGTACCGTTTACCCAGGTCTGACAGAAGAGGTCTGCGCCCCATTACTGGCATCTACATCAGGATTGAAGTTGAACCAGAGTTTCTTTGTAGGCTTCTCGCCAGAGCGCATCAACCCGGGCGATACTGTTCATACCATCGAGAACATCGTGAAGGTTACCAGCGGTTCTACACCCGAAGCAGCAGCTATCATCGACAGCCTCTATGCTTCAGTACTTACCCATGGCACCTACAAGGCGAAGAGTATCAAAATAGCAGAGGCATGTAAACTGATGGAGAACTGCCAGAGAGACATACAGATAGCCTTCTTCAACGAGATGGAAAAGATTTTCGACAAGATGAACATCAACATCGAAGACGTAACGGCGGCAGCTAGCACAAAATGGAACTTCGTGCCAGCTACTCCAGGACTCGTTGGCGGCCACTGCATCGCGGTAGACCCATACTACCTGATTAACAAGGCACAGGAGGTTGACGTGGTACCATCGCTGCTCTCTACAGCCCGCGAGGTTAACGAGCAGATGGCGGTATGGATGGCAGGAAAGATAAAGAATGCATCTGAAAGCAGAAAGTTCAAGGCTCCGGAGACTAACGTGCTGATTCTCGGCTTCTCGTTCAAGCCAGACAGCGATGATATCAGAAACACAAAAGTAGCCGATCTCTATATCAACCTGGTAGGAGCAGGTTACAAAACCACACTCTACGATCCATTGGTAGATGAAAAGGAAGTAAAAGAAGAATATAACATCAAGGTGACAGATGATCCTAAAGTTCTGGAAAAAGAGTATCAGATTGTGGTAATCGGTACTCATCACAAGATGTTCGACTGTATCGACATGAACAATCTAATCACTGATAAAGGATTCATGTGCGACATCTACGGCATTCACAAGCCAAGAAACTAGATCTTCAAGATCGGAAAGAACCTACATAAAATAGACCAGTGAAAAATGGAAAAGAACAAAGTGCTAATCGTCGATGATATTTCAGAAAATATTAAAACTATTTCTGAAATGATAAAGGACTTTGACATCGACGTGAAAACTGCCAATGGCGGAAAAGAAGCCATTGAACTGATTGACTCATTCAAGCCGGACGTGATACTGCTCGACTTGATGATGCCACATGTAAATGGGTGGGACGTAATAGACCATGTACGCTCTAAATACTCGAAAAGTGAAATGGTCATCATCGTGGTTTCCCTGTTAAGCAACAAGGATAATGTGGATGAATGCTATGAGCTTGGAGTAAACGACTACATCACAAAGCCTATCATCAAAGCCCGTCTCACCAGTTCGCTAGACGCTCATCTAAGCAGTCTTGCAAGAGGCTAAAGTGCCTCTTGCAAGATTGCTTCTGCATGAGCAATGCGATCACTAGTAGGAGGATCTATGCCTTCCAGCGGGTAGGCTATTCGTAGTTTCTCATACTTGTAGATACCCATCGTATGATAGGGTAAGACATCTATACGCTCAATGTTTGAGAGTGTAGAAAGAAAATCGCGCAACTGATAGAGGTATTCATCCTTGTCGGTAATACCTGGAATCAGGACGTGACGAATCCATACTGGTTTGTGTATCTCGCTTAAATATCGTGCACAATCCAGTATGTTTACATTAGAATGGCGGGTGAGTTTACGATGCTCTTCATCGTTGATATGCTTGATATCAAGAAGAACAGTATCAGTGACGGTCATCAGACGCTCGAATTTATCGAAGAAAGCACCCTCTTTCCTAAATGGTTGCGCTGATGTATCAAGACAAGTGTTGATGCCACGCTGATGGGCTTTCTCGAAAAGTTCGATGAGAAAGTCTATCTGCATCAGGGCTTCTCCACCACTTACAGTAATACCGCCCTTGTCTCCCCAATAACTTTTGAATCGCTCTGCCTTATCCAGCAGGTCATCGGCACTCCATTCCTCTCCTACTCCCATCTTCCATGAATCCGGGTTATGGCAGAACTGGCAGCGCATGGGACACCCCTGCAGGAAAATCAAAAATCTGATGCCTGGTCCATCTACTGAACCAAAGCTCTCTATGCTGTGAACAAATCCTTTATGCATTCTTTTGAAGATCATATATTCCCCACAATGCAAAAAGACTCATAAATAAGGCTATAACGCCCAAAAAAAGAAATACGCCCATATTATTTTATCTTTTTGAAAAATGCCCGCTAAATATCCTCGGACAGAAAATCTAGCGGGCAATATTTATTCTTCTAATTGATTAGAGTCTCTCGTGAGCCTGACGAGCGATTACGTCGAGCTGCTGCTCACGTGTCAAGTCGATGAACTTAACTGCGTAACCACTTACACGGATGGTGAAGTTCTGGTACTCTTCCTTCTCTGGGTGCTCCATCGCATCCTTGAGCTTGTCGATACCGAATACGTTCACGTTCAGGTGGTGAGAACCCTGGTTGAAGTAACCATCCAATACACCTACCAATGTCTGGGCACGCTCCTCATCGTTATGACCGAGAGCACCTGGGCTGATGGTCTGAGTATTAGAGATACCATCGAGAGCATACTCGTATGGCAACTTAGCTACTGAGTTCAATGAAGCCAAAAGACCGTTCTTCTCTGCACCGTAAGATGGGTTAGCACCTGGAGCCAATGGAGCACCGGCTGGACGACCATCAGGCATGTTGCTGGTGTACTTACCGTATACTACATTTGATGTGATAGTCAGGATAGATGTAGTAGGCTCAGAATTGCGGTATGTATGATGCTTCTTGATCATGTTCATGAAGGTCTTGAGCAACCATACTGCAATCTCATCAGCACGCTCATCATCGTTACCGTAACGTGGGAAATCACCCTCGGTCTTGAAGCTGAGAGGGAAACCGGTCTCATCACGGACGATGTTTACCTTGGCATACTTGATAGCTGAGATAGAGTCAACTACGTGGCTGAAACCAGCGATACCTGTAGCGAAGGTACGACGAACATCTGTATCGATGAGCGCCAACTCTGCTGCCTCGTAGAAGTACTTATCGTGCATGTAGTGGATGAGGTTCAATGTCTTCACATAAACGCCAGCCAACCAGTCCATCATATCCATGAAACGTGGCATGAACTCCTCGTATGTCAATACATCACCCTCTACGGCGCGATACTTAGGACCGCACTGCTCGCGTGTCTTTGAATCAACACCGCCAGATACAGCGTAGGTCAAGCACTTAGCCAAGTTGGCACGTGCACCGAAGAACTGCATCTCCTTACCTGTCTGTGTAGCAGATACACAGCAGCAGATGCTATAGTCGTCACCCCAAACTGGGCGCATTACGTCATCGTTCTCATACTGGATAGAGCTTGTCTTTACAGAAATCAAAGAAGCGTAGTGCTTGAATGCCTTTGGCAAGCGAGAGCTATAGAGTACAGTCAAGTTTGGCTCTGGTGAAGGACCCATGTTCTCCAATGTGTGGAGGAAACGGTAATCGTTCTTGGTAACCATTGAGCGGCCATCCTGACCCATACCACCTACTTCGAGAGTAGCCCAAACTGGGTCGCCGGTGAAGAGCTCGTTGTAAGAAGGGATACGGGCGAACTTAACCATACGGAACTTCATGACCAAGTGGTCGATGAGCTCCTGAGCCTCATCCTCGGTAAGAGTACCCTCGTTCAAGTCGCGCTGGATATAGATATCGAGGAATGTAGAGATACGGCCTACAGACATCGCAGCACCATTCTGAGTCTTCACAGCTCCGAGGTAACCGAAGTACAACCACTGAACAGCCTCGCGAGCGTTCTTAGCTGGCTGGCTGATATCGTAGCCATACAACTGAGCCATCTCCTTCAAGCCCTTGAGCGCCTTAATCTGCATAGCAACCTCTTCACGAAGACGGATTACTTCGTCAATCATCTCACGGTCGCCCATGTTAGCGAGGTCGTTCTTCTTCTCCTCGATGAGAAAGTCGATACCATAGAGAGCTACACGACGGTAGTCACCTACGATACGTCCACGACCGTAAGTATCAGGAAGACCGGTAAGAATGTGGTTATGGCGAACGAGCTTCATCTCTGGAGTATAAGCATCGAATACGCCATCATTATGAGTTTTGCAATACTTGTGGAAGATTTCGTGGAGCTTCTCTGATGGCTGATAGCCGTATGTAGTACAAGCCTGCTCCGCCATCTTGATACCACCGTATGGCATGAAGGCACGCTTCAGAGGCTTATCAGTCTGAAGACCTACCACTTTCTCCAAATCCTTGGTACCCTCACCAATATAGGCAGCACCATAAGCTGTCAATCCTGAAACGATTTCTGTTTCCATATCAAGCACACCACCCTTGGCGCGCTCCTCCTTCTGGAGTTCCTTCAACATACCCCAAAGGGTGTTAGTTGCCTGAGTTGGTTCTGCAAGGAACGACTCATCGCCGTCATAACAAGTGTAGTTGTTCTGAATGAAATCACGAAGATTCACTTCACTCTGCCACATGTTTCCTTTGAAACCTCTCCATTCTGTTTTCATCATTTTAATACTTTTTTTTTATAAAGTTAATAATTATATATTTTTCACACACTATCTATTTTGAGTTGGTTTTACACCTATTATATATAGTAAAATAAAAAAGCCCGAACACGTTTGTGCCCGGGTTTTTAAGCACCTTTATTTGAAGGTGCGTATATCATGATGTTCTCGTTCTTTCCGACAGCATCTGTTTTTCCTATATTTCCTAAGTTAATTCCCACTATTAATTTCATGTCTTTTAAATTCATTATTTGAAATTGGCTTGCAACAGTTTTGCAATGCGGATGCAAAGTTACAACAATAAAATGAGAAAAGAGAAGAAAACCAGAACTTTCTTCTCTTTTCTATGCAAAATCATCATTTATGAGTATCATTCTACTGATTCTCAAAATAATGATTGAGATTTTCCATGAATAATCCGAAACACTTGTCATGAATCTGACGAGTCATGGTAACAGGGTTCTCAGCATTCAGGATGGTACCGCTCATAGCTACACCGATGCCCAATTCTGCAAGCGGATCTATATCGTCTGGAGTCAAGCCTCCGATGGCTACCATAGGCAGAGAGATTTTATTCTCCCTCATCTGCTCAATAATCTGGCGATAACCTTCTATACCCAACACCGGAGAGAGTTTCTCCTTGGTAGTAGTATAGCGGAACGGACCGCAACCGATATAGTCAGCCCCCTGTTCATGCAAACGACGAATATCATCAAATGTATTGGCTGTTCCTCCGATAATGAATTCATCACCAAGAAGCTTACGGGCCTCATCAACCGGCATATCATTCTTTCCAAGATGTACACCATCTATCTGTAACTTCTTCACCAGTTCTACACGGTCGTCGAGGATAAAGGTTGCACCGGCACCCTCACAAGCCAACTTTAACTTACGGGCTATAGGCTCAACCTCTTCATCGGTAGCCCCCTTCATGCGAAGCTGAACCCAATCACATCCTCCGATAAGTGCCAGATAGGCTCCTTCGAGATAAGAGAAGCGCTCGTTCTGATGCGTGATAAACTGAAAGCTCGTCTGAAAATGAGCTAATGCTAAAGACTTGTTCATACGTACTATAAAATATAAATTCGCTTGCAAAGGTACTACATTCACACGACAAAATCCTACAATTTACCTTTTTTAAACTTCATCATTTTCGTCAGAAAAAGGCAAAAACAGGCTACATATATGTAAAAATAACGAAAAATCCTCATTATTGAACGATTTGTAAACATCATTAAGAGGATTTTTTATTAATTTTGCAGCCGAATCATTACTTGAAACAAAAAACAATATATATAATATGACATTATCAACTATAATTAAGACACTCGCCTTTGCCGCTATCCTGGCGTTGGCTCCATCGCAGATGATGGCAGCACAGAAAGGCGGTACTTTCACAACTGGAGATAAGACATTTCTCCTTAACGGCAAACCATTCGTAGTAAAGGCTGCCGAGTTGCATTACCCTCGTATTCCTCGTGCTTATTGGGAGCATCGCATCAAGATGTGCAAGGCTCTGGGCATGAATACCGTCTGCCTCTATGTGTTCTGGAACATCCATGAGCAGCAAGAAGGAAAGTTCGATTTTACGGGTAATAACGATGTGGCTGCATTCTGCCGACTGGCTCAGAAGAACGGCATGTACGTGATTGTACGTCCGGGTCCATACGTTTGTGCAGAATGGGAAATGGGCGGTCTGCCTTGGTGGCTCTTGAAGAAGAAGGATATCCGTCTGCGTGAGCAAGATCCATACTTCATGCAGCGTGTAGAAATCTTCGAAAAGGAAGTAGGCAAGCAGCTGGCTCCACTCACCATTCAGAATGGTGGTCCTATCATCATGGTACAGGTGGAGAACGAATATGGTTCTTACGGAAAGGACAAGCCATACGTAAGTGCTATCCGTGACATCATCCGCAAATCAGGCTTCGACAAGGTAAGTCTCTTCCAGTGCGACTGGTCATCCAACTTTCTGAACAATGGTCTCGATGACCTTACCTGGACCATGAACTTCGGTACGGGTGCCAACATCGACCAGCAGTTTAAGCGTCTCGGCGAGGTTCGTCCGAATGCTCCTAAGATGTGTTCTGAGTTCTGGAGCGGCTGGTTCGACAAGTGGGGAGCCCGCCACGAGACCCGTCCTGCCAAGGATATGGTAGAAGGAATGGACGAGATGCTGAGCAAAGGCATCAGTTTTTCTCTCTATATGACCCACGGTGGAACCAGCTTCGGCCATTGGGCAGGTGCCAACTCTCCAGGTTTCCAGCCAGACGTAACCTCATACGATTACGATGCCCCTATTAATGAGTATGGTCATACAACTCCTAAATATTTCGAGTTGCGTGAGATGATGGCAAAGCACAATGATGGCAAGAAATTGCCTGCTGTGCCAAAGGCTCCGATGCCATTGGTGAGTGTGCCTACTTTCAAGTTCACGGAGTATAAACCACTTATTTATGGTTATACCAAGAAGACGGTCGAGCAAGCACCAAAGACATTCGAGGAATATGACATGGGTTGGGGAACGATGGCGTATGTGGTATCTCTCCCAGCCAATGATAAGCCAAGTACCCTCACAGGTGAATTCAATGACTTTGCCCAGGTATATTTAAACAATAAGTACATCGGAAAGATAGACCGTGTGAAGAATGAGAAGTCGCTTGATTTGCCAGCTATGCCAGATAGCGGCAAGTTGACTATCGTAGTGGAAGGTATGGGACGCATCAACTTTGGTCGTGCCATCAAGGACTATAAAGGTATTGTAGGTAATGTAACTATCACGTCGCAATCACCAGACGGAGAAATCACTCTGAAACCAACGGCATGGACTCAGCTTGCTATCCCAGATGATTATCAGAATGCAGTGAAGGCACTCAGTGGCAATAGCATGGCGGATGCGGAATTAAAAGAGGCCGTAGCTAAGGCTCATCCTGATGCAGTGATTAAAATCGACCCATGGGGAGAAAGCAAGGCTGGTTACTATCGTGGCTACTTCAATATCAAGAAGGTGGGCGACACCTTTATTAATATGGAGGCTTTCGGCAAGGGTCAGGTTTACGTGAATGGTCATGCCCTCGGTCGCTTCTGGCAGATTGGTCCTCAGCAGACCCTGTATCTCCCAGGTTGCTGGTTGAAGAAGGGAAAGAACGAGGTTATCGTGCTCGATGTAGTTGGTCCTAAGGGCGAGGCTGGTAAGCCAGGTTCTACTGTGGCTCCAACAGCCTTCTGTCAAGACCATCCGGAACTCGACAAACTGAACCTCGAAAAGAGCAACAAGCACAACGAGCCAGGCCATCGTCTGGATTTGAATTCAGACGCCCCAGCATTGAAGGGAGAATTCAAGGCAGGCAACGGCTGGCAGACTATCAAACTCGACAAGCCTGTAACCGGCCGTTATTTTGCCATCCAGGCAGAGAGCAGTCAGAGCGGCGACAGTCAGATTGCCATTGCTGAGGTATATCTTCAGGACGCACAGGGCAACAGAATAGACAGGAATAACTGGGTAGCTTTCTACGCAGATAGCGAAAAGGGCAACTCTACCCTCGACAAGATGTTCGACCTTCAGGAGAGCACTTACTGGCAGACAGAGAAGGGAGCCAACTTCCCTCACCTCGGTATTGTAGATATGGGTAAAGAAGTAACTGTTACAGCCTTCGAATATCTGCCACGTGCCGAACAGGGAGCCCCAGGAAGTGTCAAGGGTTTCAAACTCTATGTAAAGAAATAAATAAAAAGAGGGAGAAAGAAAGTCTTCCTCTTTTTTTTATTTTGTTTTTTTATACATTCCTATGCATTTATATGAATTCTTTTCCGTACCTTTGCACTCAAAATACAAAACATTACTTTTTATGTTGACAGATATTGAAATAGCTAAATCAGTAAAATTGCGCCCTATCAATGAAGTGGCAGCAGAACTTGGAATTCACGAAGACCAAGTGGAAAACTACGGCCGTTACATCGCTAAGATTACTACGGACAAAATTGACAGAAACAAGTTTAAGAACCATCATCTCATCCTCGTTACCGCTATCAGTCCTACCAAGGCTGGTAATGGTAAGACTACGGTATCTGTAGGTCTCGCATTGGGCATGCAGAAGATTGGCAAGAAGTCAGTCGTAGCCTTGCGCGAACCATCTCTCGGTCCATGCTTCGGCATGAAGGGTGGTGCCGCAGGTGGCGGTTACGCCCAGGTTTTGCCTATGGATAAGATTAATCTCCATTTCACTGGCGATTTCCATGCCATCACAGAGGCCAACAACATGATTGCTGCCCTTCTGGACAATTACCGTTTCCAGCACGAAGCAGAGGGTTTCAAACTCAAGAAGATTCTTTGGCGTCGCGTCATGGATGTGAACGATAGAGGTTTGCGCCGCATCATCACCGGTATAGGAGATAAGAACGGAATCGAGACAGAGTCTGGTTTCGATATTACGCCAGCTTCTGAGATTATGGCTATCATGTGTTTCGCAACAAGCATCGATGATCTTCGTCGCCGTATCGATAACATCCTCCTGGGCATCACCGAGGACGACAAGCCATTTACCGTAAAGGATATGGGTGTAGGTGGCAGTATCGTAGCTCTCCTTCTCGATGCTTTGAAGCCAAATCTGGTTCAGACAACAGAGGGTACACCAGCATTTGTTCATTGCGGTCCTTTTGCCAACATTGCTCATGGCTGCAATTCCGTCATGGCTACAGCTGCTGCTCTTGAGTATGGCGACTATGCTATTACAGAGGCTGGATTCGGTGCAGATCTCGGTGCAGAGAAGTTCTATGACATCAAATGCCGCAAGACAGGTTTGCAACCAGACCTCACTGTTCTCGTTGTTACCCTCCAGGCGTTGAAGATGCATGGTGGTGTAGCTCTGGAAGATATCAAGAAGCCAAACATCGCAGGTATGGAAGCCGGTTACTGGAACCTCGACAAGCACGTAAAGAACCTTCAGAGCTTTGGTCAGACTGTAGTGATTGCATTCAATAAGTTTGCAACCGATACAGATGAAGAAATTGAAGTATTGCGCAAGCATTGCGAGGAGATGGGTTGCGGTTTCGCCGTAAACAGCGCCTTTGCCGAAGGCGGAAACGGTGCCATTGAACTTGCCAACCTCGTAGTGAAGACCATTGATGAGCGTCCATCAGCCCCTCTCTATTTTGCTTACGATGATAACGATAGCGTTGAGGAGAAAATAGAAAAGGTTGCATTCAATCTTTACGGAGCAGGCAGCGTGACATTGAGCGATTCTGCCAAGGCGATGATTGAAGAGATCAAGAAACTGGGTGCTGAAAAGTTCCCTATCTGTATTGCCAAGACTCAGTACAGTTTCTCTACCGATGCCAAGGCATACGGTCCTACAGAAGGTTTCGAACTCCACGTTCGCGACATCACCGTAAATATGGGTGCCGAGATGATTGTAGTCATCGCTGGTCCTATCATGCGTATGCCGGGCTTACCAAAGAGCCCACAGGCAGAGCGCATCGACGTGGTAAATGGTGAGATTACAGGTCTTTCTTAAGCGTTACAGAATTCACAGATTCACACAGATATCACATAAACCAAAAGCCCAGGGCATACGCCCTGGACTTTTTCTTTTATCTCATACTGAATTCGCAACCACAATATAACTGATTATAGAATTCATTGATTCTCAAGAGTTCACCTCGGCGATTCTGCAAACCGCCCTTCCGCCAATTCATATCCCACCATTCTACATCAGGATAAGCCTCAACGGCAAGATGACCGGCAGTATCTATCTGTTTGATATTCTTCCAGCGCGAAGATGCCAACGTGGTAGTAAGAAGGTGAAATCCATGCTCCTGCGCATACTTGGCTGCATGAGAGAGGCGGAACTGAAAGCAGACAGAACAACGGCTGCCACGCTCGGGCTCATCTTCTAAGCCCTTGATAACAGAAAGCCACTCCTGATGGTCATACTCATCCTCTACATAAGGTACATTCTGGGCTTCCAGAAATCGTTTCAGTTCATGTTTACGGACATCATACTCCTGCTGAGGATAGATATTGCTGTTACTGAAATATACAGTAGGCTTCATACCATTACGAAGCATACATTCTACGATAGCCGACGAACAAGGTGCACAACAAGCATGCAACAAGACAGCCTGACCTTCAGCCTTGCTTCCATCCGGGAGAGTAAGTTTTACGTATTTATATTGTTCTTCTACAGGAATCTTCATTGTTTTCAATGTTAAATATAAAATTTAAAATGTGAACAGCTACTTCTGATGTGAAGTATTTTCGCCTTACTTCAAAAAAACAAATGGAGTACAATCTCACGACACCCCCCATTTGCCCAAATATATGCGAAAACTAGTGCAAAGGTACAACATTTATTCGAACCACCAAATTTTTAACACGTTTTTTTCATCACAATGGTTCAAACAGCTAACATTTAACTGTATTTTAACACTTAAACACCAGTTTTGTTATCTATAAGAACTATAAATCACGTTTCAGCGTGATAACTGTCAGTTCAGGCCATGCGCCTAGGCGGAAAGGGAAAGAACCACCAATACCCGATGATACATAGAGCATCTGCTCACCAATGCGGTAAGCTCCGCCCCACTCTTTGAAAGCCATGCGGGCAGGCGTCCATTTACCTATTTTCAATTGTCCGGCATGCGTATGTCCCGCCAGAGTAAGTTGTATCTTCTTACCAACTACTTCTCTGCGCCAATGGTGAGGATCATGACTCAAGAGGATTTTAAACATATCTGGATTCAACCCCTTCATCGCTTTCTTCAGATTACTGCGATTGGTGAAAGGAGGCTGACCGGGATTCTCTACGCCTATTACAGCGATAGATGCCATACCATGACTCACCACATGATGTTCGTTCATCAGCTGATGCCACCCCAGACTTTCCTGATAACCATAGAGCATACGGCGGTTTCTCTTCAAAGCGCCGATAGAATGATTGTTGCCATATTCACAATAATCATGATTTCCCCAGATAGAATAGATGCCATCTGACGCATGAAGCTGCCTCAGCGTATCCAGATAAGGCTCCACTTCGCTGGCTTGGTTATTGACCAGATCGCCCGTAAAGAGAATCATATCGGGTTCTTCATTGTTGGTCGCATCCACCACCTTCTGCACGAAATCATTGCCGGGAGGAAACGAACCGAGATGAAAGTCGGTAATCTGTACCAGACGGTAACCATCAAAATAAGGTGGCAAATCGGGCGAGGTAAAGGTAATATGTTTCAGTTCTAACCGCTTCCAACCCTCTATAAAGCCGAAGGCAAACCACCCCATTACACCCAAAGCAGGAATCAGAGCAAAGAACCAAGGAAGAAATGCATCGAACAGGATGAAGACAACCTTAGGGAATGCCGAGAAAAGTATGGTAGTAAAGAGTACACGGACTGACAACTTATGGAAGAACCCCATCTGCAACCCCACTTCGGCAAGAACAAGTAACAACGAGGGAACCCACCATAAGATGGCTAGCAGCAAAGGCCACTCACTCACCCCGATATGCCAAAGCCAGAAGTCGGGCAGGAATGCCAGAACCGACATGACTACTATATAGAATATGGATCTTAATACCTTTTTTAATACCTTCTTCATTGTTTTTCTTTATAACTGGGTACAAAGGTACGATAATTCATAGACAATACAAAATAAATTTAAATATATTTTCAATGTTTTGTTATTTGAGAAGATTGCATTATCTTTGCATAAGATTTGCTGCACTCGGCAATCTGAAAGTAAACTTTCATTGCACTCGATTGCAAAATCTTTGCATAGAAAAATTAAATAAAATGGCACGACGACTAAGAAAAAAACGCATAGCAATCATATTGCTTACCTTTACAGCAATCGTAGGATGGACTACACACAGCTGTGTATCTCGCTGTACATCAGTATCAGACAAGAACAAGGCGGCAGATTCGCTCCCTAAGGTTCATATCAACGATTCCATCTCAAATGCCCTGACAGAGGGGAAGGAATATCATGAGATGGACTCGGTAATAGAAAGGTATCTCAAGAGATGGGAAATCAATGGAGCCCAACTCGTCATCACCCGCAACGACTCGCTACTCTATGCCCGCGGATTCGGAATGGCGGATAAGGAGCGAGGCATCAGAATGGAGCCTAACATGCTGATGCGTTTCGCCTCGGTATCGAAACTGATTACAGCAGTAGGTATCATGAAATTGCAGGAGATGAAGAAACTCAAACTGAACGAGAAGGTGTTTGGCAAAAAGGGAATACTGTGCGATACCGTTTACAATAACAGCATCAAGGACAAGCGATATTACGACATCACCGTAGAACAGTTGCTGCGCCATCAGGCAGGTTTCAACAATTATGCCGGCGACCCGGTATCTTCCACCCGCTACATCATGATGCAGAACCATCTCAAAACGCCACCTGATCACCCTACTCTGCTCAAGATTCTCTTGAAGCGCCACTTGGGTTATACTCCTGGCGAAGGCAAATGCTACAGTAATCTGGGCTACATGATTCTCTCCATGATTATCGAGAAGAAGAGCGGAATGAAATATGAAAACTTCATGCAGAAGTATGTGCTCCACCCAGCCGGCTGCTACGACATGCATATTGCGGGAACTTACTTAAAGGACCGCCGCCCTAACGAGACGAAGTACTACATGCACCAAGGCAGCATCCCTGTGTATGAATACAACAACAGTGGACGACTGGTAGAGAAATGCTATGGCGATACCGACCTCCCTCGTCTTTCAGGTGCAGGTGCCTGGTGTGGTTCGACTGCAGAGTTGAGCCGCTTTATTGCCAGCATCGATGGTTTGCCACATGTCAAGGATATCCTCAGCAAGAAGAGCATCGAGTTTATGACGCGCGAGCAAGCCGACCACCAATACTCTATCGGCTGGAACTATACACCAAAGAGTAACAAACCATGGATTCGTACAGGTTCGCTGGCTGGCACATCAGCCATCGTCCTGAAATATCCGGATAACCAATGCTGGATTCTCATTACGAACACATCCACCTGGAAGGGCCACGGCTTCTCTAACGATACCATGGCTTTCTTCGAGAAACTGAGAAAGAAATATATGGCAAACATGCCAAAGAAAGACTTGTTCTTATAAAACCAAAAAGATGGTGAATTATTTACTTATGATTCACCATCTTTTTATATTAATGATAGGTTGTTAGAAAAGATAATATATGTTGTTAGAAAAGATAACATAAGTTTTTGAGACAGTTAGTATCTCCGGTCGCATAACAGCTGTTGTGCGCTTGCATAACAGCTGATATGCGCATACACAACACCTGTTGTGCATGCGTTAGTCAACTGTTATGCGCCAACTATTATCTAAACTTTCTACATACCCTTTTATTGTTTATACAAAATCTTTCTTAATCCCGATTCGTATATACCTTAATATGCAAATAAACGAAAAAAAGGATGCACTTCCCTCGAGAAAGAGAAGTGTATCCCATATCAAGTTAAAAATAAAAATCTTACGATTAGTCTTTGGTATAGAAGATACCGCCACCAACCTGAATCAAACCCTTGAAAGATGTACGATAACCAATGACGGTAATCTTGTCACCTTCCTTCAGACCAAGCTTGGCAGCCTGCTTATTCTCACCATTCCATCCGGTAGAAACGCCAAATACATAAACCTCGCCAGTTTCATCCTTCAAGGCAAAGTTGCCATATTTGTTCAAATCGAACTTGGTATTCGCCTCGCTTGACTTCACAATCGTTCCTGAGATGCGGTAAAACTTCTCCTTGCTCTCTGCCGCATTGCGGAAATCAGCTACCGAAATCTTCTGCAAAGAAGAAGCGGCATAAGAATCTTCATACTGGGCACCCTTGGTCTGTGGCTGACCCTTGAAAGAAGAACGAGCTGCTACGAGTGTAATGATATCACCCACCTTCAAGCCTAACTTCTCGAAATCACCAGCCTCACCGAGACCATAAACGGTGGTTTCACCAGAATAGTCGGCAATGATAAACTGAGGTTTATTAGGATTGATGATCTTGGTAATGACACCCGTCAGGCGATACTGTGCTGTACCCTCTTCTGCTGCGTTGAACTCTGCAATGGTAAGAGGAACGATAGAACCTTCCTGTGTGATAGAAGCTGTAACAGTAGAGCTCTGCTTACCCTTGGTAGATGTAAAACCAATGTTTGTAGAGCGGGCACCACCTGCATTAGCGTTGGCATGGAAAGAAACTACTGCCTCTGTACCCTTGGTTACGATACCCTTTACAGACAACCAGCTCTGGTCTGCCTCAGGGATATCAACAGTTACGCCTTCACCCTTTACAGTCAAGGTAACCTTGAAGTCCTCACCAGCCTTGCTCAAGGTAGCCTTATCGAGTTCTTCAACCTTGATCAAAGACTTGGTATAGCTCAAAACAGTTACATTCTTCAACTGAGGAGTACCCTGGTAAGTATCTCTTGGACCCTGGATAGTAACCTCATCACCCTCTTCCAGTTTCAGACTGGAGAAGTTCTTGTCACTACCATTGGCATCAAGTGTACCATAGACATATATCTCACCGGTAGCATCCTTGATATACCAGTTACCATACAAGGTACTAGAAATCTTGGTCATAGTACCCTTAATCTTATAAGTCTCACCATCATTACCAGCCAAAACTTCTGCACAGGTAGAGTATGGAGGATTCAAGACGCCTTGAAGAATGTTGACACGCTGAATCTCATTATCACAAACAAACTGTAGCATAGTTGAGTTTGCGCCCTTTGTTGCCTCGGCAGAAACTGTAACAACAGTCTCGCCAGCTTCACCAACAGTAGGAGTAACTTTCAGCCAAGTAGGGATAGAGTCTTTCTCTGCAGTCTTTTCCTTTTTCTTACCGTCAGCATCCGTGTACGTGTACTTGTACTGGGTCATACAAACGATTTTCCAGTCAGAAGCGGCATTAACCTTGAATGATGCACTACCACCCTCCACAGGAATGGAAACAAATGACTGTGACACCTGCACCTTGCCGAGAGTATCCAAGGTCTGGTCGTCGTTACAACTTGTAAACAATGCCAAGATTGCAACAAGTGCGGTAAATAAATATTTTAGTTTCATATAAATAATCTCTTAAATGAATAACACCTAATATTAGAAAATATAACGGAGACCCACTGATGCATACCAACACTGACCGATAGCGTGATTTGGTACGAAAGTCTTAGTGTTACCATTGATTGACTTTGGTGTTGAGAAGGTAGCATAGCCATCCTTGTCATAACCTTCATATCTCAAGATGCGTGGATCAGAACCTATCTCAGGGTTCAAGTACTTCATGACGCCCCAACTAGAGTTAAAGAAGTTGAGTACGTTCTTCATATCGAAGCTCAACTGGATAGTATTGGTGTGACCTGCCACATCAAACTTGAAGTCGTGCTTGTAGCTGAAGTCGATGCGATGTACCCATGGGCTGTAAAGGCTATAAGCCTCTGCATACTCGCCCTGATGATTCTTCAGATAGCTATTATTATGAACATAATCCATGAATCGAGTCTTGTCGTCCTCTGTCTTAAAACGGAACTCATTGTCAGCTACCTGCTGGTCGGTTGGGATATAGATAGCATCATAGTTGTAACCATCAGCATTGATATCATTTACCATCATGTAAGAGTAGTTGTAACCACCACGCCATGCCTCATAGATGAAGCTATAGTGGTTGTTGCTCTTGTCATGGATTGTTGCAGAAGCAATGATACGATCTGGAGTTACATTCTGTCCGTTGTGCAACTTGATGTTGTTAGGACCATATACTGTAGAGATATAGTTCAATACAGAAGATGCGTTAGAACCTGGAAGTGAAGTAACCTCCTTAGATACAGTATGAGTATAGGCTGCCATCAGGTTCAACCACTCCCATGGCTGAGCATTCACCTGTGCTGAGAAAGACCAACCATAACCACGGCTAGTATTCTCAAGTACATAAGCACTTGTACCTACAGAAGATCCCTTAGGATATATAGGACGGTTGTCTGCACCATTGAAACGTGGGAAGCCCTTTACATCCTGTACACTCCAGTCGGTAAGTGTAGCTGCGTTCAAAGTCTTGTTGAAGATACCTTCCACAGAAACAGACATTGGGAAAGACACAGGAATCTGATAATCGATAGCGAAAGATGTCTTCCATACCTGTGGCAACTTAAAGTCTGTATCTACAGCAGAGATAGCTGAAGGAACTGTACCCTTATCCGGAGTGATGTTCTCTGGGTAACCCATAGAAATCAACTTATTAAGGAGAGCTGCAGCTGTTGGCTTACCATCCTTATCAACAACCAAACCACCCTCAAATGGTTTCATATCTACACCCTCTTTCTTACCAGTCTTAGGATTCCAAGCCTTTGTTGCATTAAGCTGTGCCTGATACTGTATCATACCAGAGTTGGTTGGCAAGTTGGTGAAGAATACCAATGGCAAACGGCCCTGGAAGAAACCAGTACCACCACGGAACTTCAATGTCTTGTCACCAAATACATCATATACGAAACCGATACGAGGAGAAACAGTCAAAGAGCTGTTTGGCCACTTACCAGAGTCGATGTGACGACCATTATAGTCGAGATCGAGAATCTTATTATTAGTCATCAAGTCAGAATTGTCGAAGAACAGACCATCCAGACGAAGACCATAAGTCAACTTGAACTGAGGAGTCATCTGCCACTCATCCTGAGCGTAGATACCAGCCTTGTTATACTGTACGCGGGCAGCAGGATTGTTGTTGCCACCATAACCATAAGTCAAACATACAACCTCTGGAATACCACCATTCAGGAAGTCGTCGAGACTCTTGTAACGATAGTAACCAGTACCATTACGCTGATAAGCATTGTCAGCCATCTGGTGCTCATAGTTGAGACCGGCGATGATCTTGTGCTTACCGAGATAGTAAGTTACATCGTCCTTGATATTCCATACAGTATTGTGTACGGCATTGTTCCAGGTAAACAACTCATAACCCAAAGCCATGTAGTTGTTGGTACCATCAGCATCAGCAGTTCCATCTACACTCTTCTGTCCGCCATCGAGGATATCGATGAATGGGAACTCAGAAGATTTGGTGTAACGGCTATCATCCAACTTAGAGTATGTGAACAGGAACTGGTTAGACAGATTATCTGTGAAACGGCTGTTCAAGTCAACAGTCCAAGAGTTGACGAGGTTGTCATTGGCATACATACTGTTGGCAAATGACATAGAGTACTGAGACATACGGCTACCAGATGCACGTGTACCACCATCCATAGATGATGTTAGGAGCCTGCCAAGAACGGTTCTTGGTATAGTTGTAGCGTACAGCCAAGTGATGCTTGTCTGTGATGTTCCAGTCAACACGGAAGAGGAGCTTGTAGTTGCTCTCGTCTGCAGGGAAGTTGGTCCATGAACCTGTATCGTAACCATACTTATCCTTTACGAAATTAGAAACTTTCTCCAAATCAGCAAGCTTGGTACGAGAGATATAGTTTTCAGCATCGCCGATACCATTCTCTGAACCTCTCCAGCGGTTTACCACTGTAGGAATCTTAACCATTTCACCGTTAGCGAAGAAGAACAACTTGTTCTTGATGATAGGACCACCGAGAGAGAAACCCCATGTAGTCTGCTGTTCCTTCTCACGTGCACCAGAAATCTGCTCACGCTCGATAGCATCCCCACGCATGTTCTCATTCTTGTGATATACGTAAGCGCTACCCTTGAAGTTGTTGGTACCAGACTTGGTAATCGCATTGACACCACCACCTACGAAGTTAGTCTGACGAACATCATAAGGAGAGATAACAACCTGCATTTCCTCGATAGCATCCAGAGAGATAGGAGCACCACCACCAGGAAGCTTTGAGCTCAAGCCGAAGTTGTTGTTGAAGTTTGCACCATCCACAGTGAAGTTGGCTGTACGGCCATCAGCACCTGCGAATGACATTCCGTTTCCACCATAAGGAGAAAGACGGGTGATATCTGTAATGCTACGGCTAACAGTTGGCATGTTAGCAATCTGGGCATTAGAGATGTTGGTAGAAGCACCAGTCTTCTCTACACTGAACTTGGAACCCTTTGCTACTACTACAACTTCGCCAAGTTGCTTAGCATCCTCATCAAGAGTTTCTTTCAAATTGTAGGTTTCACCAAGCTGAAGGGTGACGTTCTTTACGACTTTAGTCTTGTAGCCGATGTAGCTAATCTTAACTTCGTAAGGACCGCCGACACGCATACCATTGATAGTGAACATACCATCAATGTTGGTTACAGCTTTGTAACGAGTTCCAGAAGGAACGTGAACGGCCTCAATCGTTGCGCCAATCACGTCTTCACCACTTGCAGTCACAGAACCACTTAAACCAGAAGTAGTAATCTGTGCCATGGCTGTAGTAACCATAAAGGCCAGCAAAGCCATTAATAAATGCAATCTTTTCTGCATACCTTTTAAAAAATTAATTAATAATACGGGGAAATATTCCCTTAATATTGATTTCGAGTGCAAATATAAACAAAAAATTCGATATAAATGTTACATCTGCATTAAAAATGATGTTTTATAACATAAAAAAAAACTGCGTTAAGCAAATAACGCAGATTTCCTTTAATTTGTTATTTATAACGGGGGTTTGCTTATAGTTTTTTCGAGGCTAAAAGCGGGGGACTGAGCTTTTATGACAGGCGATGGAATCGCCTGGAACGGAGGCTAGGCGCTCTTACTCCTTTCGCTGCCAGATGCTCATCACCTTGCGGCGGATGGCTACGATGTTCAGGATAGAAACTATCAGGAACAGGAGCAGACCTAGGGCGATGGCTGGGAGCATGGTGCCCTCGTCGATATCAGGGAAGAGGGTTTCGATGAAGCCCATGTAGTAATCGCGAAGGAAGAAGAGGATGATCCACGCGATAATGAGTACCACGATGTTCAGCGCGATGGTGAGCACCTGATATGGCTTTGCTACATTGTTCGGACTGTAACCTATCAGAAGAAGATTCTCTAACTTAGAAGAATTCTTCTGAACCAGCAGATAGATGCTGAGCATCAGAATGTAGAAGCTCAAAACGGAGATAACCAAACCGATAATCATCACCATCGATACCATCATGCGGAGGAAATAGGTAGTCTTCTCTGCATCCAGCTTGTCTGTCTCTACTTCATAACCGTTATCATCCAGGTATTTGGTGATGTTCTCGTCTCCCGGGTTACCTACCTCTACGATGAGACGGTTAGGATCACTCTTCTGGTTTGGAGCGAATTCCTGGTTACTCCAGTCCATGAATGCCTGTGGAACAAGGATGGTGTTGAGTCGCGAAGAGAAACCGATAACCTTTCCCTTGAACTGCTCTTTCTTGCCGCCAGCCTGAATCTGGATATTGAAATCAATCATGCCCATCAGTCCATCGCTGATTTTAGGGAGCGAATGACTTTGGGCGAAACCGAAGTTATACATATTAATATAGGTACGCGGGAGGATGATTGGCACCTCCTGAGTTCCCGGCGTATATTTCCAGTCCTTGAGCGGCACATCAACAAAACCGTCAGGCACACTCTCGAAGAAGAGTTCGCTGTTCAGAACGTTCACGCCGTTTACACCCATCTGGGCATCTACCTTATATTCAGTAGAGGTGAATTTTCCTATCTTCTTTACAAACTTCTGGTCTCCGATTTCATCTATTTCAGAACCCGAGAAGGTATTGGAACGGCCGCTGATGGTATTTCCCATACCTATCTTCTTGCTCATGATGAGGTAGTCGGCTTTCATGAAACTGTCTTGCTGAGTGAAGACAGGCAGCACGTCTTTATAAAACTGGAAGCCGAAAAGAACGATGAGCATACCGAAGAGATTGGCGAAGGCAAAGCCCGCAAACTGAGGTATGCTGATATGCTGACGCAATAATTTCCAAACCAAATTCATAATCTAAATATATGTTCATAGTTTAAGTCCATGTGTTTACCGATACTGGTTACGATGACGCCAGCCCCCTGCTCCTTCGCTTCGGTCATCATGATATCTGCCATGATGCGCGAATTGTTGTCGTCGAGGTGACTGATAGGCTCATCAGCCAGAATGAAGTCGAAAGGCTGACAGAGCGCACGCATCATTGCCACACGCTGCTGCTGTCCGAACGACATTCTGCCGATTTTGGCATCTACCTTATCAGCAATACCGAGCATATCAAACCATTTAAGAATCTGCTCACGCGTCTTGAATCCGGTTATTTTGTTCTTAATTTCTACATTCTCCAGGGCAGTAAGCTCAGGGAAGAGACGGAGTTCCTGAAAGAGATGGCTGATGTGCTTTTTGCGCATCTCTACCCAGTCTTTCACCTTGTAGTTGGCGGTAACATCATTGTCGAACATCACGCTTCCGCTGTAGTCGTGACGATAGCCGAGCACATAGCTGCAGAAAGTACTCTTTCCGCTGCCACTCTCTGCCTCGATAAGATAAAGATGACCTTTCTCGAAGGTAACATCCTGCTTCCATATCTCCGAATCCAGGTCGTTGCGCTGGGCAAAAACCTGTGGGAGAACGGAATGAAGCTGAATCTTTTCCACTTTTTTTATGTTTAATGTTTAATCTTTTACCTTTTTACCTTTTTACCTTTTTACCCTTTTACCTTTTTACCTTTAAAGTATAGACCACCGAAGTAAGATTTCCGAAGACTGGGGTGAGCAGACCGGTTACGGTAGAGATGGCATCATCCTTGCCCGAGCCGTCACTATCAGAACTCTTGGCGAGATTGATGACCATTGCCAGTTTCTGACCGATGATGAGCTTCTGAATCTTTGCATCTATCGGATGATTACTTGGTTTCACGGCATATTGCGCCATCAGCTGGTCGCTACCGCTAAAGAACTGCTTGTCATCCGTCACACCGAAATAGAACGAGGTTTTGCCGTCGGTATAGAAGTAAGCATTCTTGCCCCAATTGGCTATCTTCGCACCAGCCGGACATGAAGTTTTCCAATAATCAACATCGCCCAACCACTTGGCATGCGACAGTTTAGCAGCCATCGTCATCTGCATATTGTTATCTGTAAGCGAAGGCATCACGATAGCCATATCCCCATCCACACTACGGATGATATTATCCATGTCGATGGCCTGGTTGATACCCATCAGTAGGGTCTGAAGGCTGCGGTTGCTCTGCATCATCGGCAGGAACTGCTCGCCCTTTACGTTCATGAAGATACCCGCCAGGGCATCAGCAGGCATCGACTTGACGTAGCTGCCTTTAATCGGACGATAGGTTTGAGCCGCCTTCTTCAGGGCCTCATCTATTTCTTTATTAAAGGAGAAGGTTTCTCCCTTCACCTGCAGGATACCGTCTTTCACGTCCATCTCGGCAGCAATCACTACCTGCGAAGGGTCGGTATCCTTAGGCGTACCAAGGGTAAATGGAGCTACGAACTTCTCCGGCAACGCCTGAGCCTGAGCCACCATAGCCATAGGCGAGGTGATGGTTTCCAGCCGTTCAAACATAGGCGATGCGGTAATACCTTCGTCCTCATCAGCCTTCAGATATTTCACCATCTGCTGCTGGAGCTGGGCCTGCGCATCGGCTACAACCGGTCCCATAACGAGGAGTGCCTGATCAGAAAAGCCGACCAGCCACGAATTTTTCAATACAGAGAAATGAAAGCCTTTGCGCTCCTTCACCTCTGTAGCGATATGCTGTTTGGCAAGCGAAGCAAGCCAGTCTTCCACATCGCCCTCATCGCTCACCTTGGCACAAAGTCCGAGGTTGCCATCAGCACTCTCAAAGAGGAATATCTTCTCTGAGATGTCGATGCCACACTTCGATGCATCCTCAACGTGCAGCAGAGACTTGAGCATTCCCGCCTTGTCTTCATCGCTTTTGCCGGATGCCATCTGCTGCATATCAACAGAGATGAGCGCAGTACTTTTCTTTGGAATGGCATTGAGATAGTCAGTGCCCGAGCATGAGCTCAGCAATCCCAATACGACAGCCAAGCACATGAACATCAAACTCTTATACAATCTTTTCATCACACTAGTAAATATTATAAAGCTCTTGCCAGATGGCACATGTTGACAGCCACCAATCCTGCTGTTTCCGTACGGAGGCGACTGGTGCCAAGCGAAACACTCTCATATCCGTTTTCCAGGGCCAGTCTCACCTCATCGATAGAGAAATCGCCCTCAGGTCCTACCAGCACGGTGATGTCATCGGCACCCTCCTGGGCTGCTCCGGCAGAATCATCAGCTGGGCATGACTTGGAAATCTCGGCAAAAAAGTCTTTCTTTTCTATCTCCTCATAACAATGGCAGATAAACTTTCTGCCATTGCGGGGAGTAGTAATAAAATCTTTAAAGTTCTGCAGTTCGTTGACTACAGGTTTCCAAGCCTTGTGGCTCTGCTTGACAGCAGAAACCACAATCTTGTCTATGCGGTCTATGCGGATGACCTTGCGTTCAGAGAACTTGCAGTTGAGGAACGAGATTTCATCGAAGCCGATTTCCGTAGCCTTCTCTGCCATCCATTCAATGCGGTCCATCATCTTTGTCGGGGCGATGGCCAGGTGAATGTGTCCGCGCCAGGCAGGCTGCTGTGGCATAACCTCCTTTACCTCATAGATGCACCGTTTGTTGGTAGCCAGCGAAACTTCTGCACGGTAGAACACCCCCTTGCCATCCATCAGGAACAATTCGTCCCCCGCCTGGATACGCAAAACCCTGAGTGCATGAGTAGCCTCTTCCTGAGGCAGTTCTGTCTGTGTAGCCGCATCTGGCACATAGAAAAATCTAACTTCTTTCATTTCCTCTTATTGTTACTTTTTCTTCTTAATTTTCTGTTATTCCGTAAGAATATTCTTTAATTATTCACTTTTTTTGCCTTTGCGGCGCTCTATCTCATCGCGAATGGCTGAGGCTGTTTCGTAATCTTCTTCATTAATGGCACAATCCAATGCTTTTTCGAGCATCTGGTCTGGCAAAGCCGAAATAGGTACTGCACAAGAAGCCGAGCTCATATCATTTTTATTAAAAGGAGTAGAAATTTCCTTTATAACCAGCTCTGTTGTATACATTTCTATATCCGCAGCCACAGACAGCAACACAGCCTGGTCAGTCTTGATGCTCATACGTTCATTTGTGATTTTATTCACAAGAGTAGCATATACTCCCCTCTCTGGCGTAGCATCGAATTCGAGATAGAAATCGTCTACATTTTGCCTGTCAAATAGTGTCCAAAGTACAGAGATCACATCATTTTTAAAATCAGAAGTTTTCGAATTACATGCCTTCAGCTGCTCTGCTACATATTCATTAGTCATAATAGACAAAGCTCTTTTTTCGGATTCGTCTACCAAACTAATAATACATGTCCCGGAAGCTTCCGGAATGCCAAAGCAGGCAGCGAGTTTAAGTTTGTACAACATCATTATGTACCCTTTCTTTATTTAAATTTATTTATATTCTTACGTAACATTCTGTTTTTACTCTCGCATTGAGTATGACCTTTTTCTTCCTTATTTCTGTTCTTTCTTCGGACGGAAAAGGACAGCAAAGGCTACAGCTACCACGAGCGCATAACCGGCAAAGATGAACCAGCAGGTTTTCCAGTCACCCATCAGGTAGCCATCATCTGTCCAGTGGCAGTAATGGTTGATGACCATACCTGCGAGAATGGTTCCGATAGATGCTCCCAGACCGTTGGTCATCAGCATGAACAGTCCTTGAGCCGATGCTCTTACCTTCACATCACATTTCTGGTCTACAAACAGACCACCCGACACATTGAAGAAGTCGAAGGCTACACCGTAAACGATGCATGAGAGGATGAAGAAGGTAACACCCGGGAATGCAGGATTGCCCAATCCGAAGAAGCCGAATCGCAAAACCCATGCCATCATGGCGATGAGCATCACAACCTTGATGCCATAACGCTTCAGGAAGAACGGAATGAGAAGGATGCAGAGCGCCTCAGCCACCTGAGAGATGGATACCAGGAGCGTAGCATTGTTAGCTGCAAAAGTATCGAGCATCGCAGGATCGCCCTTGAAACTGGTAATGAACGGAGTGGCATAGCCATTGGTTACCTGCAGACTCATACCGAGCATGCAAGAGAAGATGAAGAACATCGCCATCTCACGGCTCTTGAAGAGTTTGAAGGCATCGCCCCCCCATGTCTCTACCCAGCTCTTTGTCTCTTTCTTCACGATAGGACAGGCTGGCAATGAGAAGCAATAGAGGAAGAGAAGAATGCTGAGCACACCCGATACCAGAAACTGATAATGGGTATACTGGAACTTATGGGCGTTCTCGCTCAACAGGAACGAGAATGAACCGTTGTCCCAAGTAGCACAGTTCACAATCCACATCGTGAGGATGAAGCCCACGGTTCCGAACACACGGATTGGCGGAAAAGCCTTCACGGTGTCGAGCCCGTTGCTCTTCAATATACTGAATGCCGAAGTATTTGACAATGCCAATGTAGGCATATAGAAAGCCACGCTGAAGGTGTAAACGGCAATAAACATTGCCTCATTAGGAGTCTGACTAGCCTGTCCCATACCGAACAGACCTATCATGGCTGCTCCTGCCAAAAGGTGACAATAGCCCAAAAGACGTTGCGGCTGGATATACTTATCTGCCACAATACCCATCAATGTAGGCATAAAAATAGATACGATTCCCTGGATGGTATAGAACCAGGAAATCTCGGCACCCATCCCAGCCTTGCCGAGATAGTTGCCCATAGACGTGAGATAAGCTCCCCAAACTGCAAACTCCAGGAAGTTCATCACTGCTAGGCGTACTTTCAGATTCATAGTTTAATGTCTTTTTATTATAAAATATTAGCTGCAAAGATACAAATTTTCGGATAAAAAGCACACGATTTTGAAGATTATCCGCATGAAAGCTAGCATATTTAACAAATTATGTGTATTTTTGCAGTCGATTTCAACAGATATAAGAGAAAAATAATATAGAAGCAACAGATATGTTAGTAAAATTTTTCCTCACGTGCAATAAAATCGGGGCTTTCACGCTAGGTGGAGGCTACGCCATGATACCAATCATGGAACAGGAATTTGTAGACAAGAACAAGTGGATGGACAAGCAGGAGTTCATGGATATCATGGTAGTGGCGCAGACCACTCCAGGCATATTCGCCATCGACATGGCGAGTCATATCGGCTATAAGCTGAAGGGAGTCTGGGGAGGCATTGTGGGTGCCATAGGCATAGCCCTGCCTTCTATCATCGCCATTCTCATCATCGCCATGTTCTTCCAGCATTTCAAGGACAATTATTGGGTGGGTAAATTCTTCATGGGGGTGCGCCCTGCCGTGGTAGCACTCATTGCTGCGCCTTGCTTCAAGATGGCAAAGACGGCAAACATCAACCGCTACAACATCTGGATTCCCGTTGTCTGCTGTCTGTTGATTGCAGCTTTCGGCATCTCCCCTATCTACATCATCATCGCAGCCGGTGTGCTGGGCTGGCTCTATGGAAAGGTAAAAAAGTAAAAAAGTAAAAAAGTAAAAAGGTAAAAAATATAGAGATTATGCTATTTCTGAAGTTATTTCTGATATTTACCAAGATTGGTACATTTAATTTTGGTGGCGGATATGCGATGCTTTCGCTCATCCATAACGAGACGGTAGTGAAGAACCATTGGCTTACCAATGCTGAGTTTACGGATATTGTGGCTATCAGCCAGTCTACACCGGGACCTATCGGCATCAACTGTGCCACCTACGTAGGTTATACCGCCTGCCTTCACGACGGCTATCCTACCTGGGCAGCCTGTCTGGGTTCGGTATTGGCTTCGCTCTCCATCATGTGGCTGCCTTTCATCATCATGATTCTCATCAGCCGCTATCTGATTACGCACAAGGATTCTAAAATCGTAAAGGATATCTTTGCGGGACTCCGCCCTGCCATCATCGGACTGATAGCTGCTGCTGCCGTTCTCCTGATGAATAAAGAGAACTTCGGATCACCAACCGACAATCCGTTTGTCTTCGGAGCAAGCATCGTGCTGTTTCTGGCTGCTTTCTACTTCACAAAATTCAGAAAGACCAACCCTATCCTGCTGCTTTTCATCTGCGGTATCATCGGAATGGTTATCTTCTAAACATCGCCCTGCGGTCTGAACCAACGGCCTCCAGCCGATGGGAAAGACAAGGGGCTGATACCTTCAGATAGGGACAAAAAAAATTGATTGTCTCACGACAACCAATCTTTTATTAACCTTAATAATCTAATACCATGAAAAACACGATGCAAAGGTACAAATAATCTTGTAACCTGCAATAGTTTATAGCAAAAAACTTCAAGAATTTAACTCTCCTTAAAAGTTTTACCATTCCAGTTAAATTTTCTTTGCACTTTTATTGCATTTACAGCCTTCTTATCGTCAGCAGACACGAAAGGTAAAGCCAAGCGCACTACGAGGCTGTTTTCATGTTGCAGGAGCAGAGCACTCACGATTTTGAGTTCAATTTTCCCCTTGAGTTCATCAAACTTAGCCTCGCTCATCGTATCGGGTTTGGCAACAAGTCCGGAAGCCAGTTGCTGCAAAGATTTCCCATTGAAAATCCTGCTGGCATCCTGCTCTTGCCAATCCTGATTAAAGAGATAGAGTTCGCTCTCCTTCTCTACTCCGGCAAAAGTCTTCACCACGCAAAGCAGCGAATCGCCGTTAGCCGATGGCAGTTTCTTCATCTGCAAAGTAGCGCTCTTACTCGTTCTCAACTGAGCGAAATCAGCAGTCAGCGTATCCATCACACTCGTTTCGCCTAACAGATTCTTCACTTCTGCCTTCACTCCCATCTCCTGCAGCTCAGTAAATTCCAACCGCAGGTTGTGGTTGAGATAAGGCACAACAGAATCGGGCATCGAAACCAGCAAGTCCTTCATCGACTTAGCTTCCATGCCCATACTTGCCATCATCATGCAAGCACATAATATATATTTTATCTTCTTCATCACTACAATTCCTTAGACCACTTCTTTCCCCAAGGAGTAAAGAGCCATGCAAGAAAGGCCAATGCTACTATTGAGCACACGGCAAAAGTTAAAGCCAATGTATTCATTTTTGAAGCTTATATTTTTTTAGAGATTCTCTAAGAATTTCTTACCCCATTTTGTATGAAGCCAAAGCGCCATAGCCCCAGCAACGACTGTAATCGTCGCATAAATCATAATTAATCCTTCCATAACACTTATTTTTTTAATATTCTAAAACCAACATATGCCAAAATAGCTGTGGAAGCTAGTCCAAAAGAAAGCAATCCCCAAACCATCGCATCGTCATATTTTTCTTTCATAACCATAGACAAGATACATCCTGCAACATTGGTTGTGAAATTAGCCTTAGCTAAATCATAAAAGAACTTACCAAGATTCTCTCGGCTCGTTTTTTCCTTTTCTCTATCTTCTCTTGCAGTCATATTTCTCTATTTTCCGACAAAATTACGGAAAATAAATGTAATCTGCAAATGATTTGCTCATTTTCTTTCGAAATTTAACCTAAAAAAGACGAAAAAGAGGAAAGCGCTTCATTACGAAACACTTTCCTCTAATTATCTAATCATTAATCGTACAATCTTCTTTCAGAAGAGATTTACTCCTCTACAGCAGCCTGCGCCGCAGCAATATTATCAGTATGGGAAGCCCTTTCCGTAGGTTACTCTAAACATAGGATAATATTTCCTTCTGTCTATGTAAAGGCTTTACACCTTATTATATTTATATACATATTTATATATATAGTTAATTCATTATCTATTTTTCATGAAATCGTGATGGATGATTACGCATTCTTTTTCTGCAACGGCATAGGCACATCCACATTTGAGTTCTTGCCACCAAGCATTTGGATAGTTTCCTTCAATGCTTGCACCTGTCCCTTTAGAAATATAATCTCCTGGTCTTTTGCATCAGCAAGGCTCTGTTGTCGTTTCTTATATAGGATTGCCGCATCCTCTTCCTGCGCCACGCCTACAGTTTCTTCTTTAGCAACGTAGCCTTCGCCGCCATTCTTCATGTATTTTGTTCCGCCATAGAAGAAATCCATAGTCACACCAAGAACTTCACAGATTCTCTCCAAGATGCCAGACTTCACATCTTGCACCTTAAACTGAGCACTTAAATTAGGCTGAGTCATATTCAATTTCTCAGCCAAACCTTTAATGCTCACATTCCCGAGAGTTAAAAGTTCTCTTAATCTATTACCTGTCATTATATGTAAAATTAAATAAAACTATCTTAAATTTAAACCTTTCTTTAAGTTTTTATTAAAACTTTATTTATCTTTGCACTCGAAATAACGAAATAGTAACGTTCGTAAAACGAAATACGTTTGCAAATATACATAAAAAATACAATATGAGCAAGAATAACTTTGAAATTTTAACCGAAGTTTATTCTGGAACCTCAATAGGCGAAAGAATAAAAAAGAGAGAGCAGGTCATCAGCGACTACCTCAACGTGTATGGGCAACTCATCCTGAACAAGGTGCTGAAACCAACCCCTGTGATGGAACACCTTGCCAAGAAATACAACTTTTCTCGCTGTGGTGTCTTGAAGATACTGAAGGAAGCAGGAATATATCATGGGCGTTCAAATCCTGTGGTATATCCAAGTGAGTTGAACAATAAAACAGAAATTTATGGAACAGCGAATCGTGTTTGAGGACAAGAATGTCAGTTACAAGACATTTCTTGAAGACTTAGCTACTTTCCTGGCACCAAAGATTGCGCTCTTGATAAAGAATCCTCCAAAAAAGTATTATAGTGAGCGAGAAAGTATGAGAGTGTTCGGTTCTGGGAATGTGCGCCGTTGGATTAAGGAAGGCAAGCTCAAACCTTTTTCCAAGAGAAAGGGAAAGACAGAATACAAAGTCAGCGACCTTCAGGAGTTACACCGAAGAGAGCAAGACTACTTTTAAAGCAAAGAGCAATGTACAGAATCAAAAGATATTATCAAGTAGCAGAGAAGCAACCTTGGCTTATAGACCTCCTCGTGAAGTTGAAGCCTTCGTACTTTGCCCCTTGCCAAGGCATAGAAGAGTGCAAGCTTGCACTCCACAACCTAGGCGAGGACATAAAAAAGCAAGAGCTAAGTTGGAAAAGAGGAAAATTTCTCCTTTCCTACATACGAGACATAACAGAGAAAGACGATGAAATCATCATCAGCTACAAAGGCGGCAAGCCCTGCGTGTCTTTCAAAATAGAGGAATCAAAAGCCAAAGAATCATGAACATAGCAGACAATAGTTGGATTAAGTTGCCACGCAACTTTGTAAATTGGAGTTGGTACCATGATGCAAACATGGTGCAGCTATATCTGTACCTTCTTCTCAACGCCAACGTTTATGATGTCAAATACAATGACATCACCATCAAACGTGGCGAATGTCTTGTTTCTCTCAACACGCTATCCAAAGAAACTGGAATTTCATTGAAGTCGTTAAGGACAAGCCTTGCAAGACTCCAACGAACCAAAGAAATCGAATACAAGAAACTAAAGCATGGCAGGATTATCATTCTTGTAGATTTCAACAAGTTTCAACCTGTTGGCATAGATGAAAATGCACCAGATTGGATAAAGCTATATCGCAAAATCTGCGATTGGGGTTGGTACCATGAACCAAACATGGTACACCTGTACGTATATTTCATGTTGAAAGCAAAACTAGTCGTAGGTAATAATGGTACAAGTGAAGCATGGCAACTCAATACCACATTGAGATTGTTGACGAATGCAACAGGTATTTCCGAGCGAAGCATCAGAACCTGCTTAACAAGATTACAGAGAACTGGCGAAATAGAATATTTGCCAGGGGTGTCACATAAACAAAGCATCATAACCATCTGTAATTATGATAGTTATCAGAAAAAGAATTTTTCAGACGGCACAATGGTGGCACAAGATGGGCACAACTTGATAGAAAGTAAAAGTAACACAAAAGAAGGTGCAATAACGACACAAAATAACGGAGATACAAATAATTATAAAACAGCAAGTTACAGCTCAACCAGATTCCAAGACGGCACAATGGTGGCACAAGGTGGGCAAGACATAGGCACAACCTTGGCACAAGATGGGCAGGAGTTTGGCAGTACTTGGGCAACACAAAAAGAATATAAGAATAAAAGAATAAAAGAAATAAAGAATATCGACGACGACATCGCGCACGTGCGTGAGGGGGATTTCGTCGAAGTTTTAGAAGTGACCGAGGTGGAGAAAGAAAACGAGCAAAAGAAATCAAACAAAGAAAATTTTGCCGACCTCGTGAAGTCAGAAACCGCATGGTTAGCTGCCATTCAGAAAAAATACAAGCTCTCCACATCAGAGGAAGTGAAGAACAAAGTTGACGAGTTCGAGATTGAACTAGTCTGCCGTGGCAAGGATAAGCATGAGGATATGAAAGACTTCAAGTGTCATTTCTGCGACTGGCTTGAAAAGAATTTGAGAACTATCAACCAACCTCAGGCTTCCAACCGTTCCACATCACCAACCTCAGAGCGTTGGAGCGGCGAGAAGTTTGTACCAAAAAGTTCGGAAGGAGGCATCTATGAAGGAAATTTCTAACATGGGGTTCACCCCAGAGCTGTGCTTTGAGCATCTGCTCTATCATTTCGCCCAAGAGGTGAAAAAGAGAGAGAAGTCTTTCGTTGCCGAACCATCCCAGATGGAAAGCATGAAAAAAGTTGCTTCGTGGTTAACAACTGGAAAGGAGCACTGCTGGCTTGTCCTCAACGGCATCACAGGCAACGGAAAGACCACCTGCGTGAAGGGGATGCGAAGCTTCATCAACTGCTGCAAGATTCCCGATCCTAGCAATGGAGAAGGCAGCGTGTTCAGCTCCAAGGCTGGAATCTGGCTAGTCACGGCAAGAGAACTTTACCAGATGTTCGTGAGCAACAAAGCAAAGTTTGAGCGATGCGCCAACACCTACATCCTCGCCATCGACGAGTTAGGAACGGAAGAAACGGACTTCTGCGAGTATGGGAACAGATACAAGCCCATCGAGCAGTTGTTGTCGTATCGCTACGACAAGATGCTCCCGACCATCATCACTACCAACTTGCCGATGGCAGACATACGCCCGAAATACGGTGACAGGCTTGCGGAAAGGCTCAACGAGCTGATGGAAGTGGTACACATGCCAGACATCAACTTCCGCAAGATTCACCAAAAAGCGTAAAAATGACGCTCAGGGCAGCTTTTCCCGATACAAGCAATAAATTCCTCACAGAAGCAAATAAAACGTCTCAAATCGCAAATAAAGCGGCAAAAATTAGGTTTTAAATGAAAGAATACAAAACAATTTTGAAGAAAACAGATGGAGGACTGGATATTTTCAGCTATTATCTGGGTAAGGAGTGCTTGAAGAAAAAGTTCAAGAGCCCCTTCAGAAGTGGCGACAACCGTCCGTCCTGCCATCTGTATCTCAACGAGCCTCCAGGAGAGCAAGCCTACTACTATCTCCAGGACTTTGGCGACAGCAGATGTAGCGGCAACGCCTTTGCAATCGCTGCAAGGGTGCTGAACATGAGCATCCGCAATGATTTCAAGGCCGTATTGGAGAGAATCGACCAGGATCTGTGCCTGGGAGTCTTTGAGGAGAACAAGGGAAAGTACTCCTCAAAGCCCCAGTTCTACAGAGCTGCCATCAAGCAAGAAATCAGCAAGAACAAGACATCAAGTATCAAGACTTTCATGCCTGTCATACAAGAATTTATGTCTTGGGAACTAGAGTATTGGAACAAGTATGGAATCGATGTCAACACCCTACGTCGCTACCATGTTCACAGCCTAAGAAGCGTGACTTTCAATAAAGCCGACGGCAAGAGTTTCAACATCTTCGGCTCCAAGACCATCCCAGCCTACGGCTATTTCTTCAACGACATGAAGGGCATCAAGGTATATCGCCCCAAGGCAGAAAACAGATTTCTGTATGGCGGTGAACTTCCAACACCTTATGTGTTTGGATGGGAACAGTTGCCTACACAAGGCGACATCGTGTTCATCACTGGAGGAGAAAAGGATGTCCTTTCCCTTGCTTCCCATGGCTACAATGCCATAGCATTCAACAGCGAGACGGCAAAGATACCTGCAGACAAAATAAAGCTGCTTTCCCAGAGATTCAGAAAAATTATATTTCTTTACGATTCTGATACTACAGGCATCAAGGAATCCAAGAGCAGAGTGGAAGAGTACAATGGCAATTACAACGTTTTCAGATTGGAGTTACCTCTCAGCGGAACCAAACAAGAAAAGGACATTAGCGACTATTTCGCCTTAGGAAGAACGACACAAGACCTACAAAAGTTAATAAACAAGATGTAGGAACATCATGATGATAAAAGTAAATGAGTGAAACGAATAAATATTTAACAATCATGAACAAGCAAAAGAACGGAAAAGCACTGCATTTGGAACACGCAGCAGAAGAAATCTGCTTTGAGTCCTTGACAGTGAAAGATCAAGAAAAACTGCAAGAATTTGGCATAAATCCTTCCTCGATACCAGAAGAAGTATATTCCATCGACTGTAGCAGCTTGAACAGAGTGTGGCACGGAATAGGAATGAGAAACGTACACGGAGGCGTGGAGTTCATCAGCCTGACGGAGATGAAAAGACCAACGACAATTCATCGCAAGGGCATCACATTGCAACCTTCTAAAAAAGGCTCAGTCGCTAGTTGCTGCCTTTTTAGTAATTTCATGGACTATCTGGCCTATCTCTCTTTGTCGAAGGACGGCAAGATTGCACTCCCCAAGGAATGCGATTGCATCATCCTCAACCACTATTTCAACCTCTCTCACTTTCTCGTAGAAAGCGAGGAGTACGAGGAAGTGAACCTGTTCTTGCCCAACAGTTCAGCAGGAAAGGTGCTAACGAGAACCATCATGGACAGAAATCCGGCAGCAGTGGACTGGTCGGGAAGTTACATACACTTTCAGAGCCTTCGCTCATACGCCTATTACAAGTTCATAAAAAACAAAGAGAGCCTATGAAAATAGTGGGAATAGCATTCGGTGTTGCCGTCATTGGCATCATCATCGCCTTCATCTATGAGATTAAGTTCACTTACAGAGATGGGGACTTATGGAAAAAGTAAATGATATAAAACGCAAACCTTATGAGAAATAACGGAATCCTTAACATTGACGTTGCTAGGGCAGATTTGCCCATGCAACCAGAATATTGGATAGAAGAGACTTACGTATCAAGATACGAGAAACTTCTTAGAGTGATAGAAAAGAAGACCTCTTTTCTGCCATATCGCAACACAAAGGTCATCAGGGAAATTTCCTTTGAGGTTCCAGCATCCACCACGCTGGAGCAAATAAAGGAAGTAAGTCTGGCATTTGAAAAAAGATTCAAGGTATCATGTTTTCAAATCAGCATAGACCGCTCAGTGCAGGTAGCCCACCTGTTGTTTGCCTGGATAGACATGGAAACAGGCAAGGCCGTCAAGCTCGATGTCAACACCTTGAAGCGTGCCACAGGTATGTTTCTGAGAAGACTTAAGCTTCCTCATCCCAAGGACTATGACAAATGGATAAGATATGTCCTTATCGATGCCTATGAGGAATGTCCAGATGTCTTCAAGCAACAATACAGGGCCATTTGCAAGGAAGACAAAGAGACTGAAAGCAGTTGCATTATCAGAGATGCCCTTGCCTATGCCGAACTTATGAGCAAAGGGCAAGCAAAGTAAAATAGCACCGAAATATTTCAAATAGAGTAGATGTAGGGGATTACTCCCCTACATCTACTCTATTGTTCTATAAAAGCAATCTTTTCCCTTTTATACAGTGAGTAGGCAACACGTCCTACCAAGTCACCCTCATACCTTACCAATTCCTCATAAATGAAGTTATAGTGCTTTGCCATGCTGCCTATTGCTTAGTACACGTTCAAAGATAGCATTAATGCTATTCTCTGTAAATGTTTGACTATAGGTCTTACCTTGGACATGAGTGTCCACGGTAACCCCCATAGGTGAGACATTCTTGTTGTTCTGCCCTATCTTATATTTTCTCATCCTCTCGTTAGCCTTGAGGATTGTCTCTTCTGATACCTTACACATAATTTATGCCACAAAGGGACTTTATTAAATTTATTCCGCTGCAAAAGTACGACAAATAATTCTAATCTCCAAACTTTTATGAGTTTTAATGGCTTACAAACAAAAAACTCCTGATTCTCTCGAACCAGGAGCGTTGAACCTTATATATAATGATTTTGCAATTTAAACTACAGGATTTGCCATTAAACTATAGTGAATGGTCATGAAGCCAAGCCTTCTGGGAATAGCTTAGTCTATCCCAGTTGGTCTTAGAGCGTCTTCTTTTCTTTTTATTTCCACCACCAACTACCGCTTCCACGGTTTTCTTGCCGAGCCAACCGGCAAATGCCAAAGTTAATAAAGCCTCCATAATCGTAACGTTTTATTTGTTAATACTAAATGTTCCTACAGGGATGGCTGTAGCCGTGATGATTGACATATAGAAGATGCCATACTCTCCTGGCTCTGCCTCAGATGCTGGAATTTCCAAGAGATAGCTTTGGTTTCCATATTTATGACCTGTGAAAGCTACATATCCTCTCTTCTTGGTTTCTGCGCTGCCTATCAAGGCAGGCTTGAACTCCATCCATTGAATTCTTCTGTCCTTCTTTGATGCTTTGAAACGTACAATGCGGTAAATCTCCATTGGATCGTACTCGTTCTTCTCTCCCTTGATGAGTAAACGGATGCCATTGCTTGCATTCTTTACGGTGTAGGCAGACTTGCCACCTGCGAAAGCAATGTCCATTCCTTCTGCTCCAGCGAGGGTGTTCACAGCATCGGCAGCTTGTCCTACTCCAGCTGCTGTTCCCATCACACGAACACCATTAATTATACCAGAAGCACTTCCAGATGTACTGGCACCTATCATACCTCCTGCAAACCCCAAGTCTCCGACAGCTCCTGCTATCTTGGCAAATTTGCCGAATTTATTCTGATGCTTGGAAATCATTCCGTCCTCTTTTGGGAGCGCATCAAAAGTGGAATCACTTGTGAGCACGCAATAGCTGTTAATAAACTCAGGCTCTGGAGCCGTTACCTGTTGGGCAAATCCTGTGGAAGTTGCAGCCAACATCATCATTGATGCAAAAATTTTCTTCATATTACTTATGTTTTAAGAACTTTTTCTGATGCAAAGGTACAAAAAAACATTTATATAAGCAAATAATTCAATATTTATTTCATTATATAAAGAAATATTTATATCTTTGCAGTCGTATTCAAAGCAACATTTAAACAAACATATAATTATATAAACATTTATGAAACATTACGCAAAGATTATTTCCTTCGCCAACCACAAAGGTGGCGTTGGTAAGACAACGACAACAGCAAGTATGGGTTCAATCCTTGCCTCCAAGGGTTACAAGGTTCTCTTGGTAGATTTGGATGCCCAGGCAAACCTCACCAGTTCACTCTTGAAGAAAGAGGTCTCCACCACCATCTATGATGGCTTGAAATCCCAGTCCTCCACCTCCCTTTATATATATAAGGTACGTGAGGACATCCGTTTGGACATGATACCAGCCGATTTGAACCTAGCCCAGGCAGACTTGGAGTTGGCAGGAAAGATGGCGAGAGAGAGAATCCTCTCAGAGTTGTTGGAGAACTACAAGAGCGAGTACGACTACATCCTCATCGATTGCCCACCTTCCCTTGGGTTGCTCACCCTGAATGCCCTCACGGCATCCGACTATGTGATTATCCCTTTGGTAGCAGAAGTCTTGCCATTTAACGGATTGAAGATGATCTTCGACTTCATCAACCAAATCAAGAAGTTCCTCAATCCAAAGGTAAACATCTTCGGTATCGCCATCACTCGATGGGAAGGAACGAAGCTCAGCAAGAACATCGAGGAAGGTTTGAGAAAGCAGCTGGACGATTTAGTGTTCACGACAAAGATTCGCAAGAATGTCACCATCGCCCAGGCACCATTGGAGGCAACGAACATCGTTGACTACGACAAGAAGAGCAATGGCGCACAGGACTACATCGCCCTGACCGAGGAGTTTTTGGAGAGAATGGTATTAAACAATGTAACCATCAGCAAGTAGAACGTAAAATTAGCAGTTATGTCAAAGAGCATCAATTCAAACGCAATGGATTCCCTGTTACAAGGGTTGACAGGGAAGACCGAGGAACAGGAAGCTGTTCCTACACAAGAATGTCCTAGCGAGGCTCCTTCACCTACCAGGCGAAAGGAGAAACCACGCTATGAGGTAATCAGCACCATGGTTGATCCAGATGTGATGAGTAAGGTACGAACCATCGCCGACATCGAGGGAGTGGCCATCAAGGAAATCATCGGAGTTGGCCTCGATATGTTTATCCGCAAGTATGAGGAGCTTCATGGAAAGGTGCGTGTGAAAAAGCCCAGAAAAGGGGATATTTCCCAAATCTTCAACTCGTAGGCATCGTTCCCCTTCCTCCCAGTGCGGCAGCAGGTTTAATAATCTATACCTGAAAACACCGAGGGGTGAAAGGGGGCGAGAAGCCCCATTAACAAACGATACCACCATCAAGAACACCTTGACCCACGCAAGCGTATTCTCGGGGATAGGCGGAGCGGAGCTTGCAGCCTCCTGGATGGGATGGAAGAATCTCTTCCATTGCGAGATACAGCAGTTTCCAAGGCAAGTTCTTGACTATTGGTTTCCAAATTCAGAAAGTTATGAAGACATCACCAAGACAACCTTCACGAAGTGGAAGGGAAAAGTCGATGTTCTCACAGGCGGATTTCCCTGTCAGCCCTTCAGCTATGCAGGAAGCAGAAAAGGAGCGGAAGATGACCGCTACCTCTGGCCTGAAATGCTACGAGCGATTCGGGAGATACAGCCCACTTGGGTCGTTGCTGAAAACGTTGTTGGCATCACGACGATGGTACAACCCAGCAGTGTCACTGAAATGGGACGTTCAGACTTTCTCTTCGAAGAAAGTGTTGTATGTAGAGAAGAATACAGGTACATCCTCGATGCCATCTGTGAAGACATTGAGCGAGAAGGATATGAAGTCCAACCGCTTGTTATTCCAGCTTGTGCCACAGGAGCGCCCCATAGAAGAAACAGGATATGGATTGTTGCCCACCGTACAGACACAGGGCTTGAAACGTTGCAACAAGAAGGGCAAGACGGAGTTTCTGCCCCTGCACCTCCTCCCTACGCCTACAGCTGCGGAGGCGACCAAGTACACCACCAAGCTCAATTCCAAGAGCCAGATGGGAATGGGACTGACAGCCCTTGCCATGAACGGCAAGCTGCCATCACCGAAGAAAGTAGCAGAGGAAACCGGGGGTTCACAGGGTTCCCGTCATTTCAACCCACTATATGCAGAGGAGATGATGGGCTTCCCTTCGATGTGGACGACCTTGCCATTTCTGAAGGAAAATGGAGAAAGGAATCCATAAAGGCATACGGCAATGCCTGGGTTCCGCAAGTGGCTTTGGAGATATTCAAGGCCATAGAAGAGTATAATAACAATTAAAGAACAAGACAGATGAGAAAATTTTTCAAAGACAACATTTGGCTATTTGCCATTGTCGCCGCAATCTTGGTCATACAAGGTATATTGGGCTATTACAGGAAGAACCAAGTTGCCGAAATGAACAGACTTTCCGGGAAAGAGAACGTAAAAGGCCGTGACATATCACGTACCATAGATGAGTTCAAGTATAAGGGAAAGACCTACACCTTTGTCATCTATGAGAGAGGTGTAAACATGGAAGTAAGGGAACTAAAATAAGTTGCACAATGGAAAAAGTTGACATATTTGACCAAGAAGTTGGCAGGGCAGCCATAGAATGCAACGGCAACCTTGTAGTGGTTTTCAATGGCAAGAAAGCATTTTGGTTCAAGGAACAAATCGAGAGTTTTGTAAAAGAGCATCCCGAAGCTCCTCTTCCACTCTCTGTGTTTTGCGTGGCAGTCTCGAAAGTAGGCGAACCTTGCAAGTACAAGAGCACAGGCAATTCCTTCAGTTTCGTGGCTAGAAGCGTTTCCCGCAGTGAAGCATTGTCGGAATATTAAGCAATACCAGAAATCAAGATGAAAGTCATATTATTACCAAAAAATGTTTGGGGATGCACAGGAATAGATTGTTATAACAATATCCCAGAGTGCTATCCCCACAGAGCATTCTTCATAGAATGCGAAATGTCCATAATTCCTCGAAAAGGAGAATTCATCATGCTCTCCGACTACGAAGACATGATATTCAAGCAGCTTTACTGCCAACTATCCAATTCCGACAGTGACCTGCACTTACTATTGGAAGAGATTCGAAAAGAAGACGACAGGACACCATCCTACCTAAGGAACGTAAAGGAGCTAGAAGACAAGTCTCTCCTGCATATGGTGGTGTATGGCGACGAGCATGAAGAAATTTTCAACGAAGGATTGACGGATTATCGCTGGCTTGTGGAAGAAGTAACCTATAAGATAGGATATTCTGGTGAGACAGTGTTTGTTACCATATCTCACACATATTAATAACAAAATAGTCTCTGTTTTTAGTGTAAACACTCCAAAAGCAGAGACTATTTCGCTTTTCTGCCTCTTTCCTCATTTTTCTCATTCTGGCAATCACCATTTCATTGTATTAAATATCATTCTTTTCCATTTACTTGTCTTCCAAAGATTTTAAATAAGACACATTTTCCAAGCCATCAACCATCTGCAAAGTCTTCCAAGCATTGCGGCGTTCCTCCGATGAAAGCTCTTTGTCTGTTCCGTCATCATTACCAACATAGATATTATGTTTCAACAAATATGCCAGAAGCAATCTTTTCCTTGTAGTTTTCAGTTCCTTCTTGAAGTTTTCCTTGTGAAAATCGAAGTAAGTAAACAACTCGGCATATTGTGAAGGAGTAAGTTCCAAGGATATATGGCTATTCTTCTCCTTATACCAAATCTCACCGTCGCCCAAGATTTTCTCACTGCACATAAAGAACAGCTCCTTCAGCAAGTGGTCACATCCAACATTGAAGACATATTCTTTCTTTTGTTCGCTCTCATTCAAGATGTCCTCCAAATTAACACCCAGGGTAGAGCAAAGCCTAACCATTGCCTTTCGAGCATTAATGGCTTCTCCCTCTTCCCCTCTCAAAGCGAGTTCGTTCAGTTTCAGAATTTTCTGTTTAAAACTCTCATACTTTTCTTCCATATCATCAAATTTTAAAAATTATATTCCATTCTCAGAGCCTTGTCGAAATCACATGAGTTGACGAGTCTCACCATCCCCTTTTTCTTGGCATAGCTGTAGTTGCCAACAATTCCATGCTTGTTCAGTATCAATTCCACTACCCGAACATCCTCGTTGTTAAGTTCATTGAGCAGACACCCCATCAGAACAAAGTTCCTAGCCTGTGCTTTAGTGACAGGAAAGACTTTTCCCTGAAGCATTTGCTTCTTATAGGGTTTTCCTGCAGGAACAACGTTGGCACTATGGTTCATATACACCATTCGTTGCCAAGAAATCTCATTCATTCTCATATCATCTATATTTTTGAAGTTACAAAGATAAGTGATGGAACTTAAAATGACTGCTATAAAATGATATATCTTTCATTTTTAACATATACCACCACCTTTGCCTAACATAAAAAGAAGCACAGGAGAGGTTATTCACCTCTCCCGAAAGAATCTATGAAGTCTCGTTGATGTCGTAGATGAAGAAGTCGTTCTTAGCGAAGACTCCAATCATTCCCACACCAGCTACCACTGCTCCAGCTATTATCAGCCAGATGGCCAATCCCTCATCAAGGAAGCGCATGTTACCACCCATGAAAGCAAAAGCCATCATTGCCACTCCAAACATTGAGAAGAAAAACAAAGCGTTTTCCACACTCATCTTCTTGAGAAACTTAATAATCTGTTTCATTGTCAATCTCATTTTAACGGTTCAACTTTAAAAATTATACTTTGGATTTCCGGAACCTTCTAGCCTTTTACAG
>OOBU01000025.1_pt1 | contig 116011 bp, 100 predicted proteins | sample 1671501 | NCBI WGS metagenome assembly OOBU01 (sample SAMN06348163, study PRJEB24527) | human gut metagenome | biome: human gut; feature: ankylosing spondylitis patient; material: feces | host: Homo sapiens | place: China | collected 2015-10
TAGATTTATTTATCTATATTTTATTATTATAGATTATTTTACCTATAATCATTGGCGAAATAAAAGAAAATTCATACATTTGCCATCGAATCAATGAACCATAATATGTTTGCAACAATTTCAGCGGATATAGTAGCATCCACTTCCTTGTCTGTGAATGAAACTATAGGATTAAAGCAAAGGATAGAATCATTATTTGGCTTGTTAAAAGTGAGTTATCCTGATTTTGAAGGTCGCCAAATAAAAGGGGACTATATAGAGTGTGTAATGCAAAATGTATCAAACGTATTCCGGATAGCCTTTATAATCAAATCCTGCATCAAATCTTTTTCCACAGCTAAAAATGAAAAGACGAAAAATTTCCATACATACGGAATACGGATGGCCATTGGTATTGGAGATATGAGAATAGTGAATACCGAACAAGGCATTTGGGATGGTGAAGCCATATATCTGTCAGGACGTGCGCTTGAGGAAATGAGTTCCCTTAATAAGGGAACGATGTCTGTTCATACAAGTAAAAAGCAATTATCTGCCCCTTTACAAACTATAGCCCTATTGACCGATGCCATATTAAATGATATGACTATGCGCCAAAGTGAAGTCGTTTACTATAAACTGCTTGGTTTCAAAGAGGCAGACATTGCCAAAAAACTGGGTATATCCCAAGCCAGTGTAAATAATGCTTCTACAGCTACAAAATGGTATTGTATAGAAGAATCCATAAAGTATTTTGAACAGATAAATTTTGAAGGATATGAATAGTTGGTTGTTTTTAAGTCTGATATTGGCACATGTTATAGGTGATTTTTACCTGCAGAATGATAAATACTGTGCACAGAAAGAGGAAAGGAAATTCAAAAGCTGGTTCCTGTATGTGCATTCGCTTATTATCGGCGTGGTATCATGGGTAGTTGTTCCTGTTTATGAATTCAGATTTTATGCCCTTGCCATTGCTTTTTCTCATCTGGTGATAGATGTTATCAAAACATATAGCCCCAAAGGATTATGGAATTTTGTGATTGATCAGGTTGCTCATTTGGCGGTATTGATTATAGTGATATTTTCCTTTGACACTACAACAAAGTTGCCAATCCAATCGATGGATTGCAATGGCAGCTACTCTATACCTCTATTCATATTGGCTTTACTATTGTGCATCAAGCCTGCAAACATCCTGATTAAGTTGGTCTTAAAGAAATATCAAGTTGGAGAGACACAGTCTTGTGAAAATATCAAAAATGCAGGAGCGTTAATTGGAAATTTAGAACGTATTCTTACAATCATATTCGTTATCATTGGACAATATGAAGCAATTGGTTTTATAATAGCGGCAAAATCCATACTTCGATTCAAAGACACGGATACAGCAAAAACAGAATATGTCCTTGCCGGAACGTTTCTGAGTTTTGGAATTGCATTGCTGTGTGGTTTAATGGCAACAAAATAACAGATGGACAGTTTTCAAGAGAAATACAATGCGCTTGTCATTAAATACAATGCTCTGCTTGCCGAAAATGAAAAACTGAAGTCAATACTTTCACAGCATGGTATAGTGTATTCCTCCATTAAATGTGCTGATGAAAGTACAGCATTTTCTTCCATAACATATCCTCAAATCAAACTCTCTCTTGATGAGAAAATTGCATTGTTCCGTAACTTTTTCAAGGGACGAGATGATGTATTTGCACGACGATGGTTCAACAAAGCCACAGAAAAGGGTGGTTACCAACCAGTATGTATCAACGAATGGCGCAGAGGAATATGCGATAAGAAAAAGCATAAATGTGCAGAGTGTCCCAACCGTAATTTTGCCACGTTAACCAATCAAGACATATACCGACATCTGGAAGGTAAAGATGAGAACGGATGCGATGTTATAGGTCTGTACGTTGTTACTTCTGATAATAAATGTTCTTTCCTGTGTGCTGATTTTGATGACAAGAATTGCACTCATGGATATAAGAACGATGTGTTGGCATTTATTCCCATTTGCAGAGAGTGGAGAATCCCATTCAGTATAGAACGCTCACGCTCCGGCAATGGTGCACATGTATGGATTTTCTTTGATCAACCCATACCTGCCTACAAAGCAAGAAAATTAGGCAATATAATTCTTACGGAAGCCATGAAGCGTAATGGACGGATTACATTCGATTCATACGATCGTTTCTTTCCCAATCAGGATAAAGTACCGGAAGGCGGATTCGGCAATCTCATTGCGTTACCATTGCAGGGAAAAGCCAGGAAAGCAGGAAACAGCGTTTTTGTAGATGATCAGTTTCTTCCGTTCCAGGATCAATGGGCATACCTATACAATGTAAGAAAAATAGATGAAAGTACCGTAGATGCATTATTGACACAGCATCAGCAGGAAGATTTTGGAACATTGGCCACATCTTCGGAAAATAAACCGTGGGAAATACCGGTCATACAAGATGTGACCCAGGAAGACTTTAACGGCATACTTATAATACATAAATCAGACAGGATATATATTCCTTTAAAATCCATTTCAGATAAGGTTAGTAATCATTTGAAACATATTGCGGCGTTCAAAAATCCAGAATTTTACAGCAAACAGGCGATGCGTATTTCCATATATAACATTCCTCGTATTATCTGCCGTGCAGATTTTACCGATGAATATCTTGCAATGCCTCGGGGGTGTGAGGATGCCATTATCAACATGCTGTATTCCTTCAAAATTGATTATGAAATAGTTGATAATACAAATCATGGTAAACCTATTGGCGTAACATTCAAAGGAAAAGAACGCGATGAACAATTGGACGCGATCAATGCCCTCATGCCATTTTCCAACGGTGTGTTGTCTGCAACGACAGCCTTTGGAAAGACTGTTACAGCCGCAGCTCTGATTGCCCGAAGAAAGACAAATACACTTATTCTGGTACACTCCAAGGCATTGCTTATGCAATGGCATGAACATCTGTCTGAATTTCTTGACATAGATTTTACAGAAGAGGAGATTTCCAAGAAGCGAGGCAGGAAGAAGGCTTTTTCTCCGGTCGGGTGTCTTGATTCTACCTCTAACACGTTGCATGGTGTTATTGATATAGCCCTTATGCAGTCGTGTTTTGAAAATGACGAAGTCAAGCCTTTTGTAAAAGGATACGGGATGGTCATTGTAGACGAGTGTCATCACGTATCTTCCATAACATTTGAGAATGTGTTAAAACACGTTACGGCACATTATGTCTATGGGCTTACTGCCACTCCAATCCGTAAAGATGGTTTGCAGCCTATTATCTTTATGCAATGCGGTCCGATTCGTTTTTTTGCCGATGCCAAGGCACAGATACAGAAGCAGTCGTTCCAGCGTTATCTTGTGCCGAGATTTACATCTTATAGACCTGTTACCGATGACAAACAATCGTTTACGGCACTATCACAATCCCTCGCTGAATCGGAAATACGGAATAATCTTATAATAGAGGATGTCCTTAATGTTGTGGCTGCAGGCCGAACGCCTATAATACTTACTGCCAGAACTTCTCATGTAGAATTGCTTGCCGAAATGTTGAAGCAGCATGTAGCCAACATCATACAACTCACAGGAGAAGGGACTGCAAAGAACAAGAGAGAAACGCTGCAAAAGTTACAGGATATACCCAAAGATGCCCCTCTTGTAATAGTAGCCACGGGAAAATATGTGGGAGAGGGATTTGACTATCCACGACTTGATACACTGTTTTTGGCACTACCAATCTCATGGAAAGGATTGGTGGCACAATATGCCGGACGTTTGCACCGTGAGAATGAGGGCAAGAAAGATGTTCGTATTTATGACTATATTGATATACACGAACCTGTTTGTGAGAATATGTATCGTAAACGCCTAAAAGGATACTCTGCCATCGGTTATCGTGTACTGTCAAAAGATACTCAGACACTGTTTGATAATACAGATGACTTACAAACATCATCATATGAAGGACAGATTTTCAATGGTAACACATTCCGTTTGGCATTTATGCAAAATTTGAAAAGTTCAAGACAATCTATTGTCATATCCTCTCCAAAACTCTATCGTACAGAACGAAACACATTTGTTAAAATGCTCAGAGAGTTTCATGTAAGTGGTGTTCAAATTGCAATTCTTACATCAGAGGAAAGCAGTCAGACGAATTATCTAAAAAGTTTAGGATTATATGTAAAGATTGTACCTAAACTATCTTTATCCTCGTGTATCATAGATAGGTCCACGGTCTGGTATGGCAGTATCAATATACTTGGCTATGTAACAGAAGAAGATAACATTATTAAAATCACAGATGGTAAACTTGCAAATGAGCTACTTGATATCATGTACGATGAACATATGAATCCACGTGGTTCTGACATTCGTATATCCCATTAAATATTTAATGGCATCCATTTTCCAGCAATAGTGAAGAAATACGATGGTGAAAGCTATGGAAAATTTTGGACAGTGTCTTATATTATGACGAATTCTTGGATGACACAGAAATAGAATAATAAACTACCCAAGGGACGAATAGAAAAACGCTATGTCTTCGTCATCTTTTATGTAAGATACTTGATTATTTTTCTCTGCTATTTGCTTTAATTGTTGTCTTTCTTTATCACTCCAGTTATTGAAAGCCTTCAATTTTGAAATAACAAAATGAGTCCGCGCAAAACTATTACTGTTTTCCAAATCCAATATGAGTTTTTCTTTTTCTTTAACTTCTTGAACCTCTACATTTATATTCTGATTGAGCTGCTCCTTTTGATTTTTATAATGAAAAGACACAAGTTTTTCATTTGAAGCCGTTTGTTCAATTATAGTTTTTACGAGAATATCCAATTCTGAATTTTCTGTATAATCTGCCGGAGCAAAATATTTAATCCTTTTATCTTCCATCATTTTGTACACTTTTCTCTTATCTTGAGTTTCCGGATTAAAAACTCCTATTGAATGGCCGGAATTGGTATTAATAAGTTTCATACATGGCATATCAGTATCGCTGTCACCTATATAAATCATGTTTCTAAAAGGAATACGAATATTCTCGGGCTCAAAATAATCATTGACGGCGAAATCATTTACATCCAATGTTCCTTTTTCTATTCTAAAAAGAAATTGTGTCTTGCTTGTATAATTTATAACTTGTGCAGGCCACTGAGCTACACCATCTTTATCATAATAAAATGAACTAGCATAGATTTTCTCAAATTCATCTGCAACCTTAGTTCCTTCAATCATTTCTTTCAGCCCAGAAGATATGATGTAATGTTCCACAATTACCCCCTTACTTTCTCCATATTCCCTGATTCTTTTAAACCACGTATCTACACCAGGAAATAACTTTACTTTCGCTCCATAATCCATTAAGGCCTCTCTGTTAAAAACAAACTTTCCATGAGCTTTTTGAATCATTGTAAACATATAGGCAAGGTTTTGGTCCATGTCGTTTTCTTCAGCCAATCCGTTCGATTCTTTCCAGAAAGACTCGACTTCATATCCAACCGATTGAATATACCCTTGAGCCTGCATATCATCAGGAGACAACGTTTTATCAAAGTCGTAACATATTGCTACTACTGGTTTATCCTCTTTTGACTTTCTTAAAAATTCCTTACTCATAAATGTCATATATATAAATAAAAAAATGAGGCATAATCCTTATAATCATGCCTCATTTCTATTATTTTATTCTTTATTTCACTTCCTCAAAACTAAACGATACTGATAATCAAACACTTTACTATATCATGGTACAAATATGGTAATTTTATGAAGGGTATTTCTGATACCATGCAATAGAGAACTTGAGGTATTTATTTGCCCATGAAGATGCCTGCCGAACTATGCCCTACTGTAAGTTTATAGATATTTAACTATTTAGCTTTTATCTTTCATTTGCTTGCACTGATTCGGCTTTGATTTCACTTGTTCATATTTTGTTTTCATGATACTCCCATTCCCGACTGAATGGCGCTGATGGCACTACTATTTGTCTTTCGATAGTTATGGATTTGCTTCGTATTTTTGCGCAGAATGATAAACAACGATAACTATGAAGCAGAATAAATACAGCATCCTACCAGCGATTATTGAAGCACTCATCATACTTACAACCTCCATGCTAACTTTGCTGCTAAGAGAAGTGCTGGGCATGATGACATACATCATACCGATTACCCTACTTGTAGTTTATATCCTATTGAAGTTTTTCTATCACAAAGGAACTTCTTGGATTCATCGGCATGCAACTTCTAAAGGAAGTGTAGCCAATCTTTCTACAGAAATAGAGCGATTCGATCATCCATTGGGTAAAGATGAAGTACAAAAGAAACGCATGGAACTGTTCCATCACGAATTTCAATTGGAACAACAATCCTACTTGCTCCAAAAGGAAAAAGAGAATGACCTGAAGCTGGCAGCTATCCTTAAATACACCCGTGATACATTTAAGCGTCTGGACTTCGATGAAACAGAAATCTTCCAGATCTGTGAGTGTGTACGCTACTTTGTGACCAATCAGCAGGTATTGAATCAAACAGAGGTGCACATCAAAAGGCGGATGAACGTTACGCAGATTGCACTCAAAAATTTTGCCTGGAACATCGCTTTCCAGTACAATATCAGTGGCGACCATGCCGCCAGATTTGTCATTGCCACCTTTAATGAATGGTTCAGCAATACGACATTCGCTACAGTGCGGAAGAACCTACGCACCACAACCGGAAAGCATGTTATTGAGATTGACGAACACATTCTGTGATTTTGCAGTGAAAAGAAAAAATGATTCTCCAAGGCTCAGTACCTATCATCCGGTGCATAGCGGGAAGAAGTCGAAATGTGGCTCTTCCCGTTTTTCTTGTGGCAATACAACTGCATTTTTCGATAGACATAAATACTTTACTTTAGGTTAGCGCATATATAAAGCTAACCCACGTAAACTAAACTGTTTTTGCAGACGGCGTTGTTTCAGCCAACGGCTTTATTTTTCTTTTCACTGCAAAAAGCTCTTTTACAGCATTCTTGCGTTTCCAAAACAAAAATGGATATCCTAAAGTGATTATTTCACGTGAAAATTTCACCCTACGAAAAATATGATTATCTTTGCAAGTGAGAAGGCTTTGTCCTTTATACAAATAAACAACATATCAGAATCCTCATTAAATAGAAACACTATGATACTCCGCCTGATTTTGAAGAACTTTCTTTCGTTTGACGACGAAGCTCAGTTCGATATGTTTCCCAATATGAAACGTACCCAGCTGGCTGGGCATGTCTATACAGACCTTTGTGAGGTTCCCCTGCTGAAGCAGGCGGCTATCTACGGCTCCAACGGTGCCGGAAAGTCCAACGTGGTCAAAGCCATGGAGTTTTTGCGTGCCTTTGCGTTGGACAAGGACTTTGCCAAAAACTTGGAACTTGGCAAGTTCTTTTATCTGCTGAAGAAAGATGCAGGCAAAGAGCCTATTTCATTGGCTGTGGAATTTGAGATACAGCAGCATTTCTTCTTTTACGAAGTGGAACTGACCGAAACCTTTGTAGCCAAGGAAGGGTTGTATGAGTCGTTCCCGAAGGAAGGAAAGTTGGACTTGATTTACGAGCGTAAGCAGGAGGAGGTGGAATTTGCACAAGCAGCGGATGAAGCCATTGCGGAAGCAACCCGGAAAATGCTGGAAAAGAATCCGCTCGCATCGTTGATGGCACTGAACCGGGAGTTCCCGATTATTGCGGACGCCCGTTGTGCATTGGCTGCCCAATGGTTCAACGGACAGTTGGAAATCATCGGTGTACACACTTTCCTACCGACCTTAATTGATTTGCTGCGCGACAATCAGCCCATGATGGAGTTTGTTCGTCAGTTGGTCAGCAGCCTGGAAGTGGGTGTCAACGACATGACCTTGCAGGAAACGGATTTTGACAGTTGGGCAAAACAGCACATTGCCATCGCCCAAAACCTGCCGGGTGATTTGGATAAGGTGAAATCGCTTTCGCTGAATGCCAACACCACTCCGGTGCTGTCCATCAATGTAGAGAATGGCGTGCGCAAGGTCTATCAGCTGATATTCGACAACATCGGCAAGGGTGGATTTGTGGGCAGTCTGGACACCAGCATGCAGTCGGACGGAACGCTACGTGCCTTGACGCTGCTTCCGGCACTCTACTATGCCTGCAAGCAGGGCAAGACGGTAGTGGTAGATGAAATCAACTGCTGCCTGAGTCCCACGATGGTGAAGGGCATTGTGGAATACTTTGCAAAGACAGCCGACACCAACGGCCAGCTCATCTTTACCACCCATGACAACCAGTTGCTTGATGAGCGCGACATTCTCCGCTCGGATGAAATCTGGTTTGTAGATAAGCGTGAAGGAGCTTCAGTACTCTATTCGCACAATGATTTCAAGGAGCACCACACCATTTCTCCCTTCCGAGGGTATAACGAAGGACGCTACGGAGCCATACGGTTTGTTAATTTGCTGAAGGATTATGCCAACTGATCGGAAACTCACTTACGGAAGAAGGACAAGGGAACTGGATCTTCAACCTCAGTCGCCAGCGGTGGCAGAAGTGCCGACTCAGCCAAGTGAAGCTGGGGCAATGCCTGTTCGTACTTTAAAAGGGTATGAAAAGACAGATGGTACGCTTTCCTATAGCATTGTCTGTGTCATCTCAGGTGGTGAACGTAAGGAAAAGGATTTCCTGCGTGAACTGATCCGCCAAAAGGAACTCCGTTCGCTGAGAGTGGCTTTTGTTTCCAAGGAGGGACAAGGGCTGCAACCTTACCAGATGCAAGCGATATGGTCTGCCATCCGGCAGTCAGGAGAAGTCGCACTTGCTAACCAGCATTATCAGCTGGACGATATGGATAAGGTATTCCTGCTGAGTGATGTGGATGAGTTCTACGACCAGCTTGTCAAGATAAGCAACGAATCTGATAATCAGAAATCAGCACAATGGATTGTCAGCAATCCCTGCTTCGAAATCTGGCTTTACTACTGCTTTAAGAATGACCCGGAAACCGATTTGGAAAGTCTCAAGTCATTCGATGCAGCCAAGCGTAGCCAGGAGATGAAGCATTTGGGAAATATGCTTGTTCCCGGTGGGCTGAATCCGCTGCGGGCATTCGAGCAAATGGCTGAAGGCATCGCACACAGCCGGGAACATTATGCCGAGGACGAACAGCGCATCCCTTTGCTGTATGCTACACAGATGCACGAAATGGCTCAGTATCTCATTGACACGATGAACCGCACTGCCAATGAATACAATGAGTTTATTCAAAGGAAACAGGCATGGCGTGAAAAGATGAAAAGAAAAGACTGACTGATGAAAACGATATATAAAATGTAGTCCGCTTTCACAAAATGCTGTTTTTCTTTTCACTGCAAAAGTTCTTTACCTGCCGGGTTGCCAAAGAGATTGCTTACGTGAGGGAAAACACACCTCTGAGCATAGACAGCATAAAGTCGTACCCCACCTCTTCGTCGGGTACGGCTTTTTTGCCATCGATTATCTTGAATCCGGAGGACGGTTGATGCACCGTGTTCCGAAAATCACACCCAATATGAGCAACAAGCACTTCCAAACAAGCACACACAAATGCTTTATCAGCCATCCGGCAAGCTGAAAGATTTTCTTTACCAGCCAAAAAACCAGCTTTAAAAGCAGTGCTGCCACAAAGATGACTGGCAACAGATATATCAGTAACAACAACTCAAACATAAGACTCCATTTTAGTGAATATCAAGCCTCAGAACAAGGCTATTTATCACCTTAAATATACTAATAATCAGCGATATATAAAAATTTATCCTGGAGTTTTTCCCTGTAAAACACAAGAATTTACGGGATATCCTTACGTGTTTGTTCCTCTGATTGGCAGAACTTTGTTATCGTGTTAAATGGAGAATCGGAAACAGATTGCCCTGCTCATCAAGAGCATCACGACTCATTATCCGAAAGCCCTGGTGCAGATAGAAACGGGTTGCCTGGTCGTTCTGCTCATTGACATCCACCTTCGTAGCACCATAGAAACCTATCGCCCTGTCAACCAAGATACTGCCCCATCCCTGACCGATGCACTCCGGTGACAAGAACAGCATCTCAATCTTGTCACCCTGAATGCCCATAAACCCTTTAGCCTGCTGACCGCAGTACACCACAACCAGATGCTCCACTTCCCGAAGTGCCATATCTACATAAGGCTTGAGCTGTTCAATATCCGGCTCACTGAGAAAATGGTGGCTGGTCCGCACGGATTCGTTCCACACCTCAGTCAAAGCATCCAACAAGCCGGAATCTCTGTTTCCCTGTATTTCCTGAATCTTCATTTGTTCCATAAATCAGTTCGTTGTTTCTTAGCGAAGATACACAAATAATCCGAATTATGCCTATGAGGTATGCTGCAAGTCTGCTATCATCTTATCCCTTGAGTTCAAGGTTTTCAAGACGGATGAACCGACCTGCTTGCTATCCGTGTTTCCCGCATTTGCCAGCGTGCGGTGTAGAATGACCCATACACAAGTTTACATGAACAGTTCCGCATGGCATGTTCTGTGAGCTGGGTATTTCGGATGCCATAGACAGGGAACCGCAGTTCCTCGGTTCTTCAGTCGCAGAAAATGCGCCACCAAGTTTCCATGAATATCCGGTTTCCGACATCTCGGTCAAAATGAAGTTTCGCTGGAAAATTTCTGTTGTACATTTTGTCGGGAAACTGGTTTGCACGGTAATTTTGGTGTCAGAATGAACCTCGGGAGACATCGAACTGCGTTGCAGGATTTTCCAAGCAAGTTGTACTTTTGTGGCCACAAAACTCCGTTTCGTCTTCACAAAAGTGACTTGCCGAATGCTACCGCATCGGAGCGATTTCATCGCTGTTTCGCCTTGCGAAAAAAGGTTTGGTAAACCCGATAACCCTGTTAGCATCGTATGAAGAAACAAAAGACCAAATACATCAAGGTCCGGATGACCTTGGAAGAAGTAGAACAGTTCAAGAAAAAGGCAAAAGAATACAAAACGGTAAGCCACTACGTCCGCAGGGCTCTCGAAGAATATTCGAACATGAACATTCGACAGCAGATTGAACTCATGAATGACCTGGGTACGTTTTACCAAAAGTATCAGAACGAACTGTCCTGGGCAGGAAGTAACCTGAATCAGGCGATGAAGAGAGCCAATGAACTGTCCGTTGCAGGGTTGCTTGCACCCGGCTATTTACGGGAGGTGCTGCTGCCCACCATCCAGGAAACCCAGCACACACTGACCTTGATAAAGCGAGAGCTGGAAACCTTGATGCTGAAGAGTATCAGGTCTGCCCAACCCGAAACCTCCGATGAAGAGTAATCCAGGCTACGGAGCAGCAGGATTTCAAAATCCCGAAGTTGCTGCATCCTTGTTCCTCCAGCATTCCATTCATTTGAAAACACCATACGGATATGATCGCAACCATTTTACCCGGAAGCACCAACTTCCATGCAGTCGGTTACAATGAACATAAAGTTTCGAAAGGACTTGCCCGGCTCATCGAGATGAAGAATTTCGGTGCACTCGGTATCGTGCGCCCACCCACCACGGACGACAAGATTGACTTCCTGAAGAAATACAGTTCTGCCAACAACCGCATCCAAAAGGCGCAGTTCCATGTAGCCATCAGTTGCAAGGGACATGAAATGACTGAAGCCCAGCTGCTGGACTTTACGCACCAATATCTCCAGAAGATGGGATATGCCGAACCCGGACAACCCTGGCTCATCTATGCGCACCACGATACCGACAACACCCACCTGCACGTGGTGACTTCCAGAATCGCACCCGACGGGCGCAAGATTCCTCATGCCCATGAGCGCAGGCGTTCTCAGGAAGTGATAGACAAGTTGCTGGGCATGGACCGAAAAAGGAAAACGGCAGCGGACATCGACGCAGCCAAACAATATACTTTTTCGTCCTTCGCCCAATTCAAAGCGGTGCTGACCTCCATGGGGTATGAAGCCTACCAGAAGGACGGCACGGTGTTTGTCAAACGGGGAGGAAAGGTACAGGAACGAATACCGCTGGCGGAAATTGAATCGCTCTACAAGAACAGTTACCGGGAACGGGTACGTTGCCAGCAACTGCGTAGCATTCTCAAAAAATACAGGGACGTGAGTGCAGACCGGGAGGATTTGCAGAAAGAGCTGAAGAGCAAATTCGGAATAGACCTGGTATTCTTCGGCAAGAAAGATGCCCCTTACGGCTACCTGATTGTGGACCATGCCAACAAGACAGTCATCCATGGAGCCAGGGTGTTGGCGATGGATGAGCTGCTGGATTTCGCCACACCGGAAGAACGGTTTGAACGCATCGAAAACTACATTGACCAGCTACTGACCCTGAATCCCAAGATAACACAGGGAGAGATTTTCCAGAAGCTGCGCAAGCAACGGGCATATATAAAGAAAGGAGTGATTTACTTTGACGGTAAGTCCCGCCCCTTGAAACCGTTCATGGCAGAAGCCATCAACCGGAACAACCGCATCCATTACATCGAAATGTTCCGTCCCGCTACAGAGGCAGAACGGGAACTGCTCTGCAAGATTTTCAAAGTGGACCGTCCGGACTTGGTGGACATTTCTACGGAACGTCCTCCCACGTATGCCGATGCCGCGGGCAAACTGCGTGATATATTCCAGAATCCCGAAGTAAAGTCCCCTCGCAGCGCCATGTATCAGGAAGGCTTCATTATCCGTCAGGTCGATGATACCTACTATGCCATCAACTTCAAGGAACATATCCTAATCAACCTGAATGAAGAAGGCTTCGATGTGGAACGGGTGAAGAAGAAACCCAAGAAGCAACAACGAAATGGGGTTCCGTTCAAGAAGTCCAAGAAGACACTCAATCCAATCAAGAGTCTGCAGCGGAAGTCCCATCAAGGACTGGGCAAACTCCGGAAAGAAGGTGTCGGCAGCCACGGCGCCAACCGCGAATGGGAAGTGGGACAAAATACCCACTACGAGGATATAGATGACGGACGTTCGCTGAAAAGGTAGATACTGATACCTTTCCGATGAAGTGGCAGCAGGAAGAGGACTTCCTGTTGTCACTTTTTTAGTCGGATAATACCGCAATACCCCCGACAGTTTCACCCAAGCACCCGGGTTATGCCTACTGAAAGCATAAAAGTGTTGTGCATTTTGTTACCGCCGTACCCGGAACCTATTTTTGCTGCCGAATCAAATATGTAGAAAAGCAACATGGTACAGACACCCGTTATCGTGACATTCGCCAACCAGAAAGGAGGAGTCGGCAAAACGACCCTCTGCGTGACCTTTGCCAATTACCTGGTGATGAAAGGAGCCCGTGTCGTGGTGATTGACTGTGACTCCCAACATTCCATCCTGAAATGCAGAAAGGCGGATATCAAGAAGTACGGAGAAACCGTCACTCCCTATGACGTGCTGGCTTATGAAGCCAACGACAAGCAAGCCATGACAACCCTCATGGAGAAACTGCATAATGATCCGAGCATCGACGTGGTTCTCATGGATTCTCCCGGCAGTCTGAAAGTGGACGGGCTGATTCCCCTGTTCGTCAACACGGATGTCATCGTGGTGCCGTTTCACTATGACTTGGTGACAGTACCTTCCACCGCCAGCTTCCTGCTCTTCATTGACCGACTAAAAAAAGCGGTGGGAGAACAGATGAAGGCACGGCTCTTCATGGTTCCCAACCTGAATGACGGCAGAGTGGGCAAACGCCACGAACTTGTGCTGTGGGAGAATACCAGGGAAGCCTTCTCCAACTACGGCTATGTCACCGCCAAGATTCCCAAGCGGGCAGATATGGAACGTTTCAGCACCATGGCGGCATTGGACAGACAGGCAGGAATCGTTTATCCTGTATTCGACAAAATCTATTCCGGCATCTTCGACACCCTACAGCCTATTCGGGAACCCACACTGTCGGGCATCCAGTTGACTGCCAACCTGAATCAGAATGAGGAAGCCCAGCAGGATGCCGATGAAAAACAATCCCAAGATATATAAACTATCAACATTCATAGCACAATGAAAAAGGATATTCAAATAGATGACCTGATGAAAGGAATCAATGATGATGAACTCATCCTGCAGGAACAGACACTGCACACTGAGGGTACAGTCAACGAACCCCACGAAGAAGAAAGCCGAACGGACTTGCTTGAACCGGCAACGGAATCCCTGCAGCCGGAAGAGAAGGACAACTGCTGGAAGGACTTTATGACCTACCTGGAGAACGATGAAAGCAATCCCGACAAAACGGAACGGCTGGTCTGCAAACTGGACCGCGACCTGGCGGATTCGCTGGATGACTGCAACATCCGCAACCGTTGCCGTTCGGATCTGGTCAATGCCATTGTCCGCGCCTTCTTCAAGAACTATCTTCCCGAACTGGCACAATACCGCCGGAAGAAGAAATCACTCTTTATTCACTACAATCAATCTGCGTATGAAAAAGAATCTATGGACTGAAGAAATGCTTCGCACCCTTGCCGAACTCTACCCTATGGAAACCAATGCCTTTACTGCTTCCGTGCTACAGGTGGGTAAAACGGCTGTCAAGGAGAAAGCCCGGGAGCTGGGACTGGTGAAAGTGGTGAAGAGCAAGTGGCTGAACCGGGCTGAACACATCCGCAGCCATTTCGAGGAACGCTCGTTTACCGAGATTGCCCGGGAACTGGGCATCACCCGGCACAGCGTAAGCCGGATTGCCGGAAAGCTGGGACTGAAACGGAGCAAGCCGGAAAGCTATCAGGTAAGTTCCCGTGTCAGGATGGAAATGATCCGCAGAGAAAGGCGGAGGGTGATTTTTGGATTGGATCCGGTCACACGGATAAAGGTCATCTCGCACAGAGCCAAGGTAAGGCTGCGCTCCAGACTCAAATCCAAAGGTTACGTCATCAGCGGACATAAGAACGTGATGTATTTCACCGATCATACCCAACGGAAGGAAAAACTGGAAAACAAAGCGACCAAACTGGGACTGACCTTCCAGCCTTTTCCTGATGATGAAGTGATTCTATTACCCAATGCCATATAACACGCACCATGGAATACGGACAAGTAGTAACTCTTCTATTTGTTGCCCTGCTCGGCTATTATGCCTTTCTGATTGTAACGGACTTGCAGAAGGCAAAGGCAGCACAGATGGCAGAACAGGAGAACCACATGGAAGAGGACATAGATATTTCGGACGAAGCGCAGAGTTTCCAACCGAAAAAGGTGGGACGAGAGGAGGAGAAAAAGGAAGAGCAGCCGAAAGACCAGAAGGAATCAGCCGCTGCAGATTCTCCGCAGAATCCTGTATCCACATCAGACCCCGTCCCAGCGGCAAACCGCCAGGAAAAAACTGCAGAACCTGAAAAACCTTTCCACCGACCGGGCTACCGGGAAGCCATCATGACGGACGGCATTTTGGTGGAGGAACTGTTTAAGCAAATCGAGAAGCTGGCAGAAACCGGCTGCAGCGATTTAGGAAACGTTATCTATCAGTGCGAAACCGCACGATAAAGCATTTCACCCTACCGGAAACAGACCGGACCGTCGGTTTGAATCCGCTTTTACTTGAATGACATCTGATACTTGAGCGACCTCTGTTTCTTTGGCGATAAAACCTATAAACAAGTTTACAATCATGCAAATTTCAAGACAAAAAGTACAAGATGCTTTCAATCGCATCCTTTGTTCCCGATTCGCTCAGAAAACAACTATGGCACTCATTGCCCTCACGATTTCCGCAGGAGAAGCCATGGCTGCCAGTAAAGGTGCCGCCGGCTTCACCAAAGCCACGCAGGAAGTAAGTTCCTATCAGACACCTGTTTCCAACCTGATGAAAGCCATTGCTGCCGTTATCGTTTTAGTAGGAGCTTTTAACGTTTATTTTAAAATGCAAAACGGCGACCAGGACGTAAAAAAGACTATCATGCTGACCATTGGAGGCTGTATTGCTTTTATCGCACTGTCCGAGGCATTGCCGTTGTTTTTCAAATAATCCACTCAAAAAAATATACCGTATGACGATGAATCACGAAGGCTATCCTGTATTCAAGGGACTGCAGAAGCCGTTGGAGTTTATGGGCATCCGAGGGCGTTTCCTGACACTGGCTGCTGGGGCAATCGGTGTGTCGTTTGTCGGCTTTATCGGCTTCTCCATTGTTTTGGGCAAGCTTGCCGGATTCATCGCCATGCTGGTGATGGCACTGGCGGGTCTGGTCACCATCTTTGTAAAACAACGGGGCGGACTGCATAACAAACGGAGGCCGAGAGGCATCTTCGTGTACAGAAACCTGAGAAAGAAATCCTAACAAACTTCATCCTATGGCTGCCAACAAAAAACGCGCATTTGACGGGCTCTATGCCCAATTGGAAGAGGTGAACAACCATGTTGTTCTTTTCGCTGCAAAAGGCGAACCTTCCGTAATCTTTGAAATGACTAATCCCGTGCAGCAGCTCTGTACGGATGCAGAGCAGTACCTGCGCTTTCAGGATGTGCTCTCCAACATCGTACAGACTCTTGGCGAGGGATATGCCCTGCAGAAACAGGATGTCTTCGGCAAACAGTCCTATCACCACGAGGTACCGGAGGATGCGGAATTTCTGACACGAAGCTACTTCCGCTACTTTGAGGGAAGAGAATTTACGGAGATACGGACTTTCCTTATCCTGACGCAGGAGGCACAGCGCAGCCAGTTCGTGCAGTACGACCCGAAGAAGTGGCTGGACTTCCACGCCAAGGTCAACAAGGTTTCCGACATTCTCAGCGAGAAGCATATCCGGCACCGGATGCTGTCCAAGGAGGAGGTCAACGAATACTGCCACCGCTTCATGGCTTTTCAGTTCCGTCACGGTCCGTTCTCCATGACCAACTTCAAGGCATCGGACGAGTTTCTGAAAATCGGCAACCGGGTGGTCCGCTCCTATCCGCTGGTGGATATAGACGAGATTAACCTGCCGTCCCTGGTGAAGCCTTACATGCAAACTTCCATCAACGGCTATGCCATCGCCACCGACCTGCTTTCCTTTCTGACACAGGTTCCGCATGCGGATTGTGTGGTGTATAACCAGGTGGTACAGATACCCGAACAGCGCAAGCTGCTCCGCAAGCTCCAGGGTAAAGCCAAACGGCACGGCTCCATGCCCGACCCGAGCAACAAGATTGCCAAGGCGGACATCGAGGAAGTGTTGCAACAGCTGGCTGTGGACAGCACCCTGCTGGTCTATACCAATTTCAATATCCTGGTGAGCTGCCCGGTGGATAAGGTCACCCCGGTCACTTCTTATCTGGAAACCAAGCTGTATGAATGCGGCATCATGCCGTCCCGTACTGCCTACAACCAGTTGGAATTGTTTACCGACAGCTTTCCCGGCAACGGCTATGCCTTCAATCCGGACTATGACCTCTTTTTGACGCTCTCCGATGCCGCTTTGTGCTTCTTCTTCAAGGAACACCTGAAAGGTTCGGAAGATACTCCCTTGACTACTTACTACACCGATCGCCAGGGGCTGCCGGTGTGTATCGACATCACGGGGAAAGAGGGCAAGGTGAAAATGACGGACAATGCCAACTTCTTCTGCATCGGACCGAGTGGCAGTGGCAAGAGCTTCCACATGAACAGTGTGGTCAGACAGCTGCTGGAGCAAAAGACGGATGTGGTTATGGTTGATACGGGTGATTCCTATGAAGGTATCTGTGGTTACTACAAGGGAACCTATATTTCTTACTCGAAGGAGAAGCCTATCTCTATGAACCCTTTCAAGGTGACAAAGGAAGAGTATGACCTGAACTTCGGGGAGAAGAAGAACTTCCTCAAGTCACTCATCTTTCTCATCTTCAAAGGCAATGAGTTTCCGAGCAAGATTGAGGATATGCTCATCAACCAGACCATCGTGGAATACTACGAAGCCTACTTCCATCCCTTCACCAAGTTCACCGAAAAGGAACGTGAAGGGTTGAGACAAAAGCTGTTGGTTGCCTCCAAGATGGAAGAAGACTACGACAAGTTCTCCCACAGCATGGAAGACATTGATGCCCAAATCAGAGAGGCCGAAATGGACAAGCAGGCAGAAAGCAAGGCACTCATGCTTCCGGCAGAAGCCCGGCGACTCAAGCTGCTCCGCCAGTGCCGTTCGCTCTTTGCTCTTGCCCAGGATGAAGCTGCCAGCAAAGGGGAAAAGGAACGTGCCCTGCTGATTATCGAGAACTACAAGAAGGAACTCTACAACAACTCCATGCTTATCAAGATAGACAAGCAGATAGACCACATTGAGGAACAGAAACGCAGACTGAAAGTCCGGGAACTGTCCTTCAATTCCTACTACGAATTTGCACTGGAACGCATTCCGCAAATCGTGGCACAGGAGAAGATTCAGTTCAACATCCGCGACTTCGCAGCTATCCTGAAGCAGTTCTACCGGGGCGGCGAACTGGAGATGACCCTGAACTCCGACTTGGATGTGAACCTCTTCGATGAGCAGTTCATCGTCTTTGAAATCGACAAAATTAAAGATGACCCCGTGCTTTTTCCGATAGTGGTACTCATCATTATGGACGTGTTCCTGCAGAAGATGCGCATCAAGAAAGGACGAAAGGCGCTGATTATTGAGGAAGCATGGAAGGCGATTGCTTCGCCCACCATGGCAGAATATATAAAATATCTGTACAAAACGGTGAGAAAGTTCCACGGTATTGCAGGTGTCGTTACCCAGGAGTTGAACGATGTGATAGATTCGCCCATCGTGAAGGAAGCCATCATCAACAATTCCGATGTGAAGATACTGCTCGACCAGACCAAGTTCAAGGACCGCTACGAGGACATTGCTGCCATCCTGGGACTGACACCCATCCAGCGGCAGCAGATATTCACCATCAATGCCCTGAACAACCGGGAAGGTCGCAGCTACTTCAAGGAGGTATGGATATGCCGGGGACAGAACTCGGATGTGTACGGTGTGGAGGAAGCACCGGAATGCTACTGGGCCTACACCACCGAACGCACGGAGAAGGAAGCCCTGAAACTCTATCTGGCTCACTACGGAACGATGCAGGAAGCCCTCACCCGTATGGAAGCAGACCGTCATCAAGCGGGCAGCCCCAAGTACCTGGAGTTTGCCCGACAAGTCAACGAACATCAAAAAGTCATGTCATTATGGTAAAGCTACGATTATTTCTGACGGTGGCGCTGGTGACGGCGGCCTCCGTCCAAACTTTTGCAGGCTGGCGCATTGTCATTGACAAGAACTGCATTAAGGTGGTAGCCGCCAATACGGCTTCCCAAAAACTGATTGAAGACCAACATAACCTGCGCCTGGACTCCATCGCTGCCAAGCAGCAGAAGGTGGAACTCTACTCGGTGAGCATGGCAACCATCAAGGAACTCTACAAGCTGTCGATGCAGAACATTTCCGGATTCGGCACGGAGAGCCGCTACTACAAGGAAATTGGCTCGTGTGCCTTCGACATCCTGAAGGATGTGCCGGAACTGATTAAAACGGTCAACGGGGCTAAGTTCACCAACAAGCTCTACTGCCTGACAGAACTGGGCGGGCTGGTGATGGAAACGCAACAGCTGGTGGGCAACTTCGTGAACATCGTAAACAATGCCCGGGTGCAGAATCCGCTCAAGGGACAAGGCACCGCCGAGAAGAAGAACGACGGACACAACCTGCTCGACCGCTACGAACGGCTGACGCTCGCCAACCGCATCTATACCGACCTCATGGAGATTCGCTACAAGGTGGAGGGCATGATGCTCATGGCGCAGTTTGCCACAGCCAATGACCTCTTCTTTGCCATCGATCCGGAGGGTTGGGCAAACGTGATGACCCTGCGCAATCAGGTGGGCGGTCTGGTCCAGGACTGGAACGGACTGGCTGCCCGTTCCTAACTTAAAACCGGACAGGCTATGAAACGAATCACCATCCTGAGTGTTGCGCTCTGCCTGCTGACCTTCGTGGTCCCGGGCAGAAGCCTGGCAGGTGTCGTCCCCAAGGACCTGCCGACCATCGAAGCCTTAATCGCCCTGCACAAAGCGGTGAAGAAGGACGAGGACAAAGCCATGCAGCGGGTGGCTACGAGTTTCGGGGAACAGTCGTTGGTCACCAAGGGAGCGAACCGCTTCAACGAGGTACGGACCACCCTGAACACGAAGATGAACAATGCCCATTCCTACCTGGTGCTGGCAGGGGCTGTCTCTTCCACGGCGAACTCGCTCTACATGCTGGTCAAGGAGTACAAGGACTTTACGTCCAACACCTTCAAGCACGTGAAGAAAAAGCCTTTTGTCGCGTGGTATTATGCGGATGCCAACCTAGCTATCTCCCGGGAAGTGAAGCACTGCTACAAGCTGTATGCTTCTGTAGCTGCCTCGGGCATCAACCTGATGAAGGCTTCCCTCGATGAGAAACTGAACCTGGTGATGACGCTGAAAAGCACCATTGACAAGGCAAGGTATATCATCGACAATGCCAACCTCTACTGTTACCTCATGACGCAGGGCGGATGGAAGCCGGATTACATCTGGGAGATTCTCAACTCCAGCGTGAAGGACGAGATTGTAAACAAGGTGGTCAACAAATGGAATCAAGGATATGCGGTATAAAATTATATTACTCTGCTTGCTGAGCATGACGGTGGCTTCCGGTCTGCATGCCCAGCGTCCGGCAAAGGACAAGGAAAAAGCCCGGCAATGGCAGTCGATGGAGAACGGACCCTGGGACTTTGCACCGGACTGGTACTACTTCCTGCTGCACAAGAAATACTCGGGTGCGGAAATGTATTGGAAATGGGCAGGGTTCAACTCGGGATTCCGGGTACGTTTCAAGGAACCCAAGTCGAACATCAAACGCATCATGCCCACCCGGGTGGTATCTGAAGAGACCCAGCGGCAGAAGGTGAAGAAGGTGGAGGAAGAACGGAAATACCTGGAGGAACTCTACAAGGAGGAACTGCTACGGGAAGCTGACCGGGCGGTGGACCTGGCTTATCCGGCATACAAGGATGAGTTCAACCGGATGCAGGACTGCATCACCGAAGGGTTGCTCTACTGCCTGAAGAAGAGCGGTGGAAAGCTCAAATACCAGGTGGATGAGCTGAGCCGGGAGAATGAGATTCTCTGTGCCGACATCGCCTACATCCACAAGACCGGAGTGGGCTACGGACTGGAGAATGCCAAACGGCAGCAGGCTTACGAGGAAGCCCGGCAGAAGATGGAAACGCTGGTCAAACGGACTGCCAACCTCTGCGCCGTAGCGGCTACCCATTATTGAACTGAGATGAAACAACGAACGTATAACCAACAAATTATTGAAGCAAATGAATCTACTGTTTGTTCCCTTAACCATCGGACTGCCTGCCATTGACGAGAGTCTGGACAAGCTGCTGGTCGCCATGGAGACCTTCCCGAATGTGGCAATACTGGGAGATGCCATCGGACTGGCACGCATCATCGGCTTGCTGCTGGCACTCTGTGTAGGCTCCTACGAATGCTGGATGATGATGCTCGGACGGCGCGGCATGGACGTGATGAAACTCCTGCGCATCATCGGCATTTCCATCTGTATCTCTTCTTCCTCGTGGATCTGTCAGGCTCTGCAGGTTCCCGGCAAAGGACTGGAAACCGCTACCAAGGCCATGGCAAAAGCCAAGAACAAGGAAGTGGCCGCTTTCGAGCTGAAGGTGGCACAGAAACAGAGTGAATACCTCGACCGCTTGCGGCAGGTGCAGGACTCCATATCTACCGCTCAGCAGGTAGCCGCCATCGGACAGGATGCTGCCTGGTGGGACAAGCTCATCTATAACGTGGAGAACCTGGGCAACACCATCAACAACTATGCGCAGCGGGCAGCGGTGGCGGCAGAAACCAAGATGAGCGAATGGATCAACGATGTCATCCGCTTTGTGGGGGAACTGATATTCCAGATGTCCTACTACGGCATTCTGGTGGCGCAGCGCATCTTCATGGCCATCATGATGATTTTCTGTCCCATCATGTTCGCCCTGTCCCTGGCTCCGCCCTGGAACTCGGCCTGGAGCCAGTGGATGTCGAAATTCCTTTCCCTCTCGCTGTGGGGCTTCGTCACCTACATGTGCATCTACTACATCGACTTCATTCTGCTCTATAACCTGCAACAGGACCTGGTGGCTTACAACCACCTGCTTCACGGCTCGGTAAACTCCTGGGAACAGATCGGCGCACTGGGACTGCAGGGCATCGGTTCCAACTGTATGTATGCCATGGGGATGCTGGTGGGTGCCTATATCATCCGCTTTGTGCCCGAAGTGGCTTCGTGGCTGATTCCGGGCGGTGTCAGCTCCGGTGCAGGAAGTGCAGCAGGCGGTGCCGTGATGGGCATGTCCTCCATGGCTGGCGGTGCAGCAGGGGCAATAGCAGGAGCTGCCGTAAGCGGTGCCGTGTCCATCGTGAAGCCCAGCGCAGGCAAGAACAGCAAATAAATTCTAATCCCAACGAATATGCTTATCGAATCATTAGCACAGAAAACGAAACTCGCCCTGATGACGGTGCTGGCCACGATAGGTGGCTGCACCCTCATCTGCGGGTTCACCGTCTGGTGCTGCATCTCCCTCGTGACGAAAGAACGGGAGCAGATCTACATACTGGACGGCGATATTCCCTTCCTGGCACAGCGTGCCCGGCTGGAAGCAAACTTCACGATGGAAGCCAAGGCGCATATCCAGCTCTTCCATCAGTACTTCTTCAACCTGCCGCCCGACAACGACTACATCAAGTGGACGGTCGGCAAGGCGATGTACATGGCAGACGGTACCGCCCTCAAGCAGAAGCAGGCGATGGATGAGAACGGATTCTATTCGGATATCATCTCCTCTTCGGCGGTGTGTACCATCATGTGTGACTCCATTCAGTTCGATGAACACGAACGGAAGTTCACCTACTACGGGACGCAGCTCATCAAGCGCCGTACCCGGGACCTGAAACGCTCCATGGTCACAACAGGGTTCATCGAATCGGTTCCCCGGACAAGGAACAATCCCCACGGTCTGATGATCACCAACTGGAGGACACTGGAGAACAAGGATTTGGATTATTGAACCGACAACCCCTAAATGAGATACAATGAAGTCGATTAAACGTAGCTTACAAGAGAGCCGGCTGAACACGCACCGGCTGATACGGGCATGGCTGCAACCCCGGCTGGGTGAAGTGGGCAACCGCTTCCGGCTGGGTGGTCGCATCCGGCTGGCCAACCGCTGGGCAAGGAAGCATCCCCGGCGCACCTTTGCCTGTGTGGTGGGGTCGCTGGCTTTCCTGCTGGCGGGAAACATCGCAGGGGATGTCCTGCTGACGGGCAACCGGGAAACGGACGAAGCAGCGTGGACAGGCACGGAAAGCCTGAACGGCATCGCACTGGTGGAACCGATGTTTCAGGGATTCCGAGCCATACAGGCAAACAAGAACGTGCACCGTACCACGCTGATGGAACTGACAGGCCGGGGACAGGAACTGCGGGAGGAACTGGATTCGCTCATCGCCCTTCCCCGTAAAAGCCATGCGGACTCCATCCGGATCGTCCAACGCTACTGGCAACTGGAACACATCGTCCAATCACTTAAAAACAATGATAACCCATGATGAAAATTAACTTCAAACAGCCCAAGTACATCTTTCCGCTGGTGGTGTTCGTCCCACTCTGCGCCCTGGTGTATTTTGTGATGCAGACCTTCGGGGGCGGCAGTGAAACGAAACAGACGGTAGCCACCGACCGCATCAATACGGAGCTTCCTGAGGCACAGGCGGAGGAAGCCGGAGACAAGATGTATGAGATGTCCCGACGTTTCGGGGACGAGGATGCCTTTACTGCCGTGGGCGGCATCGGCGAGGAAAAACAAACGGACGAGGAGCTGGAGCACGGCTACAGCGAGGAGGAACTGAACAGACTGGATGCAGCGGAAGCGGAACGGCTCCGTCAGCAACGGGAAATGGAGGAACTGGAACGGTCGCTGGCTGAGTCCAAGCGGCATATCAACTCCTACGCCTACGGGGACCATGCTTCCCCCCGGATCTCAGGCGGCACGCAGGGAAGCGGAGCCTCGCCGGACTATACCTCGCAGGAGGATTTTGCCCGTGACCTGGAGGAAATCCAACGGCGCAGCTACGAGCGGCAGAAAGCCATCGAGAAGGGACTGGGCTTCGGCAGCGAGGATGCGGAGGAAGCGGCACAGAAGCAGCGGGCGGACTCGATTGCCAAGGTCAGACAGGCGGAAAGGGAACGCAACCGGCCGAACCTGGTCATCAAGTCTTCTGACACGAATGCGGACAAGTTCCATACGGTCACCGCCTCGGAGGATGCCGTGGAAGCGAAACTGATCCGGGCAATGATTGACCAGACCACCAAGGCGAAGGAGGGAACCCGGCTCCGCTTCAAGCTGCTGGACGACGTGACGGTGAGCGGAACGAAACTGCGGAAAGGAACCTATCTCTATGGTACGGTGTCGGGCTTCGGACAGCAGCGTGTACGGGCCACCATCACGAGCATTCTGGCTGGGGACAAGTTCATCAAGGTGAAGCTCTCGGTGTTCGACAACGACGGCATGGAAGGGTTCTATGTACCTGAATCGGCTTTCCGTGACTTCGTGAAGGATGCCGGCTCCAGCACGGTGCAGCAGAACATCAGCTTCGAATCGGAGAACGGCTACGGGTCGGGCATATCGGGCGAAGCCATTGCCCTGCAGGCCTTGCAGAACATGTACAACTCGGCAACCTCTGCCATTTCGTCGAACATCCGCAAAAACAAGGCGAAAATCAAGTACAATACGATTGTCTATCTGATCAACTCGGAGGATGCCCGGTAAAGGATAAGGATGGAAATAGGTAAACTAACTTACTAATCATATAGTCAACAAGATTACAAAGCATAAAGTAAGTAAGTTTACAAGTAACCAAAGCACACAATCAGCAAATCATAAAAATTACCCAATATGAAAACAAAATTATTTTTATTTTTCTTCGGTCTTCTCGGTATCATCGGACACGTTTCCGCCAAAGAGAAGATCTACGTGAACAGCGAGGTGACCACCCACATCGTCATGCCCGAGAACATCAAGCTGGTGGACATTTCCACACCCAAGATTATCGGCAATCAGTGCGCCGACAACATGGTACGCATCAAGCCTTTTATGGAGGCTACCGGGGACTCCCTGCAGACGGCTGGCTACCGGGACAATGAACTGCTGGGAACGGTCACCCTGATCGGTGAACGGCACATCGCCCAGTATGATGTTCTCTACACCAGTGTTCCCGCTCTGGCGGCTTCCATCTTCGAAGTGCCCTACAGCCATACGAAGTCCTACATCAACCCGGAGGTGTCCATGCCTATGGCGGAAATGGCACGCTATGCCTGGGCGGTTTACAGCAGCGATAGAAAATTCAACCAGATTGTGTCCAAGGCACACGGCATGAAAGCCGTGGTCAACAACATCTATGCCGTGGGGGATTATTTCTTCATCGACTATTCCCTGCAGAACAGGACGAAGATTCCCTACGACATTGAGGAAATCCGGGTGAAACTGACGGACAAGAAGGAAACGAAAGCCACCAACTCGCAGACCATCGAGCTGGCACCGGTCTTTACGCTCAACTCTTCACGCAAATTCAAGAAGAACTACCGCAATGTGATGGTGCTTCCCAAACTGACGTTCCCGGACGAGAAGGTGCTCCGCCTGGAAATATCGGAGAACCAGATTAGCGGTCGCGTGATTGTGCTGACCATTGAATACGAAGATATCCTTCATGCGGACGGATTTGATTCGGACATTCTGAAGGAGGCGGCTTACTATCCTTATTATTACATCTCTTATCCTACACAGCCATGAAAAAATACCTGTTGATTCTCTGTTGTGCGGCGCTTTCTCTCGCTGCTTCCGCACAAGACAGCAAGCTGACCCTGAATGCGGGGTTCCTATTTCCCTCTACGTTGAACGCAACCGTCGGTTACGAACGTCCTCTTTCCTACGGAAATGCGGTGGAACTCTTCGGTGAAGTGGGCAGCCACTGGCAGAAGGACGACTTCTGGAAAGGCTATTATTGGGACGGCGGCATCCTCTACAAGCACCGCCTGGCACGTTACAAGAACGGTATGCTCCGCTTCCGTTTCGGACCGCAATTCGGAGCGACCCAGAAGAAGTTCTTCTTCGGGATGGAAGCCGGGTTTGAATACAGCTATGTCTTTCAAAACGGCTGGGTGTTTTCGCTGATCCAGAAGAACAACGTCAACTTCCTGCATGGAGATACCTTTCGCAACGGACTCTTACTGGGTGTAAAAATTCCGTTCTGATTATCGTTTAACGTGTATTTTAAATGCAATAACAATGGCATTCGAAGAAACCCGGGAACAACAGCAGATGTACAACTACTTCCGCAGTTGCATCTATATTTTTCTCATCATCGAGATTGTGATGAATCTTCCCATCACGGCGGATAACCGTGTCACGCAGTTTGTCCTGGACTTGTTGGGCAGATTCAAGGTGTTCAATTCCATATCGGGCTGCAAGGTGGCTGAACTGATCTGCATCTGTGTGGTCTGTATCGGAACCAAGGCAAAGAAGGCACTGAAGTTCAACGTCAAGACGATGGTCATCTATCCGGTGCTGGCCGGATTGACATTGGTCGGGATGTGTTTTATCTTTCACGGCATGAATATCGGCATGAGTTGGTTCGGCTTCCCGGCCAACCGCATCCTTTATGCGCTCTGCTCGGTGGTGGGTACCATGTTGGTGCATCAGGGACTGGACGGCATCGCCAAGTATTACAACTACAAGGTGGGTGAAGACCGCTTCAACTTCGAGAACGAATCGTTCCAGCAGTCGGAAACTCTGGTAGCCAATGACTATTCGGTGAATATCCCGATGATTTACTACTGGAAGCAGAAGATGCACAAGGGCTGGATTAACATCATCAATCCTTTCCGTGGGACGATTGTACTGGGTACACCGGGTTCGGGTAAGTCCTTCGGTATCATTGATCCGTTCATCCGTCAGCATGCAGCCAAGGGGTTCTCTATGATGGTATATGACTTCAAGTACCCGACACTCGCCAAGACGCTTTTCTATCAGTATTGCAAGAACCGGAAGGCTGGCAGACTGCCGCAGAACTGTGGTTTCCGTACCATCAACTTTACGGATGTAGAGTATTCGGACCGCATCAATCCGATTCAGCGCAAGTACATTCCGGACCTGGCGGCAGCATCGGAAACGGCGGCTACCCTGCTGGCTTCCCTGAACAAGGGTGGCGGTGAGAAGAAAGGTGGTTCGGAGGCATTCTTCACCAACTCGGCAGAGAACTTCCTGGCGGCGATTATCTATTTCTTTGTGAACTTCCATCCGGTGGGCTTCAAGCACGGCAAGAAGCTGAAACGCTTTGTTTCTTTAGTGGATGACCCGAAGAATACGGACGGGAAGGTTCACAAGTATGAGATTGTGATCCGGAACTGGGATGATTTCAATGCGGTTGACCAGGACGGAAATGTAGTGCTGGATTTCGTGGATGAGAACGGAAACGACGTGTCAACGGATGAAGACCGGATGTTTGTGGACTTGAACGGCTTTTCCTACAAAGACCGGACGGGTAAGCAGGTGAAGATTGAACGCTGCTGGTACGAGAATGAAGACGGCAAGGAGGTGGAGCCGGACACCATTACCGGGGAGTTCTCGGACATGCCGCATGTGCTTTCCTTCTTAGGCAGATCCTACGACCAGGTGTTCAACATCCTCATGCAGGACGATAAGATTGCTTCCCTCATGGCTCCGTTCAAGAGTGCCTACGAGAACAAGGCGAACGACCAGCTGGAAGGTATGGTGGGTACACTCCGTGTCAATGCTGCCCGACTGGTATCTCCGGAAGCCTACTGGGTGTTTACGGGGGATGACTTCGACTTGAAGATTTCGGACAAGGAAAATCCGAGCTATCTGGTGATTGCCAACGACCCGGAGAAGGAACAGGTCATCGGTTCTTTGAATGCACTGGTGCTGAACCGACTGATTACCCGAGTCAACTCCAAGGGAAACATCCCGGTGAGCATCATCGTGGATGAGTTGCCTACACTCTACTTCCACAAGATAGACCGCTTGATTGGTACGGCCCGCTCCAACAAGGTGGCGGTGACCCTGGGTTTTCAGGAGCTGCCGCAGCTGGAAGCGGACTACGGCAAGGTGGGGATGCAGAAGATTATCACGACCTGCGGTAACATCTTCATGGGTGCTGCCCGTAACAAGGAAACGCTGGAATGGGCGCAGAATGATGTGTTTGGTAAGGCGAAGCAGACTTCCCGGTCCATCTCCATCAACGACAACAAGGTATCGACCACCATCTCCGAGAAGATGGACTACCTGGTGCCTGCTGCCAAGATAGCGGACATGGCAACCGGTTGGCTGGCGGGCCAGGCTGCCCGTGACTTCACGGCTACGGATGACAGCATGCTGAACCACTTCGACATCGAGCAGTCGGAAGAGTTCAAGACCACGAAGTACTTCTGCAAGACGCACTTCGATATGAAAAAGATTAAAGACGAAGAGGACCACTATGTGCCGCTGCCGAAAATCTATGAGTTCAAGAACGACCGCGAGAAGGAAATCATGCTGAACCGCAACTTCAAACGGGTGAATGAGGAGGTGGACAAGATGGTCAAGGAACTGCTGGGTATGGCATAAATGATTCGTATAATGGCATCCTTACAATCAACATATAAACATTCAAGCCTTTTGCCTCCATTGAGTGGTAGCGCACTGAAGGTCATTGCCGTCCTTTCGATGGTAGCAGACCACTGTGCCTACTACCTGATGGAGCACAGCATGTTCCTTTACGAAGTCATGCGCTGCTTCGGTCGCATTGCCTTTCCGGTGTTCGCCTTCCTCATAGCAGAGGGCTTCCAGCATACCCGAAACCGGATGAAGTACTTTCTGCAACTGCTGGGATTTGCCGTAATCAGTGAATTGCCCTGGTACCTGCTGAATGGAGCGGATGGGACGCACAATGTACTCTTCACCCTGGCACTGGGTGTAATGGCACTGGCTGCTTTCGAGGCAATGAAAAAGGATGGCATCCTCTGTGGGGCTATCATCCTTTCTATAGCTGGTTTCGCCACTTGGTCGGGTGTGGACTATGAGTGGCGAGGGATTCTGATGATGGTGGTGTTCTACCAGTTGGGGAACTTCAGCAATCCTTCATTCCCCTTCGGTAGAAAGGCGCAGCTATTCTGTGCCTTTCCACTCATGATGCACTATGGGATAGTCGGCGCTTTACTTGCCTGCCTGGTGATTGGTTGCTATGATGGAACACGTGGGTTCATCCATCGCAAGGTGGCGAAGTATGGGTTCTATGCGTTCTATCCGCTGCATCTCATCATAATTTTTCTATTAAATCTTCCTTGATTGACGTGCATAATGTTTTGTACAATATCCGCTTGTCTTCAGGAATATCCTCTTCTGAAATGCTGAATAGTAATAGATAAGATTCAGGTATATCCAAAGCTTTGCAAATCTTTGTAATACTATTTTTTGATGGGAATGTAGCCCCATTTTCGATGCTACAAATAGCATTCGTTGATAATTCACACAGGTTTGCTAATTCCTTCTGCGAAATATTCTTCTTCTTTCTAATTATTTTTACAGCATTTCCTATATCCATAATTACGGGCCTATTGATTTAAAAACAACCAAAAATGTCTTTCCATATGTCAGCAAGTTTTAAAAGGACAAATAGACGACTAAAATGATTTTGGTCTTTGTTTTTATTGTATTGTTCAATGATATAAATAGCTTCCCTTTTATCTTCATTTGTAAGGTTGCTATTAAGTATGCTATTGATAATTTCTGTTGTTTTTTTTCGATTTATGCTCATGATATAAATTAATAAAATGAATAATTATGATATAATTAAGCGATTTTACTAATGTTATAATCATCATCTGAACCGGACGAGAACATATAATACCTAGCTGATTTATAGATATTCTTTATCGCAAAACATATATGCCATTCCTGTTTTACATACGTTGATCTGGCAATATAGTAATAGCTATGAACAACATCGTCTAAAACTTTATCTTCCCAAAGAGCATTGTAATCACAATGTCCTTCGTATATAGTTTTGGAAGAAGTTATTTGAAGCAGTAGCCTGTCCAAATCAATATACGATATACGTATTGGCTCTAAATTTTCTATTAATCTAGTACAGAGATTGGTTAAATCATAACCTAATCTCAATGGAGTTTTATTTCTTACTTTTTCAATAAAAGCCTTACGCAAATGCTCTGTATCTATGTCAGACCATTTTAATGGCTTTCCTTTTAAATCCTTGTTTTTAAATAGTTCTACAAACTTTTCAAAACTGCTAAGTTCTTTTTGATTGAGCTCACTTATATTACGAAGAGAACCTAAAAAATAACTTCGGATTTTTCGCTCATAGGCTAGCGCAAAAATCTCAAGCTTCTTTTCATCTATACAGAAGCTTGAAGTATCGTCAATGCTATCATACCCATTACTTCTGAGCAAGGAAGTCAATGCGCACATCGGTACATTCATAACCTCTTGTATGATATCCAAAGAAGTCATGAATGTAGAGTTTTCAGTCCTATCTTCAGATAGCACTGACCTTGTTACTTCTATGTTAATAAAACATTTATTCATTTAGTGCAAAGATAATTCTTTAATTTGATAAATCAACAAAAATAGCTCAAAAATACAATTTTTACTTGTATTTTTATTATCATGATAGCTATAGTGATGTTTTAAGTATATGAATTACCTCACGAACATACATAGGATCCTCCGCATAGCCAATATCTCGTAACCACAACAGGTAGTTTCCTCCCTTGTACTTGTACTGTACCTTGGTATAATAGGCACGGACGCTTTCCGTCCAGTGGTTGAATTCGTAGTATTTTCCGGTTTTAGGATTGGTCAGTCCGAACAGGTTGTGTCGGTTCCGGCAAAGCGGTGAACGGAACCAGCCCGTTTCAAGGATGGCTTGTGCCAGTACAATCCTTGGGTATTGGATGCCGTTTCGGATGATTTCCTGATAGAGATTGGGAATGGTGAGTTCCGGTAAATGGGACTGCTTTAATTTTGAGAATGCCTGCTTACCATTTATTGGAATGGTTTGTTTTTGGGACGTCCTTTTGTCACTTTTTTGGTCGGTTTGCAGTTGTTTTTCTTTCACTGCAACAAGAGGGGGAAAGGAGTCCATTCTGACTTTATGAACTGTATTCACTCCGAAAACATGCTCATTTGCAACGGTTTCTATCTTTTTTGAGGATAAAACCTGCACGGAATCGGACGCTTTGCTAATCGTATAGAACTGTGCCGATGCACCAAGGGGCATCAGCAACAGCAGTAGGGATGGCAGAATTGTGTTGTGCATTTCTTATTTAGAATAGGGTTGAAAATACTTTTGCGGTGTGTTCAAGCGGTTCATTCCGCAAAAATAACTGGTAAATAATAGTATATGGAAATGCACAACAGAAATCTATCCGAGATGCTGCCTTACGAAAAGTTGGCAGTATTGGGCATCGACCGGGAAAAGGCAGACAGCCTTCCGGCAGATGTGAAAGAGAAACTGGCATCCGGAGAGGTCACCCCTCTCCTGCAGGTGTCTATCCGTGCGCAAAACGGTGATGTCATCACCTTGCCGCTGAAACTCCAACTGACCACTGACCAGCAAGGAAATCCGGCGCTGCTGGCTTACCCGGTTCGTGCCGCACTGGAAACGGAACGCAACAAGGCGTTGCTTCTCACTGACCAGGAGGCGGAACGGCTGGGTAAGGGAGAGGTTATCCAGAAGGCGGTGGAGGTTCGTGGCGAAAAGACGCAGCAGTACCTCCAGCTGGACCCCGAAACGAAGTCGGTTGTCCACCGAAGGGTAACGGACATTCAGCTGGAACAGAAACTGAAGGACATGGAGAAGCTCAACGATATTGAGCTGGGTACGCAGCAGAAGCAACAGATTCGGGAGGGTAAACCGGTCGAATTGAATGTGGGTGGCGAAAAGGTGTCTGTCGGTGTGGACTTGAAAGAGCCGCAGGGGTTCAAGGTCATTCAGGGGGACTTGAAGGAATGGGAACGCCAGCAGAAGCTCCGCTACGACGAGCAGCATCCCGAATACCTGGGACTGGTGATGACGGACAAGAACCGCTGGGAATACCGGCAGGTGGTGGACAAGCAGTCGCAGGAGCGGGCTGTCAGGTTCGGCAGTGCCAAAGAGGAAAAATCCAAGGGTCTCAAACGCTAAATCCTTTTCTCTATGGTCAAGAAGAAAGAAGAAGATGTCGGCTTTGTCCGGCAGTTCAACGACTTGAAGAAGAAACATCCGGATGCGATGTTGCTTTTCCGCAAAGGGGACTTCTATGAAATGTACAAGGAGGATGCACTCAAGGCATCGGTGATACTGGCGCTGAAGGTGTCTGAAAAGGTAATTCCCTTGGAGAAGGACCCCATCAAGTTCCTAACCTTTCCACATCATGAACTGGACAGGCATCTGCCCAAACTGATCCGTTCCGGTCAGCGGGTGGCTATCTGCGATGCGATAGACCGTCCGGAGCTGATGAAAAAGGCAAAGGCGAAAGAGGATGTCGGCGAAAAAGTGAAAGACCCGGAGAAAGCGAAAAAAGAAATCATTCCAAACAAGGATTCTATGGCAAGAAAAAAGAAGGAACAGGCTGTGCAGGAAAAGCCTGTCAAGACAGTGAAGACGGCTGTCGAGGAGAAACCTGCCCAAGAGAAAAAGACGGAAGCGAAAGCGGAAGTCAAGAACGAACAGGCATCCGAAACGAAAAAGGAACGCAAGCCGCGCGAACCGCAGATGATTACTGCCAACGGCGAGAAGGTGACCCACGGTCATGCCTTCCAGAGTACCACCAATCCAGCGGACTGGTACTTCACCGCCAAGATGGATGGGGTGCAGTTGAAACCGCAGAAGATGGACGCTGCGGATTTGGCTGCCTACCAGAAGAAGGAGATGTCGGTGCAGCAGCTCATGGAGCGTTATTATCCCACCAAACTCCAGCCCAAGGTATCGGAAGAGGCTTTCCGTATGCCCAAGACCATTGCCGGACCGGAGGGGGACATCAAGGTGGAGAAGTTCAACGTGTACAAAGAGAAGGACGAGCAGCGTCCGGACTACGGCAAGTATAAGTTCTATGCACAGATGGGTGATACCAAGATGTCTGCCGTGGCTTCCCGGGAGGACCTAAACGCTTACTTCGACCGCACCATGTCACCGAGCCAGCTCATTGAGAAGAATTTTGGTGAGAGGTTGCACCTGAAGTCTGCCTACGAAAAGTACCAGCTTCCCGAAGGGGTGGATTCCAAAGGGGTGCGGGTGGCAAAAGACCATGCGGACAACAAGTGGAAGGTGTCGATGGATATGGGCGACAAGGGCAAGACCAACCGCCATGAAATCTCCTTCGATGACGGCTATTCGCTCTTCAAAGCCAAAACGACTACACGCGAACAGATTGCAGCCAAGTACCTGAACACCGAAATCACGGGCTTGCTCGCTGCTCATTCGATGAAGCAGGAAAAGACGGCTGCGTTGAAAATGTAACGGAATCAAACAGTATCAAACTCAAACAAGAATCAATATGTCAACAGTAATGGAATACGAAGAATTGGTGGAACTTCTTCAAGAGGGTAAAATCGGTTATCTCCGCTTTGTGCTGGAGGGTGAGAACGCACAGGATTTCCTGGACTGGTGCCGCACGCACGGCACGGATCCTTCGGATGAATCCGCTGAATTTTATGTCGAACAGACGGACATCAACCTGATGGACCGTCAGGTAATGGATGACGAAAGCTATGGCGTATGGAACTAACACATCCGGCAATGCCGGGCAGGTAGCCATCGACCGCTTTGCCGAAATGATGATAGCCCGCATGGAGCAGATGAAGGCTTCCGACTGGAAGAAAGGCTGGATTGGCGGTGCATCCGGATTTGCAGGTCTCCCGCAGAACGTGGGAGGCCGCAACTACTCGGGTTCCAACTCTTTCTTCCTCCAGCTGCAGACGGCTGCTCAGGGCTACCAGCTACCGGTGTACCTCACCTTCAAGCAGGCGCATAACCTGAAAGCCCATGTACTGAAAGGTGAAAAAGCCTTCCCCGTGGTCTATTGGGACGTGCTGGTCAAGGACAAGAACGGCCATAAGGTCAGTTCGGAGGAGTATAAGGCGATGAGCAAGGAGGAGAAGAAAGGCATGGATGTCATTCCCTTCTTCAAGGCTTTCCCTGTATATAACATCGACCAGACCAACCTGGCGGAGGTGCAGCCCGAACGGGTGCAGAAACTCATGGAGAAGTTCAAGGTGCCCGAACTTCGGGATAAGGAAGGCATGTATGTACATGCCGCTCTCGACCGGATGATTGAGACGCAAGGCTGGCTCTGCCCCATACAGGCGGACAAACGGGTGGACGGAGCCTTCTATTCACCGGCCCAGGACATCGTAGTGCTGCCCATGAAGGAGCAGTTCAACATCGGCGATACCCCCGAGGAAGTCTACCGGGGCGGCATGGAGTTCTATTCCACCATGCTGCATGAGATGTCACACTCCACCATGACTCCTGAACGGCTCAACCGCGAGATGGGCGGACGCTTCGGAGACCCGAAATATGCAAAAGAAGAATTGGTAGCTGAACTGACCGCCGCCATGATCAGCCACTCCATGGGCTTCGATTCCAAGATAACGGACAACTCCGCAGCCTATCTGGATTCCTGGATTGGGGTGCTGAAGCAGGAACCGAAGTTCATCGTTTCCGTCATGGCAGACGTAAACAAGGCTTCGGACCTCATTCTGGACCAGGTGGACAAGCAGCGGCTGGCTCTCAACGAACAGCCCTACCTGACGAAGAACGACCCGTTTGCCCCGTTGGGCGAAGGCGAAGAGGTTCCGTTCAAGAATGCGGCCATCGTGAAGACAAGGAATGGCGACTACGCTATCCGTGCCTCCTACGACGGTGTGGAACTAGGTTTGAAGAAGGTGTCGAAAGATACAGCCAAGACCTACTTCCAGCTGACGGACTACAAGGACAAGGCTGCCTTCCTGAACATGACGGCGCACAAGACCTTCGAACCGGAACTGGCTATGATGCAGCGTACACAGAAAACGGGTGCGAAAATGGGTATCTAACTGAAACGGTGGAGCTATGACGGACTACAAGGTAAACTTCAAGGAACTGAAAGCCAGAGTGGGCGTTGATGATGTAGCGTATGCACTAGGCTACCGGCTGGACCGGAAAGCCGGAATCGGCAAGTATGTGGAGATGGTGCTGGGGGACGGTAAGGATAAGCGCGACACGCTTATCATCAGTCACCCGAACGACAAGTCTTCACAGACTTTCTTCCGCCGTGATGGCTCCCGTGGGGATGTGGTCACTCTGATACGTGAGAACCTGCACACGTTTCTGGTTTCCGGTAAGGACGAGTGGCAGAAAGTGGCCAAGGTACTGGCACGTTTTGCCAATATGCCCGAACCGGAGTACCGTGAGGACCTTGAGTACATCAAGGCTGCCAGGTCGGCTGCCGTATTCGATGCTTCACGCTACGAGGTGAAACCGCTCAACCCCAATCGGATTCCCGGACTGTTTGCACAGCGGGGTATCTCGGAGGAAACCGTCAGGGAACTGGCTCCGTTCATCGTGCTCATCCGGGACCGCCACAACGGAAACTTTGAAGGGTTCAACATCGGCTTCCCCTACACCAACGGCATGTCCGAAGAAGCGAAGGGTTATGAGATACGTGGCTATGGCGGGTACAAGTCCAAGGCTGCGGGCAGCGACTCTTCTTCTTCGGCATGGGTGGCAAATCTCTCACGAGGAAATCCGGAGGACGTGAAACAGGTGTATTTCTGTGAATCGGCATTGGATGCCATGGCTTTCTATCAGGAGAACAGGATGCAGCTGCACACGGATATGGCTCTGGTCTCTCTGGGCGGTACGTTTTCCGACCGGCAGGTTACGGGGGTGATGAGCCGTTTTCCTCATGCCAGGGCTTTCGACTGCTTCGACAATGACCTGGCTGGACGGATCTACGGTCTGCGCATGGTTGCCTTGCTGGAAAACATTCCGATGAAAATCAGCAAAACCGACAAGGGACTGCAGGTGGAGGTCAAGGACAAGCTCTTTACGGTCAATCCGCAACGTCCCCTGTCGGCGCAGTTGGAAAAGCACTTGTCTATCCGCTATCAGGTGGGGCAATGGCTTCCGCCCAGACTCTTCAAGGACTGGAACGACTGTCTGTTGAAAAAGCCTATGGACATCCCCTCTGTACCACGCAAGGACGAACGGAAACAGCAACTTTCCGAACGCAGAAAAGGTAATCTCAAAATGTAATGTATATGGATGCAATCAAAAAGAAATTAACCCTGGGTGTACTGGCATTCTGTCTGGCTGGCGGTGGGATTCCCGCTTTGGCGCAGCAGATGGATCCGGCTTTGACGGCCACCGTCATAGCTCAGACGGCAGAATTAAAGAACATCCACAAAAAGCGCAAGAAGACGCAGGAGAAGATTATCGCCGCAGAAGCAGCGGTGACGGTGGCGCTCGACCGGGTGCATAGTGTAGAGGATAAGATGCTGAAATACCTCTCCAATGCACAGGGGGCAATGCAGAATCTCTATCAGATTAAGCGTGCAGGGGAACTGGTGGCTAAGGAAATCCCTCAGAACTGCAACCTGCTGCTTAAATCGGTGGGGAGCAATCTCAAGGGGACTGCCATAGCTGCCATGGTTTCGGACGAGCTGGCTGATGCCGCTACCCAGATGGCAGCACTCTACCCTTTCATGAAGCAGCTGGTCACGTCGGGAAGCTATGACGTGGCGGGAGCGGACGGAAAGAACGAGAAATACAAGGTGAACCTGCTCAACTCTTCGGAACGCTACTACATCGCCAACGAGGTGGTGAGCCGTCTGGAAGCCATCAATACCGACCTTTTTATCCTTGCCTGGCAGGTGCGTACCCTCTCTTGGAACGACCTCTGGTTTTCGCTCGATCCCGAAGGATGGGCCAATGTGATGTCGGGCAAGAATATCATCGGAGGTATCGTTGCGGAGTGGAACCAGGGCTACCTGTTGAAATGGTAAATAGGTAAACTTGTAAACTAATCAGCTAATCACGAAGTAAGGAAGTAAGCAAGTAAGTTAGTAATAACAGCAACAAGTAATAGCGTAATAAAATAAACAAATCATCCAAAAACAAAAGCGTATGGAAACCCAAAAGAAAATAATCGGCCGCTGCCCTTTGTGTGGCGGCAATGTGGTCAAGACCTGCAAGGGCTACCGTTGTGAGCACAACCTGGGGGATCATCCTTCGTGTGTATTGAACATCAACGGCATCATCGGCAACCGCAAGATGTATGACGCGGAGATTGCCGAACTGTTGGAGAAGCGCTGCATACTCCTGGACGGTTTCTCCACCAAGGAGGGCAAGACATTCCCAACAGTTTTACAACTGGCTGACGACGGCAACATCCTGATGCAGTCTGTCGTGGGCAAATGTCCGCACTGTGGCGGTGAAATCCGCGTGGGAAGCAGGGCATTCAACTGTTCCAACTACAGCAACCAGACAGCCCCTTGTTCCTTTGCCATCTGGCGCAATATCGGCGGCCACCAGCTGACACTGGAGGAAGCCCGGGAACTCTGCGAGAAAGAAATCACCTCTCAAGAACTGGAAATGTACCGGGAAGACGGTTCTATCTACCGCAAACGACTCGGTGTATCACCGGACAAACTTCAAATTGTAAAGGTATGAGACCGGGAATGAAACTTAGCATGATGCTGCTTACCGCTGTCCTTTTTTGGAGTGGTATGTTCTATTTCGCCAGCTGTGCCTCCAGTCCGGAAAAGCGGGCGGTAGAAATGGCGGAGAAAGCGCTGAAGGCAACCGTCGATAATCCGGAATCCATCAAGATTCTGGGTGTCAGCAAGGCAGATTCGGTATTCGGCAAGGAATACGTCAGTCCGCATGAGAAAGTATCGCTCTCCATGCACCTGATGCAGTATGGTCAGAAACTCATGGAAGATACGGACTTCTTCGAGAATCTGGAGAAGGACGACATTGGAATAAGCGAGCAGATGAAACGTCAGCTGGATGCCATGACTACCTTGCGGGCATTGATTGCCTCCGGAGATATGAATCTGACAGCCAAGGAAGGAAGAGCGGAAAAACCCTTCAACGGATGGAAGGTGAAAATTGACTTTGAAGCCAAGACCTTGCAGGGGGAGCCTTATCATTCCGAATACTGGTTCATCCTCGACAAGGAGGCGCAGTGCGTGGTGAAATCCTTTGAGATTCCGCTGCTGCAGGACTGACTTATACTATCATGTATCACTCAAATAGAAACTAGTATGAATGAATTGACCGAACTGCTGGAAACCAAGATGTAGTCCTTCCTGAAGGATGCAGCCTTGCAAGTACAGAATGGAAACAAGGCGGCTGGCTTATGTGCCCGCCGTACCTCTCTGGAAATCCAACCTCTGCTGAAAGAGTTTCGGAAACGCTCGCTGGAACTCTCTAAAGAAAACAGCTGATCATGACCGATGTTCCTGGTCATAGCTTGAACGAATCCCTGTGCATGGTGCATGGGGATTTTTTCTTTTCACTGCATCCGCACTCCCGATGAATTTTCCGATACAAAGATACGAAGGGTCGGTACGGCAGCAAATGACGCTTCGCTTGGCTGCAAGGAAAGCAGCCGGCAGCCTTCCGCAATTTGTGCCAAATTGGGTATTCCGTTTGCTTTCCCCTTGCCACATTTGCCTTCCGTCCCTTGCACCCTTCGTAAGAAGAGGCATCGTAAAAATCACCTGGGAGTGAGAAGCCGAAAGGCTTCAAACCAAAGGGAAAAAATTAGTTCAGCTATGGCATACAAACTTAAAGACCGAAAAGAAAAGATGCTCTACAAGGGCAGTGTTTACGAACTCACCCTGCAGTGGGACAGAGAGAGTCTCCGCAAGTGCTTTTGCGGTATGCCTCCTTTCTATGCACACATCCGGAAGGACGGCGCCAACTTTGCGCTCATTGACTGCTATTCCACCGGGGACGATTTCAGTGTGGAACGCATGCACCCGCTTTTTGAAGAGCCGGAATGGATAGTTCACTTCCTCAAGTCGGACATCAACTCCATTCCACTGCAGAAACTGCTGGAACTGCTTCCCATCTGATTCACGAAGTAACCTCTGATTATTTACGCTTAAACATAGGAACATATGAAAGGAACTGACCATTTCAAGGAACTCATCAAGAACTATCTTGATAACCGAGCCAAGGAAGATGAACTCTTCCGTAGCAAGTATGAAACCACCACGCGCACCATCGACGATGTGGTCAACTATATCTTCCATGCCGTACAGCAATCCGGCTGCTGCGGTTTCAGCGACATGGAGGTGTATGCCATGGCAGTCCATGCGATAGATGAACCCGATTTGGAAATCGGCAAGCCGATGGACTGCAAAGTGGTGGTGAACCATCACATCGAACTGACCGAGGAGGAGAAGGCAGAACAGCGAGCCATCGCCCTCAAACGATACCAGGAGGAGGAAATGCGGAAATTGCAACAACGCAACAGCCGACCCAAGGCAGCCAAACCGCAACCCAAACCCATTCAAGAACTCTCACTCTTTCAAGGCATGGAACTATGAAAGCAAGAACGAAAATAGAAAAACAGGTGGCAGTTTCCAATGAGAAGCTGACCGCCATAAGCCCCAAAGTGCTCACATGGGCAGTGCGGAAAGTGGCAGGACATATCTGCTTCCGGACTTCTGAACGCAAGTGTACGTGTGGCGATTGTGGCAGACACTTCGACCATAAGGGAAAAGGCAAGTCAGTCTGCTGCCCTCATTGCGGTACTCGCTTACAGATAAAGGACATACTCAAACGAACTCTAAAGGAAGCCTGCTATTTCTCTTCCCTTGAAGTAGTGGATGGCTTGCAGGTGCAACGGGTCTTCCGCTTGGAAACGACCTTCCGCAAGGGAAAACCGATGAAGGCAGACTACTGGGAAGCGTGCCGTCTGTGGCTCAATACCGAAGGCAAATTGGCTGTCACGGCAAGAGCAAGGACATTGGGCTATTATGTGGACTGCTTTGATTGGGCATCTGAAATCACCTTGAAGCGACCGAACGAAGCTCACTGGCTCATTGCAGACACCTATGTTTATCCGCACTATCGGCTGCTGCCCGAACTGAAACGCAACGGCATGAAAGGCAAGTTGCCCGACTGCCACCCGATGAAACTGATGAAAGCCGTGCTGACGGACAGCCGGATGGAAACCATCCTCAAGTCAAAAGATTTACATGCCGTGTCTTATTTTGTACACCGACCGCTGGAACTTGACCGATGCTGGCAGTCGTATAAGGTCGCCACCCGGCATCATTACCGCCCTTCGGACATGGGATTGTGGGCAGACACCATCCGCTTGCTGGAGCAGTGTGACAAGGACATCTGCAACCCCAAATATATCTGTCCGCAGAACCTCAGAGCCGAGCATGACTATTGGATGAACCGATACAACCAAATGGAGCAGAAACGCAGAAGCCAGGAGCAGATGCAGCGAGCCAAACGGAAGGAAGCCGAGTTCTACAAGGAGAAATCACGCTACTTCGGCATCACCATCACCGACAAAGACCTGGTGATTTCGGTACTCGATAGTCTGGAAGCCTTCCAAGCCGAGGGAAATGCCCTGCATCATTGTGTCTTCCAATGCGAATACTATGCCAAGGCGGACAGCTTGATACTATCGGCTCATGACAAGGAGGGAAACCGCATCGAAACGATTGAGTTCTCACTGACCGAGGGGAAGGTGATACAGAGCCGAGGGCTGTGCAATACGAATACTGCGCACCATGACCGGATTGTCCGGCTGGTCAATGCCCATGCTCCTCAGATACTCGCAGCCAAACAAACAGCGTAAATTCCTTATATATGTTCCGCTCCGACTTCCGCCGTGAGGCGTGGGGCGGAGTATTTAAGATTTTATTTTACATTGAAAGCAAAGGCAAATCAGCAAGAGAAAGCTGGCATAAATACGGGATAACATCCAGCGAGAAAGTAATATTTATGCAGTCTTTTACCTTGTTTTCAGTTGCTTTCACGCTGTCAACTCTGTGTTTTCAGTTGTTTGTACATTGTTGTATATCAACACTATATAAGTGTTGATTTTTAAGATATTATAGGTAAACTAATTACATAATCAGATAGTAATTTTGTATATTTGTAATAAGGAAAATAAGTAATAAAATAACCATCTAACTCAATCGTAATGAGGAAAAGAAACTTGACAATAGCAATCAGTAATCAGAAAGGTGGAGTCGGCAAAACCACCTCTACGGCATGTATAGGCGCAGCACTCGCATTGCAAGGAAAACGTGTGTTGCTCATTGACTTGGATGCACAGCAGAATCTCACGTTCACGCTGACGCAGAACGAAGACCCGGAAACGAGCATCTATGATACGCTGGTCAAAGACCAACCGCTGCCCATCATTTCCATCCGTGAAAACCTGGACCTCGTTCCGGCATCGCTGGACCTGGCAAGAGCCGAAATAGACATGGCTACCATGATGGCAAGGGAAGGCATCCTCAAATCCTGTCTTGATGAACAGAAGGAGAAGTATGACTACATCCTGATGGACTGCTCGCCCTCACTCGGTATCGTGACAACCAATGCGCTGGTGGCAGCGGATAAACTCTATATACCGCTCACCGCTGAAGCCTTGCCCTTGAAAGGCTTGACCATGCTGGACGATATAGTCCGGGAAGTGAAGCGCAGGGTAAACCCGACGCTGGAGTTGGGCGGTGTCTTCTTCACCCGGTTCAATAACCGGAAGTTGAACAAGGAAGTGATTTCCATGGTAGAAAAGCGGTACGGAGAGAAGGTCTTTCAGACGAAAATACGGGAGAATATCGCCATAGCCGAGATGCCGCTGTCCGGACAGAACATCTTTGAGTACGACCCGAAAAGCAATGGTGCAGCGGACTATCGCACACTGACCGATGAGATTATCAGTCGGGAAGAAAATAGGTAAACTATCTTACTATATGACTAATCACAAAGGTTATTGGTAACATAGTAAGTAAATCAGCAAGTAAACAAGTAATAAAGTAAGCAATATGAGTAAGAAGAATTTATCCTTATTGATGGATGGCTTCATGGGTGAGACCAATTTATCTGATTCTGTACAGGAACAGCCTAAGGAACAAGCTGTTGAACAAGTCGCAGCACAAGCGGAACAGCCAGCAGTTCAAGATGATAAGCAGGAAAGTCCGAAGGCAGCACCTGCAAAAGCATCTTCTAAGCAGGAAGCAACTGAAACGGCTGCAACCGAGCAAATGAAGTCCAAACTGGAAGCCAAACGCAGGGAGAATGTGGGTCGTCCCAAGAAAGGCGAAGCAGGCAAAAGTGCCAAGAAGCCCCAGGAAATCCGAGCCACCTTCATTGTGGATCCGGATTTGGTCCGCAAAGTGAAGTACATTTCCCTCGTGGAAGGCATTCTCTTGAAAGACGTTATCTCTGAAGCATTGAACAACTATGTGGATATTTGGGAGGAGAAGAACAAGAAAATCCGGTTGCCGAAGGCGAAGTGAATATATGAAAATTAAGGGAGCAAACCACCTTAGTCTGCTCCCTTAATGCTTCTGATACCTTTTGAAATTATCAAGGCATCATTCAAAGGATATTAAACCTTACCAGTTGTCATCTTCATTGCCAACCAAGCCATTCTTAACACATTCTTCAATCTTATCCATCACAACATTAGAGTAAGCATAAGACATGATAAGGGCTTTACTGGATGTTTTTTTGTGAGAATCTTTCTTGGTTGAAAATGGGAAACATTCATCCAATACCCAATTTTCATCGGAACGTGAAGGCACACTACCGCCGATGGCTCCAACCCATCCACCACCAACTTGGCGGACAACAGAATAGAAAGGTACCGTATAGGTTACTCGTATCTTGTTGTCCTTGATGTCGCATTTGATAATCGGCTTGATATTTACGCTATAGGCGTTCATTCCACCTGCATGCTGGGCAATGCCAGACATGAAGCCCTGGGCGATAATGCTTCCAAGTTCCTTGTCGTTCAGCTGGATAACGGAGTTGGCATCATTAAAAGTTGCAGAGAACCAATAGTTCAACAGCACGTAGAGTTGATCTTTTGTTTTTCCCGGAGCTTCAATTACCTGAGTAAAGGTCAAGGCATTATTCTTGTCCAACTTAAGCTGGCTACCCAAGTTCTCAGCGGCATCCACCCATTTTTCACCATACTTTTCCTTGGCATAGTCTTCCAATTCTTCTGTTCGCAGAATCTGCGCATTGATAGATAAGGCACAAAATACCAGTGCCATGACAGAAATTACTTTTTTCATTGCGTTGTTTGATTATAGATTATATACTTAATTCTTCGGTTTCTTTAAGGCCTTTTTTGTTTCTGAAAGCAAAGTTATAAGGTTTATTTCGGATTGCCATGACTCTGTATCAACATGGACTAACATGGATAGAAAACCTTTTTGAAAAGGAGGTTTTTGGCACCAATCATGCCATCTAAAGTGTTGCACGGCATGATTATGAAGAAAAAGCACGTAGTGAGTGAAGATAAAGGCTCCTACTTGTCTAAAATTGACAAGTAAATGCTATCTTTGTTGAGCAATAACAATTTATTTTGCACACATGGTAAATTCAAACATGTTACTCGCACGAATAAAACAGCTCCGTAATGAGCTGAATGTACAACAGCGTCAGATTGCTGACGCCATTGGTGTGGATGCACCAATGTATAGCAGGATTGAAAGAGGCATTCGTCCTTTTCGAGATGAGTATATCGTCCCTATAGCGGACATACTTCATGTGGAAGAGGAAGAACTGCGGTCTTTATGGACAGCTGATAAGATTATCAATGTAACCAAGGATGAATCTACGCTGGTAGCACAGCGTGCCCTTCATCTTGCTAACAGTGAAATGAAGACCAATTCCCAGGAGTAAATGGCTGATTTGAAACATGGACTAACTTGGATATGGTTAAGTAAAACTTAGATGGTATTTTTGTAGATTATGGCAGATAAAACAACCCCGATGGATGGCATACAGGAAATCGACGAATTGGTTTTGGAAGATAACCAACTGGTTTGTGTGCTGACTAATAAGGTCGTGAAAGCGACAGATAAAGAACTGACCCTTCAGTCAATGATAGATATGATGGCTGAAGAATATGGATTTGCTCCTGAAGACATGGAACGTGACTTTAGGGTGACTTACCAAGAGCCTGATTCTGAAAAGAGTCGGGCTCAAAGTGTTGATTTGGCTATCTTCAATGAAGGAAAGGCACATGAGGTGGAGAACCTCATTCGCTTTGTCGTTGTTGCCAAAGATGCAAAGGTGAAACCGACGGATGCGAAGAAAGGCGCAGAAGCCATGCTCGACAATATCCTGACGTTTACAGATTGTGAATTTGGATGCTGGACCAACGGGGAGGATTTGCTGTACCGCTATTATACGGAAGATGACTTTGGACAGGCGGATGTACAAGATATTTCCGATTTCCCGGCTAATGGTCAAACGCTTGCCGACCTGGAAGCGCAGGGCGATCGTGCCATGCCCCGTAAGCCAGCAAACGAATCGTTGATTAAGACATTCAAGCGCTGTCATGACTACATCTATGGCAATGAAGGCATGAAGAAAACGGCTTTTTGGGAGCTGCTGAACCTGATATTCTGTAAGCTTTATGATGAGAAACGCCGCAATGCCGATGCCAAAGAGGGCATCAGCTATCGTCGCCGTTTCTGGGTGGGCGTAACAGAGCAATTCACGGAAGAAGGCCGAAAGGCAGTTGCCACTCGTGTCCGTGGGCTTTTCGAGGAGCTGAAGGACAGCCAGATGTTCCGCGATGTCTTTGATGGTTCTGAGCAAATCATGCTCTCTGACCGTGGACTGGCTTTTGTTGCTGCAGAATTGGCAAAATATTCTTTTTTGGATGCAACGGTCGATGTGAAAGGTACTGCTTATGAAACCATCGTGAGCAACACCTTGAAGCAGGAAGCCGGCCAGTTCTTTACTCCGCGAAACATCATTAAGTGCATGGTGGAAATGCTCGATCCCAACGAGGACACCCGTGTACTCGACCCGGCATGTGGTTCGGGTGGTTTCCTGGTTATGGTACTCGACCATGTGCGCCGCAAAATCACACGCAATCTTTATCCGGATCTGGACGAAGTGCGCTTGGCTGCCCGTGTCAATTCACCCGAAGTGGATGAAAGAGTGCGTCATTATGCCGAGCGCATGATTTTTGGCTTCGACTTCGACCCCGACTTGAAGAAGGCGGCACGAATGAACATGGTGATGGCAGGTGATGGACATAGCAATATTTTCAATATCAACTCTTTGGATTATCCACAGGGTGACAAGCCCGACCGTCCTTTGATTGCAGAAGCTGTGAATGAAAGTATTCTGCACAGTAAGGATAAGGATTTCCGCTTTGATACTTCATCGGACAATGCACAGGGTAAGTTCGATATGATATTTACAAACCCTCCCTTTGGTGCCAAGGTGCAGGTGGATGCAGAGATTGCCCGCCGGTATGCGTTGGATAGCAATGCGCCTGAAGTTCTCTTTATTGAGGCATGCTACAATTTCCTGAAGCCCGGTGGCAAAATGGGTATTGTGTTGCCTGACGGCATTTTGGGTAATCCCAACACGGAAAGTGTGCGCAAATGGATTTTAGAGCATTTCAAGTTGCTGGCTTCCATCGACCTTCCGGTAGAGACCTTTTTGCCTCAGGTTGGTGTACAGGCCTCCTTGCTATTCCTCCAAAAGAAAACAGCAGAAGAATTGCTTATTCCCATCGATAAAGAGGATTACGATGTGTTTATGGCCATTGTTGAGCAAGTAGGTAAAGACCGACGCGGTGTGCCTATTTATAAGAAAGATGAAGATGGTGCAGAGATTCTCTTTGCCCATGAAAAGAAATGGTTGGCTTACACAGAAAATGGTCATGAAATTGTGCGCAGTCGCCGTGAACGTGTAAAGCGTTTGGCTGATGATTTGCCGGAAGTGGCTGCTGCTTATGCTAAATTCTTGGAGGAACATCAGGTATGAAAACGGGTTACATACATAGAAAATCAATGAATCCTTGCGGACTCAGATTTGATTCGAGTTACCATTTAAGTGATGGAGTGGCAGTGAAACGTGTAATTGCGTCTTCTCCTTATCCTTTGATGCCTATAGAAAAGGCGGCAGACCGTATCTTCATTGGCGGTAGAGCAAGACGTGTTTACGTTAAGGATAGAGAACATGGCATTCCTTTTCTAAGTAGCTCGGATATATTGCAAGCCGATTTAGAAGCTGTGAAACTGGCTTCTAAAAAGTACACTCCTAACGTGGAAGATATGAAACTTCAAAAAGGATGGACTTTAATCACAAGATCCGGTACAATAGGTAATTGCGCGTTCGCTAACGCGAAACATGCTCAGAAGCTTGCTTCTGAGCATGTTATTCGGCTGGTGCCGAATAACATCCTCAGAGAAGGATATATTTACGCATATTTAGCTTCTAAACAGGGGTATTCATTATTAACCCAGGGCACATTTGGGGCTGTTATTCAACATATTGAACCAGCCTATGTTGCATCTTTGCCCATACCCGTTGCTCCAGAATCCTTCCAGCAGGAAGTTGATGATTTAATACAGGAGTCGGCAAGGTTGCGTGAAGAGGCTGCTGATATGTTGTCTATGGCTAAAATCTTATTAAAACGAAAAGCGAATTTAAAGGATTTGACTCCTGATGATTATGACTATTATGGTCCTCGAACAGCAAACAGAAAAGTTTCTTGTTTTTCAATAAGTCGAAAGAATATTACAACGACAACAATTAATGCTTTTAATTTGTCCGAGCGAATAAAGAATGCGAAAAGTAAATTGAATTCCGTAGTTTCCTTAAAAGAAACATTGATATCCCAAACTGTTTTTTCAACGGGTTCATTTCCCAGAGTTGAAGTATCAAATGATAAGGGTATAATGCTTATAAACCAATCAGATATATTTGATACCCTTATAAAGGGGAAAAGGATATCACGCAGGAATGTTAAGATAGATAATTTGGTAAATTATGGAGAAGTTTTAATCGCAGGTGTTGGCACTTTAGGAGATAGTGAAAAGTTCTGTCATGTTATATATGCTAATGAAGATTTAGTGGGACAATTAGTCTCTGGAGAGTTTATCCGAATGAAGACTATTCAAGATATTCCATCAGGATATTTGTTTGCGTGGCTTGATACAGACTTTGGATTTAGATTTATAAGAAATACCCAGGCTGGAACAAAACTATGTCGTCCTATTCCTAAATTACTTCTTGAGATACCAGTACCTATAATAGACAAAGAATCTATGTTAGAAATAGACAAATTGGTAAGAGAAGCTCATACAAAACGTTACCAGGCAAACTGCAACGAACGTCAAGCCATCTCTATGATAGAGCAAGAAATCGAAAGTTGGACTAAATAGAATAGCAATGGAAAATTTAGATATACTTATTAAAGAATTGTGCAAGCAACCCAATGAATCCGGATGGGTGGAGTTTAAGCACAATAATTGGTCACCAGAAATGATTGGCGAGGACATTAGTGCCCTTGCCAATAGTGCTGTGCTTGCCGATAGAAATAATGCCTACATGATATGGGGCGTAGATGATAGTACACACGATATCATTGGCACAACCGTACGATTAAAGAGCGAGAAGAAAGGTAATCAGGAACTTGAGAATTGGTTGCGCTACTTACTCTCTAAAAATGCAAACTTTGAGTTTCATGATGTCGATATTGATGGAGCGCATGTTGAACTGATTGTAATAACAAAAGCTGAAGGTACGCCTGTTACCTTCCAGAAAGTAGATTATATCCGTTCTGGCAGTTACACCAAAAAGCTAATTGAATTTCCTGTATTGCAAACCCAACTTTGGGATAAATTACGTCATCAGCAGTTTGAAGAGACTTTTACTAAAACGGGGTTGAAACTGCAAGAAGCTATGCGGCTGCTGAACTATGAAGCGTATTTCACGATCATGCGCATTCCGATGCCTGATTCACTTGAAGAATGCGCTCACTATCTGCTCGAAGAAGACCTCTTGGTCAAACAAGACGATGGTCTTTATGCCATCACTAATTTAGGAGCTATTCTTTTTGCAAAGAAACTTTCGTCCTTTTCTCGTTTAGGACGGAAAGCTATCAGAGTAGTACAATATGATAAACTGAACAGATTGGCTATTCTAAAGGAAGAGACGCTCGAAGAAGGCTACGCTATATCTTTTGAAAAGGCAGTTAAAGTAGTAAATATGCTACTCCCCTCTAAAGAAAATATCAATGAGGTTCAGCGAAGCTCAACAAGTACGTTTCCGCTCCCTGCAATTAGAGAGGCCATTGCAAATGCTTGCATTCACCAAGACCTCTATATAACAGGAGCAGGTGTAGTTATTGAACTCTTTGATAATCGTGTAGAAGTTACAAATCCTGGTACACCTTTAGTTGATGTGATGCGCATTATTGATAATCCTCCAAAGTCGCGCAATGAAAAACTGGCATCCCTGATGAGACGTTTAGGCATGTGCGAAGAATTGGGGCGTGGCTGGGATAGAATGGTTATTAGTTGCGAATTAAAACAGATTCCGGCTCCTCGCATACAAATCTATCAAGATGACACAAAAGTAACGTTGTTCTCACATTTAGATTTTACCAATATGCAGATGGATGACAGAATCTGGTCAACATATATGCATGCTTGCTTAAAGTATATAGAAGGTGATGGCATTACAAACAGTTCTCTTAGAGAACGATTTGGGCTAAAACCAACTTCTTCTGCAAGCATTTCAAGACTTATCAAAGAAGCCTTGGAAAAGAAATTGATTAAACCGATTGACTCTGAAACGGGCCAACGCTATATGAAATACATTCCTATATGGGGATAAATTTCTATTTGCTGGTCATTTGCTGACTAGTGTGGTTGGATTAAATACAGCTTGATTATCAGCAGCTTGTGATATAGATCCTATTTGCTGGTCATTTGCTGAGATAAATTGCGGTTATAAATTCGGTTATAATCACGAAGCTTCAGAACACCATAACCGTTTCAGTTACACGGCAGATTCTATTTGCCGGTCATTTGCTGAAACGTGCCCACTATGATGATTAGTATTCAGAATCAACACCTTATCAAGCTGATTCTATTTGCTGGTCATTTGCTGGATTGTAAAACTGGGAGTTTTTTTATCTCTTGCAGAAAGAAATTCTGCTGAGAGCCGAACGTATCATTGACAGACTGAAAAATATACTTGACAACAATTAAAAACAAAATATTATGGCAATCATTAAAAGACCTCCTCATGACGATGGACCGGTAAATGCCGGAGAGCAGCGCTTGCTGGATTTTCTGTCGGTGAAGTTGCCTGACAATTTTTACATTATTCCCAATTGTAACATAGCGATTACGGGACCGAACCGCATCATGAAGTATTGGGAGTATGACTGTTTGGTGGTGACTCCTCATGCCCTCTACCACATTGAGAACAAGGACTGGGCTGGCAATCTGGAAGGAGACGACTATGCTTGGTTCCGCAATGGTCAGGAAGTGGCTAATCCGCATAAGACGGCTGGGTTAAAGAGCCGTATTCTTGCATCTAAAATCAAGAACCAGCATCCGGATTGGAATTTTGGTCAAATCATTACGTTGGTAACGCTCAGTCACCCCCAACAATCTAAGTTTGGTTTGGATCCTACGTGCGACACCTACAAGCAGACCTTTACGTTAGGGGAATCATTGGCTGAATTTATCTCCAATCACGAACTAGTTTCTCGTTCTGTCAATGGCATCCAGCCTTTGATGAATCAACTGACGGATTTTCTCACGGGGGAATCGGTGGAGCGGAAACGCGCTGAACGCACCACGATATTCAATTATCGTATTGAGGAAAAGCTTCAGGAAACGGAAGAATTTACCGAATACCTTTGTATCCCTCAGTTTATTGCTACGGCTCGTTATCGGGTTCGTGAATATCCGCTGGATGTGGCTGACAAAAGTCCGAAGGAACTGCAGCAGCTCACCTATTCGGTGCAAAACGCTTACATGGCACAAGAGAAGATTGGAGATTCTCCCTACATTGTCAATACAAAGTGCCAGATGAATGAAGAGCAGACCTACTACTATGAAATCAGTCGTTATCAGGACGAAAGTTCTTTGCGGGCCAAGCTTAATCAGAAGACATTCAAACAGACGGATAAGCTGAGCATCCTCATGGATGTGGCGAACGCGCTGAAAGTGGCACATAAGGTACAGGTATATCACCGCGATGTATGCCCGGAGAACATCTATGTTTACGAAGGTGGTAGAGCTGCATTGGCAAACTTCAGAATGTCGTGGTTTGTGGAGCACATTGACCTGAGCTTCTCGGTTAATGCCACGGGCAATCAGTCTTCACCCTACACAGCGCCTGAGCTGTTGGACGGTGACGTTTCCTCTGCCAGCGATATCTATTCTTTGGGGGTGATTTTTTACCAGCTCATGGTTGGCAAATTGCCTTTTGACAGTGTGATTACCTTTATGGCTCGCTTTGGTGGTGAACTGCCGGCAGACCATCTGCCCAGTCATGTGCTGAAGGAACTGCCTGCATGGATGGATGAGTTTGTTCAGAAGACGATTGTGGCTGATGTCAATAAACGCTGGCAAACAGCCGACGAAGTGCTTGACTTCCTGAACCGGGCTGTTGATGAAGAAGTACACAAAACGATAGCCACGACCCATACGGTCGTAACTACAAAGAAGGAGAAGACTTTATACCTCAAGGATATGAAACCCGGTATGAAGGTTTCTCCCAGTATGACGCTTCACGAAATTCTGGGTAAAGGTGGTTTTGGAAGGGTTTTTAAGGTGTGGCACGATATGCAGAAACAGTATCTTGCCATCAAGATATTTGAAAAGGATGCCTCGATTGATAATGCCATCAATGAATTTAATGCGCTGAAAGAACTGCAGCATCGCAATATTGTAAAGTTCAAGCATAATGACCGGACAGTTCCCGGTGGCTTGTTCTTTACATTGATGGAATTGCTGGAGGGGGAGAATTTGCATGAATACACCAAGGGAGACTTGCGACTTCCCGCCGATGAAATCTTCAAGATGGCTTTGCAAATTCTGGAAGCGCTGACCTATATGCAGAGTAAGGAACCGCCTGTTTTCCATCGTGATATTAAGCCAAGCAACATCATGTGGCACAAGCGTCAACTGTATAAGCTCATAGACTTCAATATCTCGGCTACCACTGAGGATAAATCATTTGGCGGTACTTTCCCCTACATGGCTCCAGACCTAATCCTCTCTGGAAACAAAATTGACTGGGATTGCTCCGCTGATACATTTGCATTGGGTATCACCCTGTATGAACTTCTGGCACATGCCTATCCGTGGCCTGGAGGTAACTTGCGTCCTAATATCCATAAGCAACCTACAGACATCCGTAACTATAATGATAAGTTGTCTGATGCAATGGCAGACTTCATCATGAAGGCTATTCGTACAGATAAGAACAAACGTTTCAAAACAGCCAAGGAAATGCTGGATGCGCTGGAAGCTATCGGACTGGATGGTATGCAGAAGGATTCGACGATGATTTCAATCATTCATCAGGGCAAAGAAATGGGTAATCCTGTGGATTACATCAACTCGCTGTATAGCCAAAGTCGTCACGGCAATGGCGGTACGAGAGCTGGTGTCGCCCAACATGCCTTTGATGCGCTGACCTATTCTGAAACACGGTTGGATAGAGAGTTGATTGCTGACATCGAAGCCTTGAAATACAAACTGATTATCATCACTGGTAATGCAGGAGATGGTAAAACAGCATTTATCCACCGGATTGAAAATAAGGGACAGAACAAGCAGCAGTTTGATACCAACAACGGTTCGCAATTCTACATCTCAGGCATTCGATTTGAATCGAACTACGATGGCTCACAGGATGAAGACAACAAGGCGAACGATGAAGTGCTGAGTGAGTTTCTTTCTCCCTTCTGTGGATTGAACGATTACACACAAGCCAAGGAAGGCCGTGTGATTGCCATCAATGAGGGACGTCTGGTGGATTTCCTGTCCATGCACCCCGAACTGCGGATATTGCAGGATAATATCGAGGAGTATTTCTACAAGGAAGGACATGCTGAATTGCTCCCGGGTTTGATGGTCATCAACCTGAATCTGCGGTCAGTGACAGCACGGGATGTGGAATCGAAAACTCCAAGTTTGTTGGCTCAGCAAATGAAGCAGCTGACCCGTCCTGAATTGTGGAGCAAATGCCAGAACTGTCCGGTTGCCGACCGCTGTTTTATCAAATATAACGTAGATACATTCCAGGACACCAGTGCAGGCGATGAAGTCATCAATCGTCTGGAATGGTTGGTTCGTACCATTGTATATAAGCGGGAACTGCATATCACCATGCGTGATTTGCGTTCGATGATAGCCTGGATGCTGACTCGTGACTATTCTTGTGATGAAGTCAAGACGCTGATTGAATTGGTCAATGCCAATAACATTCCGGAATATTACTGGCAATACTATTACTTCAATCTCACTGCTCCGGTTGTCTATCCCGATGCCAACAAGGTGGAATATTTCAACTTGCCGACATTGGATTCCAACGACCGACTGGTGAAGTTGCTTCGTGAGACAGACGTGGCCGGTGTGGCACTTCCTGCCTTCGACCGTGATCTGTATTACCGTATCAAACGTCCCAATGACTACATCATATTTAGCGACCGCAAGCATTCCTTGTTGAAGGACTTCAATGATCATAACTTGATTATCCCCTCTTATGAGGTGAAATCGGACGATGTACGCATGGCTGTCACCAGCCGGCATAAATCGTTTGTTCGTCATCAGTATTTTGAAGGTGCCATAGACTTCAAAAAAAGACTGCCATACAGATATGCCAGTGCTTTTGAAAAGCAGTTGCGCCTGGAGGACCCGAAAGAATTGGCGCAAACCATGCAGGACCTTGCAAGTGCCATTTCAGCAAGTGAAGGCTGCTCAAATGAGTTGCTGACCAAAGGGTATCTTTTGTTAGCCAGTTCAAACGTAGCAGACCCGATATCAAAGAGTTACCGCCGTTTCTCTTTGGATGAATTCGAACTCTATGTGAATAAGACCGAACACTTGACGAAGTACATTGAGTATGAAAGCGACAGCTTAATTTTCCGTCATAAAGAGGATAAGTTTATCCAACTTACAGTGAGTCTCGACCTGTATGAAATGCTCAAGTACATCCATGCTGGATTCAGTCCTTCTGTAAACGATTTGCGTGGACGCTTCATTGAACTGCAGATATTTAAGAATTTGCTGGAGGCAAAAACCTATTCAGAAATACTTGTGACAAAGAATAATCGCAAGTTTACTGCAATACGTTTAGACAGTCAAAAGCACATAGTCATTGAACCTCTTAACGTGTAATGATATGATATTAAAACTAAAGAAAGGAACGGGGGTACAGGCGTTCCTCAATAAAGATATATTCTATGTCGATGTTAAGTCGGTAAAATTGGATCGTGTTTTGACCAATTTGTTCATCAAGATGTATGCTGATGGCGCTCCTGTCTATATGTCTTTCCGTAAAGAATATACCATCGACATACTGAAAGAGAACCTGGCTATCTTGGAAAACCAGGGTGTCATCCGTGGTGTAACAGATAATCCGGATGGCGTAGAGGACTGGCTTCGCAGTTCGCTGCTTGAATTGGTCAATCGTGGTAATGTGGTAAAAGAACATGTCTCTACACTCAAGCCGTTGCATCTGTTGAGTTTCCGCGTACAAAACAGTAAGTACTGCCGTGACTACCGCGCTTCCGACCAGCTTTATCTGATGCTGCGCAGTAATCCGGAGGTCATGCACGGTTTGGTTAGATACCTCAGTAAAGGCTGGGACAAGCAAACAGGCGAACTCGTCAAGAGTGAGGATTTGGATGTGGACACCACCGGTATTCTGTATATTACGAAACCTTTGAAGGAACGTAAGACCCTGAACAAAGTGGCTGAATCCATACCACAGCCCTTCCTGCGTGAACAGGCTGCGTTGTTCAACGATGATATTCGCAGGCTCTTGCTTTATAAGGACAAGCTGCCCAGAGCGGTGTTTATTGACTATTTGAGAATCCTCTGTGGCTTTCATTTGGCTTTGTATGCCATGAAGGTGATTTATCTGTTGCCCAAAATGGTTGATGCCGGTTCCCGTCAGGTCGTCGATGACTGGTCGATGCTTTTGGATGTGACTGATGACTTGGATAGTATTGTTTCCACTTATGCTTGTAAGGATGTCGAAAGACTTCAGAATAGCATTGGCAAGTACATTCGGGCAACTTATATGGCCGATATCATCCAAGACCGAAAAGACTGCTCCATTGACGAAGCCTTGAGAATACTGAAAGAAGATAACAACAAGTCAGATGGTTTTTATGAATCGGTACTGAATGGAATACGCAAGGATCTTCCCAATTCTGACGAAAAGGAATTTGACAAGGAGGACTTTAGGGAAATGCTGGAACTTTTCCCTGAAGAAGATTACTTCGATATGCTGGTTCATGTTTTGGAAAAATCAAACTTGGGTAATTATCAATATCGCTATTTGCATGATTTCCTGGATGCGGTTACAATGAAGAACTCTCCATCCAAACTGCTGGCCGATAGCCGTTCTCGTCGCCATCCCAGACGGGGTGCATTGGGTTCCAAACTGTTGGAAACACTGGTTCAGCTGTTGGTACTGAAAGAAAAGACAGATGGAAGTTATGAAACCCGTTCCTTATCCATCGATGAATTGATTCAGGAAATAAGAAATCGCTATGGGTTAATTATCAATGGTGTCAATGAAGAGCGTTTTGCAAACGCTGATGTAGAAATGAATGAAGCATTTCGAACGAATGTAGAAGCTTTCAAAGACAAACTTCGTCAGATTGGTTTCTATACGGACATGAGTGATGCTTGTATTCTACAGAAGATTCGTCCACGCTATAAATTGTAAACAATGGAAGAAATTAGAACACTATATTACGAACGTTTTATTCAACACGTCGTTGAAGTATATGCACCAAAGCTGAAGCAGGTTCGCCCAGGGCACTGTATGAAGATAACCGGTCTTGCTCTGAAGGAACTTCGTGTATTGCTTCCTTTGTTGCGTCCTATCAATGAGAATCTGTCTGTATTCATCCTCTCGGAAGAGGAAAAAGGGGATGAATATATCCATGCAACGAAACTCATTGAATTGAGAAATGACCCGTCCAAAGCGGTATTGATTTTGGTCCCGACCAACAGTAGAACATCGGCTGAAGACTCCTATGGTGACGCTACGTTCCAAAACTTGTCGGCATCAGACCTTCAGGATTCCTTTATCTATAAATTGATGGATGAGATGCCCGAAGAAAAGAGGTCGAACTGGTCCCAAATCTTTGAACTGTTAAGGGATGAAGTGCATGCCTACATGAGTGATCTTATTTCCTATATCCTGTATCTTGAACTGAACCAGTATTCAAGTGAGGCTTGGGGAAATGGGTTGTTTGTATTTGGCATGTGGCCGGACAGTGAACTTTTCAAAGAAGAGAATGCTGTCCGCAGACGCTTTATGCTGAACAAAGAAAAAGCATCGGCCATTCTTGCTGATTTTTCTTTGACTGCAGCTGACCGTATAGCTTCTCTTCCGATTGAAAGAGGAACCATTCAGCGTGCGCTCATGACCTTTTTGACTTCTGATGATTCTTTGAACGATGCCAACTCGCTGTTTGAGTGTATTCTTTGCAAACATCCGGAATTTAATTATGCGAAGATGCCTTGGCTTGAAATAGGTTCTTCAGGACCTGTAAAGGTCATGGTGGACTTGAATACAGGTAAGGATTCTAAGAAAGAATTGGTCAAGGATGAAGAAGGGAATTTTGTCCTGAACATCTTGTCGGAGAAAAAATCAAAAGTTTCCTTCACCATTACAACCGACCCTGCGCCTAAAGATAACCCTGCCATTGTTTCTTTCGAAATTGCGTTGGTTGACATCGACGACTTTTCAGAGGTGGGTGTAATCAAAAAAGCCAAGGTAGGAACCAACAAACGTGCTACACGCAAGATGTCAGTGAACATTGCAGACGGCATGTTTGACGAAGGTGACTATCTGCTTCGTGTGCGAGCTTTAGATGAGAATGGCATTGTGCTTGAGCAAAAGAAAATGTTCAAGGAGGACCAGGTACAGGCAGCTTGGGAAGAAGCCAAGAAAGAGAATCCCAACCTTCAGATGGAACAGTATCGCTTGGAACACCATGTTGCTTACTGTAACGAATCTGCAGTATTTACCATTGTGAACGATGGAGAAGTGCCCGAAGGTCAGATTGACAAACGTGCCAAAGTCAACAGCTACACACAGGCCATCATACTCTATCGCTCGGCTCATTTGGCTAAAAATGAAGACCTAGAGATTCCAACTGATGGCGTTGATCGCAATCGGTGGGTCGATGGTAATCTCAACAACACCTATCATTTTGATTTTGGAGCGGCTTATGCTTACCAAATTCAAATGTCAAAGAAGTTGATCCAACTCGAATCCACCTTCTTGAAAAATGCGAATGATTTTGGTTACATCGAGGCTTTGCTCGGCGGTAATCCTACAGATGCTTATTTGATGAATCCGAATGATACTGCCGTTCGTGAACCGTTGTTCGCTCCTGTGTCTGATATTCATATTCCAAACGAATTGGGAGCATTGAGAGAAGACCTCTTTGCTATCATCAGAGAGTCAGCAGAAGACGAAACCGGTTTGACCAGCACTTTGGATTTCACCAGCAATTTGGGCTTGATTAAAGCTTATCTGTCTGAGTATGATGCTTGGCTCAGAGAAGAATTGGAGAAAGACCTGAGCACGGAAGCTGTCGTCAAACTTCAAAATATTGATACAGTCCTATTGTCGGTAGAAATGCCTGATGGCAGTAAGACCAAGGTTAAGATGATCAGTCCCTTGCACCCGTTGCGACTGGCTTGGATTGTAAATCTCTATGAACTGTATCAAGACTGGGAAGAGCGTACCATTGAGAATCCAAAGTATAGAAAAGCATGGTATCGGAAATTGGACAAGCTTTTCCAAGGTCAAATACCGATGAATGTAGCGCCTATCGTATTGAGTGATGACCCGCTGAAGGAAGCCTATCAGTACATCGGTGAACTGACATTTGGCTGGGGCGCTTATGCACAACCGACCCAGTCGGAAGAGGCTTTTTCTTCAGGCAATCGTCAGTTGAAATCCTACGTTTCCATGCTGCTGAATGTGGCCAGGGAAAAGCGTATTGATAGTGATGTGAATCTGGACCTGGTGGTACGCCATCTGTTCAACTACAGCGTATCTCATCCCTATACGGACAAATTGGTAATCAACTTGTTTAATGCAGGAGATGCTGCAACATTTGCAGAAGCATTGGTACGCTTGGAAAAAATTGGAATCGGGCACGAACTGACCTATGAAATCAGACTGTTTACTGATGAAAACATGTTGCAGTCTGGCGAATCTTTCAAGGATTTGCTTGACCCGGAATCGGCTGTTGCCAACGATGCGGAAGTGTTTTCACAAGCTTCTGCTAACCGCTTGTTCCCCAAACTTCGCTTTTCTTTAAATAAGACAAGTGACTTTATCAACAAGCATGATGACTATCAAGCTCATCTGTCTTTTCTGGTAAATCCGTTTATTGTAAGTACAGAGCCCTCTCGCCCAAGTGAGCTGAGCCGCTCCTTCTTCTTGAATGGTACCATTTGCAGGGATATAGTAGAAGCTAAGCCGATTGGTAAAACATTCGTTTGGAATCGCTATTATTCCAACAAGAGCTTGCCGAACCCAGTGTCAGAATCGGCGAATTTGGAAGTTAGCTTGTTTGCCAGTTTACAGGAAGTGATTGGTAAAATGCTTTCTTCTACCATCGAAGAATCTGTACCGGCTACAACACTCCGTTTGAAGGAAAGTGATATGATGTTGCTGTCGTTCATTCATGACAGCAGCGATTGGGTGATTACGTTCGACAAGAATATGGGACCTGAATTCTATGATCTTCCCTGCGGTGATTCCGATGTCCCGTATCTGTTGGATTATGTCCCGAATGATGAAGCGACAGGTATATCTTCTTATCTGACCACGAAACCGACCAGCGAAATTGCGTCCTTGATGGTTCCGCTTTTCAAGCAGTATGGAATTGATATTGAAGACAAGGAGAACTTCAAGCAAATTCTGGAGGATGTCCGTTCCGTGAGCAGCTCGTTGATTATGCAAGTCAATACAACATCCCGGAAAGGATTTGAAGTTATAGGTACCACCTTGACCAAACGCTTCCTGGAAAAGAAGGGTATCACGACAGAATCAATCATGATTCCGATTGATCTGCATAAAGAGTTATTCGTTGATTTGGATAGCGAAAACCAAGAACGTGCAGATAATCTTGTTGTCAAGATTGATGTTAAGCGCAAGGAAATCTTATTTAATGTGGTTGAGATAAAATGCAGAAATGCCTATTATCAGGCTGATGAACTGCACATGAAGATTGTCAACCAGATTGAAAATACCATCCTGGCACTTCGCTCCCATTTTGAAATTGCGGTGGATGGCCATGACCGACTTGACCGTGAACTGAAAGTGCTGGAATTAAAGTCGCTCCTGGAATTTTACATCAATCGCTCGTTACGATATGGTCAACTTAATCCGGATAAGGCTCATGAATACAAAGTATTTTTGAGCAAACTCTCTGATGGTTATTCCGTCCGTTTCAAACGGCTTGGCGTAATCTTTGATTTCATGCAAACTGAACGTCAAAAGAAGGATTTCTATGGTGATACGCTAATCTACACGATGGGTAATCCGGTCATTGAGCAGATTCTCGATGAAAGTAGTGACTTGAAGACTCAAATTCTGGAAGCTCAAGACAACGACTTTGTCAATTTCTTTGAGCCGACATTCAGTGTAGCTACAACAGGTATGGAAGCTCAGCCAAAACCTGTTCAGCCCGTTGAAGTATCAACGCATATTGACACGGATTATGAAGTGATTGTTCCGAAGGAACCGGAAGCCGATCCTGTTGTGTCGAAGACTGAAAATTCAGCTAAGGTGAAAACAGAAAACCATTCTGTAATCTTTGACCATCCGGAAGAAGAGTCAGACAATTCACAAACAGCAACTGTAGAAACCTGTCCTGAATCAGAAGGACAAGTTCCTGCGGTTGATTCCGTACATACCGAACCCAAAGTTCCTGAGGCCAATGCAGGCACTGAAGAAAATGGTACTGGAGATGATCATCCATTACCGGCAGACCCTGTAGATGTACCGGTTCACCAGCCTGAAACCGATCCGAATTATCAGGAACCTCTGGTAGATGTCATCGTTGGGAAAAACAGTGATTCTCCCCAATTCGGTGTATTAGGAAAAATGGTTTCGAATGGGCGCGTGATTGGTATGGATTTGAACGAGTGCAATACAATCAGCTTGTTTGGCGTACAAGGTGCTGGTAAGAGTTATACCATCGGTTCTGTCACAGAAATGGTTCTGAAACAGTATTCCAAGGTAAACAAACTGCCTGCTCCTATGGCCGGGGTTATTTTCCACTACAGTGAAAGCATGGATTATGCCCCCGAGTTCACGTCGATGGTATATCCTAATGATGAAGCTGGTCAGTTGGCTAAGTTAAAGGCTGAATATGGTGCTGAAGCCCACTCTGTCAAGGATGTTATCCTCCTTGCCCCAGAAGCACAAGTGGAATTACGCAAGGCTCAATATCCGGACTTGGAGGTACATGCCATCGGTTTTGATTCTTCTGAGCTGGCTGTACGAGACTGGTTGTTCCTTTTGGCTGCTTTAGGCAATGACTCTGCTTATATCAAAGAACTCAAACAGATCATGAAAGCATGTCGCTACAATATGTCGTTGGCAAATATTCGCCAAGGTGTTGCAAGCAGCGACCACCTTTCTACTTCTCAGAGGGCATTAGCCAATACAAAATTGGATTTTGCAGAGGAGTATATTTCTGACGGCTGTAAGCTGCAGCAATATCTCCGTCCGGGAAGATTGATTATAGTCGATTTGCGTGACGAGTTTATTGAAAAAGAGGAAGCTCTTGGTCTGTTTGTTGTCATGCTTAATGTCTTCTCAAGTGTGATGACGGTGGACGGAAAGGCTTTCAATAAGTTCATCGTCTTTGATGAAGCGCATAAATACATGAACAACAAGGAACTGGTGGATTCTATTACGACCGCAATCCGAGAGATGCGTCATAAGGGCGTTTCCATCATGATTGCAAGCCAGGATCCGATGAGCTTACCTACGGAAATTATAGAACTAAGTTCCATGGTTGTGATGCACCGATTCAGTTCACCAGCCTGGGTTAAGCATGTTCAGAAAGCGATAACTCCGCTGCAAACCTTAACAGCCACAGAAATGGCTGCATTGGGTTCTGGTGAAGCATATCTGTGGGCAAACAAAGCTACTGATAAGGCAATAACCCAGCGTCCTATAAAAATCAGTATTCGTCCACGTGTAACAAAACATGGTGGTGATACGATACAAGCTGTAAAAAAATGAACATAACAGAATATTCAAATAAAGGAAGCAGAACAGTGAATCAGGATTATGTAATCCATCGGTCACTGTCTGCTGACTCTGCAATATTTGTTTTAGCTGATGGTATGGGTGGCTACTCACATGGTGAGATAGCCGCTCAGACCGTGGCTACAAAAATTGTGAGTTTTATAGAGAAAAATATGACAAATTACTCTCCGGAAGATTTAATAAGGGAGTCAATCGCTTTTGCCAACGATGCCCTTATGGTTAAACGGATGGAATTGGGTGGAAAAAAGATGAGAACTGTTATTGCTGTCCTTTTGATACTCAATAGCCAGGCATATATTGCTTGGCTGGGTGATAGTAGAGTGTATAAATACAGCGATGGCGAGATGAAAATCTGTACAACAGATCATTCTATGGTTCAGCAGCTGTCTGCTAAAGTGAATATAACGCCCTCTATTTATGAAAAATATGGAGCAATAGTAACTCGCGCCGTCATGGGTGATGAGCTTAAAGATGAAATTCCTATTAAAGTGGTATCTGCCCAGAAGAACGATGTATTCTTATTGTGTTCAGATGGTTTTCATAAACAGCTTCCCGTAGAGGAATATATGGCGTCAAGTGACAATACCAATCTGAAGTGTTTGAATGACATGGCTTCTGACATGGATGATAATTATTCATTCATAAAAGTGGAATTATAATGATACTGAGCAACATAGTCATTGACGATATTAAATCAAAATCCGGCCTTCTTTTTGATCAGGCTAAAGATTTTGAAATGTTGGCAAAACTGATATTGGAGGTTACACAACGTTCTATCGGCATAACCACGCTAAAAAGATTGTTGGGGTATATTGATGATGACCATCGCACAAATTCCTATACGCTCAATACAATTGCACTGTACCTAGGTTACTCAACATGGGATGCTTATCTACTAGCTCGTTCTGTAGATAGTATATGGGGATTTCAAGATGCGGCAGTGTATGTAAAGTCCTTGGATGTAAATACGGAAATATGCGTCAAGTACATGGATCGTGTGGTCAGATTCAAGGTGATCATGTTTCATGAAGAAAAGGCATTGGTAGTCATCCAAGTTTCGAATAGCAGTCTTCTTCCAAACGATATTCTTCTCATACACAAGATTGAAAAGGGTAAGAGGCTGGAAGCTGAGAAAGTTTTTCGAGGTGATTTGATTGGGAATTACAAAACAAGTAGTGAACTAATTTCTGTTGAAATTTCCAATCCGGATGACATCGGTAAGCAATGACTTCATGCATACAGACCCATAGACAATAGAAGGCAACTGTCCTTCATTATTAAAGGCAACTCTGCGGTTATACAACCAAGTTATAACTGTAGGATTGCCTTTTCCTTGTTATTTACGTTTAGTCAAAGAATAAATGGAACAAATTCCAACGAGAGGTAGATGGTTGGGATGTGTAATCCTCAAAAAATAAAAAGGAGAAAGCCTGTAAAACTTCCTCCCTTGTTTCTATGTCAAATGAAAAAATTAGCGCAGTTTCAGAATGTAGTGTTCTGCAAGTTCGCCTTGATTGACTGTTCCTAAACTATCTGACAGCATATAGCCAGTTTCAACACGCTTATAGTAAGTCTTCTCTCTTGAAGAAGGAGTGACCAATTCAATCAGGTCTTTGCCAATCAAGTGATAAACTCCGCTTGTTTCAAAGTTCGCATCCTTTTCACCAATGTATTCCTGTTTGTAAGAATACGTACTGTCTGCATTTACAGTCAGTGAAGTACGGATACCTTCAGATGATGCGGCAGGCAAAGTGCCTTCAAAAGTACCTGTCATGACAAGAGTGGTGGTTGTATCGGTAGCTGTTGCGACTGCTGCAGTAGTTGCCGGATCCGTAGTTGCAGCCTCTTTCTTAGGGCTGTTTGTGCAAGCTGCCATGCTAATCAGCAAAGCTGCTGCCAAGGCTAGGTTCATCTTTTTCATACCTAAAATCCTTTCTTTTAAAAGTTTATCTTAAACTAATGTTTTTTTAAAACACGCAAAAGTATATACTATTCCTGAAACAAAAGAACAATATCTTGATTTATTTTCGACTTTAACATTGTTAATTGTACTAGTTGCTAAACAAGGTATTACTGAGCAGTGGATAGTTAAACAAATGCTGCTATTCTAATTGGAAATGACGGTTTAATGATTTATAGACAGACACCATCCGGTTTACTCCGTGTCTATGACACCAAGCAAAACTCGGCTGATAGACTTTGGCAACAAGTGGAGGACTCCCATCCATTGCCACAGAGAGAAGCAGCAGGGTTTCACTACGCTCCACTCAGCTGTTTCTCACATTGTCAATGAGGTCAGGTAGCTGGTCTTCAAACGATGATTTGCTCGATGGCTCTACCGAACGCAGGCTGACGCTTGCGGAAGTAGAGCCATCGAATGGTTTATACGGTTAACTCACAGATGTTGGTCACCACTTCCGACTTATCGTATTTCATGCGATGCCGAAAGTGACGACCTTTTGGGGAGGATGCGTCATCCGGTTTGCTCCGTGTCATCAACACCAAGCAAAGCTCGGTTGATTGGCTTTGGCTACAAGTGGGAACTCCAGTCCATTGCCACAGAGAGAAGCAGCAGGGTTTCACTTCGCTCCACTCAGCTGTTTCTCACAATGTCAATGAGGTTAGGCAGCTGGTCTTCAAACGGTGATTTGCATGATGGCTCTACTTCCGCAGGCTGACGCTTGCGGAAGTAGAGCCATCGATTGGTTTAGGCGGTTAGCTCACAGATGTTGGCCACCACTTCCGACTTATCGCATTTCATGCGATGCCGGAAGTGACGACCTTTTGGGGAGGATGTTCCATCCGGTTTGCTCCGTGTCAGTGACACCAAGCAAAGCACGGCTGATAGGCTTGGGTTACAAGTGGAAACTCCAGTCCGTTGCCATAGAGAGAACCTGCAAGGCTCCACTTCGCTTCACTTTGTAGGTTCTCACAACGGCAATGGTTTCCGGGCAGTTCATCTTCAAGATGGTCAGAATACTGGGTTACGCGGACTTTCTGAGGAATATATTTGAGATGACCTGTTAGAACTAATTCTTTCCCTTGGAATCCTAGTCGGGAAAATCTTGAAAACCGTTGGAGCTTCTTGGTCCAACTCGTTTTGTACGTGCAAAGGTACTGCGGACGGGAGAAACATCAAGTGCCGCTGAAGCTTTTGGACGGAGAACTTTCCGGCAGCCTTCCACAATTTGTGCCAAATTGGGTATTCCGTAAAGTTCTCTGTCCTCACACTTGCCTTATTCCCCCTGGTGTCCGCAGTGTAAGGAGGCACGAAAAAACGGTTTTCCCGACCAAGAAGCTCTAAAGGGCTTCACAAGAGGGAGAAGAATCGGAATCGCAACCATCTAAATTGTTTTGACTATGGATTATCCCAAATTATCCGGAGCTACCATCTCCGAACGTGACAAGGCTTTTGCCCAAGAGTTCGCCAACTTCGTAAATGGCAGTATGTGCTCACCGGACCAGACTGGCAGGGAACTGACCAAGGCGCACCGCTATCTGCAACAGCAGATGTTCAAGGTATTTCTTGGCTTCATGAAGCAGCTGGCATACAACTATCAGCAGGGAAGATACGATGACCGCAACGAGTGGGCATCACGGCTGTCCGCAGAAGCCTATCAACGACTCATTGAGTGTGACTTTATTTTCGACCCCGAATTTCCAACCTCTAAATAATATAATAATGTGCAGACTTATGACAACACAGTTGGAGGAAGCCTTAAAAGGCTATCCTCTCTATTCCCAGGACGGCAAGGGAAAAGACGCTATTTGCCGTGCCATCTTTGCGCTCGGTGGAGTGCGGTGGTTCATCCTTGAAGGTGAAAAAGAAGGAAACGACACCATTCTGTTCGGTATCGTCATCGGACTGATGGAGGATGAGTATGGCTATATCTCCCTGAATGAGCTTTCTGAAATCGAACTGGACTTGACCAGACAGGGCTTCGGCAAGCTGCAGGTCCGTCAGCAGGAAGACTTCCAGCCGACACCGCTGAAGAAACTGCGCGACAGCCGGCTGCAGGAGTTCCTTGCAAGAATGGGCTATTGAGTGATAGTGCAAAGTGAAAACAACCTGCCTTGTCCATACACGGATAAGGCAGGTATCTAACAGATAATTAAAGATAAGTGTATGACTACAAACGTATTTGCTATTGCCATCCAGCTTGGATGGACTGCTACACCCCGGTACAAGGATGGGGAGCTTTATATTGATTTTCATCGAAAAACGCTTAGCGGAGTACCTTTTTCTTTCACTGCAAAAATGGGAGATGGGAAGATTGGCAATCTCGTCAAAGAGATAGAGTCATTCGTGGATGCCATTGACCCGGAAATTTGTGCCGAGGAATGGATGATTAAGTCGGGAGTCATTGCGCCTTCCCGTTTGCAACAAGCGATAAGCGATATGGATGCCATCCGTACTGATGCCTGGCTGTTGGCTTGTATGCTTGCAGAAGCGGACGGACAATCTGTCTTGGCAGGTCTGCCGGGAAGTCAATGGAATTAAAAAAGAAATTGGAACTGCATAGGATGATGGAAGTTCTTCCAAGGGTATAGGTTGAATACAACACTTCCGTTTTATCATCTTACCTGCGAGGATATTTTTTTGCAAAGGTATTGCTGCCCCACCAAGGCGTCAAATCCCTTGCAGAAAATCTTCCTCAAACAAGTTGAGCGTATTTTCTGCCCTGAATTTGCCTTCGTTGGTGGTTGCCAGCACTCTGAAAAAAGCAAAAAACATCCCTTCGGTCAAGCTGCAAAACAGCAAAACAAAAGGGAAAAAAATCAGAGCGTATGGCACAGATTGACAATAACCTCAAACAGCAGTTGGCAAAACCTCAGACTTGGTTCTGCAAGTATTTTCCTAAGCGCATTCGCAACGTGGGTGAAAAGGAAATCGCTGACAGACAGATGGTATATGACTTCAAAGACGGAAGAAGTTTTGAAGCAGTGGCACAAATGACCGCAACAAGCATGAAGGAACAATATGGCGAAAAGTGTTCGGGCATCGTCTTCGTTCCGGTTCCGGCTTCTACCAACGAGAAGAACGAACTCCGCTACAAGGCTTTTTGCGAAAGAGTATGTGAACTGACCGGAGCTATCAATGGCTTTGACCATATAAAGGTAATTGGCGGACGGCTTGCTATCCACGAAAACCGCAAATTGGAAAAGGAAATTCGGAAAGTGAACATCATCACTTTTGATGAAAAGTGGTTCTGCGATAAAACAATCGTAACCTTTGACGACGTGATAACACGCGGCATCACTTGGGCAACTTATTCCGACCAATTAGAGCAGTTGGGAGCACATGTTATCGGTGGCATATTCTTGGCAAAAACACACTATAAAGTAAATGCACAATGATACAAAAGGATTTTTATAAGGAGGCTTCCATAGCCTTTACAGGACATAGAGAGATACCATCCGAACAACAAAGTGAAGTAAGGGAACGGCTGAAACAAGCCGTTATCCTTGCTTACAAGCAGGGAAAATACCGCTGTTTCTGTGGCATGGCATTGGGCTTTGACCTAATGGCTGCCGAAGTCGTACTTTCACTCAAGGGGAAATTGCCTTCTTTGCAGCTGATAGCTGTTGTTCCATTCAAAGGGCAGAACTGCCGATGGAATGTATCGGAACAAAACCGCTATGACCTTATCCTCGACAAGGCGGACAAGGTCATCGTGTTGAGCGAGAATTATTTCAAAGGATGCCTTTTGAAACGTAACGACTACATGCTGCAACACTCCGGAAGTGTGATTGCCTACTTTGACGGAAAGCCCCAGGGTGGTACATACTATACGTGCCGCAAGGCTTGGAAGAGAGGGTTGACTATCGTCAATCTCTTCCATCCATAGACGGGAACAAGATAAGGGGACGTTACTCACGATTTCCCCTTATCTTTCGACCTCTCTTTGGGAGACCTGCCGCCTTGAATGCTATGAGGTCGCTGCCAAGAAAACGGATTTTTACCTTGCCCGGCACCTGGATGAAAGGTAACGGATGATTGGGCAGTAACACATATACATAGATGGTACATCGGTGAATACCCAAATAACGTGCCGCTTCACTGACCGAATAGGTTTGGTCCGGCTTAATCTCTACTATTACTCTGCGAGTTTCCATATTTCATTGTTTTTGTGCAACATCTTGTTGCTCAGTCTTCTTATTCATCAGATAGTCATTGATGTCTTTGTAGTCGGCATAACGGAAGGATTCGTCCGTAACCCGGTATTCAAATAGTTTATGGAGGGATTCTGTCGCTTCTTTCCCGGCAGCATCATTATCCAAGAAACAATGGATGTGTCTGTAACGCTCCAGATATTGGTACACTTTCTTCTGGTTGCAAACGGAGTTCAAGATGAGATAGTCACACGGACTCTCCATGCGGAAAAGATAATCCTGCCTCTTTACTAAAGTCAGGAAGGACAGGAAGTCCATAAAGCCTTCAAAAACAAGGCATCCTTTCTGGATTTCGCCCGGTGAATAGGCGATGATGCTCAAATCCTTACTTCCCATACAGCCCTTGAAATAGGGATTGCGTAACTCGTAACCTCCGGACTGGTTACCGAAAGCCACGGAAAAATACCATTTTCCTTTCTGTTTTTGATGGATTTCCTGACAATAGGTGCAACCGATGGATTCATCAATCTGCCTCGAACGCAAATAACTGAGCAAAGACTTGTTCTTCAAAGGATGCACAGTGAAGGTTGGCTGCTCATGGCTTGGCTGCGCCTGGCTGGAACTTGCACGAGGTATTGCAGAACGAACAGCGCATCCGCTTTCTCCCTCCAGATATTCCAACGTGGCTGATACGGTTGGCAAACCCCTTAATCGCTTTGCCAACTCCACAATATCTCCTCCTTCGGACATGCCATAGTCATACCACCGATTGATATCACGATTAACCTTGAAAGACGCTATTTTCTCTTCCCGCAAAGGGGAACGATACCAATAGTTATCGCCATAGATCCTGCAAGGTCTAAATCCTTCCTTTTCCAAAAAAGAAATGATGCTGATTTCATGTGCTTGGGATATATTCATTACTTGTTACGCTTTATGGAAAGTTACTTTATCCACGTTTTTCCGTATAGGCACCCGTGTAAAGTAAAGTACTTTCTGGAGTCCGTTTATTCATTATCATTGTCGCTGAACAACTCTGCCTCCATCGGAGTCATGTCGTAGAAGAATATCTTGTCCTTCTTTATCACCAGTTTCAAGTCGTTGACCAAATACTGGAGCAGCTTGGCTATGATGCTTCGACCTCGCTTGAAACCGATTTCTTCATAAGCTGCCATCAGTGCCTGCACCACATTTTCATAGCCTTTGATGGGGGCTTCCTTGAAAGCTGCCGACAAGGCTTCCCGATGCTGCTCTTCGGTCAAGTCTTTATAACTGATTCGGGAAGATTTGGCTTTTGACTGCTGCTCACAGGTATGTTCCCTGGCTATTTCCGGAAGTCCTTCTGCATTGACGGTAAAGGCAAAGGGCTTGAACTCCTTCTCTCTTATATGCAGGGGACGTACCTCGCTGACATCCGGATTGGTCGTGCTTTTGGAAATGACAAGTACGGTTTCTGCCTTGTTGTTCATTTCCGTTCCGATATGTCCTCGCACATTATTGTCTCCCTTGTTTTGATGAAGGACGCAGTGGATATGAAGGTCATATTTCGATGACCATTCCATCATTTTATTGATGACTTCCACCGATTCTCCTGCATTGTTGATGTCCAACAGCAAATCTCTGATACCATCTATAATGACCAAGCCATAGCCATGGTTGTGCGCAAGTGCATAGTCTATGACTTCCATGCGGATGGCTGGAGTGTATTCGCGAAGCCCGATAAAGTCCAGGTTCTGGTTGTCCATATCCGTAGGCAGACCTGCCAGCTTCAAGATACGTGCCAGTACATTATGGCAGTGGTAGCGGCTTTGCTCGGTATCGACATAAAGTATGCGCCGTTTGCCTTCGGGCAGACAAGCCCGGTAGTTCAATACAGTACCATTGGAAAGGGAGGCTGCTACCAAGGCAGATACGTTGAATGTCTTTTTTGCCTTCGCCTTTCCGGTTGATGCACTGAAGTTACCAAGGGTAGCTATCGTAGAATTATCCACCCAGATGATTTGAGGAGGAACCGAGTAGGTGTCGGTTGCCTTAATGAGGGCATCATTGAGGATTTGCTCCAGACGACTCTCCATCGACTCTTCATTTTCACTCATTGTTTTGGGCTCCTTGTTCATTATGATAAGAATCTGTTAATCGATTAGCTTTATTTACTGACTTGTACGGCTCTTTGTTTTGCAGCAGCCAACTGTCAAGTTCCTCTTTGTCAAAATAGAGCATCTTGCCTCTTGGCTTGTAGTGGGGCACTTCCTTGGCAGCAGTCAGTTTATACAGCAAACTTTCGGAAATGCCCATGTAGGAACAGGCTTCTTCAAAAGTCAATACTTTCTTGCTCAGGTAGAGATTCTTTTCCAACGTCAACAGGCGCTGTTTCAGTTCATCCAACTTCCCTATCTTGTTCAATGCTTCTTCCACGATCGACAAGCGTTCGTTGAGCCTTGCCATGAATGCGATTCGTTTATTCATATTGTTATACGTTTAGCGTTGAATAACGGAGACCGGTCTCCTTACATGTTTTTTATTATGCCGCAAAAATAAAGGCGAATGGCATCCGGAAGATGACACTCAGAATGATACTTGGGAAGTATCACTCCAAGTATCACTCTTTTCCATTTCCGTTGCTTCACCTGCTTTCATACAGTTCCTCTTTTTTCATTTCGAATACAGCTTTGCGTATGCTTTGGTATTCTGCAGCAACAGATGCCCTCGCTTTACTGAGGGATGATGAAAGTGAGGTCCTTTTTATCAATTTTCCACTGCGGACAGAGACTAAAAGACCACATCGATCGAGTACCGTTTGCCAGTTCCGTCCTATCAGGTTGCATTCGAGAAGCTCGTCAAAAAAAACCACCGCTTTCCGGATGTGACATACTTGCAAACGGAATCCGTTCTGACAGCCAAACAATGAGCGAAGTGCATCCCGAAGATTGCTTCCGTCCATTGTTTTAAAGATGTGGTATTCTTCCGAAATGTTGACCATGTGTTCAATTTGTTTATCGGTAAAGCTGCAACCCAATGAATAGGCAGCCCTCTTCTTGGAATAGACTGCAGAAGTGAGATGGCTATTGACCAATGCACTTAACTCTGCTTGAGTCAAAGAAGGCTTGACAAACAACGGCTTGACCAGATGGAAACTGTCTGTGAACAGCTGACGAATAAGCGTCAGATTCCTATGGTGGGCATTCTTGCACTTTGCATATTCGCAGTCTATATAATAATGACTGCTCAGGAAAAGTTCTATGAAATAATCCAACCTGACCTGCCTTCCTTTTACTTCACTCGAATAGCTGTCTCTTGCTTCAAGAAACAGCTCATAAAGCTCGTTCTCCACATCTTCATTACTTTCCACGTGGTTGTGGACTCCTTTCATCTGCTCAAAAAGAGAGATGACCTTTTGGGCCTTTTCGTTTCATTGTATATAAATTTACTATATTTTATCGATGCTTTCCGGATTCGTTCAAGTCCTCCGTTTAGATTGTACGTATCGGAGAGCATCAGTTTCTAATTCTTTCGGTGATTTGATTTTACTCTCGTGAAGCCAAGTGTCAATCTCAGACTTCAAAAACATGATGCGTTTGCCTTTCTTGTGAAAAGGTATCTGATGGCAGCTGGTCCATCCATACACGGTCTGTTCTGCCGGATGGCTGGGCAGGTAGTCACATAGCTCTTTCAGATTGAGCCACTGCACTTCCGGTTCCTCTTTGGACTGGGATGTTATACCGTCTAGTTTCAAATCAAGCTCTTTCAGCTTGTTCATCATCCACGAAATAGCTTTGGGCAAATCGTCAAATTTGAGGTTCATTTCAGTCATATTGTTTGTATTATCAGTTAATAATTACAAGGGCAAAGGAACATGTTTTTTTATTACTGATTTACTGCTGAGAAGTATCACATAAACAATCATAGGACAAGCAGCAATTTCATCTTTCTATCCTTCTGACTGTCTGCTGTACTGATGGAGAATTTCATTACGTTTTCTATATCTTATGCGCTCTGTCATAAGGGTTTCATAAGGTTTTCATAAGCTAATCCCTCACAAACAAGCATAAAAAACCACCCACACCGTTCGTGCAGATGGTTTCAACTCAATCTCTATTTTATGGTTACTCTATAATGGGCAAATCCAGTGTAAATGCCTCTGTGGCTTTCTCCTTCTTTTCGTCCACCACCTTTGCATAGACCTGGGTGGTTTTGACGTTGGTATGACCAAGCAGTTTGCTGACGGTATAGATGTCGGTGCCGCTTGCCAGCTGCAGGGTAGCGAACGTATGCCTAAAACAGTGGAAGGTGATGTGCTTGGTAATGCCAGCCTGTTTAATCCACCTTTCCAATGGTTTGGAAATCCATGAGGGATCAGGCAGTCCGGCAAATACCAACAACTCATCATCTTTTCTTTCACCGCAGAGCTGATAGGCTTGCTTGGATATAGGCATGTATTCCACCCCTTTGGTCTTCTGCTGAGTGAAGTTCAACCGATAGCCCCCGTTAAATTCTTCGATTTCCGCCCACGTCAACTTTTGAATATCGCTATGACGCAATCCAGTCAAGGCAGAAAACAAAGCAGCCCTCTTGACGATCGGATCAAAAGGTGTACGAGCCAACGTATTCAGTTCCTCTACGGTCAGGTATTCTCTTCGGCTTTCGCGACCTTGAATACTTTTCGCCTTGGCAGAAAGGTCTATAGTCAGATAGCCGTCTATAAAAGCCTGTTTAAGCACCGCCTTGAATACCGAGAAGTAAGTGGACGCGGTATTGGGTGATATGGTGCCGGTCTTGAACCCGCCACGTTTGGCACTCAATAGATACAGACGAAACTCTTCAATCAGCTTCAGGTCAATCTTAGAAAAAGGTATGGTATCTCCATTGATAAAAATCTTGAAGTTCTCATAAACCCGATTCCATGTAGTACTGATAGCTTCTGAGAACTGGGCATGCCTTTTCTTTTCCATTTCCCTGAAATACTCCAAGAAGTTGTAACGTGAACGTTCCAACTGTTGCGCCTGTTCACTGTCTGTATCTGTATAAAGAAAAGCGTTGTCGAACTCCCTTTGGCGAATCTCCCTTACCTTATCAGCATAGATACAAGCTTCCTGATCCAAGTGTGATTTGCATTGGATGACGCCATTAAGATCTCGCTTGGGCTTATAGGTAGCCTTCCCATTTGAATCTACTTTCCACTTTCTACTTTTGTCCCAGATGGGCGTTGAAATTGTCCGGTTGACATATTCACGTGTACGTTTAGGGGTAGTACTTCCATCTTGAAATACAGGATATGCTTCCAATAAGAGGTACCACTCTTCTCGATAAACAGACTTCCTCAACTTAACGATTACTTGCGTATGGGCTAATGATTTCTTCATAGCTTTATACCTTTATATAGTTCATCAATTTCACATTTTGGTACATAGACAAAATTGCCTATTTGTCGAGTAGGTATGGAGTATTTACGGATATGTTTATAGACCGTACTTTCATCCAATTTATACTTCTGACTGATGTCACCTATGGTATAGCAATCCTCCGGTTCCATTCGATAAACCTTTGCTGGTGTCTTAGGCTCATCAGTAGCCTTGGGACGAAGAGGATATTTCTTCATTAAATCTGTTTTGCTCACCAGAGTCATTCGTTTACCTGCATTGACACCGGTAATGTTTCCTTTCTGAATCTGGCGGTAAATAGTTTCCTTGCTAATACCAAAAAGCAGATAGGCTTCAGGAACAGTAATCATTTCCTTGGACTCCGGAATATCCTTCACTGCTTCATCCATTTTTTCCAGTCTAAGCTTTTCATCGTGTTTTCTCTTCCAAGCTGTTTTCGAACACTTGGGAGAGCAATACAATGATTCAATAGTCTTAGCCAAGAACTCTGAACCACATATCGGGCATTTCCTAATGATTTGAAATTTGGCTGCTGGCATAATCTATACTCTATTAGTCAGTTAATACGTTTAAGTGTCACCTTATCTACCAATAAGACATGGTACAAATATGGTACAAATATGGTACAAATATACAATAAAAATCGCGTAATACAAGATAGGTATTGCCAAGTGTTAAAAACGAAAAAGGTGCGAAACTCATTGAGTTTCACACCTTTTCCTATGGATGTTTATCGTTATTTATCGATACTTACTTTACTTCCTCAAAGTCAGCATCCTGTACATTGTCATTGTTCTTGCTTGAACCCTGACTTGCATTGTTATTTGCCTGACCTGCGTTAGGACCAGCCTGAGCACCACCTGTCTGAGCGTACATTTCAGCACTTGCAGCCTGGAATGCAGCCTGAAGTTCAGCGCTTGCAGCATCGATACCAGCCAAATCCTGAGCCTTGTGAGCGTCTTTCAGTTTCTGAAGAGCAGCTTCGATAGGAGCTTTCTTGTCAGCCGGAATCTTATCGCCAAGGTCTTTCAACTGATTTTCTGTAGAGAAGATCAAGCTGTCTGCCTGGTTCAACTTGTCGATGCGTTCCTTTTCTTTCTTATCAGCTTCTGCGTTAGCTTCAGCTTCAGCTTTCATACGGTCGATTTCTTCTTTGCTCAAACCAGATGAAGCTTCGATGCGGATAGCCTGTTCCTTACCAGTAGCCTTATCTTTAGCAGATACCTTCAAAATACCGTTGGCATCGATATCGAAAGTTACTTCAATCTGAGGTACACCACGACGAGCCGGAGCGATACCTGTCAGGTTAAACTGACCGATAGACTTGTTCTGAGCAGCCATCGGGCGTTCACCCTGCAATACGTGGATGGTAACTTCTGTCTGGTTATCAGCTGCAGTAGAGAATACTTCGCTCTTCTTGCACGGAATGGTTGTGTTGGCATCAATCAACTTGGTCATTACACCACCCATTGTTTCGATACCCAGTGTCAACGGAGTGACATCCAGCAATACGATATTACCTACACCAGCTTCCTTGTTCAAAACGGCACCCTGGATACAAGCACCTACAGCTACTACTTCGTCCGGATTTACGCCCTTAGAAGGAACTTTACCGAAGAAGTCTTCTACCAGTTTCTGTACAGCCGGGATACGTGAAGAACCACCTACCAGGATTACTTCGTCGATATCAGAGTTGTTCAAACCTGCATCGCTCATTGCTTTCTTACAAGGTTCAAGACAAGCCTGAATCAAGTTGTGAGCAAGCTGTTCGAATTTAGCACGGGTCAAAGTCTTAACCAAGTGTTTAGGCACACCAGCTACCGGCATGATGTAAGGCAAGTTGATTTCAGTAGAAGTTGAAGAAGACAATTCAATTTTTGCCTTTTCAGCAGCTTCCTTCAAACGTTGCATAGCCATCGGGTCAGTAGTCAGGTCAGCACCTTCGTCGTTCTTGAATTCCTGAACCAACCAGTCGATGATAACCTGGTCGAAGTCATCACCACCCAGGTGAGTATCACCGTTAGTTGACAATACTTCGAATACACCGCCACCGAATTCCAGGATAGAGATATCGAATGTACCACCACCAAGGTCGAATACGGCAACCTTCATATCTTTGTTAGCCTTGTCTACACCGTAAGCCAATGCAGCTGCAGTCGGTTCGTTCACGATACGTTTTACATCCAGACCAGCAATCTGACCAGCTTCCTTCGTAGCCTGACGCTGAGAGTCAGAGAAGTATGCCGGAACGGTGATGACAGCTTCTGTTACTTCCTGTCCCAAATAATCTTCAGCAGTTTTCTTCATCTTCTGCAGAATCATTGCAGAGATTTCCTGCGGAGTGTACAGACGTCCGTCGATGTCTACACGCGGAGTGTTGTTGTCACCCTTTACTACTGAATAAGGTACACGAGAAATTTCTTTCTGAACCTGATCGTAAGTTTCACCCATGAAACGTTTAATAGAATATACTGTACGTTTCGGGTTTGTGATAGCCTGACGTTTAGCAGGGTCACCTACCTTACGTTCGCCGCCGTCTACGAAACCTACTACTGAAGGAGTGGTACGTTTACCTTCGCTGTTGGCAATTACCACCGGTTCGTTACCTTCAAATACTGCAACACATGAGTTTGTTGTTCCTAAGTCAATACCAATAATCTTTCCCATAATTGTATCTATTTTTATTATTTTCTAATTTGGTTTATTCTGTAACGCCGAAACGTTACGCCCTTTAAAAGACAAATGCCATGCCAGAACACAAAAAAGCCCGTGCCAGCATTTTTTTCTGACACGGACTGCCATTTTGGCTGTTTTATGTGACATTCTTGTCTCACACATTCAGGTGAGACTGACAAAATCAGAGGAACTCACCCCAGAAAGGAGCTGACAAAAGAGGTTCTGTCAGGAAAGGAATCTGGAAGAACAACACAATTCCTATGGCCAGGGCAATCATCCACAACAATACCAGCACTACTTTCGTAGAGGTGCCCATGGGCTTCCAGCTACCGAACGACTGCATGACGGCCTGAATCAGTCCGGCTACCGGGATACCGACAATCAGCAGACCACATACGGTGAGCCCGACAATCATTCCCGGCATGGTGCACACACCACCCCAGTCTACCCAAGGCAATATATTATAGAAGAAGGCAGGCAGACTGACGATGACTCCCGTGGCGGCCATCAGCAGGGCAAACAAGACGATGAGTCCTACCAGTAGGAAAGGAGCGCAGCATATCAGCAACAACACCAGGCAAAGTTTCAGCAGGAAACCGACCACGGCTACCACCCCATTGCCAAACTTATGCAAGGCAGAGCGGGGCTGTTCTGAATGAACATATTCGTTCACCTTTTCAAAACCGTCGGTCACTGTCCGGCCGATGTTTTCCACATTGATGGGTTCTCCGCGCATCTGCAACTTTTCCGTAGCCGTATGTGCCAGCGGGATGATAATCCATGCCAACAGATAAGCCAGAATCAAACCATGAATAAAAAATCCGGCCAAAATAAAGACGATGCGGGTCCAAGTCACATCCCAGCCGAAATAAGCTGCAATGCCCGATACCACTCCACCCAGAATACGGTCGTCCGGATTACGGAACAAGCGGCGGCGAGTTTCCGTCGATTCGCTATCGAAAGTCTTGCTGTTCGATGCAGACGGGTTACCGTCTTCTTCGCCATTCAGTTCCTCCGGCTTTCCCATACGGGCAATTACCTCTTCCACCTCTTTAATAGTAATTACCTGTAATCCGCCACGCAATGCCTCATCAAACAGTTCGGCAATACGGGATTCTATGTCGCGCACAATCTCTTCCGCTCCTTCATCCTTACGGAAATGGTAGCGGAGGTTGTTCAAATAATTATCCAGCAGGATATAGGCATCTTCATCAATATGATATACGGTGCCACCTAAATTTACAGTCAGTGTCTTTTTCATGTCATGTGATTTTTAAATGTTTTGTCTTAAATGATTCACCGTGTCGGAAAGTCCGTCCCAGGCACTTTCCAGTTCTTTCAGAAATTCCTCCCCTTCCGGAGTCAGTCCATAATACTTGCGGGGCGGTCCTTGCGTGGACTCCACCCACTCGTACGACAGGAGTCCGTCGTTCTTCAGGCGGGTCAGCAACGGATAAAGCGTGCCTTCCACCACAATCAGCCGGGCCTCTTTCAGCTTCTGGATAATGTCGGAAGAATAGGCAGACTCCCGGTGCAACAGCAACAGAATGCAATACTCCAGCATTCCCTTGCGCATCTGCGATTTTACATTGTCTACATTCATTTCATCTCATTTATCTTGTATGACACAAATATAGGTTTTACATTAATACTATGTATTACAAGGTATTATAATTTCAAAACTTTTAACAAGTTTATGTTTCGATAAAACCCATACATACAAAAGATAAACTACTTTTGCAGAAAACACATTATAAAAAGGAAATGCCTATGTTTACGATTAAAAAAGCTACTCTTGCAGACATTGAAGTCATCCGGACGCTGGCGACACAGACCTTTCCGGCTACCTACCAGCACATTCTGACTCCGGAACAGATTGATTACATGATGGACTGGATGTATTCCAGCGAGAGCCTGAGAAACCAGATGGAGAAAGAGCATCACATTTACTACATTGCTTACGAGGAATGTGAGCCTGCGGGCTATGTGTCCATCCAACAGGAGGATACGGATTTGTTTCACTTGCAGAAGATTTACGTACTCCCCTACTTCCAGAAATACAAACTCGGACGGCAACTGTTCCAGCAGGCTATAAAGGGCATCAAGGAACTTCATCCGGAACCTTGCCGCATGGAACTGAATGTGAACCGGCAGAATCCTGCACTTGGATTCTATGAGCACATGGGCATGAAAAAGGTTCGCGAAGGGGACTTTCCCATCGGCAACGGATATTACATGAACGATTACATCATGGGCATGGACATCTAAGGCTCCCCGCCGCCGTTTTCATCTCTTTGCTTTGCAGACGGGGGATTACTTCTACAGCTTGCAAAACAAAGAAATGAAAAACGGCACGGACATGTCGACCAGCAGCCCATGGAAGATGGCAAGGGGCACCATTTCCTTTCCAGACACACGGATAATGGAGGGAAGAGCTACATCGACCGAGGTTACTCCGGCCACCGAAATAGGAGCCAGTTTCCCGAAATACTTGCAGATGAAAGGAGCTCCTACCAGTGCCACCAGCTCGCGGATGACATTCGTCAGAAGTGCAATCGTGGCCAGTTCCGTAGCCAGCTGCGCACCAAGATCGGGGGTTTTGAGTTCCATAATCAGAATAGACGAAAGCGAATAATATCCCAGTCCGCTGCCCACGGCCAGACAGTCGAACACACTCCAGCGAGTCAGTAACACACTGACCAATGCCGAAAACAACAGGGTTCCTCCGATGGTGGCCAGCGGTATCAGCAGCATCTTGGGACGGAAACCACGAAGCAGTTCCTTGAAATCCTCTCCACCGCCAATGCTGACGCCTACCTGAAACATCAGGGCATACAGAATATACATGGACAAGTGGTGCGTATCTCCCAACTCCCATCCGGAAAAGTTCCACACGTAGCCTAACACACAGCCTACAAAGAACATGGACAATACCAGCAAACTTCCTTTCATTTTTCACCTCCTTCCTTAAAGAACAACAGATATACCACGCGTGCCAGCAACACACTTCCCGTAATGCCGGCCACACTGAGCAGCAACGCCTGTCCGCCGAAAGACCCTAAGTTTCCCACAATCAACGGATTGTAACCCACGGAAAGTCCTAACACGAACAGCATCAGACAAATGGTACACGAGATAGTCAGATTCACTTTTTTCAAAAAAGCACACATACGAAGGCTATATCCTGCCAGAATACCTGCCAGGACGATCAATAAAATAATCCACATAACAAAATTGAGAGTAAAAGTTTATAAGAAAGATTTCACAACACGTCAGGAAGACGCAACTTCCCGTGTCTTACAAACTTTCATGAAGAAATCCGCTGAACCAATGCGCACGGGCATGACATCTCCGGTAAAGCGCCGTACTGACCTTTATCCGAACTACCTTATGTTGCCTGCACATGTTCATACGCTGTATATTATATTCTAAATCTTTGTAAGTTCTAACCCTAGTCTATTTTTGTGAAAACGTAAAATATGTTTTTACGTTTTCCTGCCCGGAAACCTATGTTTCACTTTGCAAAGCCGTACGTTTTCCGGTCGGGAACCCTACGTTTCTCACGTGAGAAACCTACAAAAGTTCCTGAAAAAGCTACATCTTCTTCAGGACGTTTTTACTTTATCTGCTTCCCAATTGCGCTGCAAAGATAGCTCAAATCAAATTAATATGCAATTAATATGCAGAATTTATCACAAAGGGCCATCGGAAATACTTCCCGACAGCCCTTCACATCAAGAAAAAGTTGTTTTAACGACGCCCCGTGACTTGCAGATATTCTCTTTTTTTCAATTCATAATCCGTATAGCTTTCCACATACTTGTCACGACTCTGCTGATACAAAGTCTGTGCATCAAGCAAATCGCTCATCGTGCAGGTGCCTGCCTTGTAATAATCGGTATTCAGGCGGAGATTCTCGGTGGACTGCTCAATGGACAGACGGGCAATCTTCATCTGCTCGTATGCCTCGTTCACCCCGTTCCAGGCATTCTTCATACGGATAACCAGCAATTCTCTCTGGTCGGCCAACTGGTTTTCCGTGTTCTTCACCTGAAGCTTTTCTTTCTTAATGGCATGACTTCCTCCCCACCATCCGGTCAGGGGAACGGTCACCGTAGCAAATCCCACCCAGAAACGCTGGTCTTCCGGCAAGAAGTTATGGTATACATAGCCTCCGCCAATGGCCACCGTAGGCAGGTTCTTTCCTACCACCATCTTGTATTGCAGGCGACTGGCCTTTACGTTTTGTTGCAGCAGGGCATATTCGCTGGTAAGTCCCAATGCCGATTCCGGATCGCAATAAAGGCTGTCAGGACGTGCAGGCAGCTGAGTATCCACCGCAAAGGCCACGTCAAGGGTATCGGATGAAAGTCCGGTGTACTGTGCCAGCATATTCTGGGATACCGACAAGGCATTTTCCACCTGCAAACGAGTACTCTTTGTTTCATTCTGCCGCAACTGTACCTGAAGCAAATCGTTCCGCGTCACGATTCCAGCCTGTACCGAAGCTTCCACATCACTCAGGATGCGTGCCAGTTGGGCTTCGACCTTGGACAGGGTTTTCAGCTTTTCTTTCAGTATCACTACCCGCCAGAAATATTGTTCCGTGGTGAGGCATACTTCATTGTCGGACAAGTTCCGTTGCAGGCGTTTCACTTCCACTCCTACCTTGGCCAGCTGGTTTCCGTTCACAATCTGTCCGCCGGTGAACAACGGCAGGGAGGCACCGACTCCCCCTGCTATTCCGTACTTCAGCATGGACATGTTCATGTCCGGTCCCAAACTCATCTGCATCAATCCTTTATCAGCCATGAAACCGGTTCCAGCCGCGCTCACGCTCGGAAAATAATTGGTAAATGCCTTTTTCTTATCCTGCTTGGCCATTTCCAGTTCATTGTTTGCATTCTTCATTCGCACATTGTTTGTCAAGGCAGCCTGAATGCATTCATCCAGCGTATAGGCTTTCTGTCCGAAAGCCCCATTCATGCACGCCCCACCTATCAATAGAAAAGCTATTATTCTGTTTCGATTCGTTTTCATAATGATTCTTCTTTTGATTGATTCCTAATCACCTCATCAGGCTTTCTCCAATGCTTCCAGCTGGGCACGTTTCTGACTGCTTCCCCTGAAAATCACTAGGTAAGCTACCGGAAGCACCGTCAAGAGGAAGAGCATGGTAATCAGCGTACCGTAACAAATCACCGTACCCATCGGCATCCAGAGTCCGCTCTTGCCCAATATCATCGGAATGACTCCCATGGAGGCAGCGGCCGAAGTCAGGAAGATGGGTCGCATACGTCGGCGGGCAGAATGGTAAATGGCATCACGCACGCATAGTTTCTCCGTAGCCCGAAGTTCCTCAGCATAGTCAATCATGATAATACCGTTACGCACGATAATTCCCATCAGGCTGATAATACCCAGTGTGCAAGTCATACCGAAATCCACTCCTTGTATCAGTACGCCCACTGCCGTACCGAACACACACAGCGTCATGCTGGCAAATATCAGTAGAGCAATGCTAATACGCTTGAAATGAGCCAGCAGAATGAAGAAGATGATGAAAGCCGCAATGGCCAGAGCTGCCATGATAGGCGGAAGGTTTTCATTGTCCTGCTCGTCGTCACCTCCGTAAGCCAACGTCACTTTATCCGGCAGAGGGATAGCTGCCACTTTTTCCTTTATCACACTCGTCAGGGCAGTCACGTTCACGTCACGGCGCACATCGGCCATGACCGTAATGGTATAGATACCGTTCCGGCGTACCAGCTGTCCGTCTTTTACGGAAGGTACCACTTCTGCCACCTGCCGCAAGGGAACCTGCGTACCGCCCAATACCGGAATCAGTTCGTTTTCCAGATCGGAGAAACCGGCACAATCGGCTCTCTCACTTTTCAATGTCACGGGGATGTCATAATCTCCTTCCCACACACTAGCCACCTTTATACCGTCGCCATAGCGCATGGCCAGCGTGCTTTCCAATTGCACATTCTGTATGCCCAGACGAGAAGCCTCATCTTCTTTCAGCACCACCTTGGCCGAAGTCTGCGGTTCACTGAAGTTGGTCTGTGCCAGCCGTATTTCCGGCATCTGACGCAACATGCTCAGGTATTTCCCGGCCACGGTTTTCAGTGAATCCAGATTCTCTCCACTCAGACGGAGTTCTATCGGATAGACTGCCTGACTGAAACTGATTTGCTTGAACCTTACCCGCACATCCGGAAAAGCATCGGTGTAACGCGGAGCATATTCATCCAGCAGTTCCACGGTTTCCTTGTTTCCCTTCGTGTTCACAATCAGCTGGGCGTAGTTCGTTCCTCCTAATTGCGGAGCGTATGCCGTATGGAAACGAGGGGAAGAACAACCGATAAATGAAGTGACGGAAGTCACCCGCGGGTCTTTACGGAACACATGCTCCATGGTATCGGCAGCCCAGGCCGTTTTTTCTACAGCCGAGCCCGTAGGCTGATAGATTTCTACGGCAAACTGGTTACGGTCGGCCACCGGCATCAGCTTTTGCGGCAGTTTTCCCATCAGGAAGATACCCACCAGCACGGAAACGATTCCTCCCAGCAGAGTAACATACGGATGGGCAAAACATTTGTCAAGCAACTTATTATAATAGGTTTGCAGGAGTTCCATGAACGAGAATCCTTTTTTATGCGAAGGTATCGGCTTACGGATGAACCAGAACTGCATGAACGGTACCAGCAGCATGGCTACCAGCAAAGAGATGCCCAGAATCAGCGTAATGGACCAGGGGAAACTCAGCAGGAAGTCGTGTATCATGCCTGGAATCACAATCAGGAAGGGGAAGAATGTGATACTGATGGCCAGTGTAGCTGAGAATATGGACTTGAAGAAATGTGTGGCACTGAAGATAGACGCATGCCAGCGCGACATTCCCTCTCCGATTTTCTCCAGATAACTGTCGATGATGACAATGGAGTTGTCCACAATCATTCCCAGCGTCACAATCAAGGCAGCCAGCGTCACGGTATTCAACTCAATGCCAAAGGCATAGAAAAGTCCCAGTGAGATAAAAATGGTAACCGGAATGGTGGAAGCAGCTACCAGTGCCACTCGCAACGGTAAAAGCAGCATCACCACAATCACTACGGCCACGATAGCAATCACCAGCTCACGCAAGAAAGCATTGACACTGTCGCCCACCACCTGTGCCTGGTCGGTAATGCGGAACATATTGACCTCCGACGGAAGCTCTGTCTTAAACTCTTCCAGCACGCGGTCGATATCATTTTCCATCTGTACGATGTTCTTTCCTTTCTTCATTTCCACACTCAGCAGGATACACTTCGTCCCGTCGTTCTTGATGTAGCTGTCGGCATGTGGATATTCCTTGACCACACGAGCCACATCCTGCAAGCGTACCACATTGCCCGACGGATCGCTGTACACAATCTGCTGCTGCACGTCGTACAGCGTGTTGAATGTCTTCTCCACGTGCACCGGCAATACATACTGAGGGGTCTGTATGCGTCCGCCCGTGGTCACGAATCCTTTGGCAAACAGCTGTCCGGCAATCAACTGCCCGTTCAGTCCATAATGCGAGAGACGTTCCGGGTCCAGGTAGATGGAAATCTGTTCGGCCCTTTCTCCGCTCACGGTGAGTCGTCCCACACTGCTGATGCGACGCAAACGGTTCTTCAGCTCATCCATATAGTCGGACAGTTCCCGATACGTCTTATCCTTGCTCTCCATGGTAATCAGCAACGCCGATGTATCGCCAAAATCATCCATCACCTGTATGGCAAGCACATTCGGCGGAAGCTGCGACTTGAAGGTGGCTACTCCATGCTTGAACTTGCTCCAGAACTCATCTTTGTTGTTCAGTTCGTCATTCAACTCCACTTGCACAAAGACAATCCCGTCGCGCGTAGTAGAGAACGTCTTCTCCTTCTTTACTTCCTTATATGAAAAGATGTAGTCTTCCAGAGGCTTCGTCACCTGTTCCACCATTTCATTGACCGTATTTCCCGGAGCCACGGCAATCACCATTCCCTGACGTATGGTAAAATCAGGAAATTCATTTTTCTGCATCTGCGGCAGACTGTATATTCCGAATGCCACCAGGCAGCACGTCACCAGAATTACAATCTGACGATAGTGCGTGGCCCATTCCACTATGTTCCTTTTCTTTTCCATTGTCTTACTTCATTTTTACAGTGCCAGAGGAGTTCCTTCGCACACTTTCTGCTGTCCTTCTACTATCACTTCATCCCCTTCATTCAAACCGTTCACCACCGTGACACCCGTCGCCGTGAACTTGCCGCACATCACCACACGCTTCGATGCTTTTCCATCCTCACCTTTCAGCCACACGAAGTAGTTGTTGTGTTCGTCCAGCTGAAGCACATTGGCCGGAAGTACGCACGCCTGACTTTTATCGGCATCCTGCAACCAGACTTCTGTCACCATGCCGGGCAGCAGTCCCGTATTTTTTGTCTGAATACCGACATTTACCTCATACGACCGTGACAGCGGATTGGCCTGTACACCTTTTTCCGTCACTACGCCTTCTGCCTTCGTTCCATTCAGAACCGGTGCCTCTATCACGGCTTTCTGTCCTCTTGCCACGCGCGCGATTTCCGTCTCCGGCACGGAAATCCGTACCTTCAGCCGGTCGTCGGATACCAGTTTCAGCACCTGAACACCAGGCACGACGTTCTGTCCGACCTCCAGACTCTTCTCGGCAATGACCCCGGAAAACGGAGCGTACAGCTGACAGTCGGTCAGATTCTTCCGGGCCACTGCCTCCATAGACTGCGCCTGCTGCAACTTGCTTTGTACTTCCACCCACTTCATTTCGGCCAGACTCCCTTTTTCATGCAATTCTTTCATACGTTGGTAGGCATCTTCCGCCTGCTTCAAAGCAGTCTTTGCCGCCTGATACGTATTCTGCATCGAAACCTCATCCAGTGTAGCCAGCAATTGTCCCTGCCGCACCCGGCTTCCTAAATCGACCTTTACCGACTTTACCCGTCCCATCAGCGGGAAACTTAATGAACTGCCGTTTTCCTCCTGCACCGTACCTGAAAAACGAACGGCTTCATTACGTACGGATGATACTACGCTCATCACTTTGACCTTTACCGGTTCTGCCTGCTGCGGTGCCTGCTCTTTATTTCCACACCCTGACATCACAGTCAGAAACAAACAAACGGCCATCAGATAATTCTTTTTCATAAATTCTAAAATGTTTAGTATGTCTGCAATTTGTGAGCGCAAAGAAAAAGGCATTACACGAAATATACGGCATACATACCACCTTGGAAGTGTTCTATTTTTCTATCCGTCCCCACTATCTTCCCTATGGAATACTCATCAGGAAAAATAGGACACTGAGAATTGAAAAACATTCTGTTCATTTGCAACCGAATAGATTAATCAATGTTATGGAGAAAGAAATAGAACTCATCAGAATGTCCAGCACCGAAATCATGGAAAAGGTAGCTGCCTATAAAGACGAACAGATTATCATCTTGAACCAGGTAAATAAAGTAAGTGAAACCGAACAATACTCCCCCATACGGGCTGACTTTTTCCTGGCGATCTTATGCCTGCGAGGAAAAGCGTCTTTATCTCTCAACAACAATTCTTATGAAATCGGTCGGAATGATTTGATGATTTGTCACCCGCAGACGCTGCTCAAACACGGCATGATAGGAGATGATTTTGAGTGCTGCGGATTCTGTCTTTCACCAGAATATGCCAAACGTATTTTTGTGATGTCCACATCCGCAAACAACTGGTACTCACGCCTGTACCTGGAACAGCATCCTATCATTTCCCTGAATGATGAAGAAAGCCAGCTTTTCTGCCAGTACTATAATCTGCTGAATTCCAAACTGACCGGTACTCCTCACCGCCACCAGAAGGAACTGATCAATGCCCTCCTGCAGGCCTTCATCTATGAATTTCAGGACTCCATGGAGAAATACATCCAGTTAAAACCGGTCGCATTCAATTCGTCCAACAATCTGTTCAATGCCTTCATGGAACTGCTGATATCTTCCTACCCCAAGGAACGGTCGGTAAGCTACTATGCCAACCGGTTGTTTGTCACCTCCAAATACCTGTCGGCTGTATGTAAGGAAAATTCCGGTGAAACAGCTTCCGACCTCATCACCTGTTATGTCATGAAGGATATAGTGTGCCTGCTGAAATCTCCCGATAAGAGCATCAAGGAAATTGCCAATGAACTCAATTTTGCTACTTTGTCATTTTTCGGTAAATATGTAAAAAGGAATTTAGGACTTTCCCCGAAAGAATACAGAGAGAAATTATCTCAACAAGAAGGAAATGTGTAATAACTTTCTTCATATATATAAAAAAGATGTCCGCCCATCTCACAAAGATGACAGGCGGACATTTTTATTTTTCCACTATCCGGAAATTACTGATGCTGTTCACGCAGCAAATCGTTCACGGTCTTTACCGGATTGAAAGTACTCAAAGGAACTTCTACGAACACGGTATTCCAGTCGCTCATTGAACCGTTCCACAAGCCCGGCAATTCGAGTGCCTTCAAGTCTTTTCCATTCTTTGACTTGTAAGAAATAAAGCCGGTAGCCTTATCCACATGTTTCAGCAAGTTGAACTTATTGCCCTTGTAGTCGCGAACGGCACATACCAAATCCACCGGATTGAAGTGTGTACCCTTTTCGAACATGGCTTTCTTTTCCGGGTCGTTCATATCAATCTGAGAACTTTCCAGAATCTGCAAGGAAATGGTTCCATCCGGATTATAGGCCAGGAACGGACCACCGCCCGGTTCGCCCACATTCTTCACCATACCGCAAACACGCATCGGACGATTCAGTTTCTTACGCAGATAGATGACCAAATCAGCATCTTCCAGCTCTTTCAAGTCCGTTCTGCGGCAACGCAACTGCTGCTGTACGAAGCGGATAATGGTTTCCAGCTGTTCGTGACTATAATGTCCGCCATCCAGCAGTTCCAGGTATTCAAATGCCTGCTTCTGCAGCGTAACCAATACACCGGCCAGCAACTTCTTGTAAGTCACGGTATCAGCTTTCAAGCGGTCGGGCACCACATTATCAATGTTCTTGATAAATACGATATCAGCATCCAAGTCGTTCAGGTTCTCAATCAAGGCACCGTGACCACCCGGACGGAACAACAATTTACCGTCCTCGTCGCGGAACGGTTTGTTTTCCATATCGGCAGCCACTGTATCCGTACTCGGTTTCTGTTCAGAGAAACTGATGTGATAAGTCGTACCATACTTAGCCTCATATTCGGCAGCCTTGGCAGCCACCAGTTTCTCGAACAATGCACGATGCTCAGTAGAGACAGTGAAGTGTACATTCACTTCCCCACTCTTTCCGGCAGCATACAATGCCCCTTCTACCAGATGTTCTTCCAGCGGTGTACGCACGCCATCTGCATAACGATGGAACTTGAGCAAACCTTTAGGCAGCGCTCCATAGTTCAGTCCGGCAGACTCCAGCAAGTTAGAAACCACTGCCTTGTAATTATGTTCAGACAACAGGGCATTGATGTTCTTTCCTGTATTATCCAAACAAGCCGCATTCAAGTCATTATAGAATGCAAAATCATGAATGTGGTCGAAGAATTTCTTCTCAAAATCAGTAGTAGGTTTGTCATACTCAGCACCCAAGAATTCGAACATATTCTTGAACATACGGCTGGCAGCTCCTGAAGCCGGAACAAACTTGACGATTTTCTTATCGCCTGCCTTGTATGCATCCCATGCAGCAAGATACTGTTCACATCCTTTCTCATCGGCTCTCATAATACCTCCGTTTTCTACGGAAGCAGCTGCTGAAAGCTTTAAGAATGGAAACCCCTTTTCAAAACAAGCCAACTGTTCGGCAATCTTTTCTTCCGAAATGCCCTTCTTGGCCAACAATTCTTTGTCCTCGTGTGTTAACATAATAGTTTTTTATTTAGGTAATGAATTTCTTTCTGTTTTTAGAATTACGTCCAAAAATATAAAAAATACGGGAAGAGTGCACCATATCAACAGAAAAAAAGTAACTTTACCCACAAACAGCAAAACGAGGAATTATGGAGAACAACGACTTTTTTACACAAGAGGAACACAAACAACTGATTCAACTCTACAAACGACTGCTGCGGTTGTCGAAAGATACATTACAAAAGGATGACTGCCACAAGCTGAAAACCCATCTGGTCAAGGCAATGGCAGAAGGTACCATTCCGCGAAATGTATTCCAGATGAATCCCATTATCAAGGATATGCAGACGGCTGTCATCGTGGCCGAAGAAATCGGCATGCGCCGCGCCTCGATTCTGGGAATCATGCTCCATGAATCCGTGAAATACAATCTTTGCAGTCTGGAATCGGTCAAAGAGGAATATGGAGAAGACGTGGCCGGCATCATACGGGGACTCGTCAAAATCAACGAGCTGTATTCCAAAAGCCCCATCATTGAGTCGGAAAACTTCCGCAATCTGCTCCTGTCGTTTGCCGAAGACATGCGGGTCATCCTGATTATCATTGCCGACCGTGTGAACCTGATGCGGCAAATCAAGAACAGCCCCAACGAAGAAGCTCGTCTGGAAGTGGCCAACGAAGCTGCCTATCTGTATGCACCGCTGGCCCACAAGCTAGGACTGTACAAACTGAAATCAGAACTGGAGGACTTGTCACTGAAATATACGCAGCACGACGTGTACTATCATATCAAAGAGAAACTGAATGCCACCAAGCAGGCCCGCGACCGCTACATCGAGGCTTTTATCGAACCGATACGCAAAAAGCTGGAAGATGCCGGACTGAAGTTCCACATGAAGGGACGTACCAAGTCCATCCACTCCATCTACCAGAAGATGAAGAAACAGGGATGTCCTTTCGAAGGCGTGTACGACCTGTTTGCCATCCGCATCATTCTTGATTCTCCGCTTGAAAAGGAGAAACAGGAATGCTGGCAGGCTTATTCCATCGTGACGGATATGTATCTGCCCAATCCCAAGCGTTTGCGCGACTGGCTGTCCGTGCCGAAAAGCAACGGATACGAGTCACTGCACATCACCGTAATGGGACCTGAAGGGAAATGGGTGGAAGTGCAGATTCGTACGGAACGCATGGACGAGATTGCCGAAAAAGGTCTGGCAGCCCACTGGAGGTATAAAGGTATAAAGGGAGAAAGCGGTTTGGATGAATGGCTGAATTCCATCCGTGAGACGCTGGAAAACTCCGACAGCGACATGGAGGCCATGGACCAGTTCAAGCTGGATTTATATAAGGACGAGGTATTCGTATTTACTCCTAAAGGCGACTTGTACAAACTGCCGCAAGGGGCTACCGTGCTCGACTTTGCCTTTTCTATCCACTCCAACCTGGGATGCCGCTGTACGGGTGCCCGCGTCAACGGGAAAAATGTACAGCTCCGCCAGAAACTGAACAGTGGCGACCAGGTGGAAATCATGACTTCGAACACGCAGACACCGAAGCGTGACTGGCTGACTTTTGTCACCACGTCGAAGGCACGCAACAAGATACGTCAGGCCCTGAAGGAGATTGCAGCCCGTCAGACACAGTTTGCCAAGGAAACACTGGAACGTAAATTCAAGAACCGGAAGCTGGAATATGATGAGGCCATCCTGATGCGTCTGATTCGGAAACTGGGCTTCAAGACCGTAACCGACTTCTATCAGAGTATTGCCAACGAATCGATGGACGTGAACGACATCATCGACAAGTACCTTGACATGCAGAAGCGGGAAACCGAGCAGCGCGAAGAAATCAGCTACCGCAGTGCGGAAGGCTTCAACATACAGCAGCCCACCGACGCGAAGGACTACAAGGATGACGTGCTGGTCATCGACCGGAACCTGAAAGGACTCGACTTTACGCTGGCCAGATGCTGTAACCCTATTTACGGTGACGAAGTGTTCGGATTCGTCAGCATCAACGGTGGTATCAAGATTCACCGTTGTGACTGCCCGAATGCCAAGGAGATGCGTTCCCGCTTCCCCTACCGCATCGTGAAAGCCCGCTGGGCCGGAAAGAGTCAGGGCAAACAGTATCCGATTACCCTCCGTATTATCGGCCATGACGACATCGGTATCGTGACGAACATCACGTCTATTATTAATAAGGAGAACAACATCCTGTTGCGCTCCATCAGCATCGACTCACACGACGGATTGTTCTCGGGCATGCTGACGGTGACCGTAGACGACAACGCCAAGCTGGAATCGCTGATAAAGAAGATTAAAACGGTGAAGGGCGTGAAGCAGGTAAACCGATAACAACACTTCAAGTTTGTTAATTAACCTGCACAAAAGTAACAGTTTCACGCAAAAGTAGTATCTTTGCGAAGTTGTCAGAAGTAAGGATTAAAATCAAAGAAAATGAAGAAAATTTTATTTACAACCTTATTATGTGTCATGAATGTATTGCTTGTCATTGCTCAGGGAACGGCAGAAATTACATTCGAAAAGACCTCATACAACTTTGGCTCTTTCTCTGAAAGCAGTCCGAAAGTAACTTGCAAATTCAAATTCAAGAATACAGGCGACGGCCCGCTGGTAATTCATCAGGCCATTGCTTCTTGCGGATGCACCGTACCTCAATATCCGAAAGAACCCATCAAACCGGGAGAAAGCGGTGAGGTGACAGTCACTTACAACGGTGCCGGCAAATTCCCGGGACATTTCCGCAAGACCATCACCCTTCGCACCAACTCCAAGAACGAAATCACTCGTCTGGTAGTAGAAGGTGACATGACTCCGGCATCGGCCGACATCAATCAGTAACAATTCATCATTTTTCATACTTGGCAGGAGGAACATTTTCAACGATGTTTCTCCTGTTTTTTTATGCCCGAAAATACACACGGAAAAACGTCTTTGAGCCTGGAAGAAAACGCAAGGACGTTTCAATTGAAACGCAAGTACGTTTTAGTTAAAACGCAAGTGCGTTTGACTCCAAACGTAAGGGCGTTTTGAAGTGTACTGAAAATAGTTGTCAGTTTGAAGATTAATTCCTGACAAAGTTGACAGGTTAAACATTATATTCCTAAAAAGGTTGTCAGTTCTGCAAAACTACAACAAAAACTCAATATCCGTATATTTTCTCCCTAAAAACTCATCGCTCGGGGAGCGCCGTGCGGCAAGGGGCGGGAGCACCCGTCCCGACGAGCACATCATTCAATTATACCGATATTCCATAAGAGGGTTTCCTCCTCTGCCTGAGAAAATCTCCATAGGGGTCTTCATTCCCAGTGCCTTGTGCGGTCTGGCATTGTTGTACATCGCAACGGATTTACTGACGGCTTCCTCTGCCTGTCTGAAGTCCATATCACCTTCATTGAAGAGCCATCCGTTCTTCAGGGTGTTGTTCATCCTCTCGGCCAGGGCATTGTGAAGCGGGTCTCCCGTCTGGGTCATGCTGATTCTGATGCCTTGTGAAAGCAGCAGGTCCGTGTACTGCTTCGAGGCATACTGCACGCCGCGGTCAGAGTGGTGTATCATGCCCTCCGTACTGATTCCGTAGGCACGGTAGGTCTCAAGAGCCATGTACATGGCTTTCAGCGGTCCCTCCGCATCCAGACTCCTGCTAAGGCAATATCCCACTATGTATCTGCTGTAGGCATCGGTCACCAGTGAGAGATAGGCAAAGCCTTCTCTGGTGTAGATATAGGTGATGTCCGCCACCACAAGCCGGCCATTGCCCGCAGGTGTGTACTTGGGAGAAGTGTTTACAAGATCCCTGTAAAGACGGTAACCGTGTCTGGAGTCCGTAGTACGCGGACGATACCTTGTCCGCCTGAGCATGAGCGAGTTGGAACGGAGCACATTGTAAAACCTGTCCCGTCCTATGGTAAACTTTTCCCTGAAGTATTCACGGCAGAGTGTGTAGAGTTCCCGGCAGCCCGCTTTGGGAAGACGTTTCTTCTGGCGGACGTACAGGCAGTACAATACAATGCTGGCAGAGAGTATGTCAGCCTCGTTTGAGGCATAGTCATGCTTGTAGTATCCCTGTGCTGATACGCCAAGCAATCTGCAAAGCGGACGCACGCGGTAACGGCGTCCGCCTTGAGACAGGCCCCGGATTACTTGGCACCGGAGTTTTTTCTTACAGGAATGTTATAGGTCTTTTCCGCAAGGTCAATCATGCAGTCGTAGGCGTCACGGGCCATGTTGGACTGCTTCAACTCTACTTCCAGGGACTTGATTTTCCGCTCGAGCTCATGAATACGGTCATGAAGCTCCTGTTCCGTCTGACTTAGTTTCTTGCTCATAATGGGACTTGGTTTATCTTCAATCCCAAAGATACGAAGCCAGCGGCTAATTGTGGTACGTTTCAGACCTTTTTCACGTTCAAATTCACTGTGATTCTGAGAAGAACACATGTATTCTTCCAGATAAGACAGACATTCTGCCTTTGAATACTTTCGATTTTTACGCATGTTACTAAATAAATTGTGTCAACTTATTTAGTACACTACATTTTATTTCAAACGCAAGTGCGTTTTCCGAAGGCACAAAAATGAGCTCACTTTTGAATGAATATAAAGGATTTTTACTACTTTTGGACACCCTTAAGAATATTAATCAAATCAAAATGTAATATTATTCATGAAAGAGACACAAGAAAAACCGACGGGACTGCCCGAAAACGCATTCCGTCCGCTCAAACCGGGAGAGAAATACGAACCCCTCATGTCTCCCGGAAAAACGTATCCTGAAGTTAACTTCTGGTCAGTGACATGGGGACTCGTCATGGCCGTTATATTCTCGGCTGCCGCTGCCTATCTGGGGTTGAAAGTGGGTCAGGTGTTCGAAGCAGCCATTCCTATTGCCATCATCGCTGTGGGTATTTCCAGCGCCACCAAACGCAAAGGCGCACTGGGTGAAAACGTCATGATTCAGTCCATCGGTGCCTGCTCAGGCGTCATCGTGGCGGGTGCCATCTTTACCCTGCCGGCCCTCTACATCCTGCAGGAAAAATATCCGGAAATGACGGTTAACTTCATGCAGATGTTCATCAGCTCCCTGCTGGGTGGTGTGCTGGGCATCCTGTTCCTGATTCCCTTCCGTAAATATTTCGTAAAAGACAAGCACGGCGAATATCCTTTCCCGGAAGCTACGGCCAGTACCCAGGTGCTCGTGTCGAGTGAAAAGGGAGGCGACCAGGCCAAACCGCTGCTCATGGCCGGACTGGTGGGTGGTCTTTATGACTTCATCGTGGGAACGTTCGGCTGGTGGAACGAGAACTTCACAAGCCGCATCTGCGGATGGGGCGAGACTATTGCCGACAAGTTCAAACTGGTATTCAAGATTAACACGGGAGCTGCCGTACTGGGACTCGGCTACATCGTCGGGCTGAAATATGCGGCCATCATCTGTGCCGGTTCACTGGCCGTATGGTGGATTATCGTACCGGGCATTTCCTTGTTCTGGGGCGACCAGGTGCTGAATGCCTGGAATCCGGACATCACGACAGCCGTAGGAGACATGTCACCCGAACTTATCTTCAAGGAATACGCCAAGAGCATCGGTATCGGAGGTATCGCCATGGCCGGCATCATCGGTATCGTGCGTTCATGGGGCATCATCAAGAGTGCAGTCAGCCTGGCTGCCAGTGAAATGAAGGGCAAAAAGGCCGAAGAGAACGTGGAACGTACTCAGAAGGATTTGTCCATGAAAATCATCGCTTTCGGTTCGCTGTTCACCCTGCTGCTCGTGGTACTCTTCTTCTATTTCGACGTAATGCAAGGCAACATCCTGCATACCGTGGTAGCCATTCTGCTGGTAGCAGGAATCTCCTTCCTGTTTACCACCGTAGCAGCCAATGCCATCGCCATTGTAGGAACCAACCCGGTATCGGGCATGACGCTGATGACCTTGATTCTGGCCTCTGTCATCATGGTGGCAGTCGGACTGAAAGGTGCAACGGGTATGGTGGCTTCACTGGTAATGGGTGGCGTGGTCTGCACCGCATTGTCCATGGCCGGCGGTTTCATTACCGACCTGAAAATCGGTTACTGGCTGGGTAGCACACCCAAGAAGCAGGAAAGCTGGAAATTCCTCGGCACACTGGTTTCCGCAGCTACTGTAGGCGGCGTGATTATGGTGCTAAATGATTCTTACGGATTCACCAGCGGACAGCTGGCTGCACCGCAGGCCAACGCCATGGCGGCTGTCATCGACCCGCTGATGAACGGTGTAGGTGCTCCGTGGCTGCTCTACGGCATCGGTGCTGCACTGGCATTGGTACTGACTTTCTGCAAGGTGCCTGCCTTGGCTTTTGCGCTGGGTATGTTCATTCCATTGGAACTGAACCTTCCGTTGCTGGTGGGTGGTGCCATCAACTGGTACGTAACTTCACGCAGCAAGGACGAAGCTGTCAACAACGCACGCGGTGAGAAAGGTACGTTGCTGGCATCCGGATTCATTGCCGGAGGTGCCCTGATGGGTGTAGTGAGTGCCATCATGCGCTACTGCGACATCAATCTTATCCACGAAGAATGGCTGGCTAACCCGATGAGCGAACTGGTGTCACTAGTAGCTTATCTGCTGCTGATTACTTACCTGGTAAAAGCCAGCATGAAACTGAAAAAATAATCTCTAATATATCACACACATGAAAACACTGCTACTAATGGGCCTGCTGCTTATGTCGGGCACGCTCTTCGCACAACAGCCGATTGAAATGAAGGTATGGCCCAACGGTGCCCCTAATGACAACGGCATCACAGAAGAAAAAAATGGAGATACCGATTCTCCAAGTTATACAAAAGAAGCCATTCTCTACGTCTATCCGGCTAAAAAAGGGAACGGAATGGCCATCGTAGCCTGTCCGGGAGGAGGATACTCACATCTGGCCATGGCCCACGAAGGGAAAAGCATGGCCGACTGGTTCAACAGCCAGGGCATTACGTATGCCGTGCTCCGCTACCGCATGCCAAACGGACACAATGAAGTGCCTCTGAGCGATTCACAGCAGGCTCTGCGCATCATGCGCCAGCACGCTCAGGAATGGAATGTAAAAAAACTGGGCATCATGGGTTCTTCAGCCGGAGGACATCTGGCCAGCACCACAGCCACTCATTTCACCGATGCGGAAACTCGCCCGGATTTCCAGATTCTTTTCTACCCGGTCATCACCATGGACCCTGCCTACACTCATAGAGGTTCTCACGACAACCTGTTGGGAAAGAATCCCTCAAAGGAACTGGAACAGAAATATTCCAATGAATTGCAGGTTACTCCACAAACACCCCCTGCCTTCATTCTGCACAGCAGCGATGATACAGCCGTACCAGTGGCCAACAGCGTGAACTACTACACAGCCCTCGTCAAGAACAAAGTTCCTGCCAGCCTGCACACTTACCCGGTGGGAGGACACGGCTGGGGATACCGCGACAGCTTCCCCTACAAACGCCAATGGACGGGCGAGCTGGAGAAATGGCTGCGCGAAATCAACAAATAATTTGCGGAACTCTTTGTAGAACAAAAGAAAAGTTGTACCTTTGCATCCGCTAATACGGGTTATTAGCATAATTCAAATCATTTACATTAAAAAACTAAATTAAAAAATGGCAACTAAAATCAGATTGCAAAGAAACGGACGCAAAGGATATGCGTTCTATTCAATTGTTATTGCAGACGCAAGAGCACCACGTGATGGTAGATTTACTGAAAAAATTGGTACTTACAATCCGAACACCAATCCTGCCACAGTAGATTTGAATTTTGAACGTGCATTACACTGGGTACTGGTAGGTGCACAGCCTACTGACACAGTACGCAACATCTTGTCTCGCGAAGGTGTGTACATGAAGAAACACTTGCTGGGCGGTGTAGCTAAAGGCGCATTCGATGAAGCACAGGCTGAAGCTAAGTTCAACGCCTGGAAAGAAAACAAACAGTCAGGTCTGGCTGCTTTGAAAGCAAAACAGGACGAAGCCAAGAAAGCTGAAGCAAAAGCACGTCTGGAAGCTGAAAAGAAAGTAAACGAAGAAATCGCTAAGAAGGTAGCTGAAAAGAAAGCTGCTGAAGCTGCTGCCAAGGCTGAAGCTGAGGCTGCTGCCCACGCAGAAGAAGCTCCTGCTGCTGAAGCTGCGGCTGAAGAAGCTCCTACGGCTGAAGCATAACTTTTCTTTCAGAAAAAGTACAAAAAAAGACTGTCCTTACCCCAAAGGATGGTCTTTTTTTATGCGGAATTGTCGTATCTTTGCATCCCCACAAATAAAAACAGTCTTTTATGCATACCAAATATACCAACAGAGAAATATGGAAGGTGGCCTACCCCATCCTTATCAGCCTGATTATGGAACAGCTTATCGGCATGACCGATACGGCCTTCATGGGGCGTGTGGGCGAAGTGGAGCTGGGCGCCTCGGCCATTGCAGGAGTGTACTATCTGGCCATCTTCATGCTGGGTTTCGGCTTCAGCATCGGCTCGCAGATTCTGATTGCCCGCCGTAACGGGGAGGGCAACTTCCGGATGATTGGCCCCATCTTCTATCAGGGAATTTATTTCCTGCTGGTCATGGCACTGGTCATGTTCACCCTTTCCCGGCTGTTCTCTCCCTGGATATTGTCGCACGTGGTAGCCTCTCCCCGCGTCTGCGAGGCAGCGGTGAGCTACATCAACTGGCGGGTGTTCGGCTTCTTCTTCTCGTTCGTGGCCATCATGTTCCGGGCGTTCTTTGTGGGAACCACACAGACCAAGACCCTTACGCTCAACTCCATCGTCATGGTGATGTCGAACGTAGTATTCAATTATATTCTGGTGTTCGGGAAACTGGGATTTCCGGCACTGGGCATTGCCGGAGCCGCCATCGGCTCTTCACTGGCGGAACTGGTATCGATGCTCTTTTTCATCATCTACACCACACGGCGGATAGACTGTGCCAGATACGGGCTGAACCAGCTGGTCAGTTTCCGGTGGACGGAGCTGAAACGCATCATGAACGTGTCGCTGTGGACTATGATACAGAACGCGATTTCCATCAGCACCTGGTTCCTCTTTTTCATCTTCATCGAGCACCTGGGCGAACGCTCGCTAGCCATCACCAACATTGTGCGAAACGTATCAAGCATCCCGTTCATGACCATCACAGCCTTTGCCTCCACCTGCAGTTCCCTGGTCAGCAACCTGATTGGCAGCGGAGAAGCCCGCTACGTCATGCCCACCATCCGGCAGCACGTGCGGCTCTGCACCTGGATTGTCTGGCCCGTTATTCTGCTGATAGCCTGTCTGCCTACGTATGTGCTCCGCATCTATACCGACATGCCCGACCTGGTAGAAGCTGCCGTCCCCACCCTCTGGGTACTCTGCTCCAGCTACCTCTTCCAATGCGCCGGATTCATTTTCTTCCAGTCCGTATCCGGTACAGGTGACACCCGCTCTGCCTTCCTGCTGGAGATGGTAGCCCTGACCTGCTACCTGATCTTCATCGTTACGGTCATTCTTCTTCTGAAAATGGATGTAGCCGTATGCTGGTTTGCCGAGCATGTGTATGCCGGAGCCATCGGCCTGTTGAGCTATCTCTATCTGAAAAAGGGAAGTTGGCAAAGGAAACAAATTTAAGGATATAAAAAAGGCAGGAGAGCGGTTCACTTTCCTGCCTTTTTCTATGTTTATATCTTATGTCTTCCTTAGAACTCACTGGTGAAATGGAACTTGATGTGCTTAAAATCCATCTGTGCCATCTGAAGCACATAACCGCTATCGGCCAGGAACACATCGCGTCCGTCACGGTCTTTCGCCATATACTGATACTTACGTTTCTTGAAAGCTTCCAGTTCAGCCGGATCATCGCTTTCAATCCAGCAGGCTTTATACAAGCTCAACGGTTCCCAGCGGCACTTCGCATTGTATTCGTTCTCCAAACGGTACTGAATTACCTCAAACTGCAACTGGCCTACCGTACCGATAATCTTGCGTCCGTTGAACTGGTTGACAAACAGCTGTGCCACACCTTCGTCCATCAACTGATCGATACCCTTGTTCAACTGCTTGGTCTTCATCGGATCGGCATTCTCAATGTACTTGAACATTTCCGGAGAGAAGCTCGGCAATCCCTTGAAGTGCAACAGTTCACCTTCAGTCAGCGTATCGCCAATCTTGAACGTACCATTATCCGGCAAACCAATAATATCGCCAGCCCAAGCCTCATCTACTGTAGTCTTGCGCTGTGCCATGAACTGCGTGGGTGAAGAAAAGCGCATGGTCTTGTTATGACGTACGTGCAGGTACGGCGTGTTACGGGTAAACTTACCGGAACATACCTTACAGAAGGCTACACACGAACGGTGGTTCGGGTCGATGTTGGCCGTAATCTTGAACACAAAGCCGGTAAACTTAGGTTCTTCAGGCTGCACCTCGCGTTCTTCGGCCTGTACCGGACGCGGACTTGGCGCAATTTCCACAAAACAATCGAGCAATTCCTGCACACCGAAGTTGTTCAAAGCCGAACCAAAGAACACTGGAGCCAATTCTCCTTTCAGGTAATCATCTACGTTGAATTCCGGATATACCCCGTCAATCAGTTCCAGCTCACTGCGCAACTTTTCCGCCAGCGGTGTACCGATATGGTTGTCCAAATCCTCTGTATGGATGTCCACTTCCACCTTCTCCGTCACCACCTGCTTGGAAGGCTGGAAAAGATTCAGTTTCTGCTCGTAGATGTTGTACACACCCTTGAAACGAGGACCACTCTCAATCGGCCACGTCAACGGGCGCACGTTGATAACCAGCTCTTCTTCCAGTTCATCCAGCAAATCGAACGGATCCTTAGCCTCACGGTCCATCTTGTTGACAAAGATAATCACCGGCGTGTTACGCATACGGCAGACTTCCATCAGCTTACGGGTCTGTGTTTCCACACCCTTCGCTCCGTCCACTACGATGATTACACTGTCCACTGCCGTCAAGGTACGATACGTATCTTCGGCAAAATCCTGGTGACCCGGTGTATCGAGGATATTAATTTTATAGTCATGGTAGTCAAACTCCATCACGGAGGTAGTGACCGAGATACCACGCTGCTTTTCGATGTCCATCCAGTCGGACGTGGCCGTTTTCTTTATCTTGTTTGATTTCACGGCTCCGGCCACCTGAATCTGTCCACCGAAAAGCAACAGCTTTTCCGTCAACGAGGTCTTACCGGCATCCGGATGCGCGATAATCGCAAATGTTCGTCTTCTTGCTATTTCCTGATTTGCCATATTTATTGTTTTAATTTTTCAATACATTCTGCCAGACTGTCCATCCAGTAAGGCACTTCCACGCCGTAGGTTTTCTTCAGCTTGGTCTTGTCGAGCACAGAATAGTGCGGACGACAGGCTTTCGTAGGATAATCCTCTGTGTGAAGCGGAGACACATGGCAAGTGGTGATACCCGCCAGACGATGGATAGCCTTGGTAAAATCATACCAGGAGCAGACTCCTTCGTTGCTGAAATGATAAATACCCGGCACGATACCCTTCTCCAGAGCCACAAAAATGGCCTGAGCCAAATCGCGTGCATAGGTCGGCGTACCAATCTGGTCGAAGATAACTCCCAGCGCTTCTTTCTCCTGGCCCAAGCGAATCATGGTCTTTACGAAATTGTTGCCAAACGTAGAATACAGCCATGCCGTACGAATCACCATCGTATTAGGACACTGTTTCAGCGCTTCCTGCTCACCAGCCAGCTTAGTAGAGCCATATACGGAATTCGGACACGGTGTATCTTCTTCCTTATAAGGAATATGTGCTGTGCCGTCGAACACATAATCCGTAGACACCTGCACCAGCCAGCCATTACGGCTCTGTGCTGCCTTGGCCAGATAGCCCGGAGCCACATGATTCAGTTTGTCACAGAGTTCCACGTTGTCCTCTGCCTTATCGACTGCCGTATAAGCCGCACAGTTCACAATCACATCAATCTGATGAGTCGAAACGAAATCCATTACTGCCTGCTCGTCGCAGATGTCCAGCTCTGCCACGTCAGTAAAGAAATACTCAAAATTCTTGTGTTCTTCTGCCAGCAGACGCATTTCATTACCCAACTGTCCGTTGGCTCCCGTCACTAATATCTTTTTCATTTTCTGTGATGTTTTAATCCAGTTCCAAATCGCCTTCCTTATCCTTAATATAATATCCGGCCAGCATCGCCAGCAAATCACTGATGGCCTTCACTGCCTTCATGGTTTCTTCACTGATTTCCTTCTTCTGCAGCTTCAGCATCAGCACCCCATACATGGCATCGAAGCAAGTCTCCAGTTCGGGCACATCCTTGTCGCCACCCTTGGCACGCAGTTCCACAATAAAAGGAAGCACCTTGTAATACGCCGCACTGTAATACGGGAATTTAGGCGAACGCAACAAACGCAGGTGCAGGTCGGTCAGCCAGACGATGATGTTCTTGTTAATCTGCACGTGTCCCTTTTCCAGCACTCCCTCCTGCTGCATCATGTTAATCAAGTCTTCATACCAGCGGGCCAGTTCCTTCTTCTGCTCGTCGGTAGCCGGATAAGGCTCGATGATATTCTTGCGGATGCGTTCCATGTCGCAGCCGTTAGCACGAATCAAGTCCTCCACCTGCCACATATACAGCAGGTATTCGGCGATATTCTTTTTTTTAAGTTGTTGAGAAATATACATATCCTATCAAGAAAAAGATTTGCCGGCAATGGCCAGGACGATTCCCACCACCGCCGCTATCATGACCACGACACCGATGATGCGATTGAGCACCCAGATGCCGCGCAAATTAAATCGTGAACGTACTTTATTGACAAAATAAGTAATGCTGAACCACCAGCCCAATGCTCCCAAAATAATGGCCAGATAACCCACTAACTGGAAACCGATGGGACTGCCCGGCATGACAAACGAAAAACGGGCAAACAGACCGATGAACAGGAAAATAATCAAGGGATTGGACAGGGTAACAAAAAATGCCGTTACGAAATTGTGCAGATACGTTCCGCGCGTACCTGAAGACGGACGAAGTGACTTCACCGGATTACTGCGGAAGGTATAGATACCAAAAGCCAGCAACATGATGCTGCCCACCACCTGAAGAAAAATATGATGCTTCAGGATGAGTTCGTCCATGAAACTCATTCCGTATCCCGTAATCAACGCATAGCAAATATCACTTAATGCCGCCCCGACTCCTGTCACGAAACCAAACCAGCGCCCTTTGTTCAACGTACGCTGAATACAGAGCACACCGACCGGTCCCAAAGGAGCAGACACGACAATGCCGATAATCAATCCCTTCAGCAACAAATCAAGTATAGTAACCTGTTCAATCCAATTCATACTGCAAAGATGCTACTTTTTTACGAAAGTACCTACATTTTTATACGATTATCATTAAGAGCATGTCTGAAAAAACAACAATTTAAGAAACCCTAAAGAGATAACAGGAAGACATTTCTACATTTTTTACGTCTCCCGGCACAAAAACGTATGTTTCCCTGTCGGGAAACGTAGGGTTCCGCCATGAGAAACATACGTTTCCAGTCAGGGAAACATAAAACAGGCAAGCCCGCTCTTTCCTCAATAAAGAGAGGTTTGCGAATTTCTATCACACAAAGAGTACAGCCAGAATGCCCAGCCCTACCGCCACAATGGTAGAAATCAGTCCTGGCATCATGAAAGAATGGTTCAGCACGTATTTTCCGATACGGGTGGTACCTGTGGTATCAAAATTGATGGCTGCCACCACCGTCGGATAGTTCGGGATGAAAAAATACCCGTTGACTGCCGGAAAGAGGGCAATCAGCATATAGGGTGAAATACCCAGCGCCATACCCAAAGGGAGCAAGGCACGGATGGTTGCCGCCTGACTGAACAGCAGGATGGACATGACAAAAAGCGCAATACCGAAAAGCCACGGCATATCGGTCACCAGACCGAATATATTTTCCTTGATGACGGCAATGTTGCCCGAGATAAAGGTATCGCCCATCCACGCAATACCGAAAATAGCCACTACTGCCTGCATACCCGCATTAAAGACCGAACTTTTGGCGGCCTTCATCCCACTGGTGCCGGTCAGCAACAGAATCAGTGCAGCTACCGACAGCATGAGCACTTCAATGATGTGCGCCATCTGCATCACCACTACCCCCTCAGAGGTTTGGAATGACGGACGAAGACTATCGATGGAGCCAAACAGCACGATGCCGACCGTGGCACCTAAAAACAGCAGTACGGAGGTCAGCGCCTTGCCAGGATTAGCCACTTCAGCTGTACAATAATTGGCACCCGACAGTTCGCCCGACTTCAAGCGTGCCTGATATACAGGATCATCTTTCAGCTCCTTGCCTACCCGCATGGAATAAATCGCACCGGCCAGTACACCCACCAAGGTGCAGGGAATGGAAATCTTCAAAATATCAAACAAGGTAATGTCATATCCGGCCAACATACTCAGCAGGGCTACCGTAGCCGCAGAAATAGGACTGGCAGTAATAGCCTGCTGGGAAGCAATGACAGCAATCCCCATCGGACGTTCCGGACGAATGCCCGTTTCACGAGCCACTTCGGCAATGACCGGAAGTACGGAATAGGCCACATGCCCCGTTCCGGCAAAGAAGGTAAAAAGGTAAGTCACCAGCGGACTCAACAGCGTGATGCGCTGAGGATGGCGACGCAAGATTTTCTCCGCCCATTTCACCATCAAATCCAGCCCTCCGGCAGCCTGCATGCAACCGGCAGCTGCAATCACTGCCACAATCATCAGCATCACATCAATAGGGGGAGTGGTGGGTTCAAGACCAAAGACAAAAGTAAGTACGGCCAGTCCCAAGCCCCCAAAGACTCCCAGACCGATGCCGCCTACACGCGCTCCGACAATAATTGCCAGTAACACAAACAGTAATTGTAACCACATAAACAAAAAGAGTTTTTTAATTTAAGGCGCAAAGATAGGCATATTCTGTGATAACTTTTATTTTTCTTCGTAATTCCGAGGATTTTCTCTACCTTTGTACCACTTTTAAAGCGCATTGAATATTCATTATAACATACAAGTGCTATGATTCTATTTTTCAGAACACCCACAAACAGTGTGATTGCCACGGAATGCAATCAGGAACTGAATGCTGAAGACGTCAAGAAACTATGCTGGCTGTACAGCGATGCCACTGTGGAAAACGAAGACAACCTGAAAGGATGGTTCATCGGCCCACGCCGTGAAATGATTACTCCATGGAGTACAAATGCGGTTGAAATCACCCAGAACATGGGTCTCAACGGTATCCGTCGTATCGAGGAATACTTCCCGGTGAAAGATGAAAACGCCGACCACGACCCGATGTTGCAACGTATGTACCACGGACTGGATCAGGAAATTTTCACGGTAGACATCAAACCGCAGCCTATCATATACATCGAAAACCTGGAAGAATACAACGAAAAGGAAGGTCTGGCGCTGTCACGCGAAGAAATGGACTACCTGATGAAGGTGGAAAAGGACCTGGGCCGCAAACTGACTGACTCGGAAGTATTCGGTTTCGCACAGATTAACTCTGAACACTGCCGCCACAAAATTTTCGGTGGTACATTCATCATCGACGGACAGGAAATGGAGTCTTCTCTGTTCCAGATGATCAAGAAAACTACACAGGAAAATCCTAACAAAATTATCTCGGCTTACAAAGACAACGTAGCCTTTGCCGAAGGTCCGGTGGTAGAACAATTCGCTCCGGCCGATCACTCTACTTCTGATTACTTCATTATTAAAGATATTAAGACCGTTATCTCACTGAAAGCGGAAACTCACAACTTCCCGACTACCGTAGAACCGTTCAACGGTGCGTCTACCGGTACAGGTGGTGAAATCCGCGACCGTATGGGGGGTGGTAAAGGTTCATGGCCGATTGCCGGAACTGCCGTGTACATGACTTCTTATCCGCGTACGGACGAAGGACGTGACTGGGAAAACATTCTGCCGGTGCGCAAATGGTTGTACCAGACTCCGGAACAGATTCTGATCAAGGCATCAAACGGTGCTTCTGACTTTGGTAACAAGTTCGGACAGCCGCTGATTTGTGGTTCTGTTCTGACTTTCGAACACGAAGAAAACAACGAAAAATATGCCTACGACAAGGTTATCATGCTGGCAGGTGGTGTGGGTTACGGCACACAGCGCGACTGCTTGAAGGGTAGCCCCGAAGCAGGAAACAAGGTCGTAGTTATGGGTGGTGACAACTACCGCATCGGTCTGGGTGGTGGTTCCGTTTCTTCTGTAGAAACAGGACGTTACTCTTCTGGTATCGAGCTGAACGCTATCCAGCGTGCCAATGCAGAAATGCAGAAACGTGCTTACAACGTGGTACGTGCATTGTGCGAAGAAGACGAAAACCCAATTGTATCTATCCACGACCACGGTTCTGCCGGACACGTAAACTGTCTGTCTGAGCTGGTGGAAGACTGCGGTGGTCTGATTCACATGGACAAGTTGCCTATCGGCGATGAAACACTTTCTGCCAAGGAAATCATCGCCAACGAATCACAGGAACGTATGGGCTTGCTGATTGACGAAAAAGCCATCGAACATGTACACAAGATTGCAGAACGCGAACGTGCACCGATGTACGTGGTAGGTGAAACTACCGGCGACCATCGTTTTGCCTTCGAACAGGCTGACGGCGTACGTCCGTTCGACCTGGCCGTAGACCAGATGTTCGGCTCTTCTCCGAAAACTTATATGGTGGACAAGACTGTAGAACGTCACTATGAAAACGTTTCTTACGATGTCACCAAACTGAATGAATATTTGCGCCGCGTACTGCAGCTGGAAGCTGTAGCCTGCAAGGATTGGTTGACCAACAAAGTAGACCGCTCCGTAACAGGTAAGATTGCCCGCCAGCAGTGTCAGGGTGAATTGCAGTTGCCGTTGAGCGATTGTGGTGTGGTTGCCCTCGACTACCGTGGTGAAAAAGGTATCGCTACTGCACTGGGACATGCTCCGCAGGCTGCCTTGGCTAATCCGGAAGCAGGTTCTGTTCTAGCCGTATCCGAAGCACTGACTAACCTGGTATGGGCTCCGCTGGCAGAAGGAATGGACAGCATTTCATTATCAGCCAACTGGATGTGGCCTTGTCGTGCACAGGAAGGTGAAGACGCCCGTCTGTACAAAGCAGTGAAAGCATTGTCAGACTTCTGCTGCGAACTGCAAATTAACGTGCCAACCGGTAAGGACTCTCTGTCAATGACACAGAAATATCCGAACGGCGAAAAAATTATCAGCCCGGGAACCGTTATCGTTTCTGCCGGCGGTGAAGTTTCCGACATCAAGAAAGTGGTTTCTCCGGTCATGGTCAACAAACCGAAATCTACCTTCTATCATATTGACTTCAGCTTCGACCAGCTCCGTCTGGGTGGTTCTGCTTTCGCACAGTCACTCAACAAGGTGGGCGATGACGTGCCGACTGTACAGAATCCGGAATACTTCCGCGATGCATTCCTGGCTGTTCAGGAACTGGTGAACAAAGGCTTGATTCTGGCCGGACACGATATTTCTGCCGGTGGTTTGATTACTACCCTTTTGGAAATGTGCTTTGCCAATACAGAAGGCGGTATGGAAATCAACCTCGACAAGATTAAGTGCGATGACATCGTGAAGATTCTGTTCGCCGAAAATCCGGGTGTAGTTATCCAGGTAGCCGACAAGCACAAGGCAGAAGTCAAGAAGATTCTGGAAGATGCAGGTGTAGGTTACGTGAAGATTGGTGTGCCGACCGAAGAACGTCACATCCTGGCAACTCTGCACGATGCAACTTACCAGTTCGGTATCGACTACTTGCGTGATGTATGGTATTCTACTTCTTACCTGCTCGACCGCAAGCAGAGCATGAACGGCTGTGCCAAGAAACGTTTCGAGAACTACAAACAGCAACCGCTGGAATTTGTATTCGACAAATCATTCACCGGTAAACTGTCACAGTTCGGTCTTGATCCGAACCGCCGTACACCGAGTGGCATCAAGGCTGCCATCATCCGTGAAAAAGGAACCAATGGTGAACGTGAAATGGCTTACATGCTGTATCTGGCAGGCTTCGACGTGAAAGACGTAACAATGACCGACCTGATTAGCGGACGTGAAACACTGGAAGACATCAACATGGTAGTTTACTGCGGTGGATTCTCTAACTCCGACGTACTGGGTTCTGCCAAAGGATGGGCCGGAAGCTTCCTGTTCAACCCAAAAGCAAAAGCTGCCCTCGACAACTTCTACGCTCGTGAAGACACATTGTCACTGGGTGTCTGCAACGGCTGCCAGCTGATGATGGAACTGGGACTGATTACTCCGGAAGACAAGAAGAAAGGCAAGATGCTGCATAACGACTCGCATAAGTTTGAATCCAACTTCCTGGGTGTAACCGTACCGATGAACCGCAGCGTGATGTTCGGTTCACTGAGCGGCTCTAAACTGGGTATTTGGGTAGCTCACGGAGAAGGTAAGTTCTCATTGCCTTATCCAGAAGACCACTACAACGTAGTGCTGAAATATTCATACGATGAATATCCAGGCAACCCGAACGGTTCTGACTACAGCGTAGCCGGTATCGCCAGCCAGGACGGACGTCATCTGGCCATGATGCCTCATCTGGAACGTGCTTGCTTCCCATGGGAAAACGCATACTATCCGCTTGACCGCAAAGAAGAAGACCAGATCACTCCGTGGATGGAAGCCTTCGTTAATGCTCGTAAGTGGGTGGAAGCCAACCGTAAAAAATAATCCAGTACGACCGGAACACGATACAAAGTGGAGGTGCACCTCAAGCGCACCTCCACTTTTTTTATCTTTTCTTCCGCACAAAGTCCGGGATTTCCTTCCCTACATCTGAATGGATTCCTTTATTCATTCCATAAAAAAACGGTACACAAATCTGACTGTTCAGATTTATGCACCGCCTGTATTCGAAGTCCCCTTACACGGATTTTCGTATCATATTCCCGCTTCGTTCGACTCTTATTGAAAAAGTTCCTTCAATTTCTCAGCCAAAGCCTCACCTCGCAAATTTTCACCAACCATCACACCGTCTGCATTAATCAGATACATTGTAGGTACAAATTTCACCTTATAGAGTGCAGCGACTCCTGTTTCATCTAGGAAGTTCGGCCAGGGAAGTCCCTCTTCTTTCAAAGCTTTCTCCCAGTCAGCCTTCTTTTGATCGATAGAGATACTTACAATCTCAAAACCTTTTTCACTATATTGTGCATACAGCTTCTTCAGGTTCGGAATCTCTTTCCGACACGGGTTACACCAGGAAGCCCAAAAATCAATCAATACATATTTTTTTCCTTGTCGCAATGTGGAAAGGGCTACTTCCTTTCCTGATTTATCTTTAACCTTGAAATCGGGTACCACCGTACCTTCTTTACCTGCCGGATAAAGTTCTTCTTTTACCTTCTGCCCGTAGTACGACTCCTTGGCAGCAGAAGACAATGCTTCATACCAAGGTTTCATATCTTCACTCAAATAGCTGGTAAACGAAATCATCATCAATGGCCCCCAGAATGAATCCTTGTTTGCCATGACTACCTGATGATACAGTGAATCTACAGTACCAAAAAAGACTTTATCAGCTTCAGCCCTGGCTTTTCCATCCGCACTCTGCCGAAGCTCCTTAATTTTCGCCTGATCCTTTGATTTATAAGCAGCCATCATCAAGCTGTCAAAAGCAGCAAATTTACGGGCATTAAGTGCATACAATGAATCCAGGTAGGTACGCGCAGAAAGTAATGAGTCGTAGCGCGCACTCAGCGGAGAACCCTTTACCGACAAAGAAGACAGATTATAGGAAACTCCCCCGTCAGATTCCTTCTTGGCCACCAGCTTTCCCGTAACCTCCATCTGGGCATTTTCCAACATAAGATTACGTGAACCATACGCATCTTTCACCAATAAATGAAAAGCTCTCGGCTCTTCCATTTTTCCTGTAAACACAAATTGCCCGTTAACTACCGTCGTATCGGCAAAAGGCTGTTCACTGTCATGGCTTACCGGTACCAACTGCACATGCGTGCCGTCGGGCAAGCCTTCAATATTACCTTTCAACACATAGCCATCTACTTTCGGCTGACTGCCGCATGACAGCATCATCAAACCTAAAATGGCTAAACCAGAGATTTTCTTCATTTTCATAATAATGTTTATTTAGATACATTTTGTTCTATCGATCCGTTTCCAGGATTATTAAGAGCTCCTGCCGGGAAAGGCATGGTCCATAAATGAGACGTCGGACTCAAACTATATTCCTTCCCCTCATAAGTTTTGATTAAAGTACTAGCATACGTACCTTCCAGATTAAAACGACGGGCGTCTGCAAAAGGAACAATAGAGAATATCAACTCATTATCTTTGGTACGACGAATCAGAGAAAGAGCCTCCTCCAGTGTAGCAGCTGTAGCCGGCTGATACTTATCAGGACGAATACGGGTTATCCGCACGGAATTCAGAGTATTCATAGATTCAGCATAATCATTGTTCTGAGCTAACCGAGCCTGGCATTCCGCTTTAATAAGATACGCTTCACAAGTTGTCAAACCGCCATGATTGAAGAAGCCAGACTCCAAAGCCTTGTAATATGTATCATTATTGTCTACCTTCAATTTCCAGCGTGAAAGGAAACGAGCATCTCCTTCTTCAAAACGTTCAGCTCTTTCTACCGGTATGTTGTATTCATAACTATCAAAGTTTGACTGTACTCCATAACGCAAATAATAATTTTCCACGTAATCATATTGCATAGGGGTAACAATTTTGTCATAATTGTCCGGATCATCAATTGCCGCCTGATGTTCCTCATAAAATGCATTCCAGTCAAAAAGCTGATTATTCTGTTCCAATGCCAGGTTCGCATAGCGCAAAGCCTCGTCATAATTCTGCATCTGCAAGTACACACGAGCCAACAAAGCATAAGCAGCTCCCAAATTCGGATGAATAGCCGTCATGGATTGTGCTGGAATTCCCATCTCAATGGCTTCTTTCGTATCCTGTATGATAAAATCATACATTTCCTGAATAGAAACCTGCGTATAAGGAGCATCAATATCCGCACTGGCAATAAGAGGTACACTACGCTTCTCTGCTGCCGTAGCCTTGTCATACGTATCGGCATAATAATTAACCAGCACATCGTAACAAAGTGCACGTATCACTTTTGCATACGCCATCACTTCCTTTCGCTCTGCATCTGTAGCTTCTGTAGCTGTAGGTGCATTTGCGATAATCAGATTACAACTGGAAATAGCTCCATAAAGTACATAATAAGTCCCTTCATCCGCATTATTCAGCATAATACGGTCAGCCGATTCATCCCACATATAATTGGCCTGGCTCAAGCTCGGAGTATTCACCTTCGCATTTGTCAGATATACATCATTCAACAAATACAAGGCATTTTCTACAGGCGTTCTGCTGATGGTATACTGATCACGCAATAAAGCTTCAAAATCCGCCAAAGTCGTAGGTATCTTATTACCTTTCGGTGCAATATTCAGGTAATCATTACATGAGCTGCATAAAAAGCATGCCAATGTAATACAGAAATATATAATTCTATTCATAAGTTTCATATTACAAAAATCGAGGTTAAAAATTCAGATAAACGCCACACAGATAATTAGGTTTCGTATATCCACCAAGCAAATACTTGGCATTACTGCTCTTGGCTACCATAAATACATTTTCCATACCCAGCATGATACGTGCATTCTTCAAATATAGTTTATGACACACACTGGCAGGTATACGGTATGTCAATGACAAATTTCTTAGACGCCAGTTAGTAGCATCAATCACGTTAATGGACGAATTGGCATACATGCTTTGGTAGTTATAGTTGTACAATTCACTCTCAGATGAAATATAGCGCGGCACATCTGTGTAAGCCTCATCGCCCGGTTCACGCCAACGATTCTCAATGTCTTTACTCACTACTCCCATACCAGAAGAGATAAAAGCTACATTGGTATTACGCATCTTATGTCCTCCTTCAAACAAGAACTGAGCAGCCAGTTCCCAGTTCTTCCAACGCAAATTCGTATTAATAGAACCATTGTAAACCGGTACGGTAGTTCCCAAATAAACCAAATCTTCAATCTCAGGAGGAGTCATATCGGTGTATAGATTTCCTTTGGCATCGTACACCTGAGGAGTTCCCGTTTCACTCAGTCCGGCCCACTGGTATCCGTAAATCGCATTGTACGGATTTCCCACACGAGGATAAGCCGTCGGATAATCAATTACCAAATACGACACAGGAGCTTCTACATTAATATAAGTTACCTTATTCTTATTGTAGCCCAGCACACCGCTGATATTCCAATTCCAGTCGTTATTCCGAATTACATCTCCTGACAAGGTCAATTCAAATCCCTGATTCGTCATTTTCCCATTGTTTATAGAGTAGGTGCTATATCCCCATCCTTCTGTAGGAACTCCGTTCGTGTTAGCCAGCAAGTCTGTACCTCGTTTGTTATAATATTCAATAGAACCATTCAATCGATTTCCCAACAAGGCAAAATCCACTCCCACATTCAATGTAGTGGTCTTTTCCCAACGCAAGTTCGGATTTGGACGACTTGAAATAGTTCCCTGGATACCTCCTACCTGATTATTGTTGCTGTAGTAAGCAATCATATAAGGAGCAGAGTTCTTAGCAATATTACCTCCAATACCATAGCTTGCACGCAGTTTCAGCATATTTACCCACGATACATGGAAAAACTTTTCCCGATCCACATTCCATCCAGCTCCTACTGACCAAATAGGACGTTTCTGATATTTGGAATCTGTAGAAAACAGATTGGTTTTATCCCAGCGAATACTACCGCTTACCATATATTTTCCATCGTATGTATAAGCTGCGTTACTATACACAGACACATAGCGGTTAATCAGTTCACTGATATAAGCAAAATTCTGCTGTCCGAATGATGCATATCCCCATTGTCCACGGAAATTACTCAACGCTCCCGCATCAATCAAGCTATACGTAAGCAACTGAGGGTCATAATTATAAAGCGTACGATCATTATATTCCAGCTTATTTTCCCGTGTTTCAGTACCTAAAATCATAGTTACATCATGTACATCCGCAAATGTTTTATTGAAATCCAACTGCTGACGGAAATTATATGCATGTGTCGTATTGGAAGAAGTGAAAAAGATATTTCCATACGGCAAGGCAAAAGTGGATGTCCCATCATTATTGGAAGTAGAGAATGTATTCACTTTATTACGTACTTCGTAAGAGTCCTTGCTTTTCAGTTGTTCAGTCTTATATTCCGCATATTCATACTGAAAAGAAGCTGTATACTTCAGCCAGTCGGTAAATTTGAATGTCAAACGAGCAAATGTTCGGTTACTGAAATCACGGTTCTTAGTCTGGTTCATCTTTATTTCATCCAAAGGAGTAATATCCAGATTGTACAATCCGTTGTTATGCAGCAAATTCAAATTGTACAAGCTATAACGCTCCTCTTCTGTATTGGTGTAATACGTACCGTCACCATTTACCAGCCCGTTGTACGGCATATAAGTATATCCTGGTGAGAAAAGGTTAAATGACTGCGTAGTACCTTTCCCATAGTTCAAATATGTACCTACATCCAAGGTAAGCCAGGAAGTCATCTTCGTAGAATTCTGCAAATTGATGCCAATGGTTCTATTCTCTGAATACTTATCCTCCAGCTGATTGTTACGATAAGAAACAGACGCATTAAAAGTGTTCTTTTCGGTACCTTTACCAATATTCAGATTATATTGCTGTGAAAAAGGATTACGCTTACCGTATTTTTCTATATCCCGATAATACCGATAACCTTGTGAAGCCAAATTCGTCAGATTACTCTCCATCTGATCACGAGAGATGTGTCCCGCATAATAATTCAAGATATTCCGTATGCCAAGTGAAGAATAAGACATATTATCCAGCACCGTCTGGGCATAGCTTTGTACATTATCCCCACTCAAATGCGGATTCTGTCGGGCCCATTCACGCTCCAGCTCTACCATAGTAGAAGACCCGGCCAGATATTTGTCTGCATACGTGTCGTACGGCTGTACTGTAAGAGTGGCCGAGAAAGAAACATTCAGTTCATCTTTCTTAGCCCGTTTGGTAGTAATCACCACTACTCCATTCGCTGCACGTGCTCCATAAATAGAAGTAGCTGCAGCATCCTTTAAGACAGTGATGCTTTCTATATCTTCCATATTCAAATCGGGCACACTCTCAATCCAGTTTCCATAACCGTCGTTCGTAGTCTTTTCCACAGGAAATCCGTCAATCACATACAACGGAGTAGTCAATCCATTCATGGACGTAACTCCACGAATCTTGCCATCACTGTATCCTGCCACACGTCCTTCGAGCATAGAACCCATATCGCTCAAACGCTGTGTTTCCAATTTCTTGGCATCTACTTTTGAAAATGCCCCTGTGGCACGCTCTTTTGAAATAGTCTGATAACCTGTCACTACTACCTCGTCAAGCAGTTCTGTAGAAGGTTGAAGAGCAATGTAATAATCATTAGTTGCCGTCAGCTTAATGCGTTGAGATGTATATCCCAAATAAGAAGCCTCAATTTCCTTCGTGCCATACGGAAGTGTCAAAGTGAAATGCCCTTGTATATCCGTAATGACCGCTGCAATTGATCCTTTAGGGTCATCATTCACCTGTTTGACATGAGCTGCAGGAAGTGGTTCCTTGTTTTCATCTACTACAATGCCATGAATGGTACGGTTTCTCTGAGCATAAGCTGGAGAGACAGACAAGACCAACATAGCACACAGTAGCAAAAATTCCATTTTGAGCCGAATGTCGTGCAATACGTTTTTTTCCATACTTACATCTTTTTTAGAGGTTATAGACTTATGTCCTCAGACATTTTTACGATTCTCTCATTGCAAAAATGTAAAAAAAAGATATAACTTTAACAATAAAGACGTATCCAAGTTCGACAATTGTTACATTAGGACAACATTTTGTTATAAAAAGGCAGTATCATGCATTCTTATGCATAGACATTACCTTGTTACGGTATTGCTTGGGAGGAACTCCTACCGTGTTCTGGAATATTTTGTAAAACGTACTCATTGAATTAAACCCGACTTCTGCCGCTACAGCCTTAAGGGGAAGATCTGTTTCCGGATCACTCAATAAGCGAATAGCTTCATTAATTCGATAATTATTGATATATTGAGTAAAATTCTGTTGAGTTTGTTCATTGATGACTTGTGACAAATAAGTCCGGTTAGTACCTAATAAATCAGCCACCCGTTCCTTCGTCAAAAAATTCTCTTTATACACCGCATCTTCCTGCATAAGCTTTTCCAGACGCTGAAACAATGAATTCTTCTTCTCATTTGTCAGTGAAGAAGCAGCGTATTTTTCACTCATTGGAGACGATGCAGAAACACTCTCCTGTTGTGCTCGCAGTGAAGTAATGACTTCTCTTAACTGCTGTTCTTTTCGAATAGCTTCCTGATGCTGACAAACGATACGGGTATACAACTGATTTTGCCGTTTATAACGATACCACAAAGCAAACACTACCAGCAAAATAATGACCAAAGTACCCATTAAAGCCTGCTCCTTCTTTTCCTTTTGCAGCAAAGCCAGCTTACCCTTTTTAATCTCATTTGCCTGATGCTCCGTATCATATTTAATACGAAGTTCACTCAAGACTTTTTCTTTATCAGTATTAAAAATACTATCAGTTTCCTGCTGAAGCTTACGTTGCCAGGTCAATGCCTCCACATATTGACCCATATTCTCATAACAAGCCGATAAAGTGGTTATCACTTTATTACGATGAATTTCACAATTTTCCTCCTTAGTAAACGATAAAGCCTGAAAGAGCAAATCTATAGCTTCCTTGTTTCTCCCTTCTTCCGCCAGGGCTTTGGCATATTCATTCAACAACAATACCTTATAGGAGGTCTGATTAATATCATTTAAAGACAATCCCTTTTTATAATATTCTACGGCCTGCTCCCGATTGCCTTTTGCAAACTCAATCATCCCATAAATAGCATATACATTTCCTTGATTATAATATTCATTCTGCTTCATTATAAATTCAGCTTCTTGTATATAAGGTAAAGCCTTATCATATTCATGAAGCAAATAATACATATAAGAAGCATTTAACGCTCCTATAAAAATAAGGTAAGCAGAATTTAATTGATGCCCTAACTCATAAATCTGTAAAGAATAAGTAAGTCCAGTAGGGTCATCTTTCAAATAATAGATACTGGAAATATTACCAAGCAAAATAGCTTCCAGTTCTTGATACTGACATCGATGCGTAGCTTCTATCCCTTCAAAAAAATAATGTAATGCTGAATAGTAATCCCTATGAATATTGCTGGCATAAAGTCCCATTCCATTATATATAGAACATAAAGCAGAATCATTCTTCTCACTTTCGGCCAATAGTTTAGCTTGCCCAAGATGATTTATTGCAGTACTATCTCCCAACATAATATATGCCTGCCCCAATCCAATATGTGCATAAAGAATACCAAACTTATAATCTTGCTTTTCATATCCTATCTTAAACAGTCTTTCCCCATATTCTATGGCTTTATGATAATCGGCCTTATGCAAATAAAGAAAACATAATTCTTTCAAGGCTCTCATATCTTCAGGATTGCGCTTCAATATCTGTTCCTGCTGCTGAATGGCAGGAAGAATCGTTTCTTGTGCAGGAATCCGAACTTGTATTCCAATAATCAAAAAAATAATTAGTATGTATTTTAGTTTCAAATTCATCCAGTTATTCTCTCTCCTAATATAACACTTTTATCACACAAAGACATATTTCAGTTCATTTTGACACCCTACAAATAATTATAAAATCTTTTTGCAGTATTTATCTCTCTGTTTTATTCCATGCAAACTTACAGAAAATCTTTCTTTTTATACCCATATCAGCAGAAAAAATCAAGGCAAATACCCCAATGACTCTTTTACACTTCCCTCTTGAGTTGGATATAAAAACATTTAAGGAACAGAAACAAACGACTTTACCATAAAGATTTTTATTGCAAAAAGAGGAAGTATTCTTTCATCCCCTTTATTTATGTCAAAAAAGAATGCATTTATGTTGGATTTTGTAAATATAAACCGTACTTTTGCTTGCGTAGCTAAAAAGAACATTCAAAAAACTTATAAAATAAGATAACCATGAAAGAAATAGACTGGTCGAATCTGTCTTTCGGATACATGCGGACAGATTACAATGTACGTTGCTACTATCGCGACGGAAAATGGGGAGAACTCGAACTCTGTTCAGAAGAAACATTGAACATTCACATGGCTGCCACTTGTCTGCACTACGGACAGGAGGCTTTCGAAGGACTGAAAGCTTATCGCGGAAAAGATGGTAAAATCCGTATCTTCCGTCCTGAAGCTAATGCAGAACGTCTGCAAAGCACTTGCCGGGGTATCCTGATGCCAGAACTTCCGACTGAAAAATTCTGTGAAGCTGTGAAGAAGGTAGTAAAGGCCAACGAACGCTTCATTCCTCCATACGAAAGTGGTGCTTCTCTTTACATCCGTCCGCTGCTGATTGGTACAGGTGCACAAGTAGGTGTACATCCTGCCAGCGAATACATGTTTGTAGTATTCGTTACTCCGGTAGGCCCGTACTTCAAAGGTGGATTTGCCACTAACCCATACGTAATTATCCGCCAGTACGACCGTGCAGCACCACTTGGAACCGGTACGTTTAAAGTAGGTGGTAACTACGCTGCCAGCCTCCGCGCCAATAAAATGGCACACGATGCAGGGTATGCTAGTGAATTCTATCTGGATGCAAAAGAAAAGAAATACATCGACGAATGTGGTGCAGCCAACTTCTTTGGTATCAAGAACAACACCTACGTTACTCCGCTGTCTACCTCTATCCTGCCCTCTATCACCAACCGCAGCCTGATGCAGCTGGCTGAAGACATGGGAATGAAAGTAGAACGCCGTCCGATTCCGGAAGAAGAACTGACGACCTTCGAAGAAGCAGGAGCTTGCGGTACAGCAGCCGTAATCAGCCCTATCGGCCGCATTGACGACCTGGAAAACCAGAAATCATACGTTATTGCAAAAGACGGCAAACCAGGCCCTATCAGCGAAAAACTATACAACAAGCTGCGTGGTATCCAGTACGGTGACGAAGCTGATCCATACGGATGGGTAACTGTATTAGACTAATAATTATCCTTTTTACCATAAAAAAGTCCGAAGCAAAACACGTTTCGGACTTTTTTTATAATATACAACTTCTGACATAGACTATCTCTTCTCAAACGAACGGAAAAAGCGTAATAACTCTCCATTCGCCCGATTATCGATTTCCGTCTCTCGCATCTCTTCAAATAAATTCAGGGTAGAAGAACATTCCCCACAAATATCAATACCTATGACCCGCTCTTGCCGAAACACAACGGCCAACAACTGCTCCAGTTCTGATAAAGTCAGTGAACCTTGATCCCAGTTGGTTATCGCAGAAGAAGGGTCCAGCACATCCTTGTCGATAGAAATATAGACAGGTTCACTCACATGCTCAGAGGCAAACGCTTTCCAGCCTGCTTCCTGATCCAAAGAAGATTCACTATAAAAATGAATACGGTCGCCATATTCCTTTGGGACTTCCTGCAGCAAACGGTCTGAAGCACCGGCTATAATTACCTTCTTACAATTCGCATTCGTATCAAGCACATCTTTTACCCAGCTTCCACACGACAAGATATGCTCAAACAAAGGAGGCTGCATGTCAGGATGATGATCAAACACCAGTAAAGCAAATGGAGTAGCCAGCTTGTCAGTCCAGAATTTCGTCACATAATGATAGTTTCCTGAATCTATAAAATGAATTCCCTGCGGAGAATAATCTGCTATCATGCGCTGCAAGGCAGAAGCACCTTCTTCATCACAATAACATTCAGTTCCATTCAAATGCTGGCAGTCCAGCCACACAAACTGACAATTCCGGGCAAAAGACTCATAATTGTAGACTCCTGTAAAATTCATCACAACCACCGGCCTCGAATTCCGGCTAAATACTGCTTGAGATTGATGATTCATATACTTTCCTCCCATTCTTCAAAATACGCCTTAAAAACGAGGAAAAGAGACTGAGGGTCAACGTAATAATCTGAGGGGTAAATCCGATAAATTTATATCTTTGCCGGAA
>OOBU01000052.1_pt1 | contig 79661 bp, 79 predicted proteins | sample 1671501 | NCBI WGS metagenome assembly OOBU01 (sample SAMN06348163, study PRJEB24527) | human gut metagenome | biome: human gut; feature: ankylosing spondylitis patient; material: feces | host: Homo sapiens | place: China | collected 2015-10
TAAAGACTCATCGCTAAAGCTTTTTGGAACCCCCGGTCTAACCGGGGGTTTTCTATAGACAAAAAAACAGCCCGAAAAGGGCTGTTTCTTATTCCCTGATTACCAGAGACGGACGGCCGGCTTGGGGTCGCCGAAACGATGGATGGTGTCCACGAAGCGGACGGTGCCGGTTTTATAGCGGAGAACCAGAGTCGAGGTTCTTGCGCCGCCGCCGAAGTAGCGGACGCCTCTAAGCATGGCGCAGTCGGTGATGGCTGTTTCGGAGAAAATGCAGTCATCCCCTTTGACCAGGTCGTCCAGGGTGAGGACTTTATTGGGGTCGTCGATGCCCATGGCGTGGAGCCTTCTCAGTTCTTCGTCCGTATGGGGAAGGAGTTTGGCCTGCATGTCGCCGCCCAGGCATTTAAGGCCTACCGCAGAGAGAACGCCTTCCGGAGCGCCGCCGGAGCCTAATACCATGTGAATGCCGCTGCCCTGGATGCCGCAGTCGATGGAGGGGACTACGTCGCCGTCGGTGATGAGGCGGATGCGGGCTCCGGCTTCCCTGGCTTCGCGGATGATTTTTTCATGTCTTTCGCGGTCAAGGATGACAACGGTGAGGTCGGAAATTTCACGATCCATAGCGTCAGCCACATTTTTCAGGTTTTCCGTAACCGAAGCGTTAATGTCGATACGGCCTTTGGCGCGGGGGCCGACGCAGATTTTCTGCATGTACATGTCCGGTGCATGGAGCAGGCAGCCCTTGGGCGCAATGGCCAGCACCGCAATGGCGCCGTTCTGTCCTTTGGCTACCAGGTTCGTGCCTTCCACCGGGTCCACGGCAATGTCCACTTCTTCTCCGCCGGCACCTACATGTTCACCGATGTAGAGCATAGGCGCTTCATCGATTTCCCCTTCGCCGATAACGACGGTGCCGGAAACGGGGGTCTTGGCAAACTGTTCATGCATGCCGTCCACAGCAGCCTGGTCAGCGCCCTCCTTGTCACCTACGCCCATGAGACGGCCGCTCCGAAGAGCTGCCTGTTCCGTGATTCTTACAAATTCCATAGAAAGTTGTCTGTTCATTGTATGCCTCCACAATAGTATACTTTCTCTTTCACAGTTGTTCTTATTGTATCATATTTAAGAGAAAAATGGAGTATACATTTTTTATTTTTTTATGACACGCCTGCGGCGTGAGGGTTCAGAGGGTTCAGAGGGTTCAGAGGGGAGTGCTCTTTGAGCGCTAAAGGTTCTGAAGTTTGACCGGCCTTCGGCCGGAGGGTTCTTAAGTTTGACAGCCCTTCGGGCTGAGGGTTGAGGTATCGCCGCCTTTGGCGGCGATGAGTATGAAGTCAGCGTTACGAGATTGCCTTCCCGCCCTCATCGTCATTCTGAGCGTCAGCGAAGAATCTCGGTACTCGAAGCATATGAGACAAATGCTATTAAATACCGGTCGGCGGGAAGGCTGCTCTATGCTTTTCCTTGGTGTCATAGGTTATGAACAGCATTACGGTGAATTAGCCGCCTTCGGTGGCTTTTCCCCCTTTGGTGCCTTACGGCACCACCTTTCCCCCGCAAAAGCGGGGGCACTATGGGTGCTGAGCAATAATGTCATATGACGCTGCGGGAAAGCGTTGAGCAAATCTCCCCCTCTGGGGTGGCAAGCGAACACGATTCGTAGGGAGCCCTTGGGCGACTGAGAATCGTGTGAGACGCTTTCCCGTGGAGAGACGCCGCCTAAGGCGGCAGAAGGGGTGCATTTCCTCGCACCGCAGGCACCGTTCTTTGGTTTACCCCGCCCGAAGGGCGGTTGGCATGTTTTCCCACGGGCGAAGCCCGGTTGTAAAGGTTTTATTCATATTGGCGGCGCAGCCGCCTACCACAACCCTCAGCGGCAAAGCCGCTGTCAAACTTTAGCCCCTTTAGAACCTTCGGCCCGCAGGGCCGTCAACCCTCACGCCCGCAGGGCGTGTTCCTCCCCACAATAAAAACCTGCCCAAGAGAGCAGGTTTATATCTAAGTTTCATCTTATCCCAGAATATCCAGCAGTTCGGCTACACCTTTTTTGCCGAAATGGACGTCGTTTTCGTTGACTATGAGGCAGGGGACGCTCATGATGTTGTATTTCTTCTGGAGGTCCGGGTAGTGGGAGAGGTCGTAGACGTGGACTTTGATGTTGTCGTTGTCCGCGGCGATGCGTTCCGCCGCTGCCACCAGGTCCGGGCACATGGTGCAGGAGAGGGAGACGGCGATGGTGATGTCTTTCTTTTCGCTGATGGCGCGGATGCGCTTTTCACTCTCTTCCCCCACGTCCTGTCCGGGGCCGGCGGTGTTGTACATGGCCAGGATGAAGGAGTTGAATTCGTGGCCGCCGGGGACGCCGTGGAAGTAGAGGCCCGCTTCGGCGCCGTCGTTTCTGACGATGGAAATGGTGTGTTCCAGTCCCTTCTCCGAGTCCTTGATTTCATAGGAAACCTTATCAGACAGGGAAGAGAGTTCCTTCAGGAGTTTTTCGTTTTCGTAGGAAAGTTCGGTGTCGTCTTTATAGAGGCGAAGGGTGATGGGCTGTGTAAAGCGGTCAAGCACCGGTTTTAAGGCCTGCCGGGTGTCGTCGTCCAGGAAGGCGCCTTCTTCTGCTTTGGCTGCCGCTGCCTTTGGTTCTTCCTTTGGCTCCACTTTTTTCACGTAGGTCCGCTTCATGTGGAGTTTCCTGTACTGGCTGCCCAGATATTTTTCCAGGGAAGTCGCAGCCACGGCGCCGTCGGATACGGCGGTGACTACCTGGCGCAGGTTTTTGACGCAGATGTCGCCGGCGGCGTAGACGCCGTCAATGTTTGTTTTCTGGTCTCTGTCGGTGATGACATAGCCCTGGGGGTTTAGTTCCACCCTGCCTTTCAGGAGCCCGTTTTCCGGCGCGTATCCTACGAAGACGAAGACGCCGTAGAAATCGCCGTCCTCCGCTGTATGCACCGTTTCCTTTCCGGTTTTCCTGTCCTTCAGCACCACCTTACGGACAGCGCTGTCCCCTTCCACCTTTTCCACCTGGGTGTGGTAAAGGATGGTGACCTTTGGATTTTCCTTCAGCTCTTCCACAGCGGCGGAGTCGATGGAGAAATCGTCGCCGCGGATGACCATGATGACTTCCTTCCCGTACCGGGTGAGGAAAAGGCCCTCTTCCACCGCTGCGTAGCCGCCGCCGATGACGAAGATGGTGCGGCCGGTGAAGAATTCACCGTCGCAGGTGGCGCAGTAAGCCACGCCGTGGCCGCGGAATTCCGTTTCCCCCGCAAAGCCCGCGAGCCTTGGATGGGCGCCGCCGGCGTAGACGATGCCCAGAGCCTTGAAATCGCCGCGGCTGGTGTGGACTGTCTTATAGTCCCCTTCCAGCTCAAGGCCCGTCACTTCGGCGGAAAGAAATTCGGCGCCGAAGGCCTTGGCCTGGCGGATCATTTCAGAAGTGAGCTTTTCGCCGTCAGTTTTGAAAATGCCGGGATAGTTCACCACTTCTGCGGTAATCGTAATCTGGCCGCCCATCTTTTCCTTTTCGATGACCAGCACATGAAACCGCGCCCTTGCCATATAAATAGCGGCGGAGAGCCCTGCCGGTCCTCCGCCTACTATTATGGCATCATATACTGTATCCATGATGCCTCCTGAAATTAAAGCTTGCCAACCAGATCGAAGGAAGGTTTCAGGGTCTTTTCACCCGGATGCCATTTAGCCGGGCATACTTCGTCGCCATGTTCATAAACGAACTGGGCAGCTTCCACCTTGCGGAGAAGTTCGTCGGCGTTGCGGCCGATGTTGCCTGCGGATACTTCATAGAGCACCACTTCGCCCTTCGGGTTGATGACAAAGGTGCCTCTTTCAGTGACACCGTCGGATTCGATGTAAATGTCCAGATCCTTGGACAGCTTAGCGGTGGGATCGCCGATCATGGGGAATTCTACCTTGCCGATGCGTTCGGAAGATTCATGCCAAGCTTTGTGAACGAAATGGGTATCGCAGGATACGGAATAGATTTCGCATCCGATTTTCTTGAATTCATCATATTTGTTCTGCAGATCTTCCAGTTCTGTGGGGCATACAAAGGTGAAATCTGCGGGATAGAAGAAGAGAACGCTCCACTTGCCAATGAGGTCCTTATCGCTTACATCGATGAAATCACCGTTCTGATACGCTTTGACCTGGAATTCGCTGATTTTCTTACCGTTTAAAGACATAATTGTTTCCTCCTTGGAAATATATACTACTGAATTGCCCGCCACTGTATTTATGTTTGGCGAAGCATATTTAACTTTCTGAAAGCATTATATCATGCATATCTGTAAATTTCAATATGGTTTTGGTAAGAAAAAGGAAATTTTTATGTATCCCGCTCTGCGGCTGGGGTTCATAGGGAAGTGCTCATTGAGCGTGAAAGGTTCTGAAGTTTGACGGGGCATTCACCCCGAAGTTTCTCAGGTTTGACGGGCCTGCGGCCCGAGGGTTGTGGTGGCGGCTTTCGCCGCAGTTTATAGCCCCCTTCCACAGGAAGGGGATGTCGCCGTTAGGCGACGGAGGATAGGGCGTCAGGTCTTTCGGACCTATCCTCAGGGCTATCGCCCAGCTCCATCCCGGTCGGGCAAACAAAAGGAAGGCCCTTTTATGGGCAGGCTATGGGTCAACTGTGCCCGACTTGGCAATCCTATGCAGGATTGCCGCCTGAGGAAGGAGCCTGCGTTACGTGCTTCCTGCCCACCATCATTCTGTTACTGGAGTGACAAAGGTGCGATGGCTTTCTCTGCATTTCAAAATAAAATTTTTGAGGGAGGTTGTAAAAATGGGGTGCTTATGCAATATAAATGTATGGAGAAGAAAATCCGGAAGCTCCATGGAAGGATTCTATTCCCATCTGTCATGTATATCGCGAATATTCCGGCCGGAATGCAGCTTTGGCAGATAGGAAGCCATGAATCCCTGTATACAGGCTCCCGATTTCTCTCCCCGATTTCCCGGGGCCCAGGGAAGTCGGAACGAATTCTGCAGATTCGTAAAAAGCTTCACAACCAATCAAAAACACGGATACCATCCCTTGCAGCATGAGCCCGCATTCCCGGACGACAAGTTCAAGGCGGCTGCAGGACTTTCCTGTATGCTCAGCGTTGGCGCCTGATTCTGAGAGGCTCGCAATACTGTCTGGCACGGATTTGTATCCGTGTTTTTGTGTTGTCTTTTTCCACCACAAAGAAATCCGGTGCCTTCCCATCCCCTATGCCCAATGAGTTCGGTGTCTGCATGGTCTACGGCCGCTGCTGTACGAGGTACGACGGCGCGCGCCAGGCAGGATGCTCCCGTCATTTCTGCCGCGATAGATGTTAAGTCCTGGATTTCTCTGCTGTTTTTTCAGTTTGCACTGAGTTTTTACCATTTCCGGAAAATGGTGAGGGAGAAAAGCGGTACCCTTTTCTCAATCCATCACTCCATAGAATCATTTCTTATGGCCATCTTAGAAACATATGGAGTGATTTCCTATAGAACCGCGGGCTTTTCGTGCCCCTCTACTATATACATACCGCGAGATTGAAAAATGAGAAGTAGTTTTTGAAAAAAGTATGATTTTTTATGAAAGGACTTTCAGAATGAAAACATGGAATCACAATAAGTAAGCAACAAAGAAATCTTCAACTTTCTTTCCCATCCCCCATAAAGGGCTCCACGTGGTCCATCATGATTTCCAGTTTCCCTATGGTTACGTCCACATGGAAATGGCCGGCGTACCACTTTTTATACTGCAGGGATTCTTCCACCTTGTCCAGCCAGTGCTCTGTGGACTGGTCCACGCCGGGCCAGGGGCGGAGGTGGAGTGCAGGAATATATCGGGCGGGGATGGTATGTGTAAGCACCGCATCCACTTTTCCCTGTCTTTCCCGAATGGCATCTTCCACCCGGCGGCGGATCCTGCCGTCCGGCTGCTCGTCAGAATACCATGGCCAGCCACGGGCAAGGCGCATGGGTTTATCGGGGCTGTAAGCGCCGCCGATAACAAGAGTGGCTGTACCGTCCAGATCATAGACCTCCCCATCCCTGGCGAAAAGGATGGAAGGGAAAGCGGACTCCATGTACACCCTTCCTCCGTGCCAGTCTTTCAGGCGGTAGGCCTTCCGGTCCATCCTTCCACCCCACCGGTCCACCTGCACCACCCGGGTGGGCCGCATTTCATGGTTGCCATGAATGCAGAAAAGAGTGATGGGAAGCTGTGACAGCATCTGTTTTTTGCGCAGGTCCTTAAGGCCATTGGAAATATTGATTCCTGCGTCCCCCAGGATAATCATGATATCTTCCCTAGTAGTTTTCGTAGCCATACAGAACCGCCGGATTTTTGCGAATTCTCCATGACAGTCGCCGGTGATGTAAATCATAGGAGCCTCCTTTCTATTGATTGCCGCCGGAAAAAAATGACCACTTCCTGTGAAAAACAGGGGGTGGTCTTTTACTTTCTTAAACCCTGCCTGCTATGTACAACTGCGTTTTTCCGGCAGAAATTTCATCTCGCCGGCGGCAGTCCCAGGTAGTGCAGAATATCTTCTGTTTCCTGTACTTTATCATCCACCTTGATTTCATGATGAATAATAAAGTCTGTCATCATCCTTCTCAGTTTGATTCTGACTTTAAACAGAGGCAGCTTTTTCCCTTCCACTTTTTCCATATATTCCTTAACTCTGTCCAAATCCGCATCTTTGAGGAGTGTATCCAGACGTCCAAATTCATTGATTGTTTCCTCCGTGAGGCCCAGGTTCATCATTTCTTCCAGCTTATCCCTGCGGATGCCTGCCAAATGGGCGGCCGCATAGATGGAGTTCTGCCGGAGCTTTTTTCTGTAGTCCGTAATGTAATCGCGGAATGTTTTATTCGGTGAAAGTGTCACCGCACCCCGGGAAACATCGTTTAGAAAAAGGCTGGCTGCTTTCTGTTCTTCCTGAGACAAGTAGGCAAAGGATTTATGAAGCTGATTCAGTGTATCAGCCAGCTGCTCTGGAGTTACCTCCGGCTGGCCCAGCTGTTTCATATATTTTTCAAAGCGGGAATTCATATAGTCCGCATCAATCATACCCGTATCCTGTTCAATCAGTGTGGTGTCGATATCATAGGGAAGATCTGTGCCACCGGTAGAGGTTCCTCCAAGGGCCAGTTCCTTATATCTTGCCAGCAATGCCATGTAGGTAAGCTGATCAAATGACAGACTGACATAGGTCTTTCCACCGGAAAGAGTCCTGTCAGAGAGGGGATATTGTCTGTTTTCCCAGCGGAATCCCTGAATCCTGGCGGCTTCCAGATAAGATTTCAACTGATTAAAGAGAGAAGCAAATTTTCCTCTTTCCCTGATATCTTCCGGAAGTTTTTGGAAATCGTGAATACCGGCTGCTACGAATATATCACTGATAGCAGAAAATATTTCATTCATCCTCTTCACATTCTGCCCAAGACGATCTACAAAAAGGCCGAATACTTTATCACCGGAATAGAGTTTAACCGCCCGTTCCACATTCCGTTTCATGGTATAAGGCCGCCGGTAATAATGAATAGTTCCAAAAGGTTTATCCGGTCCGAAAAGGCGGTTTGTCCGAGAAAAGGCCTGTATCACATTTTCATATTCCAAAAGCTTATCCAGGTACAGCGTATTCAGCCACTTGGAGTCATAACCTGTCAAAAGCTGATTTACCACAATCACCAGGTTCAACTGTTTGGACGGGTCATCATCAATGTGTTGATAGGGCTCCTTATGAGCCAAACGCTGCATGACGTCCTTCTTAAAGCGGCCATAGCTTTTCATGGTGAAATTCTGCCCAAAGAGAGCATTATAGTCCTCCATGATTTCTACAATGGCATCTTCCTTTTCATTAAATCCTTCTCCATCCAGGTCCAGAGTAGGATCAAAGATAGCAGTCACATGAAGATCTGGCATTTCATGTTTGAACCATCCATAATAGGCAATAGCTTCGGGAATGCTGGAAGCTGCAAAGATGGCATGAAATTTTCCATTGTCACTGAGTCGAAGCCAGTTATCCTTCACATCGGAAATCACCTGCCGTCTGTGCTGTTCACAGTCATACTGCTTCTCTGACAAATAATCTTCAATACCTTTATGATATTTCCCTTGTTCGTCCCAGTCTCCTGCCATGGGAAGCTGCATGCAGGCAAGATACACCTTTTTCTTTTCCTTATCTTTCATGGCCTCTGCTTCGGTCTTTGCCTTTGCCTTATCCAGCGCCACAGACCGCCGAAGGTCCAAATCCCGGTACGTCTTCACCATGTAGGGATCAAAACCAAGTACATTCTTATCCCGGATACCGTCAGCCAGGCTGTAGCGGTGCAGTTCATCGCCAAAGACAGTGGCGGTGGTATTCATTTTCTTCTGGTTTTCCAACTGAATCGGCGTGCCGGTGAAGCCGAAGAAAAGGGCTCTTGGGAATGAGTGCTTAATATCCAGCAGCATATCACCAAAAGTAGAGCGGTGCGCCTCATCCACGATGAACACGATTCTCTTCTCTTCCAGCCCAGCAAGAAGACTTTTCGTCACATTCGTCTCCCCTGCTTTGACACGGCTCATTTTCTGGATGGATGTGATAATCAGTTGATTTTTGGCATCATCACTCAAAAGCTTTTCCAACAGATCCGCTGTATCATCGGTCTGCTGCACATCCAAACCTTCACCGGCAAAACCGCTGTACTCACGGTAAGACTGGGAAGCCAGTTCGATACGGTCCACCAGGAAAATTACCTTGTCCGCATCATCGGACTGGGAAATCAGCTCTGCCGACTTGAAGCTGGCCATGGTTTTTCCGGATCCGGTGGTATGCCAGATATAACCGCCCCGCTGGGTCCCGGTCATCCAGTCATTCTGCGCCACCTTATCAGAAATGGCGCTGGATGCAAAATACTGGTAACTGCGCATGACCTTCAGAACCCCATCGGAATGGTCCGCCACCGTATAGGAACCTACCATCTGGTGAGCCATGGGAATATTCAGGAAATGCCGGGCAATATACTTCCAGTCCCCCTGGATTTCATTGTTGAAATCCTCCCAGTGGAAGAAATAATCCTTATTCAGCTTTTCTCCATCACCGGGATTGGCAAAATACACCATTTCCGAAGGAGTCATGGCCACGAAAAACTGGATGAGAGAGAAAATCCCTGTAAATACATGCTCATGGTTGTATAAATTAATCTGGTTATAGGCCTGACTCAGCGGAATCCCCGTCTTTTTCAGCTCCACATGAATCACAGGTATGCCATTGATCAGAAGCATGAAATCGCCCCGCCTATCATGGAGCATGGCGTTCTTTGATTTGAACATAGGCTGCTCTGCAATCTGGTACACGCTGGGGCCGCCGGAAACAGCTCTTTTGTCAAAAAGATAGAGACTCACCGGACTCCCATAATGAAGAGCATCCTCTTTATTATCCCTGATAATGGTCACACTGCCGCCATTGATAAAACCGTTCAGCTGCAATGGCGATGACAGGAGACGCACCTGCTCCAGCACCTGGGCCATTTCCCCATCAGACAGGGGCACGTCGTTCAGTTCATCAATGCCCCGGTTGTTCCGGAAAAGGATGTCCGCCCAGTTCCGAATCAAGTCTTCCTCCGTAGGATAATGGAGCACCTGGTCCGCCCATCCGTTCTTCGTTAAAAGATGGATCAAGGCCTCTTCAAAGAGACGTTCCTCATCAAATGTATCCGACATAACCGACTCCTCCATGAAATATGAATGGTTAGATAAACATTTCAGACAGCATGGCCTGCTTCAGTGACTGCAGTTTTTCCAATTTGCGCTGGCAAAGCATAATGAGCTGATCAAGCAAAGAAATGCAATCGCCAATCTTTTTTTGCTCTTCATAACTCGTATAAGGAATTAATATGCTTTTCATTCCCTCTATATCGATACTTCTTCCATCTCGAATACCATATACGTGAGGTTTCAAATCATGCCTGATAAATACAGCAGAACGGAAATAGGCATAATAAAATCTGGCATCTATGCCTTCACCATGAAAAGTATGATACGCAGGACTGATAATTCCTTGAGAACTTGCTTTTTCCAATCCTCCTTCAAACGAGCGAAGATGGACGATAAAATCGTCTTTGTTTACCATTTTATAACTTGATAAATTTGATCTATCATACTGTAATGACCGGTCTGATTCATCTCGAAGTATGGTTCCCCCGCCTTGGACAATCATAAGAGGAGGTAATTCTGCATGATTTTTCTCCGAATATTCCTCAAATATGCTTCCCAGCTTTCTCTTTTCCCAGTCTCCCGTAAATCCACGGAACCGGACTTCCGGCACCTTTTTGCCGGGCCGGGGAAACATTTTCTCCAGCATGGACTTTTTGAAAGACTGTAACTTTGTTAATTTGTTCAGCGAGTTGAAAATCAATTGGTCAAGCTCCATAATCAACCTACTGATTTTCTTCTGCTCCAGTAATGAGGGAACCATGAACCTATATTCTGAGTATTCCTGTGCATTTACGCCTGGTTGCCCTGAACGTTGGGATGTTATGGAAATGTATTTGCTATAGTTTGATGTAAGTGTATTTTGATAGACAAAATCAGAATCATAGTTCTTCTTAACGTGAGCACGAATAAGGAATCCTGCATAATACACTAACCCATCCGATTGTCTGTAAATATATGATTTACCTACACTTGCACCGGTTCTTGCAAATAAAATATCTCCTTCTTTTAATCTATAATTCTTTGCAAAGTTCACATCCACATTTGGAGAACTTAAATTTTTAAGAAGAAAATGATGGGTTTTATCATCAATATCTGTTATACGAATATACTTATTCTTTCCATCATATTCTGTCGCAGGTGCATTAAGACCATACTCAAATGAATCTGCGATTTCTCCAAGTTTTCTCTCTTCCCACTCGTCAGCAAATCCTTGAAACCGCAGGGCCGGTACTTTTCTTTCTTCCATCATACCTTTCCTCCCAGCAGTTCAGCCAGCTGGCGGAGGCCTTCCATGTCTTTTTCCGGGCCCGTGAGTTCGCCCATCATGGACGCCAGAGAGCTCTCCGCTTTGCGGATTTCTTCATCTATGTCCCTATAGGTATCCTTATATTTATCTGCCATCTGCTGCACTTCTTTTTCCAAGTTCACCACCACTTTGTCTGAAAGGCCTTCCAGGGCATGCATGAGGGGCTGGATCCATTTGGCCTTAAGGAGGATGTCCTCTTCTTCCGGGGAAAGCTTCTCGATTCGGTTCTTTGTCCTGTCGGTAAGGCTGTCTTCTGCTGATTTGATTTCCTTCTTCAGTGCTTTTTCTTCTTCTGCCATTTTCAGCACCCGGATCACCATGTCTTCCGTGGTTCCTTCTTCCATAGGCGCTTCCATGCGCAGGATTTTCAATCGTTTCTGTACCGCCGGCTTCCCATAAGTACCATCCTTATAAGATTTCATATCATTCCAGGAAACTTCGGGATGCACGGCAATAAAGGCCAGCTTTTCTTTCTGGCTTCGGATGGGAAGGTATTCTTCCAGTGCCCGGATTTCATCGGTTTCCACATGTTCATAGATTTCCTTGGCCTTTTTCTGGATGGTCTGCATGTCAAAGGCATCGTTGCTGTCGTTCAGGAGGCTTTCTTTATCCTCTTCCGGCATTTCTTCTATGAATGATGCATACCGGTCCTGGATTTCCCGGATGCGTTTTTCTTTCTCTTCTATATTTTTCAAGTCTTCTGCCAGGAAGGTGTGCTGCAGGAGTGCAAAAGGAATAATGCGGCTTGTCCAGCCTTCCTGCACAGCGGTGTCCTTTCCTTTCTTTTTCTTCGTCACCATGTGAGGCAATACCTGACAAATCACATCTTTCCCTTCGGTCTGGATGGTTTCCAGATCCGCCGCAATCCCTTTCCATGCATCATCAAGAATCTGGTAGGCTTCATAGGGGTCGATAAGGGGCATGTCCTTGAGACGCGAAAAGATTTCTTCCGCCAGTTTTTCTTCTTCTCCTGCCACAGGGATGGTTTCCATGGAAGAAATCAGGTCTTCTTCCATCATACGATCCATACCGTCAAAGGCATGGGAAAAGCGGGTTTCAAATTCTTTGACGTCTTCATTTTCTTTCACTGCACTGCGTACATCCACAACAGCAGGAATGAAATAGCCGTCTTCTCTTTTCTTGAAAAGGGTCTCTTTCAGGGTAGGGAAAATCTGCCAGTATGGGTCCAGCTTTCCCAGTTCTTCTTCCGAAAGGCCGCTGTTCATAATGGAATAAATATCCCAGTGCTCCGCCTCTTCCGAGGAGTCCACATAGCGGGGAATGTTCAGGTTATAGTCGTTTTTACGGATTTCATCGATAGATACTTTGCGGGAATACTTGGGAATATCCAGTCTTCCCTTGTATGTATCCACGATTTTCTTGATATCCCGGGCCCGAAGTTTATTGTCTTTTCCTACTTTTTCAAAGCCCTTAGATGCGTCAATAAAGAGGATATCCCTTGCCTCCCTCTTCTGGCGAAGGACCATGATAATGGTGGGAATGCTGGTGCCGTAGAAAATATTCGGTGGCAGACCGATAATAGTATCGATATGGTTTTTCTCCACCAGATTCCGTCTGATTTCCCCTTCTTCATTACCCCGGAAGAGAACGCCGTGAGGAAGGACGATGGTCATAATGCCATCGGGTTTCAGGTGGTACAGGTCATGGAGCAGGAAGGCATAGTCCGCCTTCGTTTTCGGTGCCAGCCCAAATCCTGCAAACCGGGGATCATTCTCCTTGTTTTTCGGATCCCAGGGCTGCGAATAGGGCGGGTTCGACACGACCCCATCCAAGTACAAAGGTTTGGTTTCATGATATTTATCCAGCCAGGGCCAGTCCTTTTCCAGTGTATCTGCATTCCGGACTTCGATATTATCAGGAAGTATATTTCTCATGACCAGATTCATACGGGTCAGGTTGAACGTATTTTCCTTCAATTCCTGGGCATAGTACTTGATGGAGTTTCCATCTTTCATATATTTCGCAGCGGCATGGCCGATGGTTATCAAAAGGGAACCGGATCCACTGGTGGGATCTCAAACGTTCACGTATTTGATACAATCCAACGATAGCCAGGATTTTGAACACCCCGTGTGCATAGGGGAAAAAGCACGATAAAAGCAGGACAGTCGCCATTTTACTGGTCGGCTGCCCTGCTTTTCTTAAGCCTTTATTTCTGTTCCGTTTTTGAATGTCACCCGGATATCGTCCTTGCTGTATACCGTGATAAAGTCCACCAGGCTGCTCCAAAGCCGGACGTCGAATTCCTGGATGGGGTCCTGGCTCTGGAGGTCCTTGATGAAACTCTCGAGCTGCTTGCTCCTGGCCTTGCGGTATTGAATGTCCTCACAGGCTTTGTCATATTGTTTCTTTGTGGCTTCATACCAGCCAACCAGCTCATCATACTTCCGAGCATATTCATCCTGGTTCTGAGCAACCCTTGCGTTCTCGGCAATAAGCTGCTGCACCTTATCAGTCAGCAGGTTCAGATCCATTTCGAGCTTGTCTCTCTCCTTTTCTAGAGCTTCTGTATTTGTCAGTTTTTCTTTCAGGTAGTTTACGCTGTCCAGAATTTCCTCTTTTCGTTCAATAACATGGTTGACTGCCTTCACAAAGATAGATTTGATTTCCTCTTCTGTAATATGTGGAGTCGTACAATGATTCTTGAACTTATCATTGCAGCGGAAAATGGTCCGGCGATATTGGTCGGTGGAATGCCAGACCTTGGAACCATACCAGCAGCCGCACTGACCGCACTTGATTTTACTTGAGAAAATAGATACCCCGCTGTATCGTTTCTTTCCCTCACGCCGGCGCTTGATTTCTTCCTGCACCCAATCAAAGACCTGAGGGCTGATGATGGCTTCGTGGTCATTTTCTACATAGTACTGCGGCACTTCACCTTCATTTTGCTTTTTCTCTTTGGTCAGGAAGTTGACGGTGAAGCTTTTCTGCAATAAGGCATCTCCTTTATATTTCTCATTAGTCAAGATATGTTGTACAGACTGCTGAGACCAACGCTTCTTTCCACCTGGGGTTAGAATTCCACTGGCTGTGAGCTTTCTTGCAATGGAATGGTAGGTAAATCCGCTCAGAAACAACCGATAAATAAGCTTCACTGTCTTAGCCTGCTCTTGATTTACGACCAGGTTCCCATTCGGACCTCTGTCATACCCAAGAAAACGCCCGAACGGAACACTGACCTTGCCATCAGCAAACCGCTTCCTATGACCCCAGGTGACATTTTCCGAAATGCTCCGGCTTTCTTCCTGGGCCAGGGAACTCATAATCGTGATGAGAAGTTCGCCCTTGGCATCCAGCGTCCAGATGTTTTCTTTCTCGAAATAAATCTCGATGCCCTTGTCCTTGAGCTTTCGTACCGTCGTCAGGCTGTCTACCGTATTTCTGGCAAAACGGCTGACTGACTTTGTAATAATCAGGTCGATTTTCCCATCCAGGGCATCTTTGACCATCCGCTTGAAGCCATCACGGTGACGGGTATTGGTGGCCGAGATACCTTCGTCTGTATACATACCAACGAACTCCCAGTCGTCTCTTCCCTTTATATAATTAGTATAATAATCAACCTGGGCAGCATAGCTGGTAATCTGATCGTCATGGTCCGTAGAAACTCGGGCATAGCCTGCCACTTTCCTTTTCTTCCGGCTGTTAATCGGAGCCGCAGTATAACGGCTGATGGTGGCCGGAATTGCTCTTACTGTTCTTTCCATCGGTTATTCTCTCTCCTCCATTCTGCTTTCAACTCTTCGATTTTCGCTTTCGCGTCTGGGGCTTTGCTTTTGAATAGTTTCGTAAGTTCACTCATATATTTCTTGTACGCTTCACTGTGGCGGCACCCATATTTCCTGTCTTTATATGGTCTGGCCTCCGTATGTCCATCTTTGAAGTAAAAGATAACTTCGCCATTCTTGATGACGGCCTTTTCCAGGAGTTCATCCATTCTTTCCTCATCGAAGGAAGCCATTCCCAATACAGAAGCTGTCAAATTTTTCATAGTGCTATCCTTGATGGAGCCATTGCCACATTTGCCGGCACAGCGCCAGTACCGTTCCTTTCCACCATCAAGATACGTAGTCTGCTCGCTCGTGTAATTTTCTCCGCAGTTCCCACATTTAATGAATCCTGTGAACTCATTGAATGCCTTTCGGTTGGGGTTGGTGCTTTTCAGTTTATGCCTCTCGCCCCATTCCTTTCTTCGCTCGGGAGTCCACCAATCGGTCTTTGCGGTAGAGGTCCAGTGCCGGGTAATCTCCTCCCCGTTTTTCATATGAAACACCATGGTATGCTGCTCTGGAACCACAATCTTATCCACCCGGTCCAAAAAGGTTTTCTCATCGAATTCTTCAAGCCCCAGGACTTTATTGCATTCCTGGATAAGGATTTTTTGAGGAATGCTCCCTCTCGATTGGCAAGTTCGTCCTTTGACTTTATGGGAACCACAAGACCAATAGTCTTGTTTCTGCTTCCCCTTCTTCCGGATATAATGCACATAACTTTTTCCACAGATACCGCACTTAATTTTGCTGGTAAAGCAACAGGTATTAATGGACCAGTTTGCCAAAGCCCCTAGTTTCCTGCGCCGTTCCTGCTCCGCCTGTACCTTTTGATAGACTTCCATAGGGATGATGGCTTCATGGGTATTTTCCACGAAATATTGAGGTAACTCCCCACGGTTGATTTTTGTCTTTCCGGTAATAGGGTCAGTGACGTATTCCTTCTGAAATAGCAAATTGCCGGTGTAAGTGATATTCTTTAATATCGCCCGGATGGACGTATTACTAAAATGTTTTCCATTGGAGGATTTCACTCCCCGTTCAGCCAGTTGCTTTTCTGTAGCCTCAGCGGATAGCCCATTCAAGAAATTATCATAAATGAGCTTTATCACAGCCGCTTCTTTCGGTTCAATAACAAGCTGGTCACCTTTCCAACGGTATCCATAGATTCTAAAGCGTCCGTTGGGAATCCCTTTTGCAAAACGCTTCCGGGTTCCCCATTTCACATTCGTACTGATGGAGCGGCTTTCCTCCTGAGCAAAGGATGCTAAGATTGTCAGCATCAATTCGCCATCACCACTCATGGTATGGATATTTTCCTTTTCAAACCATACCTCGATACCCAGTTTTTTCAGGTGTCGAACAGTACGCAGTAGGTCTACCGTGTTACGGGCAAAGCGCTGGATGGATTTTGTAAGAATAATATCAATCTTCCCTGCTTTAGCATCTTCCAGCATCCGCCGGAATTCCTGTCGCTTTTTTATTCCCGTCCCGGAAATCCCGTAGTCAGCGTAGACCCCGGCGTATTCCCATTCCGGGTTCTTCTGTATCAGACTGCTGTAATAGCTAATCTGGGCTGAAAGGGAATGGTGCATTCGTTCCGATTCCATGGATACTCGGGCATATGCAGCCACTTTTTTACGTGGCCTGAGATTAGGAACGCTTTGCTCGATTTTACGAATTGTCCGCATAGTATCAACTCCTTCCAACACCATATATCACTCTGTTTGATACAATTAGCAAGTAAATAAGTCCCCAGAAAACGGCTGGTATCGTCGGAGCATGTCGCGCTCAAAGTCATGATATTCCTTTTCTGTGATGAGCTTCTTGGCCAGCATCTTCCGAGCCAAATGCAGGGTCACCTGGAAAGCTACTTCTTGTTGAAACGTCTTCTTATCCATGGCGAACACCTCTAAACCGGTAAGCAATATAGCAGTCATGGGAGCAGAACTTTCTGTGGCTATCCCCGTAGGCCATGAACTCTTTCCCGCAGGCCGGGCAGGTATAAGTGTAATTTGCTTTCCTCCGCACCAGGTCCAGATGGTTATTCCACCACTTATTGCGGCAAGCGTCCGAGCAGAAGCGTTTCCTCTTCCGGCCAGGATTCTGTGTGATCGGTTTGCCGCACTCCTCACAGGCAGTTCCCGTCTTTGGCGCTGTAAGGCTATTCCTCCTGCAGAAAGACTTTACTGTGTTGATAGAAACCCCAAGCTCGGTAGCTATGCTGCCATACCCTGCTCCATCCCGGCGCAGTGAGATAATCTTTTGTTTCTGTTCGTCATTCATTCTTGGCACCTCCTGAATTTTGGTCTTCAGGAGTAACAGGACAAAAAGCCTATCGTTAAGTACTTTTAGGACATTAAAAAAGAGACTCGTCATTTTGACAGTCTTCTTTTGAGTATTTCTCACTTACTATTCCACGAAAAATTCAGCTTTTTTAATTACAAATAAACTTTTTATTGGGAATAATCCCTCTATAAATATGCTAAAATATATTAAAAATTATATTTTTTATGTGATTCCGGAGGAATGAACCATGACTCAATCATTTACCATTCCAGAAACAATATCCGAAGAATACATTAGGAATCTTAACTGGAGAGAATTTGAGTTATTCGTTAGTGAATTGTTGAAATGGAACGGCTATTATGCAAAAGTAACACCCGCCTCAAATGATGAAGGAAAAGATATTATTGCAACAAAAAATGGTGACCATTACTATATTGAATGTAAGCATTGGTCCAAACATTATAAAGTAGGCCGAGAATATTTAGAAAAATTAGTGGGGGCTGCCGCAAGAGATGGCGTAAAAAATATAATTTTCATAACAACAAGTGCTTTTCACAAAAATGCTTATGACTATAGGGATGACCTAAATATACAAGGTAATTTTAATTTACTGCTATTAGATACGAAGAGCCTCATTCGCTTGTCTAAACATCATAAAGAAAATAATATAAATAATCTTAGCACAACAAGAAACACACCAATTATTACTCCATTTACCAAGAAAGATTTAAAACTCGGAGACCTTAGTTGGCATGATCCCAAGGAGAAGGTGCTGAAAGTTCTAGGTTCCCCAATTTCAATAAAGAAAAATTTTCCTCCCCTTTGGTCTGGTAATGTTGAAGACCTAAAATTTGATAACAATAATATCGAGGTAATTGCCGTTAATGATTCCTTAATGTTAATGATTGTGAAATTACCCAATAACATGGCAACTCCAAGAGGAATTTACTGTGGCATGACAGCTCAAGACATTATTGATGCTTATGGCCAGCCTTCGTTCTCATACAATGGGAAGAATAGTACAATGGATACCTCCATAGTTTATGAAGTAGAGGATAGAATTGACCTGATATTTGATTTGTTAAATAATAAAATTACTTGCATTCGATTTGGAGAATTTGACTAAACTCCTAAACATTAATAATTTCTTTAATCACTCTAACCGCCGATAATAGCAAGTATTTCTCACTTACTAGTCCACGAAATATTCAGTTTTTTAAGGTACAAAAAAAGAGCCTACCAAAGGCTCTCTTTTTATTAAAGTGTGAAAAGGAAGGCTGGTCTTTTTTCATATTCGTTGTTCATGAGCTTTTTGTTATCGCTGTAGATTTCAACCATACCTTTCAGGTTGCAGCCCATTTTCGTGAAGGCCCAAGCGGTGTCCATGGCGTTGGTCCAGTTGGAGGAGAAGGTAAATTCTGTCACCCCGAACTCTTTGAACATCTGGATGATTCTTTCTGGTTCCGTGTAGGAGCCGCTTACGTCCAGGAGCTTGTTGCCGCGCTGCTTCATTTCGCTGTAAAGCCGCATCATGCTACTGAAGTCTTCCCCTTCGGCCCGAACCTCCTGAAGCAGTTCCTGGTAACCTTCCCGGCAAACGCCCATGCCTTTTTCGTCATTTGCCTTTTCGGCCTCGTTGAATTTCTTTGCCATGTCCAGGTTTCTTTCGTAAAACCTTGCAATCATTTCCATCTTTTTCATTTTGTGTACCTCTCTTTCCTCGGGGTGTTTCCCCTTTTCGTGTGTATATATATCACTCTAAAGGTACATAATAGCAAGTCAATCATCGATAAATATCGTACTTATCTTCGGTTTATATTTCTCTTCCATCCGCTCCTTGAACCGTCGATATTCCTTTCGAGTGATCAGCCCCTGGGCTAAAATCTTCTTCGCTAGATTCATAGTAGTTAGATAGGTTCCCTCATCTTTAAGACTCATGATATCCAAATTTTGCTTTTCCATAGCATTTATGGCAGGAATATTTTTTAGACAAGATTCATGATGACCAAACCTCGCTTCCACATAGCATTCATGGCAGCAGTATTCCCTTGTCTTCGAACCAGTTACTGTAAATAACTTATGGCAATTAGGACAAATCATTTCCCTAGCATTCCGGTGATGCACCAGTTCCCTGTGTGTATTCCACCAGTTCATCCGGCATTCATCACTGCAAAACTTTCTCTTCCGACCTAGTTTTACCTGATGCAGTGGCTTTCCACAATAAAGGCAATAACCATTCTTATCCTGGATTGCATGGCGTTTACAGTAAGATTTTACCGTATTAACTGATATGCCCATAGCCTTGGCAATCTTGATATACCCCAGGCTCATACACAAAACCCACGGGCCCGAACATCCGCAGGATCACCAGCGGCCGGGCTCCTCTTTTCGGCTGCCGTCCGAATCTGCGCCACTGTTCCGGTGTCGCCACGAACCGGCTCCCCGGCTTCTGGATATACACCAGCATGGCATTATAGGGCCCGATATAGGGAAACCGCTTCACAAAATTTACAAGACCTACGAAATTCTCCTTACTCCGATACTCCCGGACCTCCGCATAAAGCCTGTCGATTTCCTGTATCCTCTTAGCCCGCTCCTCACCCATGGGGACCACCTCCTGTATGACTACAAATACTGTACTTCCTTATTTCAGTATACTCAGTCCCCTGTCAGATTCTGACATCGATGCCAAATTTTTCCACGCAAAGAAGTAGCTGGCAGCTGGTGGCTAGTAGCTGGTACAACAGCGGCTACGCCGCCGTAGGGTTCCTGAAGACTCTGCCCCCAAACCGCGCAATTGCCTCTGCCCAAGGCTCTCTTCCCAGAAGAGAGCTGCACACCGGGCTGAGAGATGGTAATGGGTTTTACGCACAGGACGTTTACATCGATAGTGAGTACACCCATCAGAATCCCTCTGTCTGCTCCGCAGACATCTCCCTTTGAAAAAGGGAGACTGACCATTAGTGGCTTCGCCACATAAATCAGCCTGCGGCGCTTTCAACGGCTAACCTCCGTCAAGTGAGACCGAGATCGAGACTGAGATCGAGGGTAACAGCGGCTTCGTCGCAGATGGATTCCTAACGACTCTGAACCAATAACGTGAAATTGCCTCAGCACGAGGCCCCTTCCCCGGGAAGGGGCTGCTCACCGGGCTGGGGTTAGCTGATGGGAACTGAACGAAGCGCCGCAGGCTGTCCAGCTCAAGGCTCAAGGCTGAATGCTCAAGGCCCCGCCCGTTCACACGCCCCTCATCCACACAAGCGCCGCAGGCTGACCGGCTTTTTTGGAAGCTAACCGCTAGCAGCTGGAAGCCCCCATCCGTTCAGACACCGCTCAGCCATTCATCACCCGGCCCGGAGGGCCTGTCCACCTGGATCTGGACCTGGCCACTAGATCTATTTTCCCACGGGGCTGGGGTTAATGATGAAAAATGATTGATTCAGCCCACAGAGACTCGCTCCACTGGGCCAAAGGCATGATTCCTCTCGATTTCACCAGTCCCAAAACCTTTCCATCTGACCGCTGACAACGGGCAACTAAAAGCCCACCCGTTCAACCGCCGTTCTTGTGATCCAGCATTCTTTCCATGGAAAAGAGTCGGTCCAGGATATCCGATGACAGGATACCCAAATGGGAAAGGTCATTCCTTGCATTATATGCAACTTTAAAGAGGTCATCGTCTTTCCCACTGAATGGACTGATTCCCTCGCCACGGAGAAAGTGCTGGAGATGGCGGAGCTCCATGTCCTGCGGCACTTCGAGACGATTGCCAAAATCGTCATCAGCAGGAAGGCATCGGACAATGGTATCCTCATATTTTTTTATGATGTAACGGCGAAATTTCTCGGTAATAGGGAGTACGAACCGTATCTGGGCCTCCCAGATGGCTTCCTGTATCCTGTCATCGGAAAGGAGCTTTCCCGATTCCTCTTTTCCTTTATAGCAGGAAACGGGGTCCGCATAAAGGCTGTATCCTGCAAGGCGGGCAGCCAGTCGGCTGTCCAGGCCCACAAGGTTGGAAACGAGTTGGGCAATGTAAGCGCCTTTGGAGTTCTCCGTTTCGAAGGGTCCCAGGCAATGGAGTGCAAAAAACTGGATGTCGTAGGAAGAGACGAATTCTTCAAGCCTCACGGTTTTACAGATATCAGTATCCGGAGGATTGGATGAGAGGAAAATCATGGACCCATTCCCTGCTTCTGAAACCTTGCTGAATCCATCTATCACTTTTTTTATCCATTCCGGAAAGCCCTCCGGGATGGTGACCTGGAGAATACGGTGAGCAAGGATGCCGCTCTTAATGATATCGCCGTAGGGATCCAGGAACCCCGGGGTGCATCGAGGCCCCAGTTCCCGGACAAGGGCAGCCAGGAAATCGGTGGAAGAAGCGCAGCCTGCTGTGTCCATCACCGTAAAGGTGAGGGAACTGTCCGATCGAAGAAGGCGGTCCCTGAGGATCTGGAAAAATGTGGTATCCACATCTTCCATCTGCAAAAGGACACATTTCCCGTTACGGATAAGACTTTCCACCTGCTTCAGATATTCCTTCGGGCCGGAAACCTTACGCCACCAGGTCTCCCCTTCCTCTGTATCCCATTTATTCATCTGCATAATTCTCCAACTCCCTCTCAATCTTCTCCGTGCCACCCATCATACTGTAGAAACTGTAGCGATTGAAAAGATATCCCCCTTCCTCATCTTTTCGGAAAATATTCAGTTCCTCCATCTCGTCCATCAGGGCTTCCAGATTTTCCAGGGAAAGATTTGTAAGCCGGGAAATACCATAAACCACAGCTACATTCCGGATATCATCGGGCTTGTAATTTTGCTTTGGCTGCCCATCCTCAAGGGCATAGCAGTCCGCCATGGCCAGGGCAATAAGATAGTAATAGTCATCATCCCCCTCATCAACCCGGAGGGTAATCTGGAATTTCTTCTCTATATCCTCCAGAAAATCTTTATCCTCCAACAGGGTTTTCAGATATTTTTCGTCCAACACATAGGGCGGATTGTTGGCCGTATTAAAATCCTTCTTCCGATAGCTTTCCTTCACCGATTCTACAAGCTTCTTGCCATAGAACTGGATAAGCCCTGGGAAATAGTTCGTTTTCGAAAGTATGGTACTGATGATTTCCATGGAGGGAATTTCAAATCCCATGTAGCTCAGCGGCTTCAGGAGCAGCTCGCAGGCATCGGAAAAACTGAATGGTTTGATATTGATATGTTCCAACTGGCCATACACCGTATTACTGCCGAGCCGGTTTTTATCGAAACGGATAACATTATGGAGACCGGCCAGCACAAATTTGAAGCGGTTCTCCGAGTAATTCCGGATATCCCGCAGTACTTCGATGGGCTTATTCTTTTCCCGGTCCGCAGAGAGGAGGAACTGGTCCGCCTCATCGATGAGAAGCATAAGTTTGGAGACTTTCTTCTGGAAACGGCCGGTGAGAAGATCCTTCATCTGTTCACCGAAATCCTCCCAGGTCTCCGGTTCCGTCATAATGAGACCATTACGGGAGAGTTCGCCGGCAATAGCATGCAGGGCCGCCTCCATATCCTTCCCCTTGATATCGAAATAGAAAGCATACATATCTTTTTCCGGATGGTGTTCCAGCAGGCTCACCTGTTTCAGGAGGATACTTTTTCCCAGCTGCCGGCCGCCATAGACCAGGGTAGGTCCGTTCATATCGCGTATTTTGGCCAGTTCCGCCGTCCGCCCGATAAACATCTCCGGCGGGATAAATCCGGTGGAAATAAAGGGCTGCGCATTTCCAAAGGGCATAGCCAGCTCTATGGTCTTATTTCTGCGGTTCAACCGTTCATAGTCTGTGAGATAGAGGGCAAGAACCCGGTCAATGACGATAATGTTTCTCATATTATCATCCACTTTCATGGCCCTTGCCAGTTCCCGCCGTTCTGAAAGGGCCATAGCCCCATCAAAAATACAAATCGTTCCCGTTTCCGGCTGGATACCGCAATCCTGGATTTCATTGATGATTTCTTCCCAGGTCCGGCGGCCACTGATGGAAATGACCCGAAGCCCATGTTCAAAGATCCCGCTGCCAAAAGCTTTTATGGGATGGCGGTTTGTCTGGGACTCACCGGAACTTTCCGACCTGTCAAACCGTAGATGGTAGATAAACCGGTTATTTTCTCTTTTTTCCCGTTGGATATCATCTAAAGGCCGGGGATAGCCAAGATGATAAATGAGATTCGAAAGGCCAACAGTCCCATTCGAAATGAGCCGTACCCAGGAATTGACAAAATCAAGTTTTTCACGGCCCGCAGAATTCTTGCTGAGCTGGCTGTTGCTGGTATTATTCGAGCGAAGCCAATTGTCAAAGATGGAATTCAGCATGTACTTTCCATTTTTGGCGCACATGTCGTATAGGGGATTGTAATTCTTCGGTTTCAGGAACTTCATAAATTCGTTCGGATAGGAAACCACCATCTGACTGATTTCTGTCCGTTTTCCATCCTGGCACTGGCGCATGTAGTCTTCTGCCACACTGAGATTATTTTCAGAAAGGCATTTCTTAATCTGCCCAAGCACCGGGAAATCATCTTCTTTCCCCCCATTCTGGAGGAGCTTCTTTCTGAGCGTACGGAACTGGTTTTCCAGGGAGGCCCTGCGGGGTGCGGAATCCTGGCGGATCTTATCCATACAGGCCCTTTTGAAAAGCTCGATAAAACCGTAATTCTCTGTTTCCTTCAGATGCTTCGCCAGACGGTTAGCTGTTTCCATATAGAAATCCATCCGGTTCTTTTCCGTAATCTGGCCATAGTTGTAAGCCAGCTCCAGGCTGCTGCGAAAATCAGAAAGCTGCTCCTTCAGGTAAGCTTCCCCACTGACCTGGATTTCTTCCTCCGAAAGGCCCTCAAAAGCAGGCTTCCCGGACAAAACAGAAATCAGCCGGGCACTTCCCATATCCCTTTCTCTCAGTGCCTGTTTTTCCGCTGTTTCCCAGGCTTCATCCGATGAAGGGACCAGATTTTCTGCAGTAATCTTCTCTATGTGTTTCCGTACCCTATCATAGAGATCCAGGGCAGGAATTCTGAAATCAAAGAGGAAAGGCAGGAAATGGCTATCCAGTTCAATAAACGTTGTCAGAAGGAAAGGCGCATAGAAAGGCCGCTGCTTCTTGTATCCCGGTGCTGTTTCTTCCCCTCGGCCGTCATTGGCGGAATGGGTTTCCTTAATCAGGGACTTCACCAGATAGCGAAGGGCGGCTATGCCGATTTCTTCCATTGGATTTTCCGAAGAAAGAGATTCCATTTCCCCCATGAGATCGGTACAGGTACTTTCCACCTGCTCCGCCTGTTTCCGCACCATATACATATCCACCGGAGCCGAAGCCCCCATCTGCTCCAGTCGTTCCATGGCCAGTGCATATTTTCCAAAGCATTCCACCGTATCGGTAAGAAGATTCATAATTTTTTCGCGGCCTATGCCGATAAGGCGGCTGTTATTCTGTCTGTCCACATGGACCCCATTCCACAGGCTATCGATATAGTCGGAGATTTTATGGGGATCCATATGCTGGGAAAACTGCTCCGGTTCCATACCCAGACAGCCAGAAATGGGACCATCCATGAAGCGGCTGCAGAAATCAAGCAGCGGCTTATAGTCCTTCCGGTTAAAAGCATCATAACACCGGCGGCAGTCACTGTTCTTGCCAAACATGACGTCGTAGGTCTTCTGGAGCCTCGGATGGTTATGCATTTTGCGCCGATTATTTTCTATCTTTTTATTCTGTTCGTTGATTTCCTTTCCATACTCCTCCAGGTCCTGCCGGAGACGGTCCATAGAATCATCGGTGTCTGCCAGGCAATTTCCAAGCCCCCGTTCATTTCTTCGGAGAAATGCAGCCAGCAGGTTCAGTACTTTTTTCAGACTTGGTAATTTTTGGAGTGCCTCGTTATCCCGGTCATCATTGATCTGGCGGATACGATTCTCCGACTGCCAGCGCCAGTTTTCATTGCGCCGGTCCGGATGGTAAAACGCCCGGAGCAGGGCAGCACTATTCAGGTAATCCCGGGCAGAACCGGCATCCACTTCCGGCACATCCAGGGAGCTGTCCCAGTAATCGAAGGAATCCCGCCCCTCTGAAATCCGGCTATACAGAGGGTCCACCAGGGCATAAGAAAGCTCAGCCTCCAGATCCCGAATCCACTCCCGTTCATTAGCCTGCCGCAGGCTGTGAATCAGCAGCATGGCCTCCGCCCAATGGTGGGCCTTCATCTGGGAGGCAGTCAATTCGATCGCTTCTTCAGGAGGAATTACTCTAACCGCAGAGGAAAAAGGAATGCCCCTGTTCTCCTTCTCCTTTTCCGTCCCGGCAGTTACAGCATCAGCCTGTGCCTTGACAGTTGCAGGCTCTGATTTTTGGACGACTCTGTCTTCCTGCTGTCTTGTTTCATGGGAGGTTCTATTATCTGTTTTCTGGGGTTCCTCCATCTTCAGGACAGTATCATTGACGGGCCGATTTTCCTCTTTGCCCATCGTTCTCTGTTCACCATGTACGTCAGCCTGGGGTATCGGCTTTTCTTCCTTTTCCTCTATTTCAGGATCTGCAGAATTCTCGGATTTCTTTTCTGACGGACGATTCTCCGGATTTTTGGATACATCCTTTTCCCCGGCTTCTGAGGAAGAATGTTCCTCCGGAAGTCCGGTTTTATCATGCTCATCCGGTCCCGATGGACCCGTCAGGAAATAGAGCACCTGAAATGGCTGTTCCTTTCCCTCCCTGTCCATCAGCCGATAGGGTCTGGCTTCCGGCCCGGTTTCGAGGAAATAGAACCGTTCGAATCCCATATCCACGGCCCTGTCAGTCCATTCGCTGATTTCATCAGCAGAAGAAATCATGACAACCAGTACCAGCGGCGGTTCCGTTTTTTCTCCGGATGACTTCTCCTGTTCTACGTTCCCACCCTTTGCCTTCCCGGCTTTCACTTCCTTCATGATTTCATCGGTCAACTTTTTGCTATTGACTGAATCTATAAAAAGCAGGTTCAGGATGCCTTTCTCATCTTTCCCTTCCATCGTCAGAAATCCGTGCACATCTCCAATGCCTTCCCTGCCGTAATAAATATGATGACTCTTACTCAGATTTTCACGAACGAAATACACCCCTTTCATGACCTGGAAATCCTTAAAACAATGGTAATAATCAGAAGGTTCATTCAGACTGACTTTACTATTTTTTTTGAAAAACCATTTATTCACGGAATCCTGGTGAAGTACAGGCCACAGCTCCGGATTGATGACATAAGCCTCATCGCTGCCCCCCGTAAGCCGGGCAATGCAGCCTGAATCATAGAGCCTCTCCAAAGCCTCCGGCACCAGGGCACGGAAGGGGGAAGCCGGATCGATTCCCGGATCACCGACATACCAGTCCGGAAGAATCAAAGCCTTCACCTGTAGCTCTCTGAGCAGGATCTTGGCTGTTACACCCAGACCTTTCATATCCCGAAAAGTAGAAATAAATTTCGTTGCTTTTTTTAGTTTCGGACGCAGTTCCTTTTTCTCCAAAAGATCTTCAGCTTTCGATGCTTCCTCTTTTTTTACATTTTCCACTGCCTCAGCGGGAATCTGTTTCTGCTTTTCTGTTGCAGGGACAGGCTTTTCCTCACTTGGATGGGTCTCCCTCGGTGTTTTATCTACCGCCGCAGCCCTTTCCGTTTCTGTCTTCTCCCCTGCATTTTCCTTTTCCCTCCGCAGGATCAGATGCTGCATCAGGGCATAACCGATGGTGGTGCTGAAAGATCGGCAGATTTCATTGAAGAGGTCCAGGGAAGGACCCTCAGGAGCCGCCGCAGAGAGAAGCTTTTTCATAGCCAGGATACGGTCTTTATGATTCTTGAAATGATCCATATCCCCCAGGATAGCGGCTGCTTCCTTCCTGATTTTTTCCAGTTCCTCTGCGATTTTTCGGTCTTCCCCCTTATAGGAAAGGGCAAGGACATCCTTAAGGATATCGGAAAGAGAAGCGGCCTCCGCTTTTTCTTCCTGTGCCTTTTTCCAGGAAACAAGGAAATTCCCGATCTCAGACATGGAAGCAGGCGGTTTCATTCCCATACCTGCCAGGGTAAAGAGGAGCTTGGCCTGGGCATTTTTCAAATCGTTAGATGTCTCAGCCAGATGGTCCAGTAAATCCCCATCAAAAAGTTTCTCATCCGCAATCACATCCAGAAGGTGCTTAGAGCATTTTCCTGTCTCCTGCCGCAGTTTCTTTATCTGGTCATATAGTGCAAATACATCGTTTGGTTCGTTCATTCCCATTTCATCCGCCATACCTGATCCTCCTCTGTAAATCAAAAATCAATCCATCCAAGTCCGGCTCATAGGATTTCCTGCCCTCAATCCCGGTCTTCCGAAATAAAATGGGCATCAAGGACTGCATTAATCCAGTCGTAATTCTCCCTGTCCCTTACAGGATAAGCAAAATACAGACTGGCATAGACTTTCGTACCAAAGAATTTTTTCTTATAATACACATTGCCATTCTTTATGCCCGACGTGACATACCAGTTCCCGCCCCGAGCCTTATAGGTAATCGTGGGATCCGTTTCACGGCCATAGGCATCATCGATGTTTTGTCCAGGGATCATGTAGGAACCGCTGACACTCAAGACTACACTGCCATCCCTGCTTTTAAAGGTACAGCCGTCACCATTGGCAGGAAGATAAGCCTTTTCCATAAAATCAGGCACCCAGGTATGAATATGAAACCGGCCGTTACTGTATCTATGAAACTGATCAGAATCCGTAAACCCATTAGCTACCGACCGGGCAGGCAGTATCCGTCCTTTGTAACTGCTGTATCCGCCGCGGGGAGCCTGGAATTCATCCAGGGTCTTGGTATAAGTCTTCACATAGTTATCGCTATAGCGCCAGGAGGCAGTAAAAGAATAATAGGTCCCTGCCAGCATGACATCCATGTATTTGCGCTGGCTGTAAAAAGCAGCAAATAAACCTTCATATTGAACCGGATATGCCGCAGATTCATAAGCAGACCTGTAATCTTTAAGGGCATCATTATATTCCACAGCATCATTATACAGGTCAAGCCATTCATAAAAACCTTTGGGGCTTTGGTCTACTAAGCTGATATCCTTATCAATTTTAGAATACTGATTTGATAAGTTGAAATATAAACTATTCAGCTTCCGATAGGAATTTATGCTCTGCTCAAATACCTCCGGGTACCCCTTCGCAAAAGAATCCACAATCTCGCGAGGCACATCGGATGTATTAATCCATTTCAACTTTCCGTTTTGGATGATAAAATAGGCCCGCTCCGCTTTTTTATTTCCTTTGGAATTCTTATTCTTATAATCCAGCCAGGCAAGGTTATTTTTAGAATCCACCTTATAATCCACTTCCTGGAAAGCATCGGTCCCCTGGGTCTTAAAGAATTGCTTTTTTACCATTCCTACAGCATCGTCATGCCCCTGTGCTGCACAGCCGGAAAGAATCGCAATACCGGCAGCCAGCAGCATTCCGGATGCGATTCTTTTACAGTTATGTAGTATCATTTTTCTCCCCTTTTCCTGTTAATACAGTACTTTCATAGCTTATAATCCCCACATCTATGCCATGCTAAAAACTATAATAAATAGCATAAATCTATTTAATTATACCCTATCCATACTTTATAAAACCGTGTATGCCATAATAGTATAAAAAAACGAAATAGCCTTGCCAAAATTAGATAGCATCCGGTCTCGCAACAGATGTCTGGTGGTCAGGACTTCAGCGGCGCCTCCATTCGCTAATCCCCGTCAAGTGAGATCGAGACTGAGACCGAGATTGAGAGAAACAGCGGCTCCGCCAATAATGGGGTCCTGACGACTCTGCACAAATACCGTGTCCTCTACAGTAGTCCCCTTCCTCGGGAGGCGGAGGTTCTGCAGAGAACCTCCGAGTCAATTGTAAGTTGGCGCTTCTAATGCACATTAAAGCGCCTTTCTTTTATCAATTGACGCTGCCCACGGGGCTGGAGTCAGCTGATGGGAACTGACAGAAAAGGCCCGCAGGGCCTATTCGCCTAGCCACTAGATCTAGCCACTAGCCACTGATTCGCCGCAGGCGAACCAGCTTTCCTGAAAGCTAACCGCTAGCAGCTAAAAGCCCCCATCCGTTCAGACGCCGCTCAGTCATCCATCACCCGGCCCGGAGGGCCTGATCGCCTGGCCACTAGATCTAGCCACTAGCTACTTCCTGGCCACCATGTATCCCAGAAGTCCTGCGATAATCATGAGACTACCGTTTCTCTCCCTCTTCAGGCGGCGGATCTTCTTTTCTTCCTCTTTCCTGTACGCTTCGAAGGATGTTCTCACATTCTGCAAGGCTTCTTTCTCCTTCTTCAGCCCCAGTTCCGATGCTTTCAGCTGTGCCGTAAGCACTTCGGAGGAGGCCCTCGCCTGTTTCAAGGTTTCTTCTGATTTCGCCAGCTGCATCTTCAACCATTTGTCATGTGGAATAAAGGTATTGTGAGGCTGCACCTATATCGGATTATTCCTCATCCTCGATGATATAACCGCTTTCTACTCCTTTATTGGAGTTATAGAAATGGAACTCATCATCAGCCAGGCTCCTTATTAACTTATCCGTCGCATCCATATTGAGGATATTCCCGTATCCATTTACCCAGCGAATGGTATATGGCACATTTAAAATAACGCTACGCGGGAAAGCATAGTAAACGAGGCCAAAGCTATGGGGCATCAAATCCTCGATTTCCTTTGGCATAGGTACGGGGCGGATAATCGTGCCGTCTTTGTCTATGACAAGTCTTTGTGTAGGCAGCTGAGGAGCAATGGCACCGCCGCCAAACAGGACGCTGCCACCTTCTCTTGAAAAATCCGTCCATGTTGCCACATAAATTAAGTCATTATATTTTTCCATGATGGATTCGAAGTTCGCTGGAACGTCCAGCAGTCTCTTTTCACCGGTAAAAGAAATATAGCTGACAATCATTCTTGGAGTGACTAGGGAAATGGAGTTGGTAGATGCTTTGCGCCACTGTCTACTGAACAAATCGGGGTATTCTTGATTTCCGTTAGATTTAAAAGATTTTCCTTCTTCCCAATATTCAGAATAAGTCTGCGGAGTTACGTCCTGAAAGCTGACTGGTTTTGCCTTGTTTGAAGATAAGCCTGGAATAGCCGCAAAAGCGGAGCTTGCTGATAAGGTCGACGCAAGAAGAGTTGCAATGAGTAATTTTTTCATAATTTATCCCCCCACCTAACTACCACTGATTTTTTCTATTTAGATATTCAATATAATCCGGTTCAAGCTCAATGTAGCAGCTTCCAAAAACGCCTGCAGTTAGTTCATATGGACTAAACACCACACATACTACTCCGCCGCCAGTCAAAAAATAATTAGTCGGAACTTCCTTTAATGGAGTTCTCCACATATTTTCATATTTTAGTTTATTGCCTTCTTGGTCATAACTGTGTCCCCACTTATATTGATCCAAATCATCTACTGTCACATGAACGTAATTATCCAGAGGGATTCTTGCCCCACTATGCTTATCATATACAAGGTCAAAGCTATTTGAATGATTACCATTAGCACCATAAGGTAGACGAAGCTGGTAGATTGAAATAGAAAGAACGTCATTATCCTCATAATGGACTGTGTAATATTCTTTGCAAATGTAGTATTTACCGTTCTGGAAGTCCTCTCGTAGCTGCTCCAAATAATCATTAAGGTCAGCATTGATAGTATCCTGGGCTTCCGCATTGCCTTCAATAGAAACAATAGGATATGTGACGTCCCAATTTGTGTCAGATTCCTGCCCACTGCTTACAGCCGCATATGATGGAAAGATGCCAAGCGAGCCTGCAATAACAAGTGCACACAAAAATTTCTTCATTTTCATACCTCCCTCAAGTAGTGATTCCTTTTATAGGGGATTCCGTTCTCATGCGGAACTGCCACTTTCCTGTATTATAGCAAAGAGAAATGACAGCTTATGTCCTTTATAAAAATGTTTTTGATGTGATATAAAATTTCTCATACCCGAATATAAGGAGTTACTGAAATAGCCCAGCAAAATCAGGTCTCAATCAGAAGTTTCTTGTTTCGATGTTCCTTTTTTATTTCATCAGCTCTATCCTGTTTATCCCTAAAATATTTTTCTTCCCCTGCTTTCCTGGCTGCAATAGCATCCTCCAGGTTCTTAAATCGTCCTAAAGAAATACAACGGTTGTTGACCGTTATGTGTGCCTGGTACATTTGATCTCTCTTTCGCAAGCAAACGCCAAGATGCCCAGTGCTGCTATTGCGGCTCGGTTTTCTTCCTATATATTTAGAAATTAACCCTTCCTGGTGAAGGCTATGTATAATAGCTTTTCCCCGTTTCCTGCCCTCTTTTTGCTCTTCCGTTTGGTTCTCACCTCTACGACAGCCGCAGGACTTACTCTTTCCATATACTAAATCTCTAATTCCTACATTTTTAATTGTGCCACAGACACATTGGCATCGTGCTATGTACCTATCACTTCCATAAATTCTTGGTTCAAGCACTGTCCAATAACCTATCTTCTGTCCCTTTTGCAGTGTGAATCTGTTAGGTTTTCGGCTCTTCAGATATTCTTGAACAGCTTCGTTTGTCACAATCCAGCCATCATCAGTATATGTTTTCTTGATATGCCCTTTCCTCAATAAATAATAAACATTGCTTTTTGTGCAGCCTATGATTTTGGCAATCTCGCTCGCCCGATTCATTCCCCCAAACCTCCTGGCATAATGCTACCGCTTTCTCCGTACCTTATATATATCTTATATTATATCTTAATAGTGGCCGATAAGAAGAACCCATTCGATATTGATATAACCCTGGCCGGCCTTGGTGCTAAATTTAGATAAATAAAAAAAGGGCCGTTTTCCGGCCCCGGTCTTTAAGTTCTTTACCTGAAGGTTATGCTAAGCATCCCCTCGCCCATCCACCAGCTGGTTTCTTCTAATGGGTCCTTGGCGAAGGCTTCCTTCGCTTCGTGAATCATTCTGTCCATTTCCTCTTTCCCAAATTTTTCGCTTGCTGCCTTCTTGCTGATTTTCTTGCCGTTCAGTTCAATAATTGTTCTCATGTTGTTTTCCTCTCTTTCTTTGGGGTGTTTCCCCTTTTCTTGTGTATATATATCACTCTAAAGGCCTATAATAGCAAGTCAATTTATCGATAAAAATAGGAAAAAGCCCCACAGAGGACTATATCTCCATGGGGCTATTTCTATTTCTTTATATAAGCTGCAGCAGCCAGGATGGCCACACCCCATCCCAGGTCCCGCTGCAGTCTAAGTCTCTGTTTTTCCTTCTTCTCCTCTTTGGCGTATTCCGCTAAGGATTGATTGGCTTTCTCCAATAAGGCTTCCTGCTCTGTCGCTGTTTTCCTCAAGCCGGTCAGCTGTTCGCTGAGCCTCACTGATTCCGTTTCTGCCTTCTTCAATTTGCTCTGCGATGCCGCCAGCTCTGTCTTTAGCGTTTCCGAGTTCTTCTTCTGTTCTTCGTTCACTTTCTGAAGCTGATTCAAGTTGTCCTCGAGCTTTCCCAATTCCGTCTCCGTCACCTGGTACGTTTTCTCTGAAGCATAGGAAGCCACCGGCAAAGCCAAGAGCAGCGCCAAGCACGAAGCAAAGCAGATACCTTTTAATGTCTTCATAGGTCCTCCATGTCATAGCAGATAATCTCCATCAAATTCCTGACCACCAATGACGAGCTGATTCGTTTCCTGCCAGAGAGTTGCCCTGTCAAAAGAGCAGCTGTCTCCCCACTCTGCACACCAGAAGGGAACATAGTCGGCAAAGGAATCTACGTCGACTTTATTCAAGAGCCAGTCAAGGCTTGCATACACGCCGCAGGAATACCCCTGGCGATTGCACTCCAGGACGAAATCAAAGCACATATCCGTGATTTCTTCATTCCCCGGCATGCCGTGTCTTGCTTTGTACCCGTCAGCATCCTCCATATCGAACCAGCAGCCCATAGGAAGGTCCTCAGGTTCAATGCCGGCATCTGCCAGAATACCCAGCATGAACTTGGCTTCTCCCTCAGCAGCTACCTCGTCCAAGGCATAGCTGTAATAGTAGACGCCAACCTTGAGGCCGGCGGCCAGGGCCCCGCTGTAGTTCTCGTAAAACATAGAGTCCAGATGGCCCCGTCCGTACCCCAGGCGGATGATAGCAAAGGAAATGCCCTCGGCTGCCACAGCTTCCCAATCTACTGTGCCATTGTTCTCTGACACATCAATGCCTCTCTCCATTGTCATAACCTCCCTTTCAGCTTAGTAACCAGACGCCCCAGATTCTGAACGCCGGCTTCGCTTAAATTCTCTATAATCGATAACAATTCCGACACTGCCAAGTAGGAAATCACCAACACAGTGATTCCCATGGGACTACGCATTTCAAAAGAAATGAGGTCGCATAATGCGGCCCCCAGTGCACAAATGTTATATAGAAGTAATTTTTCAACGCCCTGTTTCCTCATGACATGACTAGAAATTCTACCGGCCCGCCTGGCTTCCGGGATTCCCTTCAGTGAATCCAACAGAGACGGTTCTTCCATTCCCTGCTCTTTCAGATACTCATAGCTAATTGCCAACCAGCGGGTAAAGCAATCAAGAAAGATAAGCCACATGAAGGACATAAAAATAATGGTCCTTGCATCAAGAACCACCGCAATAAAAAAGCCTATGATTACCTTTACAGGAAAATAAGATATTAAATGATTCCAAGCCTGCTCCATAGAATAACCTCCTTATCATTGATCTATGACTTTACGTATTTTCCGCAAGAGATCTTTTTTGTCTCTATAAGGTGTAGCAGTGAATGTGTTATATACATACTGGATATTAGTGAGCATGGTTAATTTTCCATTTCTGCACACAATGGGCGGTGGATATCCGGAGGCAGAAAGAATGAGAAACATATCTCCACTCACTTTCCCTACTATAATTGCTGACCAATTGCCTGGCATACTGCTATATTGATAACTTCCACTACTGCTCACTTCAAAGAGTTTAGTTCCCTGGGGTGTGTATACGATTATTTTACTCGCCCCACTGGCATCGCTTCCAAGCTTCACCGTGTAGCCATCATTTAGCTCATACTCCGTGGGAAAGTTTCCACTTTTAGCAAGTGTTATCTGTCCGCCTCCTAATAGGCCCGCCTTGGTTAACATCCCGGATAATTCCAGATCATAATACAGACTTCTTGGATAATCTTCCCATTTAGACCAATCTTTATCCCCATAATGATGGTAAATATCAATCGTCCCGCCACCCCTAGTGCCAACAGCATAAAAGACTGGGTATTTGGCAACTCCATCACTATCCACTACTGGATGATCTTCTGTGTAAATAACTCCCGTTGCCTTAAAGCCTTGCAAAGTAATAAACTTAGTAGGCTTCACATTCTGCTCTTTATTGGTGCTGTACTCCGTTTCCGTCATAGTAGGTCCCAGGAGAAGGCCGTCTTCACAAGCGTAATCTTCACTTTCTTGAACAATTCCTTCAAGCCTCCCTAAACCTTCCTCAAGATAATAGTTTGTTTCCCAGGCTATCCAATCTTTTACGTATAAAGAGCCTTGCGATTTCACAGAGGATAGATAACTTTTATAAGGGTTTGGGTTCAACTGATCAGAGTGAATCAAATGAACAAACCAATTATAAGAATAACCATCTGCTGAGATTCGAATACTTGCGGAAAAGGTTCCGTCTTTGTATATAATTGGGTCTACCACAAAAAGAGAAATCGTCCTGATGTATGGAGTAGGTATAGGGATATTCTGTTCATAGTAATATTCCACCGCTGTACCTAAATGGGCTGAATCATTTGTTGCTGCCGCAATTCTAGCATTTAAGCTACCAAGTTTACTCAATGCCTTCCCTATGTACGCATCTAAGTCTATGGTTTTTACAATAACTCCATTTCTTCGTATGAGGAAAGGCTCCGCAAACCGATACCCTTGCTGATTGTAATCTCGGTTTGTAGTATAGACCCTATTTTGATAAATTTTTCCTAACGTGTTAGAGAGAACGTGAACCCGCCAACGTTTGCTAACATTACTACTGCCTGAATAAGCTCCTCTTCCTGTTTCTAGCGTCAAAAGGCTCCCATCGTATCCGACGCAAGCGCGGCTTGGTGTGAAAGAGCCCAAACACTCTCCCGTATTTAGGTTGTACCAGTTTCTGCCGCCATGATCATCAATGATATAAACATAGGCATGTTTCTTGTCCCCTACGTAGCCATACACATTGTGCCCTTCGAAGAACATCTTGGATTTTCCATTTTTCGTGATTTCCATTACACCCATGTTAGGTGTTTCAGCCGGCACATAAGCAACCACGGGAAGAATCGGATCTTCCAGAACCGGGGTATAGGGCATTTCCCCCGCTGTTTGATGCCCATAAATTGTTCTTCCATTGGTCCAAACGTAATCTCCAGGGGATACGTTGATATCCCCCATCGTTTTTAGATATCTGCCTTTGGCATCATAATAAGCTCCCGGCTCAGTAGACTCCGCTAAAATCCGTACTCGTTCCATGGCTTTATACTCCTACAATGACAGCGGTGTTTTTATAAATTTCGCACCACACATACATGCCGTCTTTGATATTCACATCCACCGCAATCTCATACGGGTAGCTTCGCCCCTTGGTATAAACAAAATCCCCAGAAACCTTTCCCCGCTGGATGGTTGATTCTGTTTTCGATGCTTTTTGCTTCCGCGTGATGGCAGCAATCGTTTTCTTTAAGCCTAAAATCCCATTCATTAAAACCACCTCACCAATTCCACGGTCTGCCTGCATTCTGTTGGTGTTTTCGTTACCTGGTTCGACTCCAAGAAATAGGTATGCCCATTCAGGATAACTTTGTCCGTAAAATCAATAACATGCTCATACTGCCAAATGCCCATAGAAATTCTCTCTTCCGTTTTTCGATTCAGCCACTCAATGTCCTTGGTTAAAGAGATTAGGGTGTCTTCATCTTTCACAGGAAATTCTGTATCAAAAAGAGCAGCCCCTATGAGAAAGCCGCTATCTTCATCATCATCATATTTACTTCCCAGATTGAGGTTCGACTGGTCGAGCACATACTTGCTCGCTTTTCCGCCAGGCTTGCCGATGCTTACTGAGGAGCTTTGGAAAGAGCCATCCCGAAAGACAGAGGTCCCATACCAGCCATTACCTATATATATATACGTGTTGTGTCACCGTAGTTGAAGTATCTGTGGGGTTCGAATTACTGGTGGTCACTTCTGTTTCTGTTGCCAAATATCTATCATTTCCTATATAAGCATACTCATAGGTGGTAGTGACTGTGCTTTCTTTTGTAGTCATGGTTTTGGACTTTAAATAATCGTCGTAATCATAATCATAGGAAGTCACCACATTTCCTTCCGAGGTTTGCATCACTTCATGCACCAATAGCCCGCCGCGATAGGTACATTCCGCTTCCCCAAAACGAATCGTCCCATCAAAAGGCATCGGCTCAATTCCTTTTCTGCTATGTACCTTCCTGGTTCCTTCTCCAGACCACACCGAGCGCATCAACTTTCTATCCACCATAGGCCTGCTGTGCTTGGTATTGGAAATATCGATGGTATGTGGTTCGTGTCCGCGCTGGATAATATACAATGTGTCTCCCCGTAAGAAAACATTTATCCAGCGCTGGGGAAGGTTACTCATCCAGCCAAAGAGCCCGCCTATGATATTCTGGACGGTTGCCCCCATTCCGGCATAGTTGTTTTCCGGTACAAAGTCATCAATATCAATCTTCAGGTTCTTCCCCAGGATATGGGCCACCTGCTTGGCATGCTCTTTTGCGGTATAGGTATGGTTAAAATAAAGAGGCACTGTGTAGGTAAAGGGCGTATACAGCAGCTTGTCGATATCATACATGCCAGTGATCTTATGCATAAGTCCGCTGGCAGAAGATTCATACACCAGAAATTGATAAGCAAAATCTAGGAGCTTTCCCTGAATGGATGACTCCAAAGGAAGATCCAGCGGGGTTGTCATTTCAAAAGTATCTGTCAACGCTCCCTTCTGGATTCCTATTGAAATCTCTGAGGGATTCACCGCGTGAAAAGTATAAGGAATATGAAGGGTCGTATCTGCATTCTTTATGGCAGACTTACGCACGTTTCTTACACAGTCAAAGTCTATAGCTCCCTGTGAAATTACAAGCAAAGAGACGTCCGCATTGATTTCTGCTGCAACCGTTGCCATACCTATCCCCTCCTATCCTAGGTAGTAGTTGTCGTATTGTCGTAAATATTAGCGGTACAATGAAGTGCCGTTGTGATATCTTTGGCAGGTTTTTCATCCTCTGCTGCCGACACTTTGACCCAGAAGATGATATTGGTTTCCCCAATCGTGCCGGATAGGGTCAAAGAGCTGCTCCAATTCCCTCTGAGTTTCATATCCTCGGCAGTGGCCACTTTCCCGTCTACCGGTGTACCGTCTGTGATAGCAAAAGTAGGAGTCGTCCTTGTGGTCCCATCACTTCCCAAAGGCCCCTGAATCAAAGAGGCTCCTGGCGTATGGCCGCTTCCTGCCACTTTTTCTGAAATGGTAATTTCTGCCCCATCATTCGTCGCGGTGTACAAAGTAGACATTCGGTTAAATGCTTGCACCAAATACATAGCCACCTGCTCCAGGGTGCTGCCGCCGAAGTCCTGGTTATAGACCAAAGTAACATCCCCCAGCGTCACTTCTTCCCCTCCCGCACCTAATGTCGTAAGTGTGTACGTATTGCTGGCCGGGATGGAGGCGTCTTTAGCCAGTTTCCATTTAGCTACGTTGCCTCCAGAAGCTACATATTCGCTGCCATTGTAGTAATAGGGCGTAATTGTCACCCCACTAGAATCCGTGGTATAGCCAGAATCACAGCGAACGGCGCATTTCACAATAGTCTCGGCTCCTTCTGCCGCATCCAGCGTGACGGAAAGCGGGGAGGTAAAACTTCTCGCTTCAGAGATTACGGTGCCATCTTTCTGGCCCACGGTTGGATTATTTGTATATATATGAAAGTAGTCCGCCATTTAGCTTCCCTCCTTATACTCGCCAGAATTCCAGGTCCAGTTTGTGATAATTTTCATGCCTATCAACATAGCTGTCCTTCTTCACTACCACCCGCATATTGTCCCAGGTCATACCGGCATGATCGATTACAGTCACTTTTGTTCGATGAATCCAGTAGTTGTAGACCTTCACATAATTTTCATAGGACAATATGACAGTGGTGCTAATTGTATCCCCACTATCCACATGGCCATAATCTTCCACAACAACCCCATCAATCGTCTGATGGATTTCCTGCCTATCATCAGGCACAAAGCTCCAATCCTCCGGCCTGCGGAAGGCCACAGCATCACCAATCTTCAGTTTCATTCTTAGCCCCCCATATCATAGGAAAAATCCGACTGACGAGCAGCTTCTGTCACAGCCCGATTGACTCTGTCTGCCACTTCATTCGTCATATTCTTCACCATCTCGTTATCTGAATAGACGCCTCCTTCAATCGTGATGTTGGTCGTAATAGAAGGAGAAACCCCTGGAACATCTCTATCCAAATGGCTACCGCGTACAACAGGAATGGTACTTTCCTCCAACCGTCTCGCCCAGGATTCAGATTCCAGGCCAGGCATGAGGTTATTTTTTACGGAATTCATAATATTAGAAAAAAGGCCCACTTCCTCTGGTGAGGTTCTGTCATTTTCAATTCCCAGTTTCTGCCGCATGGCCATCAGGATTCCAACCCTGGCGTTGTTGATTTTTTGCGTCATGCTTCCAGGCCCGGCCATGGCGTTTCTCATAATATCCAGGTATTTCCTGTTTTCCCTAAACATAGAAAGGGCTTCCTGCTGGCGAGCTTTCGTCTTTTCATGCTCAGCCCACTCGGTCGCTTTCACTTCAGAAACGCCCTTCTCAATCCAGGCCTGCTTCTCCCTCTCAATGTCATCCAGGCGGTTCTGCAGCTCAGATTTCCAGGAAGAGTCGATTTGGGAGATCACATTGTTGTTGAAGTCTTTGTAGACTTTTGCCTTCTGTGCTTCAGTGAGAGCAACAATCTGAGCTTCCTCCACACCTTCCTTACGAAGCTTCTCCGCCCTCTGGTCGATGTCATGAAGCTGGTTCTGTAAATCATTGTGGGTGGCTTTATAGAGTTCGCTGGAGATATCTAGCACGCTGGGAGTAGCAGCCGCTTTTTCCTTCTGCCGGGTGGCTTCTTCCACTTGTCTTCGGGTCGTTTCCGCATCCTGGGTCGTTCCCTGTGTTTCCTTGGGGGATTCTTTTGCCGCCTCCGGCTGTTCTTCCTCATTTTCTGGAAGTCCCCTCGCCTTCCTATAGGCCCACCGAGCAAAGCGGGCCATGTTGACAGGCGTTGGCATATATTCAGAAATGGCAGAAAGGCCGGGACTCGCTTCTTTCACGTCTTCAATAGATTTCTTAATATCCTTCAGGCCATTATCCACGTCCTTTAGAAGGCCGGCCACATCTTTGAGGCCATCAGTCACGGGAGGGAAGGCTTCTTTCCAGATGCCCGCCACATCCATCACAATCTCCCCGGTATCTCCCACAATGTCCATGACCGTTTTGATAGTTTCCTTGTTATCCCGGATATCTTCCGTGAGTTCCTTAATGCCATCATTCACTTTGGGAAGAATCTCTTGCACCACCGGAAGAAGAGCAGCTCCGAGCGAGCCGGTTACCTGATTCATCTCTATCTGCATTTCCCGCCAATCAAGCATCATTTCGTGTGCTTTATTGGGGTCAAGGAGCCCTGTTGTAGGAAGGTTTGCCATGCGGCTTTGGATTTCATACATCTGGGACAGAACCGGAACCAGCTCGGCCTCGCGGGAGCCAAGAGTCTGCGTCACATATTCATTCTCAAGCCCGGCTGCTGCTGCATTTCGATAGCCCTGCGCCAAAGCCAAAAGCTGCTGGTTTAAGGGCAGCATGTTTCCATTGGCATCACGAAGGGAAACCCCATAGGCAGAAAGGATGGCCGTCATTCTGGCACCGCTTTCTCCCCCGCTTTGGATAGTTTTATCCAGACGGATCAGTGCCGGCACAGCGCTGTTGGCATCCGCTCCGGCCATTTTGAAAGTGAGAGACATCTTGGCCGCTTCCGCATTGGTGGTGTGCATTTTCTGTGCCAGTTCATAAATGGCATTTCCGGCAGTCATGGCACTTTTGGCAGCAGCAAGGGCGCCGGCACCAACAGCGGTGACCACGCCTAAGGCCTTACCAGCAGGACTTGTCAGCATACTCAAAGCCCCGATGTCACTCGCTCCTTGTGTAATGACGGACATGGCAGAAGCACCATTGATGATGCTATTCACCATGCGATTTCCTGCCGTACCTTCTGTCCTTGCCCGCTGGGTCCTTCGTATCTGGGCTTCCAGATTGGCATACGCTTTTCTTTCATTCAGGAGCCTGGTTTCAAGCCTTGCACTGGCAGCGCTATCCCGTCCTTTTTCCTGGACCACTTCCCGGTAGGCAGCAGCAGTCAGCTGCAGTTTCTGCCTCTGAATTTCGAGCTGCCGGTTCAGGGAAGCCGCCTGAATGTCCAGCGTTTTAAGGCGGTCTTTTCCTTCATCCAGTCCGGCGAGGCTGATATCCGTCTCTATTTTTATCTTCTTGTTTTCATGATTAAGCCTGGACATGGCCTTGTCTACCGTTTTGCCGGCCAAGGCAAAGTCACTTTCCAGGGAAGAAATATCCAGCCCCAGCTTGGTATAGAGTTCCGTCACCGTTTCTTCGGCCATCTTTCATCCCTCCTTTCAGAAAATTCCAACCTGGTCAATGGGCGTAAGAACCGGGGCACTTTCCAGCTTGCTTTGGACTACAAAGAGATCCAGCACGTAGGAAAGGCCCGTTTCCAAGAGCTCCTGCTCCGTCCAGTGATATTTGCTGTGAATCATAGAAAGCCAGCCCATCATGGCTTCATACGGGGTCAGATGGAGTTCTCTGGCCCCGCCTCCCCGTTTGGGATTTCAGAGAGTTTTACATTCACCAAAGATACAATCCATGTGAGGATTCTTCGGTAAAGCGGCTTCAAGTCGGTAATCGCCATTTCCCTTTCAATTCGCTCTGCCGTCACATCTTTTCCAAAGACAGACGCCACAAGCTCGGCCATGCGCTCCATATAGTCTTCCGCAGGGATATCATCCGTCCCTGCTTCAAAAGCGACAAAGTCATGCCAGGCCTTCACTTTAGGCGGGACGGCTTTATAGGTCGTGCCGCCTAGTACAATAAATGGTGTTTTTACTTTATCCATTTTCTGCCTCCTTATTAGGACCCTTTACCGGAAGAACCGGAATCCGAAGTTGTGCCGCCAGCAGAAGTGGCAGCAGCTTCTACCGTTTCATACCAAGAAGTAGCCGTCGCTTTCTCAAAATCTTTTCCATCTTCGTCGGCCACTCTCTTCCAAGCGGAATCGTAGGTCCGAACCACAAAATGACCAGTGATTTTCGCTGTATTCCAATGGACGCTAGAATCCTTGGTCTGGTAATTTTCCTCGGGCTCCGCAAATTTCCCCTTGAGGAGTTTCACAAACCGTCTCTTCCCATTAGATTTCACAGATTCAAAAAGGACTGCCACATAAGGCGCCTCGTCTGTGGACTTGAAATCAATGACACCTTTGCTGACGGTATGCCCTAAGAGGGCCGCCATATCTTCTACAGAAAGTTCTGCGGTATCGATGGTCACTTCAATATCTCCCAGGTAGGAAGCAATGTCGAAGGGAGCATCATCACCGTAAAGGGTATCTACCCCAGAACTCGGTTTGACATCAATCGTTCGAACGCCTGGAATGGAAACTGGCGTGTCATAGGTAACGCCAGTGGCATCGTCTGTTTTGAGCAGCGCATAATGCAGATTCCGGACGCCAATCAGTACACCTTTACTCATATTCAACCTCCGCTACAATAAACCGGATGACAGTGACTCGAATCTTGCCATCCATAATTCTGTTTGTACTCTCCCTGGTCCAACCCAGGGAATTCATGATTTTTTGAACTCTTACTACGATTTCAGCATCTGATCCGTTACGGGTAAGTACTGAAATCTGTACTGTTACCCGCCTTGCGAGTTCTAAGTCGTCACCAAACAAGTGAGGAACATCGGATATAACCTGATAACACAGTACCGGGTAACGACCAGAGTAGGACGTAAGATCTGCCCGGATACCTTCTTTGCCATCTGCCAGAAGTTCTGTGAGCTTCGTGTCTTTGGCTAAAGCTTCATATACTTGCTCAACCAGATCCATGGCCGCCTCCTTTCTCTACCGCCTTTTTCAATGCGCGAACAATCCCTTCGTGGTATTCATCTCTGTGAGCATCCAGGGCCGGGTAGAAGAAAGGCCTATTAATTTTCGGACTGAATTCTACATACCGGGCATAGGGAACTCCGTTCTTCTTGTTTTTGGCATCAGCCACAATGCGAATAGCGGTCTTTTTCTTGTTCCAGGTCCAATGGATAGAATCACGAAGAGCCCCGGTATCCACCGGAGCCCTCGCCTTCATATCCTGTACAATTTTCTCCGCCATGACTTCCATCTCTTCTCGGATAGCATTCACAGCTTCTTCCCCATAGGATTCCAGGATGCTTTCCATATCCATGTATTTTCTTCTCATAGGCCCTCACAGATTCTTGACTTCTTCTACGCATTCCACGTAGGTGTATTTATGCCTTCCGCAGGCATCCGTAGGCGGCGAGATGGGTACATAGATTTCTCCATTCACCCTGAAATGGGTCTCCGGTGAAAGATCGGTTCTGTACCTAAAAACAAGAAGGATTTTTCGCGTGATGTGGCTTTCGCTGTTTGACGTGCTCATGCCAGTAGCATGGACTTCCACGTATGCCCAAACGATAGGTCCTTCTCTATAGCTGATGATTTCGTTGCCACGGCTATCAATCGCAGCCTTTGGGTAGAGAATCGTAAGGCGGTTTCTGAAATCGTCGATAGTGAGCTCTTCAAGCAGCCGTTCTTCTGTAGTCATCAGAATCCTTCCTTTCGAACACCAAAGAGGAGGTAGCGAAGCATCATCGTGAGCTCATGGTAGTCTGCATTCTCCCTATGTTCATAGAGATAAGCCGTCCCATAAAGCACCGCCTGTTTCACCGAATCCCCCATGGCTTCCATCTCCTCCACTTTATCTGCCCTTATGACATCCTTGCAGAGATTTTCTGAGGTGGAAATCAAGCCCGCCACAAGGCTATCTTCTTCCTCCCCATCAATCCGCAGGTAGTTTTTCGCTTCTTCCAATGTGACGAGCATAATTTTCCTCCTTTGCTACTTGGAATCAGGTGCTGGCCTTAATCTGCAGGCACTTCACGGCTTCCGGCAGAACCAGGAGTCCATCCACACGTTCCTTCATAAGGTAGCCCACCATGCCGTTTCCAGCGAAGAGTTCTTTCAGTTCCTGCAGGGAGCGAACGCCACGGTCGCCAATGTTGTAGTAGCTGAAGTCACCAAAGGCGATGGCTTTAGCCCCGGCAGCCTGCTTCGGTGCAAAGGCAGAAGTGTGAAGGGTATAACCCAGGAGGCGATCCGGTTCGCCGGCCTGGTAGGAAGGCTGCCAGATGTAGTTGTTATTGTTGTCCTTGAGCTTGCGAAGGGCGGCAATAGTCTGGTCGTTCATAATGAAGGAAGCGTTCTTTCTGTAGGGGCGCTTCAGGGAATACACCAGCTCGATAATATTGTCGGAAGTAATGGAAGCCGCAGAAGTGGTGACGCCAACTTCTGCGTCCTGGAAGAGTCCTTTCGGCTTACCGGTTCCATCCCCGTTGAGGAAGGCGTCTTCTTCTGCATTGGCCAGGGCTTTGCCGAACTGGGTAATAATGTAGTTTTCCAGATTGAAAGCGTTATCATAGAGCAGTTCGTCGGTAATCTTAATAGCCACATGGAGCTTATGGGCATCCAGCAGTTTCTGGCCGAACGTGGCATCGCTAAACTGAATAGCCGCACCTTCTTCAATCCAGGCAGCAGCCGGCTTAGTGGCTGCGATGTTGATTTTATGTTCACCGCTGGTGGTAATGGTGGTACCAAGGGTTCTCATGATGTTTTCTTCATTCAGCACGTCAATCAGACGGCGGTCGTATTCTTCCGGCACCAGGTAGCCACCATTGGCATCATTGCCTTCTTCCAGCACATCAGAAATCTGGCGGAAGTTGGTACGAAGAGCAGTGAGCATGGAAGATTTGTATGCATCCGTTGCTCTAAAGCCACCCTTGCCTTTGGGCTTAGATGGATTATTCTTCACCGGGCTGGTGGTAGGCTGGTACAGCTTATTGTCCAGGGCTTCCTGACGCTGCAGGCGTTCAATGGACTTGGTATAGTCCATCACTTCTTTTTCCATCTTGTCATAAGCCGCAGCATCTTCTTCAGAAAGCTTTCCATCCTTATCTGTATGGGAATCCAGGAAGGCTTTTGCTGCTTCCCACGCTTTAGCTCTCTTTTCGTACAGTTCTAAAATGTTCATAGGTATGTCCTCCTTAATGAGAAATAATAAAGAGCCTCTGTTTCAGGGGCTCTGCATCAACACGGTTATCTTCTTTTTTGGGTTCCGGTTCCTTCTTCGGCTCTTCACTCGGCCCAGATTTAGGCTCAGTGCTGGGCTCAAATTTGAGCTGAGTGGCTTTGGGCTTTCCAAACTGTGATTTCAGTTTATCCACCAGGGAATTGGTGATAGAAAGGCGGGAAAACATCAGGGCCTCTGCGGTATCCTCTTTTTCTTCCTCCTCGCCGCCGGAATAAAGAATGGAATCCGCAAATCCAAGCTCTACGGCTTTCTTGGCATTGAACCAGGTTTCATCGTCCATGAGCTTGGAGATTTTATTGCGGGAAAGACCAGTTTTGAGTTCATAGGCATTCATGATGGAAGCTTTCACTTCGTTCAGCATGTCGATGGCCTTCTGCATTTCACCCGCATCTCCGAAGGAAAGGGTGGCCGGGTTATGAATCATCATCATGGCCACGGGAGAAATCTCCACCGTATCTCCTGCCATGGCAATCACGGAGGCTGCAGACGCCGCCAGAGAATCAATGCGAACCGTAACCTTTCCTTTGTATTCCTTAAGCATGTTGTATATCTGAGCAGCCGCGAAGCAATCGCCTCCCGGAGAGTCAATCCAGACGGTAATGTCCCCGTCTCCTGCATTCAGCTCATCACGAAAAAGACCCGGTGTGACTTCATCGCCATACCAGGTCTCATCAGAAATAACTCCTTTAAGCTGCAGCTCGCGGCCTCCAGAAGCTTCGTTTTTACAAAATTTCCAAAATTTATGCTTCACTCTCGTTCCCCCCTTTATTAGCAAAAAGTCCTGCATCTTTGAGTTTTGTCATATTCCCATTGATCAGGTATTCATCCCCGCCTTCTTCCGCAGGTATCCGATTCATGTTTTCCAGCTCGCGGATATCATTGGCGGAAAGCCAGCCGTTCTGCCTTCCTACGGCATAGCCATTCATGCGGCTTTCATAGTCCCCTCGAAGAAGCCCGTCCAGGTTGTACTTGATGGTATACCTGGTCTTTTCGCTTGGAAGTAGAAGCGCCTGCGAAAGGGACTGCTCCCATCTGGCTACCCAGGGGCCAACGGTATACTTCACAAATTCCAAGGACTGCTGCTCGATATTGGAGAAGCTTGATTTCTCAAGGTCTCCCACCATGTGAGGCGGTACCCTGAAGATTCGTGCAATCTCATCAATCTGGAATTTCCGTGTTTCGAGGAACTGTGCTTCTTCTGGCGGAATGGACATGGGTTTAAAGGTCATGCCTTCTTCCAGGACTGCTATGTTATGGCTGTTCTTTCCAGAGAACTGGGCATGCCAGCTTTCACGGAGCCTTTCTGGGTCTTTCACAATACCAGGGTGTTCAAGCACTCCCCCAGGCGTTGCACCGTTGGCAAAGAAGGTCGCACCAAAGTCCTCGGCTGCCATGCTCATGCCTATCGCATTTCTGGCCATGGCGATGGGTGAATAACCGATAAGACCATCATAGCCAAGGCCCGGTATATGAAGAACCTGCCAGGCAGGAAGTTTTACCTGCTCATACCGATGACGGGCACCAGCTTCATCAAAGTATTTTGTGTAGGTATACACAAGGTTCCCTTCTTCATCCCGGTCCACTTCCATGCGGTCCGGCATCAGAGGGTACAGTCCTACCACCTCACCCATGCCGTTTCGAATAATCTGGGCATAGGCGTTTCCCCAAAGGAGGAGATGGCTCATGAGTGTCTCCCGGAAGATAAAGCTCGTCATTTCAGGATTCGGCTCATCATGGAGCAGAAAATACAGCGGGTGCCTTGGGTCTTTCTCCTTGCCGCCATCTTCCGTAAAGCGATAGACATTAAGCGGTATCTGGGCGATGGCCTCCGCAATGATTCTGACGCAGGCATATACCGCAGACATCTGCATGGCCGTTGTCTCATTCACATTCTGCCCGGTGCTGCTCCTTCCGAAATGGAAGATGCTGCCACCGGTGAAGAGGTCCTTCGGCTTGTCCCTGGAATGGAATAACCTCTTAAAAAATTTCATAACCATCACTCTCCTTTAAAGTGGTAAAATGAAAACAGAGTATAGCAGGATATTATCGGATATTTTCTAGAGGAGATGCATACGATGAAACGCTTTCTAGCAGCAGCCACAGTCGCCTTATTTTTAACCCCGGTAACAGCCATGGCCATTTCTTTATCTGAAATTAAGGATAATCCAAGCCAATATAAGCAAATCAGTTCTAGACAAAACTCAGAAATGTATTTAGACACTTCATCAATTACGTCCCTTCGCTATGACCCTCCATACTATTCTATGAATGCCAAAGCATATATCGTATCTTATGGTACAAATTCAATTGATGAGTCAACATATATTTTTAATTATGATTACAATAGAAGTGCAATTAGCTTAATGAAAAATGCACTTAAAACGTCCCCTTCTGTCACGAGTGATGACCTAGTCAAAATTTGCATGAACGAAAAAGGGGCTAATTCCGGGGTTACATTTAGCAAAACTGATGGAAAATGGTGGAAATTGGATGGAACATTTATCGAGAACGCCGATTCTAAATACAATGAAAAAGTGGTATTTAAAAGCGGCATTTATATGTTGGCTTATTCTATATTTGAACATTATTACAATGAGTCCTTTTAATCAATTCCAATGATACTAACGCAAGTATAGCCTTCAGACTTATGCATGACCATCGTCTCATTCACACCCTTTCCGGGATATACAATTAAAAAAATATATAAAATGGGAGGGATATACATGAAAAAACTACTTGCTTTATCAGCCGCTCTTTTCCTAACACCCTTGTCCACCTTAGCTATTTCATTATCCGACATCCAGAGCAACCCTGATCAATATGTATTAGTGTCTCAAGATTCTGAAAGCGCATGCTATGTAGATTCCTATTCAATTGACTCAATACGATATGAGCCCCCGTATTATGCAATGAACGGTACTGTATATTTAGTTCTCTATTCCTCAAACTCGATTCTTAGATACACCGTCACCGAAACATATGATTATAATCGGTGCAGCAAATCTCTTTATGTTGCAGAACGAAAAGCGCATCCAAACGCCAGTAAACAATACATTTTTGACCTTATGCTTAAAGAGATGCAGATGAATAATGGTCTAACTTCTTATACCCAATCTACAGATATCTGGGATTTAGATGGTAACTTTTTGGTTTCTTTATCAAGTGATGATATGTATACCCTTGATAACATTTACTCTGTATCACCTGTATCACAATGCACTTTAAATAGCCCGAGCTACCATGTAGCCAATTACATGTTTTTCAAAGGATATAATGAATACTTTGGACCCAGGTTTTCCTCTAAAAATCTTTATTAGTATGTATTGTTTTCTATAGAGGTGCACCATGAAAAAGCTATTACGAATCGCTGTTGCAAGTTTATGTCTGCTAGCTGCTCCATTAGTGACCAGCAATATTTCCCCTACTTTTACAGCAACTGTACAAGCAATGGATATGTACCAAGACCCCAATGGATTTGCCGATTTACATTGGGGTGAAACATTGGAGGCGGTACAGGCAACCCACAAAACTAAATTTGCAAGATATGTCAGTGGTACTGCTTCCTATCACATTTATATTCCTGATGCTCATGGAAGTGTATATTTTTCAGGGCCGGTAACTTTATGTGGTGTTTTCAATGAAAGCAAACTCTATGGCATAATTATCCCTTTTAGCAAGGAATTACTGCCGGAGCGCTTAAAGGGGATGACAAAAATGTGGGGAGCCCCAAAAATGTATAAAAATGTATATACCTGGGAGGGTCCATTTTCCCTAGTGTTGGTGGCTGATGGCCCCAAAGCTGCAACCGTTTCCATCGTTCAAAAACAACAGAACGCTAAATCATAAGAATTCCTCTTTCGTCATATACGCTTTCACCGCCCATTCCACCGCGAAGAGCACGGTCCAAGCCCATGATCATGGCAATGGCACCGTCAATCTTCTCGGTGGATTTTTCTTTGTCTGCCTTTATGTTACCGGCCGGGTCTGTCCGAATAAAAATGTTATCCATCATCCAGCGAAGTACCGGGTGACCGCCATGGGCGATTCGTTTTTCAAGGACAATCTTCATAAGCTCTTTGGTCGGCGGGCTCATGTCTTTAAAACCCTGACCGAAAGGAACCACCGTGAATCCCATGCCCTCCAAGTTCTGCACCATCTCCACAGCGCCCCAGCGGTCAAAGGCAATTTCCCGGATGTTGTACTTTTTCCCCAGTTCTTCGATGAATTTTTCAATGTACCCATAGTGGATAACATTTCCTTCCGTGGTTTCCAAATACCCCTGCCGATGCCAGATATCATAGGGCACATGGTCCCGCCGGACACGCAGGTCGAGTGTTTCCTCAGGCACCCAAAAGAAGGGCAATACCTGGTATTTATCCTCTTCATCTTCGGGCGGGAATACCAACACAAAGGCGGTAATATCCGTCGTGGAGGAAAGGTCTAGCCCGCCATAGCACACCCGGCCCTCGAGACTTTTGGCGTCTATCGGAAAGGCGCAGGCGTCCCATTTATCCATGGGCATCCAGCGAACAGACTGTTTGACCCACTGGTCTAGACGAAGCTGCCTAAAGACGTTTTCTTCTCCTGGGTCCTGCTGGGCAGATTCGCAGGCTGCTTTAACCTTATCTATCCCCACCGTGATTCCCAGGGACGGGTTCGCTTTCATCCAGACCTTGGGGTCCTTCCAATCATCCTTCTCATCTGCCCCGTATATTACCGGATAAAAAGTAGGGTCCACTTTCCTCCCTTCCAGCAAGTCTTTGGCCTTCTGATGGGTTTCATAGCAAATGCTATGGGTATCGGTGCCGGCAGTAGTGATCAGGAAGAAAAGCGGCTGCATCCTGGCATCCCCGGAACCTTTCGTCATAACGTCGAATAGTTTCCTGTCCGGCTGGGTATGAAGTTCATCAAAAATAACCCCGCTCACGTTGAAGCCATGCTTGCTGTAAGCGTCAGCGGAGAGAACCTGGTAGAAGCTGTTAGTCGGATAAAAAATGAGCCGTTTCTGGGAGGCTAGAATCTTAACCCTTTTATTCAAAGCCGGGCACATCCGCACCATGTCGGCAGCTACCTCGAATACAATGGACGCCTGCTGTCTATCAGCAGCACACCCATATACTTCTGCCCTTTCTTCTCCATCTCCGCAGCAAAGGAGAAGGGCCACGGCAGCAGCCAGTTCACTTTTCCCCTGCTTCTTCGGAATTTCAATGTAGGCCGTGTTGAACTGCCGGTACCCATTGGGCTTGATAGTTCCAAAAAGATCGCGTATGATTCTTTCCTGCCAGTCGATGAGCTCAAAAGGCTTCCCAGCCCAGATGCCCTTCGTATGGCAGAGACATTCAATGAAGGACACCGCATAATCCGCTTTTGCTTTGCTATAGGTAGAACCTTCCGCCATAAATCGCGTAGGCGTATAATCTTTCAGTTTTCGGTTCATGGTACCTCCTTTTACCCATTCAAAAAGCCCCCGGAGGGGCTCTTTCCTTTTAGTGCTCTTTTCTCAAAACATCAACCACCCAGCTCGCCATGGGGTGTTTCACTCCGGTAGCCTTCTCTTCAATCAGCCAATCCTCGATGATGTAGTGGACCGCTTTGCCGACCTTGATAAACCGGATGTCCTCAAACCCCTTAATGGTAGACCGGTAAACTCTTGCTGTGCGGCTCTCGCCATTGTAGCTCTTGCCGTCCCAGCCGGCGAAGGTGAAGGTGACCTTTTCGTTGGTCTTTCTGAAGAATTCTTCGAAATCCTCTCTTCTAATGGCGGTGTTGTAAACCAAGAGGTCAAACTGGCTTTTGAGTTCGGAGATTGATTTGATTGCTGCTAATTTCATGGTAGTTCCTCGCTTTCTTATACCTTTATTTTTCTTTGGGGTACTCCCCTTTGCTGTGTATATATATCACTCTAAAGGCACAATATAGCAAGTTAAATATGTAGATTTTATCGAGGTTTTCTACCATTTCTTGAAGGAAAAATTCTATGCAAAAAGCCCCCGAAGGGGCACCTTTTCTTATTGTTAAATTTTCATCAAGAGAGCTGCATGCTTTTCTTCCGTAGGCTCAATTCCTGTGCCTTCGTAAAGAACCGTTGTGATTCCGCAAATTCTGGCTCCTTCGGCCTGCCAAACTGCCAGACGGCTAACCAGGTCGCCCCAACTGCTTGAAATGGTGAATTCGTTGATTCCAACCCTCCGGAGTTCCTTCACCAAGGCCGGAATCTTTTCTTCCTCCACCAGGTCTTTGAAATCCAGGTGTTCATTCTTTGCATAGGTGTTCTTGTAGGCCCAGAGGACTTCCGGGTTCCATTCCCCTTTGGGAATCCTGTGTTCTTTCCAATCCTGGGCCAGTTTTTCGTAAATTGCATTTTTCATTTTTGCTTCCTCCTTTAAAATCCTGGGGTTCGACCCCCTTTGTTGTGTATATATATATCACTCTAAAAGAGGATAATAGCAAGTCAAAAATGTAGATTTTATCAAGGGAAATAGCACTAAAAAAGCCCGCCCAAGGCAGGCTCTTTGTTTAGTTGTATTTCTTTAAAAGGGCTTCATAAAGCTTCTTGGCGGCTGCGGTCTTCGGGTGAATGTCCCAGCCCCGTTCGTAGGCGCATAAGGTTTCGTCCTCTTTCATAATGAAGAGTTTGGAAATCCGGCCTCCGTCGATTCCGAATTCGGATCCGATGTCGTAATGCTTCACCTGATATTCCATTCCGTTGATTGTGCCTGTTGTCCACATTGTTGTTTCCTCCTTTTGAAATCCTGGGGCTTTGCGCTCCCCTTTCTTGTGTATATATATCACTCTAAAGGGAGGAAATAGCAAGGAAAATATGGGTCCAAAGTCACATTTAACAGTTCACACAGAATCAGAATTTTCCGGTGAAAATGAAATGAATGTATTTCCTCTGGTTCTTTTTCAGGAAGGCCAGGAGCGCCGTACATTTCATCTCCCTGGCAATAGCCTTCACCTGAGGCAGGTCAAACATATTTGTGCGCCCGGTCTCTCGGATCTGAAGGATGTCCCTTCTCACGTTCTCCATGCCATCGGTTTCTGTGTGAAAAGAGTCCACACCGGGTATCAGCGAAAGAGTGGATTTGTTTTCCCACCGGACCATAATGCTTCCCATGTCGTCGACGCCCATCACAATACCCTGGGTGCCAGGAGGTGGGGCCTGCCTATCCTCCATGGAATCCAGGACCACCAGCGTTCCCAGCTGATACCTTTTCCGAAGCATTTCCAGCTCCTTATCCGTTGGCAGTCTCATTTGGGAGCACCTCCTTTGAAGGCAGAAGACCCGCTTAAGTTCTTGAGGAGAACCTTCCTGGCGTCCTTCCATTCCTTCCCCACCATTCCCAGGCGAAGGAGGAAGCACCGGAAGGCATATTTTTCATTTTCCACCGGTTTCTCGCGGGCATTGACCCTCTTCAGGGAGCGAGCCAGAGAAATCATTTTCTCGATGAAGAAAGCGTAGGCCATGCAGTTCGTATCGTTCGAATCGAACTTGAACCAGGGAATGCTGACCACCTTGTCCGTCACACGGATAGGAAGCTCATCGACCCCGAAGGCCTTCTTGATTAATGCTTCCTTCGCGGCCGTGAGCTTGATGAAATTCTCCAGGGTCCTGTCGTCAATCTGGCTTCTCGGGTAGCTGACCGCAACCCCTACCAGCGCTTCTTCCCCGGATTCCTCCGTCTGCGGTGCGGCTTCCTTTGCTTCTTCGACCTCAGATTCAGGTTCTTCTGGCGCTTCTGCCTTTGGCGCGGGGTCCTTGTCCTCTTCGACTTTTGGTTCAGAATCCGCTGCTTTCTCAGCCTCCGGTGTAGGGCCCTCTGGCTTTTCCGGTGGTTCCCCGTGGAATCCTCTCTTCTCCAATTCTTCGAGAAGGTTTTCCACTTCTTCGGTATCTGCTCTGTCGTCAAAGGAAAGGGCTCCGTTCTTGTCTACCAGGAAGTAGTCAATCCGATAGGCGAATGTCGGGGTCTTCAGGTATTCCGCTTTGGCCCCGGTGATTTCGCAAATAGCCTTGACCAGGGCTTTTCTTTCCGGCCCAGTTACGTTGTAGTTCACAGTGAAAATGTTGTTTGTCATGGTTTTTGACCTCCTTTTTTTGTTACTACATATATCACTCTACGGGCCGGAAATAGCAAGCAAAAATGTAGATATTATCAATGGTTTCAGGTATATTTCAGGTCAAAGAAATAGCCTGCAGCCGGGTTTGCTTTTTCAAATTCAGTAAGGTACCGGAAGCAGGCACTCTGCTCTCCGTTGCGCTTTGCAAATTCGCGGAGGCTCATTTTCTTATAGAAGTTTGGCTGATTGCACCAGCGGGCGATAGAGATATACACACCTCTCCAGGGGCTTTCTGTATAACGATAAAACCGCATCACGTAAGGCAGGCAATGGTACTTCACCAGGATTTCAATTCGGTATAGCAGTTCAAAGATATCTCGGGTCCAGAAATCATTGTCCCATTTCCCTTCCCGATCATAGCCACAGAAGCAATAAAACTTGAGCGGCCTATCTGTGTACCGTCTTGCCATGACAATCTTTCTCTCAATGAGCCGAGCATCCTTTATGTTATCGAAGGCAAAGGTAAAGTCGCCAGCGTATTTGCTGGTAAAAAGAAGCTCACACATTTCTGGCGTGAGCAGTCTTTCATCTAGCCCCTGCTTGAACTTGAAGGCTTTCCCTGTGGCGCGAAGCTCCAGGAGCATTTCCTTCCAGTCTGGGTGGCCCAGGAAGTTATCATCCAGAAGGCTGATCCGTTTCCTGGACGGGTCTACAAATTCAGAGAGCGAGCTGTGCTTCATGACGTGGGTATAGTTTTTATTCACGCAGAACGGACAATGCCTAAAGCAGCCACGGGTCAGATAGCCGATGGAGCTATTCAGGTATTCGTCGAATTCCTTCTCATTCTTCCCCTTGGCGATTTGCTGATTCACAAAGCCATCATACAAATGGTAATCGGGCATGTGGTGTTCAATGGCATATGGCAGCGGAGGGGCTTTGTCGTAGAAGAAACCGGTACCTCCATAAATGACATTTTTCATTTCCAGGACTTCTGGCGGAACCGGTGTATCTAAAAAGACCTTAGCCACGTACACTTTATCGTACTGGTCAAGGCCCTCATAATCCATCTTCAGCTCTACATCGTTTCCCTGCTCTTTTTCATAGGCAGAAAGTTTCATACATACCAGGTTGGGAAACCGGTGTCTTTTTCTCCCCACCAGGTCTGCATCAATGATTGCTATCCGGCTCATCAATTTTCACCTCGTCATAGCCATAGGTCAGTCCGTCTCGCACCACTTTGACATCCTTGGTGCTGCCAACCTGCTCAATGTAACGTTTCACAATAACGTCACAGAATTTCTCGTCGAGTTCAATGGTCCTACAGATTCGTTTGGTCTGCTCACAGGCGATAAGTGTACTGCCGCTTCCACCAAAGGGATCAAGCACAATGGAATTGGTCATGGAAGAATTCATAATGGGATAAGCCAGAAGCGGGATGGGCTTCATGGTCGGGTGGTCTTTATTCTTCTTGGGTTTATCAAACTCCCAGATGGTGGATTCCTTCCGGCCGGCATACCAGCAGTGCTTTCCTTTTTTCTTCCAGCCAAAGAGAATCGGCTCATGGCGCCATTGATATGGCGAGCGGCCAAGCACCAGGGACTGCTTCACCCAGATGCAGGTGCCAGAAAGGTAGAAACCAGCATCAGAAAAAGCCTTCCTAAAATTCAACCCCTCCGTATCGGCATGGAACACATAAATAGAAGCGTCGTCCGCCATGCTCTTTTCCATGTTGGTGAAGGCAGCGAGCAGGAACTGGTAGAAGGCATCGTCCTTCATGTTGTCATTCTTTATTTTCCCCGCCGAGCCCTGGTAGTTTACGTTGTACGGCGGGTCCGTGATTACAAGATTGGCCTGCTTGCCAGCCATCAGAAGATCATAGGATTCTTCTTTGGTGCTATCCCCGCAAAGCAGTCGGTGCTCCCCCAGCTGCCAAAGGTCTCCGGGTTTGGTCATGGTTGGCTTCTTAAGTTCTTTATCTACGTCAAAGTTGTCGTCTTTTACGCCATCCTTCATGTCGTCTTTGAAAAGGTCATCCAGCTCCTCCGGGTCAAAGCCGGTCAAAGAAACGTCAAAGTCCTCCCCCTGCAAATCGGTGATAAGGAGCATCAATTTATCTTTATCCCAATCGCCGCTGATTTTATTCAGGGCCACATTGAGGGCCTTTTCTTTCTCCTCATCCATATCCACAACGACCACATCAACCTCATCAATGCCCATGTCCTTCAGCACTTTGAGCCGCTGGTGGCCACCGACCAGACGGGAAGTTCTTTTATTCCAGATGAGCGGGTCCACATACCCAAACTCATCAATGCTCCTTTTCAGTTTTTCATATTCCTTATCCCCCGGCTTCAAATCCTTACGGGGATTATAGTCAGCAGGAACGAGGTCTATGACTTTCTTCTTTTCTATCTGCATACCGTTCTCCTTTTAGAAAATAAAAAAGCACCTCCAGGAAATTCCTGTGAAGTGCCATAAACTCTGTAATGCCTTATTTAGTTTTTCCCATCATGCGAACGAAGGAGCCGCTCCATAATGTCATCCTGGGGACTATCTCCTTTATACTCGCTGGAGCAGTTGTCCTTCACAATCTGATAAATCTCATCCCACAAATGATTCGTCTGGGACATATAGCTTTGGGACATGGCAACGTAGGGGCTCTGGATGGCATTCCCTGTGGTTGGGTGTTTGGCCAGAAAGCCCCACTCTGTGACCGCTTCCTCACACTGAATCCAGCGAGCTGCCGACATCGCATAGCGCTCCAGAAGATCAGGAGAGACAAAAACGGCGCAGCTCCTTTTTTCAAGCCACACCCAAGTCTTTTTATAAATGCTTGCCGCCAACAGTTTTTTGCCATTTTTCTGCTTCGCAGAAAGCATTCTGGACGGCTTTGGCATCTCTTCCCCTTTCAAATCATCCATGTTTTTAAACTCAATCACCTGCAGTGGTCTCTTACCCGGATTTCCTTCATTTATCTTGTCAGCAAGGGGCTTCTGAGGCCTTCCGGCACCCGGTCTGGCACCGCCTCTGTTGGTTCCATCCTTTGCCATTTCTCTCCTTCTCACCTCCTGGGGCTATTCCCCCGTTTGAAATCGCGTTTTTATGCGTGAGGGCCCACGCCCGTTCCGATTTTATCGGCGTTCCGAGATTTTAGGCCCCCTACCCTTTGTCGAGTGTGACGGCTAATGTAGAAACTTTTTATTTCTACCTTCACCGTTCGTTTGAAGGTAGTCGCTTGTTATGCCATCTGTCACCCATCTCCGCAGTGATTCTAGAGTGACAAGACTTACAAAGAGACATCAAGTTACTGAAGTCATGTGTTCCTCCATGACTGAGCGGTAGCTTGTGGTGAACTTCCTCCGCTGGTGTCATTCGTCCTTCCTTCAAGCACTGCTCGCAGAGGGGATGCGAGTGAATGTAAGCATCTCGTATCTTCTGCCAGCGTGAGCCATACCGCTTCTTTTCTTCTTTGGACCGTCCATATTTTTCATACTGCCTATTCACCAGCTTCTCGTGCTCCTCGCAGTACCTTTTCTCTGTAAGCCGAGGGCAGCCAGGATAGGCACAAGGCTTCTTTGGTTTTCTTGGCATCTCTTTACCTCCACGAAAAAAGCCCTCAGGATTTCTCCCAAGAGCTTACAGTACTATCATAACACAGTAATCAGCAAAATTCGTCCGCGATTTTACTCTCTTTGCTTTCCACGAAAGAAGCCCCTGAGGTTTTCCCCAGGAGCTTACGTTATCAGTATAACACATTAACCCGTGGATTTCGTCCGAGATTTTACCTCATTTCCCAAAGAGAAGAACTGAAAGCCGGCTTAATGCCTTGTTCTTCTTGTTGTAGGCTGTGCTCCGTTCCACATGGAAATGGTCGCAGATGGCTTCAATGGCATCGCAGCGGCTGACGGAATCCAGATAAAACGTCCGAAGGACATACTGCTCATCTTCATCCAGCGCGTCCCAGGCGGGCTGGAACCACTCCATGTAGGCCTTTGCCTGGGCATAGCGGTCACGAAGAATGGAAATGTCATCCAGCCCAGAAACGAGGCGGGCTTCTCCAGCTTTCGGGTCATGGGCTCCAGGAAGGCCAGTCACCTTAGGCGAACCTACGCTTTCCATATTTTCATAGGCTTCCCTGATCAGCCTATCCGTATTCTGCAGAATCGTTTTCATGGAGCCATAGTCGTTCATGGCTTCAATGGTTCCATTTCTCTTGTTGAAGTATTTCACCAGTACGTTCATGTTATTCTCCTTTCAGATTAGCTTTCACAGCCGCAATCAGTGCTTCCTGTGTCTTATTCTTTGACTGAAGTGCCCGCATCACTTGTTCATCTATGGTTCCTTCTGTCACGATATGTTCAATGATAACTGTGTGTTTCTGTCCCTGCCGCCAGAGTCTTGCATTGGTCTGCTGGTACAATTCCAAGGACCAGGTGAGCCCAAACCAGATGAGTACGGAGCCTCCGGCCTGAAGGTTGAGGCCATGACCGGCAGAGGCCGGGTGAATAGCAGCCACTGGAATCTTTCCTTCATTCCAATCAGTGATGTCCTTGGAGGACCGGATTTCACGAATGGAAAGCCTTTCTTTCATTCTGGCCAGGTCATGCTTGAACCAGTAGGCAATGAGGATAGGTTTCCCGTTGGCTGCTTCTACCAGGTCTTCCAAGGCATCCAGCTTCCTGTCATGAATGCGGATAGGTTTATGGTTATCGTCATACACCGCGCCATTTGCCATCTGGAGAAGTTTCCCAGAAAGGGCAGCGGCATTGGCGGCATCAATTTCTTTTCCTTCAATAGACAGGGCCATTTTCTTCCGAAGCTCGTCGTACACTTTCCTCTCTGCCGGTGAGAGCTTCACATGTACTTCGTTCATGATGAGTTTTGGCATAGGGAGGAAATCCAGGGACTTCATGGAAATAGTTATGTCACCAATCCGCTGGTAGATATCCTTGGCAGCTCCTGGGCGAGGCTTGTAGGAGAAAACCATCATCTGGTTTCTCTTGTCAGGCTCAAAGAAAGCTTCCCGGTAATGGCTGATATACTTTCCCAGGCGTTTTCCCATATCCAGCAGCCGGAACTCCGCCCAGAGGTCCATGAGGCCATTTCCTGAAGGAGTACCGGTAAGGCCCACGATTCTTTTAACCTGCGGCCGGACCTTCAGAAGGCTTTTGAAGCGCTTACTGGTATGAGACTTGAAAGAAGAAAGCTCATCAATCACAACCATGTCGAATCGAAAGGGCACTCCGCTTTTGCTCACCAGCCAGTCCACATTTTCTCGGTTGATAATGTAGACCAAGGCCTGCTTCAAGAGCGCCTGCTTTCTTTCCTCTTCGGTTCCTACCACCACGGAGTAGGTCATATATTTCAGATGCTCCCATTTTTCAATCTCTGCCGGCCAAGTATCTCTTGCCACACGAAGCGGAGCGACTACCAATACCTTGCTGACTTCAAAAAAATCAAAGGCAAGGTCCCAGATGGCGGAGAGAGCAATCACGGTTTTTCCTAATCCCATATCCAGAAAGAGCGCTGCTTCCTTGTGGGTTTCTATATGCTGAATGGCATATTGCTGGTATGCATGTGGAATGAATCTCATCCGTTTCCGCCTTCTTCCCCATCCTGCGTGTGTGCTATCGAATCAAGCATGGCAGGAATTTTCTTTGGGTCATCCAGGACGTATACGGAAAAGCCCAGCCGCCGAAGCATGGCATGACGGACCTCCTGCAAAGGGCGCGGCTTCTTTCCTGGGGCTTTGACTTCAACGAAGGCCATCCTTCCGCCCGGAAGAAGGATAAGTCTGTCAGGCATTCCGGAGAAGGAAGGGGAAACAAACTTCAATGCCATCCCGCCCCGTGCCTTGGTTTCCATCACAATTTTATGTTCGATCATTTTTTCTCTCATGGTTGATACCTCTTTGTGTCCCCCTGTGACTCCTTAAAACATACCTTTCTATAGTAATTTTTAAAAAACTATCCTATAGGAAGTTATAGTATTGGGAGTCACTGGCCGTCACACATTACTAATTTTCATCTGGGTGACGGGCAATGCCTCCTCAAAACATAACTTTTCTTATAGTAGTTTTTCTAAAAAACTATCCTAAAGGAGGTTTATGTTTGAGGTGGCATTTGCCGTCACCTTTCTGGTTTTTCATCCGGGTGACGGAGAATGCCTCCTCAAAACATAACTTTTCTTATAGTAGTTTTTCTAAAAAACTATCCTAAAGGAGGTTTATGTTTGAGGTGGCATTTGCCGTCACCTTTCTGGTTTTTCATCTGGGTGCCGGGCTATGCCTCCTCAAAACACAACTTTTCTTATAGCAGTTTTCCCAAAGAAAGGTTTTCTGAAGGAATGTGGATATTCAAGCGTTACTCTTCTGACAAAAATTCCTTTACCTTAAGGTGAAGGCCCAGAATATAACGCCCGTCCTTCTTTCTTCTTCTTTCATAACCTCTCTGCTCCAAGGTTTTGATGAATTCGTTTGCAGTACGAACATATTCACCGGTCCTGTTGCAGAAGGCTCTGTATTCTTCATACAGCTTTCCTGATGAAACAAAGCCATTGGGAGCTTCTTCGCAGCAGTCTTCAATGAAATGAGTCATCCAGTCGTTTTCTGCACGATATTCGCTAATGGCTTTCTTCACGCAGGCCGGCTGATCAAAGTTGAACCCGCACTGGATAGCTTTTTCGGCTCCTTCCATAATCCATTTCATGATGTAGGGAGAAGCATGAGCCAGAAGGTACTGAGAGTAGTTTTTGATGTCCTTTTCCCCGGTGATGGTAGCAAGGAATGGAATGACGATAAGTCTTCTCCAAATGCCCGCGTCCATGGCTCCAACCCTCGGCAGGTGATTCGTGTAAAGGACGAGAGTGTGAGAAGGCGTGAAGCTGGCCGGGTCCTTGTATTTTTTCTCAGCGGCAATTCTGTCGGTGGAGCAGAGCTGCTTTACCACGGAGGTGGAAATACGCATGCCTTCTTCAAGCTCGGCCGCAATAAGGAGGCGTTTGCCTTTGGCTTCGGCCAGCTCAGGTTTCACGTTTCTTCTGCAGTTCACGGTAAGGGTATCAGCAGAGATATTACCGCTGTAATTGCCAAGTACCCCGGCTATGGTATTCCAGAATGTGGACTTGCCATTAGAGCCTTCGCCGTAGGAAATAATCAGAGCTTCCAGCTCTACCTGACCGATGGCACAAAGTCCGGCAATCTTCTGCACATAATCGATGAGCTCCTGGTCTCCGCTAAATGTACGGTTGACGGAATCCAGCCAGATTTCTTTACCCTCATCTCCTGGGGCAGCCGCGGTAATCTTTGTAATGAGGTCTCTTGCGTTGTGCTCCTTTTTCTTGGAGGTACCCTGCCGGAGGTCATACGTACCATCCGGGCAGTTCAGAAGGAACGGGTCGCTATCCAAGTCATCATAGCTAATTTCCAGCATGGGCTTGGCGGCCTGCAGAGCAGATATCACGTATTTCATGTCGCGGCGCTTCAGAATAAACTTCTGGTACTGCAGAGCCGACAGATAGTCATCATAGGCTTTGACCAGGTCCTTTTCGATCTGTTTTTCCAGAGTTTTCCCGCCGCTCCGAATATCTTCAGCAGAAACCCCGCCTTCCTTTAAGGCTTTCACGGCATTCGCCAAAGCATCCTGCGCTTCGGCAAGCTGGAGGTCCAGGAATTCCTCCATGGCGCCCACGGCCCGCTGCTTGGATTCCACCCAGCGCTTTCCGTCATAGCGGAGGTATTCTGTGGCCGGAGTGTATTTCAGTTCGCTCCCGTATTCTCTGACCAGAACCTTGGCCTGGCCAATATCTGAGTAATCGGATGGCTTCAGGGGCTTTACGGTACCAAAGTCATTGTTGTACTTTTCTGGGCTGATATACCCTTCCTGAGCAGCTACCCGTTTCCCGAAGCGAAGGGCACTCTGCCAGATGTGGCCGAGTTCCTCATCTTCAAGCGGCGGATCGCACTTTTCTGCTTCGTCCATGAAGATTCCATAGGCTTTGTCAGTCGGCCCATAGCGCTTGATGACGCGGCCGGCAAAGCGGCTCATGGTGCTGTTCCTCTGCCCTTTGGGGATAGTCCCGATTTTCTCCGGAGGCACTACCATTTCTTCAATGGTCTCGCTTCCGTCATGCCAGAGCACGGAGTCCGCGGGCGCCCCATAAAGGAACCGGGCAGAGTCCAGCGCGGCGCTATCAAAGAATGGCCAGCCGCGGCAGATTCTTCTTTTGAGCTGGGTGTATGCTCTCTCGTCTGTTGTTTTCTTGATGGGGAAATACACATGAAACCGGGGTCTTGCACTCTTCCCGTCTTTTTCCTTCCCATTATTCCTGGACGGGACAACAGCAAAGGCGGTGTCAGGGAACATATCCTTCAGCATTTCAGGTTTCACCCAATCATCTGGGTTATCTGTATCGCCGTTGTCGCAATCCATCACGACAACATCGGAAGCAATAAAGTTCTTCCTGCTTCTGTAGCTGTCTTTGAACTCTACAGCCACGTGGTCGAAGCCTGCGGCTTCCTTCAAATCCTCCGCATTCCGGATGGTTTTCTTTTCCGGATAGCGGCAGTTGGAACTCGCCCCTCTAAGAGACGAAGAAAAAATATCAAAAATCATTCAGGTCACCTCACTAAAATACTTGACCAGCTTGCCCTTTCTCCGGGCATACCGGATTTCTTTCTGCATGCCCTCGGAGATGGTTTCACCAAATACCCAGAGCTCAGCACACTTCGAAAGAAGCACAATATCCATGAAAAGGGCGAGGGACCTTTCGGTCCTATCGTCCATAAACTGAGGAAAATACAGATGAGGAGCCAGCGGGATGCACCCTTGATTCACGGCGTAGCGACAGTAAGCTCTTGCACTCTTCGTGTTGCCTTCCACATCACCAGAATAAGGGGAACAGATATAGACCAAGGGCCTGAAGGGGAACTTTTCTGGCTCGATGTTCCGGATGGCCTCATAGGCCGTAGGGTCCATGTAATGTTCTGCATTACGCTTCGGGTCTATTTCCATGGTGTTTCCTCTTTTCTGCGCACCGTTCACAGAAGACCGCCGTGCCGTAGAGACTTCCCCCACTGGAAAGTACGTCCTCAAGGTCCACTGCTACCTCGCGCCCGCACAGCGGACAGCGGCAGAATACATTTTCATCGGTGATTTCGATCTTAATTTCCGCACCATCATGGAGTCTTTCTTTGATATAAAACATTCTTATTCCTCCAGGGTATTTCTGTAATAACTGGTAAGCAGCTGCTTACGCATCTGAAAATCGGGGCAGGAATAGAGCAGGCCAAAGTCCAGGTGCTGCAGAATCTCGAGGGCATGGATCTGCTGCTGATTGAGATAGGGCCTGATGCTCTTTCCCTTGGCGATGCCATTTTCCAGGCGGAACTGTCTGGCAGATTTTCCTAAGACAATGCGGTTCAGCATGTCGCATTCATTGCTGAAGTGGTAGGGCTTAGGGTTTGCATGGAGGCGGCAAATCATGCTGGTCAGAAGTGGAAACTCCTCTCTGGCGGTAAGCAGAGAATGGATGCATGCTTCCATTTCGTTGAAGCGCTGGATGTACAGCTCTTTAAAGCGCATAGCCTTGGGACCGGTGTATCCCATGACCAGTATCGTGAAGCCATCCCTGGTCATGAAATAACGAGGCAGTTTTCTTCCTGTGGAATCCCGATAATAGCTGAGCTCAAAGTTGAGCTCAGTGAACTCCTTACTCAATCCAGATGTGGATTCAGTAATCTTGGCGATGTCACGAAGTACGTTCTTGTGCTGCTTTTCGAACGCCTCAGCCACAAAAAGGCTGTCTACCATGGCCACGCCCCTCTGGTCTGCCAAAATACCGTAACTGTTCGGTGGAATGAGAACTTTCATAAATCCTCCTTTGTAAAAAATACAAGTCTGAAGGCGATTTACCTTCCACCAGTAACAGGACGGGATTCACTCTTTTAAGTACCAGCTTTTCAATCTTTTTTATAAAAATCACATTCGTAGCCGTCAGCCCGAAGAAGAAGTCCTGGGGTCCAGGGCGGAGTTCTTCCCATGCTTTCACAGATATCTGCTACTTTCGTGTCATGGCTGCATTCGATAATAAGCTCGTCATGTACGTGCCCTGCGATATAACATTTCCGGAGTGTCTTCATGGCATAGCAAAGGATGTCCCGGCTGATGGCTTGGACGATATTTTCTACAAATTTAGGACCATAGCTTTCCAGCCGCTCCCACTTCTTGGTGGCACCGATTCCTTCATAAGTTACGGCTTCCCCGCCAAAGCGGTTTTCCCCTATCTGCGGTTTGACATAAGAAAGGCAGCGGCCGCTGGGGAGCTGGATAAAGAGCATGCCGCTCTGCCAGAAGAAGCGGATATTTTTAAGCGTCACAGAGACGCGCTCCTTGATGGCCTTCTTCACGGCGGCATCTACCTGCCACCAGAATTGAACAATATGAGGGTTGGCAGAGCGCCAAGACTGAACCAAGGGTGAAAGCTCTTCTTCCTTCAGCCCCATGTCGATAGCACCCATAGCCTTAAGAGCTCCTACAGAGCCACCGTACCCGCAGTTGTGTACGAGACATCCCGATACGGTAAAACGGTGATATGGTCCGGCATTTCGTATGTCATAAACTCTAGTCATAAGGGGCCGGCCATTTCCCTTTGACTCCACTAACGAGCAAACTTTTAAAAGGTGAAGCCCCTGCTCTATCACTTCTCCCAATGGCAGAGGGTTATTGTTTTCCAAGGCATACACGAGATGGTCTGGCGTAGCCCGAAGCCCTTCATACTGCACAGTTTTCTTTACTCCCTGACAGATAACCCCATCATGTGGCGCCCAGTTATTTCCGTCCCATACCCGGTCCGCCCTGGTGACTTTTTCAATAGGAATCAGTCCATGGTCCGTAAGAACGAGCTCACCTTCTGCAATACATGCCAGTTCAGCAATCTTGCCTTTCTGCCGGAGTTCTCCATTTACACCGTGCTTCACTACCGGCACCCCAAACATCTGACTTGCAGTGGAGCAATAGATATCCTTTCCGTCTGCAAAGGCTTTAGACTTCCAGGTTTCCCCCGCCAGCCAGGAAAGCACGCGAGCTTCAATGGATGAGAAATCGGCCACAACGAATTTCATACCCGCCCTTGGCACAAAGGCGGTCCGAATCAGCTGTGAAAGGACATCAGGAATGGAATCGTAGAGAATATCCAGGGCCTCAAAGTTTCCCTGGCGCACCAACTCCCGTGCTTCAGAGAGGTCTTCCATGTGGTTTTGCGGAAGATTCTGCAGTTGGATATGGCGTCCGGCGAATCTTCCTGTACGGTTCGCTCCATAGAACTGGAACATTCCCCTGGCCCTGCCATCGCTGCAGGCTGTGGTTTCCATGGCTTCGTACTTACGGACGGAGGATTTGGCAAGCTTCTGACGAAGCAGCAGGACTTCCCTCACCGGCTCGTTCGCCGTTTTCAAAAGCTCCTGCACGTTCTTCTTTCCCAGGGAATCCGTATCGATGCCGTTTCGGGAAAGCCAGTCCATCATCTGCATAACCGAGTTAGGGTTCACGAGGCCCGTCTTACGCTTCAGTTCTTCCACCAGGGCACTCCGTGATTTTTCATCGATAGCCAGCGCCTCTTTGACAAGCGTCCTATCGATAGCGATTCCTCTGTCGTTGATTTCCTGGTCGATGTGGTATTCGTCCCACACAGATTCCGGCACAGGGTACCGTTTGAGCTTTTCCTGTATGGCCATCTCGACTTCCACATCCCTTTGGTTGTAAGACTTAAACACGGCCCACTTATCCAGAGCATGATATGGGTAATTCCTAGTTCTCCCCCTGTTGATCTTGGTTGGCCGGCAGGGTGTACAGAAATAACGAATGAGATCCTTGCCTTCTTTCATCTTCTGGTCCTCAAGGCGAAGAATGGCCCCTGCCCCTTCCAGCGAAAGCGGCAGTCCCATGTAGGCAGCCCAGATGCGAGAGCATTTCCAAGAATAGGGAGAAAGGTACACTTTCATCGCTTCATCGTTTGTGTCGTCCCTTTGAAAGTAGGAAGGATAGTTCTTCCGGAGCCAGTAAGATAAGCACACCCTTTCAAACTGCGCATTGAACGCCCATTTTATGACTTTTTTATCTGTAAGGGCATCCAAGACTTCTTCAGGAACCCTTTCACCACAGGCGATATCTACCACTTGTACCGGGCCATGGTCTATCGAATACCCCAGAAGGAGAATGTCGAAATCCGGGGATTCGGCATAGCGGTACACTCCGGCCCGTCCAAGGTTCACGCTGCTGTAGGTTTCAATATCCAGAGATAATGTTTTCATGATCAACCTCCATATAGAAAAAAGCGGCAGGGTTTCCCCCACCGCCTTCCTTTACTTACCCTTTGTCCGGATTTCGTCACAAATGTTACTTAAAACTTCAATCTTTTGACTGTTGCCTTCAGCACATTTAATCAGGTACTCCATATTATTCCTGAGCTCGTTTTTCTCCTGTTCACGCCGCTCCTGACGTTTGGTGTAATAATCTGTGAAGAGGATGCCGGTACTGAACATGCCGATAATGAGCAACAGGGAAAAGATGCCTTCAATGATTGCTTCTTCCATCACTGTTTCCTCCTATTAGCTCAGAAAATCTTCGTCATCGGCAGAAGCAAAGTCATCTTCCGCCCTTGCCTTCCCGCCGAGCGGTTCACCATCCCGGATTTTCTGCAGGTTATTGAGGCCGCAGGCGATACCTTTATTCCCGTTGGAGTTGAAAGCATAGAAGCTGATGGAGGCTCTTCCGTAAACCCCGCTGTATACTTCAGAGCGTTCGATGATATGCTGGCAGTCGGCATCTACGATTCCTGGCTTCGTAGAAGAGTTGGCATTGATGAAGTAGCTGTTCTTGTAGGCTTCGTCTCCGGGGCGTTCCAAGTCGCCGTCACGAAGCGGGGTCTTGATAGCTTCGAGGGATGGCACGACACGTCCGTTTCCTTTGAGCTTGGCTTCCCCTTCTTCATAGGCTGCCTTGATGGAGGCACGAATCTTATTGACGGTCTTGGTATCAGACTTAGGAATAATGAGGCTGACGCTGTATTTGGGCGTTCCGCCGTTGATAGATTTCGGTTCCCAGACGTTGGCATAAGACCAGCGAGTATCTGGTCCAGTGATAACTTTGCACGGATTGACATAATTCTTAGACATATTGATTTCCTCCTAATTTACATTTTTAAAATCATCTACTGCTGTATGCAGGGCTGGGCGCTTATCCGATTCAGGAACAAGGACTGGTTTGCCCTGCGGTTTTTCAATGAGCCCTTTAAGCAGTTCGTCGAACTTTTTCTTTCCGAGCTGCTTCGTCATGGCAGTGATTCCCAGAAGTTTCTTTTCATAGGGATCGTATCCTGCCTCTTCGACTTTGGCGGCTACTGCTTCCTCGCTCACATAGTGGCGGTTGGACCTACCTTCCACCAGCTTCCATCCTTTCCAGGATTTCCCTGAGAGGGCCTGCTGGAGAGCGTATTCCTTGATTTCTCCGGCCCAGTTAACGAGCTCATCTGCCTTGGAGAGGACGATTTCAATTTCTTCATCCTCCAGGGTGGAAGGTACTGCGAAGTCGTACTTGGCAAGCTCCAGGTTGTATTCTGCCCGCTTCCGGCAGGTAGCCTTGAGCTTGCAGAACCGGCAGTGATCACCGGCCTTGTACTCCCCTTTGCCCTGGGCAGCAAGTTCAGCGGTCGGCTTCAGGACAGTTTCTGCCCAGTGGAGCAGTTCTTCTTTTGTCATGGATGCGGTGCTGACGTTTTCCCGTCTGGGCTGGAAGATGGTCATGTTGACTTCCTTGATATCGTAGATTCCATCGAAGAGAGAGAGCGCTCCGAGTGCATAGCACATCATCTGAGAGTTCTTCTCCGCGTCCACCAAGACCCCAAGGCCGTACTTGAAGTCGATAACCATCAGGGTGTCATCGGCAACAATGACGCAGTCCCCTGTACCGAAGCCGCCAGGAACCCAGCGGGAGAAGTCCAGCCGCTGCTCGACCAGGACAAGAGGGTCTTTGCAGTGCTCCTTTGCAGCCGAGAGACTTTCCATGATGAACTGCGCATACTCGCTGGCGCATTCTTCCATCTCCTCGTTGTAGAAGGTCAGGTTCTCCGTGGGGTTCTTTACCTTCATACCGAGCGCCTTCTTCACCTTATATTCGCAGAGGGTGTGTGCATCCGTCCCCTGCCTGGCATATTCGCTGGAAACATCAGGAAGCTTTGCACATTCCTTGGCAGAAGGCGGGCAGAGAAGCCAGCGATGCGCAGAAGATGCAGAAAGCAACGCATGCTTACCCGGCATGACCAATCGCCTCCAGTTCCTTGAGAAAATCTGCATACTTTTCCTCGCTGATACCAGAGAGCCGATCTGCCCCATACTTTTTAATCAGAGCCCGAACGTCTTCGGTGAATCCCAGACGGGACTTACCTGCTGCGATCTTCCGGACATCTTCCAGAGTCAGCTTCTTCGGAGAAGGTTCCATTGCCTTTTCATCCGGCCCCTTCACCATCTCACTGGCCTGCATGGCTTCTGCGACCTTAAGAAGTGCTTTACCACAGTTTTCAAGCGCGGCCGCCAACTCTCTGATATCCTGCTTTGCCATAATGCTTTACTCCTTTCGATTTTCTAATTTTTCTCAGAATCATGATGTTCCTTGCCGCTCTCTCAGCCGTGTCACTGATTTCCATCAGTACTTCGGCTAATTCTCTATCGAGTTCATTGTTCCGGCTGTCCATAAAGTCCTGTCCGCTGTTCATAGGTTGTCCCCCTTTCTGAAGGCGTATCGTTTTTTCCCCTTCACGAGTAACAGGACAAATGCATGGTGGTTTAGTACCATTTTGTAAAAATTCGGCTCCTTTTTGCGGCCCAATTCCTTTTTTGCTTACCGGAAGTCCTTAAGATGTTCCTTCAGGAGTGCATACAGCTTGTGTTTGCGTTTGTTCACCGCTTTCTGGCTCAAGCCGACGACCTTCCCGGTCGCCACTTCGCTGGAACCATCGGCAAGCATCAGCAGGATAGTCCGATCGATGTCCTGCAGAGCTGCCAGTTCATGGCGAAGTGCTGCCAGCAATTCTTTCTTCACGACTTCTCCCTCTAGGTTGAAGTCATCAGGCACCTCCAGCCCGTAGTCATCCTGCGCCTTGTCTGCCGATATCTCATCGGCACCATGCCGCTGCTGGCGTTTATCTTCCCGCCAGAGCGGACGCATGAATTCATAGTACTGCTCTTTGGTTGCTGGAATCAGAATCGTACGCACCCTGCGGTTGCCGATTTTTGACCATTGAATCTCACTGTCTTTGTATTCCTCCGTAATAATGGTTTCAGATGTGATTTCCAGCGGGATATAATACTTCTTGCCTTTGTTTGCCTTTTGATTTTCCATTTTTGTCTCCATTCCGTCCGATGAAGAACGGCGGAGACAAAAAGCTGGTACTGATAAAGCATCAGCGCCAGCTTTCAAATAGCCCGAATAGGCATAGAAAACCACGGTGGGTGCATTTATCAGTCAAGTACAACCATCAGTTGTACAAACTGCTTTTATGCAACCGCCGTCCTAATAGCGCTATTCGGACTCACGATTTATTTGTGGCTTGGGGTTCTTCCCCTTGCCCGCCTATAGTCTATTTCAAAATCAGAATTCTGTAATTGACATAAAATGGAGTAAAATGGGATAAAATGGTTTGTGGGAATAAGGAATAAAAAAAATAGGCCTCCCACAATTAGTGAGAAGCCTATTCTAAAAGTTTATTCTTCATATCCATCTATCAATCCGTATCTCCCTACCCTCTTGTCTTTGGTAAAGTGGATCAGATTTGTATCTTCATAATCAATAGATGGAATCTCATTTTCAATGACAATCGTTTGTGGAGAATTCCCCCTATTTAAAAAATACTTAAACATATGCGTTTTCATGGGTTCTGTAACATACGCACTTTTGTCTGAGTCTTTTTCTTTTAATGATAGAGTTGGGGAATCCACAACAAAAAGAGCAGGATGGTAATGTCCCATCTTTTCTAAACAATTCTCCATCGCAACAGCCAATATCGTATTTAAAAAAGCACGGAATCCTTTCCCCTGGTTCTTTTTTTCATGCCCATTAACAACAACATCATAGTGTTTGATATCAAAAAAGGAATCCACATAGTTTAGATAATCGCAATACCTTAAAAGCTTGGATAATTCATCATCAAGGGGTTCCTTAAAAACCTCTTTGAATTTTTCTCTTACATTTAAATGAATATCTGATGCTTCTTCTTTTTCAACAGCATCACGTTCTTGCTGAAGAAATGTTGAAAATTTGGCAATCATGGCATTCTTTTCAGCATATCTCAATGAAATTTCGAAAGCATCAAGTTGCTGTTTCAATTGTTTAATTTGGGGCTCAAGCTCTCCTCGTATTTTTTCCTCTTGCTCGTTTCTTTGCTTAATGAATATCTCTTTCTGCTTCTGCAAAGCAGTATACTCTTCCTGTAGAGATTTCTGGACTGACTGTAAATCCTTAACTTGCAGTTCAATTTTTTGCTCTTCTGCTATGGCAGAACCTATACAGTCTGCCTCATGTTCATGAGGCAGTTTCCCATTGCAGAAAGGGCACCTATCTACGGTTCTAATTTTTTGAGAAGCAATATTTCCTTCCGCAATAAAAGTCAGACGCTTAATATCCGCCTTATACTGGGATAAAAGAAGCTGGTTCCTATCCATTAGAACCTCATCTTCTTTAATCTGCTGCATTAATTTATTAATCTTCTCTCCTAATTTGCTGCATAAATCCAAGGTCTCTTTCAGGGCTCCCTTAGCTGCACCAATTTCATCGATAGTTTGCTTAATTTTCTCATGTAGTTCATCTGCCTGAGGCTCTGGCGGTGTATCTTCAAAAGATGCTTTTTGCTTTTCCAAAAATCCCATGCCTCGATTTACAATTTTTAATGCCCCCTCCTCTTTTGCTTTTTTTATTTTTGGATCAATATAATCAGATTTGGGGAGATAGTTATTACCGGTTCCCAAGTACAATAGTGCTGTTAAAGCCGAAGTTCCTACGTTATTCCCCATTCCTTGCTTTCCTCTAAAAATACTGGCTTTATCGTGAACTCGGTCCTCATCTATTATGAATGTATGATAAAACGTTCTAATCGATAAAGCCTGCGTTCTACCTTCCTGCGTATTGAGAATTCTAGTATCAGTAGGAATACCAAGCAACTTCATCCAAACATCATTAATAGGAGGATACTTTTTCGAACCTTTTATCTTGTATTTTTTGGTCTCTATGTCATCTATCTGACTGATTACATCAAACTCTTGAGTATCCACTTTCCGGCTAATAGAAAGCCGCTTCCCATTGGCATCCAACTCTAGCTGAATCTTTTCTACCTTAAGATTCACGTCAAATCGATGGTCCCCTGCTCCCATCATATAATCAATACAATCTAATACCATACTTTTGCCGGTATTGGACGGTCCATAAATTATATTAAATCCAGGTTTGAAATCAATAATCGAGTCCTTTTCATTTGCAGTAATCTTAAGACGTTTTATGTAGAACATAAGCCTTTACTCCTTTGGTTTTGCAATAGGATGGCGCTGAATTTCCCGAAGCAGCCCCTCATCATTTAAAGAATGATATTTTTTTACAGACAGTCCTGCTACTCTCCGGTATTCCTGTGCATATGTACTGTGAAGCTCGTTTGATATCTCTAAGCCATATTTAGTAATCTTATAATAAAAGCCACGATTATTTTTGACTTGTAATATCCCATACCGTACTAACTTCTTGATTGCTTCGGTAACCAAAGAACGCCTTCCCGCCATTTCAGCGTACATAAAATTGTTATTACCATGCAGATTTTCAAGCGCTACATCAAAAGCTTTTGCATAACAACTAATGAAGTCCAGTGCCAAAATACGTGTACTTGAAAATAAGAGTTCCGGTGCGGAAGCCATCAGAAGAATAATTCTTAATTCCATTTCGAAGGTGGTGTTAAATACTTCCTTGCCTTTCCTTTTTATCTTGCCCTGGTCATAGATATCGAATGTATCAATAATATCTGTTTGCACATTAACCACCCTCTATCCAACTGAGTTTCTCATCATTGACCAGCATATGACAAATTCCTTTTTTCTCCCCAGGACCGATCCAATTTAACGTCAAGAGCTGTAAATTAGGAGATAATTCAACTAATGTTGCATGCTCTATCACAGCGGTCATTCTATCAAAGCCGCAAGCATAATCTTTTTCTTCTGTTGTTACGACGCCTTCATACATTTCTTCTTTTACCGCATCAAAGCTTACATTTTCTTGCGGAGCTATAGTATCGCGGAGTTCCCTTCTGATAGTTTCTGCTAAATAATAATCTTTTCGCTGTCTATTAAAATTTTTCTTCATAGTAGGGCATGAATCAAGATCCTTTACACAATTACATTTTACCCCTGTTTTTTCTTGATAAACCCGAAATAGCTCAGTTACATATTTCATTTCTTCGGCAGCAATAACTGATGGCGGGGGTATCGGAACCGGCTTTTTAAATTGCCCAATGAGATGTCTGAACGCCTCTATTTCATTAGTAATATCTGATTCTGCTGTATGGGTAGCTTTTACAGGCCCCTCGTTAGGTACATCTTTCTTCCTATTGTCTTGCAATATTGCATATATGAATGCTTTGCCTAAAAAAACACCCAAATCACCCTTATTATACAGTTTGTTTAAATCAGATTTCTCCGTTTCAGATAAGTCTGAATCCCTGATGAGGCCGAGTAAGTCCGTCATCAAGTCATCAATTTTTACTCCGCTAAGAACATTAGCATTATCCAAGACCTTGTCATTAAAATACTCCCCTATATGAGCATTTACACGAATATCATTTGCTGCCTTTTTCAGATTGACGGGAATATCGGCTGTTTGGTTATACCAAGACTTTGCAGCCTTATTATCGATAAAATATGGTTCTCCATTCCTATTAACACATTCTCCCAGACTAATAATCGGCTCAAATAAAATCTTGGCTATTTTAGTCATATTAGGCTTGATAACGCTCTTTGAAAACACTTCAGCAAAAGACGCATAATTGTAAATCCGCATGAATTATCACCTCGTCTAGACGATAATACACTTCCCTTTATTAATAATATTGTACTACATTTTTTATGTTATCCATAGCAATACTGCCAAGCGATTAACAATTCGACCAGTTGCTTAGTTAGTCCAATAAAATATTTTCCCATACTATTAACGGTAATATTGCTATCGTTATCGGTATATCCACAATATTGCCAAGGGTATATATATTCTTCTTCATTTTAATTGCATTTAAAAGCATAAAAAAAACGGTCCGCAGACCGATTATCGCTAAATATCACTATATATTGGGGATTCCTTCATACATACCCTACATTATATTGTATCAATCTGAGGAATCTTTGCTCATAGATTTCAATATGATCTTTTCCTTTCGTGTGGTCTGCCACAATATCTGCCATAAGCATGGACACTTCATGGGGTGTGTAGAATTCCCCTGCTTTTTTGCCTGCATTGGCAGCGAACATGGAAATCAGGTATTCATAGATATACCCCAGCACGTCATAGTCCTGGTACGTATTTCCCATGGGAATCTTTTTGATGAGGTCCATCAGATTTCTCACAGCCTTCGTCTGGGCAGCTGCATCAGCCCCCAGACTGCTTAATCCGGTCTGTAGGGTCTTGAAAATCCCTTTGAAAAGCATCCTATGCTTATCACTGATTAAACGGTCAAAGGCATTGAGCCCGTCCTGCACGTTTTTCACATTAAAGCTCTTTTTATCCATAGCAAGCCAGGTGGAAAAGAGATTTTCATAGGAAATAAAATAGCCCAGCTCATCCTGCAGGCCTTTCACCGTTTCCGGATCATCTTCCGTAATATATTCAAGATCCCCCTCTTCGACTCCCATGGACTTTAAAAGCCGAAGCTCCTTTTCCGATAGATACCGATAAAAAATAAAGCCCAGAATATAGTCTTTGTACTGACTTGCATCGATATTGGCACGAAGGGTATTGGCAGACTCCCATAAAGTAGCGGCCAGTTCCTGTTTATTCATGAATAACACCTCTATGGTTTAAGTGATTTTACTGTATTGTATCTATTATACATTACCGGAAGTCCGGCTATCTATACTGATTTCTCCGTCAATTTCAAAGATTCAAAAATAAAAGGAAGGTCATGACTCCCCTTCCTCTTATTTCACTAGGAAAATGTTCAAGCACTCTCCTGATCTTGGATAATATAACCACGCTCTATTGCATCCGCCAGGGCCTTCTTGAAACCCGTTTTTGTCACTTTCAGTTCATTAGTTCCAAGCCGTATGACCGGCGGATATCCATTCTGCCCTTCTATGGCTGTAATAATGCTGCTGTAGCCTCCTTTGTTCCTGGCACTGTGGCCTATGGGGCCAAAAAGGACGAGAGCATACCGGCTGCTGCAGTACATACTGCGATAATTCAGTTTCTGTGCCTTTTCATAATCAAGGTAGAGTTTGAGCCGTTTGGGAGAAATACCCATGGTTTTACATATGCCTTTTATGGCATTGGCCGAAATCATGGAGGCCCCAATCACAACGATATACCCGGAGGGATCCTGGTTATCCGTTTCTTTGGCTTCTTCTTCAAAAAGATCGCTCAGTCCTGCTATCTTAAGAAACCGGTCTATGGTTCCCTGGGAATTCATATGGCAGAGGATTTCTTCTGCCCTTTCCACAAGGACACCTTCCAGTACCTCTATCTGTTCAAGGCTCAGCATAGTTTATCCCTCCTTCATGGTGTCATCAAATACTTTTGTTTTTGACTGAATCATTTTCCGAAGGGCATCTTTTGCCTTGTACAAATCGTCCTGGCATTTCTTATAGATTTCTGCCACCTGCTGCTGCCTTTCCATAGGTGGCACGGGGATTTTAATTTCTTTCAGACTCTGGATGCGAATACTGGGAACGGTCATACCTACATAGAAGAGATTCATGAGGGCATTTCCTTCAGGACTGTCAAGGAAAGCAAGCAGATAATAGGGATTGATTTTTTTCTTGTCCAGCTTCAGGACAAACATATTTCCTGTAGCCATAAGCTGCCGTCCTTCCGGCACAGAAGCCAGCCCTACTTTGGCAGGCCTTCCCACTTTAGAGAGAATAATGCTTCCGTCTTCGATGAGATATTTCCTGTACCCTTCCGGGATTTCAGTCATGTGTTTCAGGTCTTTCTGAATTAATCCGTCCTGCATATCTGACAAAGTAAGGTAATCAATGCCCGTATCTTCCTCACTGCTGAATGCATCCAGCTGGGAAGCCATAATAGTCGCGCCGCGGCTGATGCGGAGTGTCAGGTCTTCCAAAGGTATCAGAGTGCCATAATTAGACAGGGATTCAAGCTCATCTTCCGGCGTTAAGTAGGTCTTTGGGAAAACAGAGAAATCCTTTTTTTCGATTTCTTCGTTGGATACCGTTTTGCTGATATCCGTATCTTCTGCCAGAGCTTTGAGAATGGTATCTATGTTTGCTTTGCTGAACTGGTTTGTGCGGCGTCCTTTCTCGTAAATTCCAGAAGCATCTACAAAATGGACTTCTTTATTTCCATGGCTAAGCACCATGAGGAGGATGGAAATATTAGTATAGGAAAACATTTTGACCGGAAGGCTGATCACCGATTCAATCCATCCTTGCCGGATGAAATATTCCCGTGCCGCCTTCTCAGGAAAGTTCCATGCGCAGCTGCTTGTCAGCGTAACCACAGCCTTTCCTTTTTTGGCCAGCCTCTGCATTACGCCGGCGGCAAACGCCCAGTCCAGCGTTTTTGATTTCTTAGCAAAGGGAAGGCTCTGAATCCATGAGTCACGAGCAGAAAACCGCATGGCCAGTGGATGGTCGCAGAAGATTTTATCGAAATGTTCTGCGGCATTCTCTACGCCGGGAGGAGTCATATCCTGTAAAATATCCCTGTTCTCTATGGCAATCTTCTGATGATACTTATCGAGGTATTGATCCAGCATGTCCGGCTGGCCTTTATATGCGGCAATCAGTTCCTTCATATTCGGTGGATCCAATAAAACATCCGCCCTAATTCTAGAAATCTGGCATGCCGAACGCATGATGTCATAGCCCTTTAAAACTGCCCCCGGCACCTGTTCATAGACCATTGTCAGAAAACCGCCAATGCCACTGCAGAAATCAGCCACGCTTTCCCTTTTTCCAATTTTAAGAATAGATAATGCCAGATGACTGAGTGAATCTGGAGTTCCACTCGCTCCATGTGCCTTTCCTCCGATGGTCAGAGTATCTTCGAAATGCAGAAGTAAACCTTTTACTACTTTCGGTTCCACGCCCTTTGCTAGTTTTAGTAACTCATTACCAATTTTGGATTCACGGGAAATAAAATTGGGCAATTCATTAAAGCCTTTCCAGCGACAGAGTCCAATAACCTCAGCTAATGCCTCTTCGCCATACCAGTCAAACTCTTTTCGGAGACTAAGCTGGTAAACCATATAAAAAGCTTCTGCCTGTATTAAAGGATCCACTGCTGCCTTACCGCGTATGGCTGCCAGTATTCCCCATTCCAAATCATCGCCTGTCAGTCCATTCATCTGCATTCTCTTTACCAATTTGGTTTCCTCCTTTTTGGTATTTAATTACCATTTCTATGTTGTTCATATCATAGCACTTCATGCCCAACTTGTCAAATGGTATTTCATTACCATCTTCAATTGCCACATATGGAAACCCTCAGTTAGGATGAAGGTTTGAAATACAACAAAATCCCCTCCTTCTCAGGAGAGGACTGTTTCTCCATAGAATAATCCGCTTAAAAGGCAGGAATCCCTTACGTTCCCTGCAGTACACCAGATATTCCCTTTCCATTTATACGTTTACGTTACAGAAGCAATATCGTACTTATAAGTTGAAGGATTTCGTAATCTTTGTCCCGTCTTGATACCCGAAGGTAATGGAACGTTTTTGCGCCTTCTTAGCCAGCTCTAAGTATTTTCCCTTCAGCTGAACCACGTAAATATTAGCCGTCTTCGGGATGGCACTATGATTAGGACTGGAAAGACTCATTGCTTCGAAGACCGTGAGAGGATACGAATTCCCGTCCAGATGAAGAACTACGGCATGGGAGGGTGCTTTTTTTCGAAAGGTAAAATTAACGATTTCAATATTCACAAACTCTGCTGTCACTTTTTCATCCGATAAAGGGACAGGAAGGGAGAGCTGTCTTGATTCGGTTTTAATTTCTGTATCCAGGCCTTTCGTATCGTAGCAGTATACATATCCCCCGCCAGCCAGAATTAAAAGAAGAAGAATAGCTATAATCACCTTGCACAATGATAAATTCCCTTTCATTTGATTTCTCTCCTTATGTAAGAAAAACGAAGCATGAAAACTTAAAGGCAGCGGCCAGTGATTTCCTGTCCACTTCAAATATCATCTGCCGCCATTTTAGTTCATTTCCCTGCTACTCACCTCTTCCTCAAACTGTTTTCTCTTTCTACCCTTTATTATACTCATTAACCATGACATATACTGTCACTGAACGCAAATTTACCATCCAATATTTCAAAGATAAATACAAGTAAAAAACTCCCCTCCCCCTTCTTCTCCTCCATCTCCCCGCCATTCCATGATATAATTTAAGAAATTAATCCAATGTTATAAAAAAGGAGGGGCTTTATGAAGAAGAAAATCGCTGTACTGCTGGCGGGCTGCTTACTGTCGATGGCGGCTGCAGTTCCGGGAGGCCCGCAGAGGACAGAGGCGGCGCTGGCGTCCGGTGCTGCCGGGGATATGTCCAGTCCCGCGCAGGCGGCGCCTGCAAAGAGAAGGCTCACGAAGGAGGAGCAGGCGGCCGTTCTTCTTCAAAAGGCGGAGGAGGATGTGAAAAGCCATCCGGACCGGTACCAGTCCTATGCGGCCCGGGCCCATGCCTATTTCATGAAGGGAGAAGTGGAAAAGGCCATGGCCGATATGGACCATGCCGTGTCCCTGGCGCCGAAGGATCCCGTGGTGTACTGGCTCCGGGCGGGCTATTACGTAAAGCTGAAGCAGGACGCGGCGGCCCGCTGGGATTGGTACTCCGCCCTGGCGCTGAATCCTCCAGACCCTTTAAAGCTTAAAATCTATAACGACCGGGGCCGATGGAATCTGCAGGGGAAGAAATATGCGGACGCTGTGTCTGATTTCCAGAGCGGACTGTCCTGCATTCCCGCCGGAAATGGAGTCGGACTTTCTGCCCAGTACATTCTAATCGGCCATGCTTACAGGAAATGGAAAGATTTCCCGCGGGCCGAGGAGAATTACAAAAAGTCCATGGCTAAGAATCCCAAAGCCTACCAGCCTCTGGAGTCTCTGGGAAATCTATATGCTGAAAATCTGAAGCAGTACGCCAGGGGCAGGGAATGCTTCGACAAGGCCATTGCCCTGGATCCCAAGGCGCCCATTCTCTATCGCCGGGCGGCCCAGATTTCACATAAAATGGGGAAACCCAAAGACACCGTATCCTACATGACAAAGGGCATAGCCCTCAGGCCTAAAATGGACTATTACTATACCATTCGGGGGAATGCCTATCGCGAGCTGCATAAGTATGACCTGGCCTTGGCGGATCTGGATAAAGCCATAGAGCTGAATCCTAAGGTCCCTTTGTCCCATACCATGCGGGGCCATGTTTATATCGATTTAAAAAAATGGGACCGGGCCCTTCAGGATTACAACGAAGCCATCACCCTTTCCCCTAAAAAGCGGGATGACTTATATTTTTTCCGGGGCTTCATGTACATCATGACTGACCAGAAGGAAAAGGCTCTGGCTGATTTCCTCGCAGCTTCTTCCTTAAGGCCGAAAAATGAAAACTACTATATTCTCATAGGAGATCTGTACGTGGAAATGGATAAACGGCAGGAAGCTGTTTCATACTATGAAAAGGCGGCGACCCTTGAACCAAAAGCGGCCTATGTTTTCAATAATATGGGATACAGCTATCACAAACTGGGCCGGAATGACAGGGCCCTGGCCTGCCTCACCAGGGGCATAGACGTGGACCCGGACTTCCCTGAAACCTACCGCTCCAGGGCCAGGGTGTACGAGTCCATGGGCCAGCTGGATAAAGCGCTGGCCGATATGGACCATTTCCTTACGCTGCAGCCGAAAAATGCAACGGGCTATAGGCTTCGGGCAGAGCTTTATGAAAAAGCGGGGAAAACGGAGCTGGCGGAAAAGGACAGGAATAAAGCAAAAGAACTGGGACCGGACCATGAGGATAAAATCAATGAAACCGGAGCTATTATTTCATCTCCTGACTGGAACTATATAGAGTATAAAAAGGCAAGAAAAGCCAGAGAAGCAAAAAAAGGAGGGGCTTTATGAAGAAACGAGTGATTTCCATGATAACCGCCTGCCTGCTGTCGGCAGCGGCCATGGCGCCGTCTTTTGCAGAGGATGGCGTTGCCGCAGCCGCCAGAGCTGGCGGTGCGACAGATGTGCTGGGGAGCCTCTATACCCATATTTCAGAGAATGTGAAGGCCGAGGCGCCGTCGCTGCAGGCAAGGCCTGTGCAGCTGACGCCGGAGCAGGGAAAGGAGCTTCTTTCCGCCATGGCGGAAAAGGCGGTGAAGGAGCATCCGGACAGGTTTGAGTCCTATGTATTCCGGGGCAGCATGTATTATATGAAGGGGGAAAAGAAAAAGTGCTTTGCAGATCTGGACCATGCAGTGTCCCTGGCTCCGGACAATCCCCTCTCCTACGGGTCCAGGGCGGAGTTTTACGCTCGGGACGGAAGGGATAAAGAAGCCCTCCGGGACTGGGACAAGGCCCTGTCTTTGCATCCCGGTGATAAGATAAAGGATAACATCTATTTCCAGCGCGGCCTTTTCCATATGTCGAGAAAGCAGAATGAGGCAGCCATTGCCGATTTCAAAGAGGACCTGAAATATATCCATCCGAAGCTCCGTTTTGCGGTGCACATTTCCATGGGAGACTGCTACAGCAGGCTCGGAAATAAGAAGGAAGCGGAGAAATCCTATAGGGAAGCGGTCAAGGAAAGGCCAGATCACCCTGTATGCTGGCTGGCCCTGGGAGACTTTTATTCAGATAAGCTGAAAAAGTACGACAAGGCGGAAAGCTGCTATGACAAGGCCATTGCCCTCTATCCCCGGTCTGCCTTTTTCCTTCGCAGTGCCGGTCTCAACGCCCTCAAAATGAAAAGGAATGAGAAGGCCCTGGATTATTTCACAAAATCCATAGCCGCCTCCCCTTCCTACTGGCAGGGTTATTCCCTCCGGGGCAGCACCTATGCCTTAATGGAAAAATACGAACCGGCAGCGGCGGATTTCACAAAAGCCATGGAGCTGAAAAAGGAGCCCGACGCCCTTCTCCTGACTCTGCGTGGTGACTGCTATAACAAGCTGGGCCTTAACGATAAGGCAGTAGAGGACTACACAAAAGCGGTGGAACTGGACCCGAAAAACGCCGACGCCTTCGAATCCATGGGATATATCTACTCCCTGAAGGGCGAACACGACAAGGCCATCCCCTACTATGAAAAGGCTATTGCCCTGCATCCGAAGAAAGGGGAAGCCTATAACAACCTGGGCTATACCTGGTTCCAGAAGGGAAATACGAATAAAGCCCTGGAATACCTGAACAAGGCCATCGAAGTGGATCCGGATTACGCTGAATCCTACCGCTCCCGGGCCGAAGTCTACGAGTCCATGGGAGAATACCATAAAGCCCTTGCAGATATGGACCGCTTCGTGACCCTGGAGCCAAAAGACGCCAGGGGCCGCCAGTTCCGGGACCGGCTGGCGGGAAAAGTTTGAGGGTTCAGAAGGTTCGGGAAAAGGTTCTTAAGATTGACCGGCCTTTCAGGCCGGAGGGTTCTTAAGCTTGAAACTGTTGCTCAACAACCTGACCCATTTTCAGGGTAACTTTAATAA